>ODAI013388106.1_pt1 | contig 18620 bp, 14 predicted proteins | sample 1539321 | NCBI WGS metagenome assembly ODAI01 (sample SAMN02144231, study PRJEB22623) | gut metagenome | biome: sheep rumen | host: Ovis aries | place: New Zealand
GCAAGACTCGCTGCTGCACAGGCTGCGATCAAGCAGGCACAGGAAGAGTATTAATACTCACATATGATTTATCAGACCCCGGAAGAGCATTCTTCCGGGGCTTTTTCATATGCAAAAAATAAGCCTTGAAAAACAGTGCCATTTATAATATAATTTTTGAGTACGAATAAATGTATGGGGCATTAGCTCAGCTGGGAGAGCGCAAGGTTCGCAATCTTGAGGTCAGGGGTTCGATCCCCCTATGCTCCACCACTTGGGGAGACGCGAAAGCGTCTCTTTTGCTTTGCAGGGAATGTTGGAATCAGAAGGGTCTCAGCGGTTTGGCAAGACCCGAAGACCGGTCGTGTGTGATTGATGATTTTTTGTGATTTTGACTACGCTCTGACTACGATTCCAGCCAAAAGCCTCTGTCATGAGGTTTATTTTGTCTTCTTCGGAGCTTCTGTCGTAGCAGTAGTTGTTAAGCGTAGTGCGTTCGTCCACGTGACCGACGAGCTGGCGGACGGTATTAATGTTCATGCCCTGGTCGATCATCATGGAGACGAACGTCTTTCTTGCTTTGTGTGAGCTCTTAGGCTTTATGCCGAGCTCCTTGCAATAACGATAAAAAGCTTTGGTTACTGAAGAGTAGAGCAGCGGCTTGTCGTTCATAGAGAACAGATATCCCTCGGTGCTTGCGCCTTCTTCGGACTGTCTGCTTCTTGCTGCTTCGATGAGGCCCATTGCCTGCGGTACAAGAGGAACGATACGGTCGCCAAAGGTGCCTTTGGTGTGTTCTACCACTTCGTTCCCTGCGTCCCGTACTGTTCTCCTTACCGTCAGCTTGTTCCCGTCGATATCGCTGTATTTCAGAGCGCATACTTCTCCTACACGTACACCTGTCATGAACATGAACAGGACCGCAAGCGGAGTAAGCTGATGGACGGGATGTTCGCTTTTGTTGAAGTCTTTCCACGCGTGCTCCTGAAGCATCTCAAACTCGTGCCTCGTGTAGACCTGACTCTCATCAGGTTTCTTGTGCTCGCGCTCAAGCACTACTCTGGTATCGACTTTGACATCGCGGAACAGGTTCTTGCTGATGATGTCCAGATCGACGGCGAAGTCAAGCATCTGCCTGATAATGAGACTGAAGTTAGCATACTGGTGCTTGTTCATGGAGAACCGTCTTATAGTCTCATGGACCCAGATGTCGAGCTCAAGCTTGGTCAGATCCCTGATCGGCTTGTTTATTATCTCGGCATCCTGATAGTAGCGTTTCCAGTCTCTCTTTACACGGGCCAGGGTAGTATCAGCGACATGTACTTCCTTGTAATCTATCCACTCGTCAAAGATATCGGCAAGAGTAGCCTTTTCTCTTTTCATCTGCTCGGAAGTCATGCCAAATGATTCGCAGATACCATCCTCGACGCTTTCACGGGTAGACCTTGCTATTAGTCTTCGCCCGCTTGGCTTACTGGCATCTTTAACGTATGTGCGCCAACGGCCATCCTTCTGCCTGGTGATGGCATAAGGATGCTCTCTCAGTATTTTTTCCCTCCTTCTTTGGTTCATTGCGTCTTCCACACCGCCTATGTCGATACTACCATTAGAGATCAGGAAATTCAATATCTCTGATGCGTCAGGATGGCCTGTTATGTTATCAGATATGTTTTTTATACTTGTATTCTTATCCATTTATGATCATTCATAAATCATATAGTAATGCATACTATATATTTATGTCTAAGTTATTATCTTTTGTCCGGTTGGTAAATATTATATGTTACTTTATTGTTACTCTATAGGTATTGGTCTGCTGATTTTCGGACTTCGTGATCAGATTGTTTCCGGTTCCTTTTTGCAGGATTCCCAGATGTACTGTCCTTTCTCGGTCAGCGTATACCATATGGTTCTGTCATATGTCGTCTTGTTGTAGTTGCCGGTCTCTATAACTCCGCCTTCGCGGAGCTTGGAGAGGGCATAGCGTATCTGGTTCTCAGTAAGGTAGTAGAATGTTTTCTCTGCCATCTCCTTGACCGTCGTGTACATCCAGTACCGGCACGCATGCAAGTTGTGTCCTTCCTTTCTGTTCTTTTCGACCCAGTAGCCGATGTGATAGAAGATGATGCCGGCGATCACTCCATAGTCATCTGCGACCTCAGTACATAACCTGTGTATCATTCTGCTTTTACCTTCCTTTCGAATTTCGGACATGCTACGATCTCTGCTCTGAAGCTCTGCTTGCAGCTGCAGATGCACTTCCTGCATTTGTCGCAGTATCTGATTCGTCCCTTGTCACTGATGAAGAACGCCAGCTCTTCCTTAAGCTTTTTCCCGAGTCTAGGCATCGACTTTTCCTCCTTCCTAAATCGCACCATTAAATGCGGGGGATATGGTGCCCGCAAGCAGCGCTGCTATGGTATCATTTTTTGAAGTTTTTTCGGATTTGAGGGGCCTATGATCTGCTCTTGGAGTCATATATCAAGCAGCTATATATCTCATGCTGAAATTGCACTTTTTGAGATTACGATCAACGTGATGGTTTTGTCGTGACTTACATGTCTGATTAGAAATCAACTACACTGGCAGCAACATGGGGTCTCAGGGATCTCCCTGAAGGTTGCCTGCACCGTCAGAATCGAAGATTCTTACGGAAAAAGGCTTTGCTTGCTAGTGTTAACTAGTGTTAACGATACAGTCATAAGCAGATCATTTTCCCCTTCACCCAATAGCCTCAGTTCGGATAAGAAAGTGCCTTTTTCTGTAAAAAAAATTATGATTATTTACACATTATGTCTGGGAACGTGTATTATCAACGGGTTAAAGTGAGTACTGAGTTAGGTATAGAATGGCGATTTTTGAAAATATTTCATGTCAGGAGATGTTTTTTACCTCGAACAGAGGTATAATCTAAACATGATTAGACTAATTGGGAGGGGAAATATGCTGTCGATCGACTATATAAAAAAGTTGAATACGCTAGAAAATCATTTCCTGAATTCTGACCTTGATATGAATACAAAGTGGGAATATGATATGCCTCTTGCCATATATGGCGCGGCGGGTTCAGGGAAAACTACCGCGGCTCTGGATTATTGTGCTGCTTATTCGCACAGGGTCTACTTCACTTTCAGGAACTTGTCTTCAGATATTGCTCCAAAAATATTCTCTGAACAGTACCCGGATATCTTTGATGTTCGCTGTTCTGACTGGGAATCATTCTTCGCTGAGCTGCAGAAACATTTTGAGAGGGCATACCATGTGCTTGTATTTGATGATCTGGATGACAGAAATGACAAAGATGGATTCCTGAAGGAACTGAAAAAGTATCTTGGCAGAGATAGGAAAAGAAGCCCGTTCGTGATACTTATCACAGAAACTGACAAGTCGATATCCATCCCTTGCTATTCCTATCACCTGCAGATATATATGCCTGCGGATATCAAGAGAGCATTACCGAAGATGACAGATGAGGACAGGATGCGGCTTTACTCGATCACAGACGGACTTCCCGCTTTACTTTCTCTGTATGATGAGCAGTTGTCGTTTGACGATAATCTGAAGTCTTTTCTAAGGATCGATTCGGAGTTTTCACGGTATGGTGGTGACAGACTTCGTGAGCAGTTCCATAGTTCTGAAAGCTATAGCGGTATTTTGATCGCTGTATCGAGAGGAATACAGAGGTTATCAGACATAGCGGCTTTTGCGGGATTTACCAACAAAAAGTGCGGCACATATCTTCAGGCACTCTGTGATGCTGGCTTGATAGACAGAAAAAAAGAGCCTTCCGATGACAGGCGCTCCACGACAAGGTACTATTTCATATCAGGGTATATGGCATTATGGGCAAGATTCTTGATGGTCCAGCAGGGCAATCCTGTTTTGGAACTTGTAAAACTCGACCATGTCAGAGAATATATAGACCATATACTTGTCCCCGAACATTTCTGGAGACTGTGCATAAAGTGGTTCAATAGCCATAAGAATGAGTATGAAATACCAGGCCAACGTATCGTGTCAGAGATCAAAGACGATGAAGGTTCTGTATTTGATTATGTATTCAGCAGTGGTAAGAAGAAGATCTTTCTGAAGATATGGACGGATCTGGGTACGAGTTACGGCGCTGAAGAGTTCAAAAGACTTGACAGAGAATCGGTCAGGATGAATCCATTCTATGACAATATATACTGTCTTTTCTCGATTCACAGGTTCAAAGACAGCATGTGGGATATATCAAAGCAATACGAAAATGTGCACCTAATAGAGGCAAGGTTTCTGACATGATTGATATACTTGTTTGTGCTTACGAGACATATACTTGTTTGTGCTTACGAGACAACCTCTCTTTATTTATCAACATTTTGTGTTATAATTAAATAAATGAATTCAATATTGATGCGCGGCTAACGGAATCGGGGTGAGAATCCCCGGCTGACGAGCAGCCGTAACTTATGAGTGCAGGGATATATGTCTGCTTCATATCAAGTCGGAAGACGAGACAAGCGCCATGGATGTGCAAGACGCTCGTTCTCTGCACGTACATCCTTTCGGTTAATACAACCATAAGTGGATATATGTGTTTTATATTAGATTAGAGGCGGCTTGCATTATGCGGTCGCTTTTTATTATGGATTAAGTATGATCCATTTCAGTTCGCATTTAAGGAAAAAGTATTGCTGCTGCAGAGGAGCGGATCTTATGGTAAATGAAGGCAGGCATGACAGAATAAACATGCTTATTGTTGAAGATGTTTATGAGGACAGGGAAGTTGCTGCGGAAATGGTCGCAAGGCATTTTCCGGATGTGGAAGTATATAAGGTAAACAGTAAGGAATGGGCAATGGAGGAACTCCAGAAACATGAAATCGACTTGATTCTGCTTGACATAAAGCTTCCCGACGGGTCCGGCTTTGATATAGCAAGGGAGATACGTGAGTATCCACAGTACAGATTCCTGCACATAGTGTTCATAACAGGGCAGAACCACGATCCTCTTGATACATACAACAAATATCATTGCTATTCCTTTATCGCTAAACCATATACCGAAGAACTGTTTATCGGTCAGCTTGAGCCTCTTATCGAGCTCCTCAGAGAGGAAATTGCTGATGGAAGAAAGCCGATAAGAAGTAAGGTAAAATCATTCAAAGTCGAAGGCGGTGAAAGGCTTATACCACTGGATGACATTATATACATTGATGTATCACTCAGAAAGGTCACTCTGCATACAGTGAAGGGAGAGATCATAGCCCGGGGCTTTACTCTGAATAAAATCAAGGATTATCTTGATGATCCTGATTTCGTTCAGTGTCATCAGGGATTCATAGTCAATCTGCGGCACATGATAGGTATAAGCAACGGTAGTAACAATACTGTCTTTGCGGTGCTTGACAGCGGAGATGAGAGATGCCTGATCAGCCAGAGACATGTAGCGGAACTAAGAGTTTTGTTAAAACAAAGGACTAACAATGGAGATGAGTAAGGAATCATGAATATAGACTGGATAGATTTCATAGACGGATGTATAGAATTTGTCTTTATGTCATTGGTCGTTGCCCGGCTTACAGATAGAGATAAGCCAAAGCCATTGCAGGTAATACTTCTTATTGTTCTGACTTCAGGTGTGATAACTACGATCAATTCATTCGATCTGCCATATCACGCCTTTATTACTATTCTCGGACTTGCTGGGTTCAGTGCTGTTTGCCTGAAGAAACCCTTTGCTGAAGCACTTACAGATTCTATTACAGCGTTTGTATGTACATTGTTATATGAAATAGTTTGTGAATTAGTATCCATGGGAGTATCAAAGCTCATACCTCTAAACGTGGAAATAGTAAAATTTGTTTTACTTATACTTATGGTGGTTGCAGCATGGCTGGTATTGAACAATGAGAATGTACAGGATTTCCTATGCAGGTTCTATTATCCCAACAGGAGATCTATGCTATGGTTCTGGATCACTATCATGATCATAAGCGCTGTCGCTGTAAACATGTGGGCAGTGGAGGATACGATCTACAGCAATAAAAAGCTGGAGATCTCGATCCTTATCGCCATATATATTTTGTTCAACTTTACTTTTCTGTTCAATCTGAATAGAAAACGAGAAGCTGAAAAGGCGCTGTTTGAGGCTCGCGAATACGAAGACTATTTGCATGATGTAATGGAAGAAATGAATGGTAGAGAGCATGAGTATAACAACCAGATAAACCATATCCTATCCATAGCACGCGCAGAACATGTTGACAACAAGGTGGAAAGGATAACGGATTACGCGGAGCAGCTTATATCCGGAGCCGGAGATCCGCTTACACATAATACTGTCACCGATAACATTACTATATCGATATTTCTGAGTCAGATCAGGAAGCGGGCCGAACAGGAGAAAGTAAAACTGGAGTACTACATTGACAAGCCATTCCCGTCTTATCAGGTACCGGAGCGTGATCTTATGGAGCTGCTGCATAATGCTGTTAATAATGCCTTTGAAGCTGTAGCTATGCTTGAGCCTGAGCAGCGAAACATATTTATGACATTCCAGAAAAACTATATTGAAGTGGCAAACACCGTGCTGTATCTTCAGAATGTACAGTATGGAGTAAGTACGAAAAGTGAAGGCCACGGTTACGGCATAAGAAACATGAAGAAGATCACGGATAGATACGGACTTGAGTTAAGTGAATGGATCGAAGGGAATCAGTATATGGTCAGTATCAGGTTCTGATCATCTGATTTTGGAATTATAAAAGAATACGGAGAGGCATGACGCATTTATTAATGTCATGCCTCTCTTTTTTCGATTTACTTCAATAATTCATCCGGGCATTTTGGCTCATTCCAAAGTACATTAGATGAAAGTGATGAAGCTGCTTCGGCGATATTCATGAATACGTCTGCTGCATAAGTGATAAATAAATTGATCAGCATTTTTTATACCTCCATAATTTTGCGTTTCTATAACTGACGCATATACAATAATTGGCCTATCACTTAATATCAAGAGCATGTGCATAATTGCACCGTTTTCTGCGTGGATGATTGTTAGACAGAATAAACTGCGAAGGCGCTGAAGGCATTGAAAATGGGGGGGTGCAAGTGATAATAATATATATATGGAGACGATTATCAGGCGGATGGCGGCATCTCAACCAGATGATCCGTTAGCGGAAATGAAGATACGATATGCCTGGGAAATCATAAGGTCAGAAACAGTCAAATGCGTGATTATGCTAGTTATTTTCATCCTGCTTGACAGACTCTGGCTTTATGTAGCAGGGTTACTGTTCCTGCTTCCTTTAAGAGCTGTATCAGGGGGCATTCATTTCAGACATGAGTCGAGCTGTCTGATATTCTCTGTAATTTCAATGGTATTGGGGCTTATTGTTTTTCCTGAGTATATTCCATATGGTTTATGGATATACCCGGTAATGGCAGCTGTATTGGTGATTATGGGGATCTTATCACCAGTGGTCAGTCCGAACAAACCGATCGTATCCACAGGCAAATGGAAGCGTATGAAACTTCTTACTGTGATGATCGCAACGATTGAATCCATGATCATAGGCTTGCTTATAAAGGCGGGAAGTGATTATGGATATCCGTTGTTCTGGATCTTGACCATGCAGGGGATGCAGCTTATCCCGGGAGCCATGTTATATGGTTTCGGGATGAAGACCATAAAAGAAAAACAATAAAAGAGATCAGATAGTTTAATACTGGGATGCGGCTAACGGAAAGAGGTGTGAATCCTCAGTCTGTCCAGCAACCGTGATGATCCTGTCATATGCAGGAGACTAGTCGGGAGACGAGTCGCATCCGGATACTAAGCACTCTTGGATTAGCCACAGTATCGCAGTATGTTGTTATATGTGGCTTTTCCAGAGGATGGAGAAGCCATTTTTATTACAGCAACTTTTCGGGAGTGGTCATAGTGAAGATCAAAAAGGCAAACAGACCGAGATTTGGAGACAGAGATCCAGATGAAATGATTCGGCTTTCAAAGCTGCTTAATGAGATGGAGCAAAGGCTTGGTCGAAAGCCGAAGAAGTCAGACGTCGATAACAAAGATCTGTGGGCAATAAGAAAGTGTTTTGGTAAATGGTGCTATGCACTAGAGGCAGCAGGATTGAAGATGCCGTCTCCTGAGACGATCGAAAGACGAATGCACAGGAAGACTAAGATAGGCAGGAAGCGTGCTGCTCAAAAAGAGCGGATAAGGCGGAAGTTCCTACCACGGGGCGACATATAGCCCAGAGAAAATGTTGATTAAATACAGTATATAGTTTTTTGAAAAGTTGATGCAGGAGGGAAGGGCGATGGACAAGTAATATAAAACTTATGATCAGGGGTTATATGTCATAAGGACAAGTCCTGTTGCGGGGGAGCAGGTTAATGTAATAGAAGGGGAATTAGGATTAAGAATTAACTTAGTCTTTTAAATTAATCTAATCTAAGGAGGAAATCAAAATGAAAAAGACTATGAGAAAAATTATGATTGTTGTTGCGGCTGCTCTTATGGTAATGGTGATGGCAGTACCATCATTCGCAGTATCTTATCCGTTATCGGCAACAGTTCATTTTTATTCACCAAGCGCTACTGTAACGCAATATGGTGGTACTACAGTTAATGTTCCTTATTGGAATACTGGAGCAATGGTAACCTATCAAACAGGCTTTACTACTAATTTTACTACAGCATTTCCAACACCTTCTGGTGTTACACATCAATATGAAGACGTGCAGCCGACAGTAATGGATGCAATTTATGATGTCTATTATTATCTTAATAATAATTCTAATAACGGTATTACTATTGGTTGGGACGGCTCAAGTACACCAAATGGAGCATATCTATATCAGTTAAATGGAGTTAGTCAGATACCAGAAAAAATTCAGAGTCATTATTGGAAAGGTTATTCTTGGCACATCTATCTAAATGGGACAAGTAATTCATGGAATAGCTCGACCAGGACAGGCCTGATTCCATATTATGCTAGTAATATGCCGCTAGAGGACGATGATGAGATCTATGTTAGATTTTTGGAAAGTGAAGAAACATGGTAAGAAAGAGGTTTGTTATGATTACGATTGGTAAAAGAATCATATTTGCTTTGCTATTGTCTATTATAACATGCGCCTTTTCTTCCATGGTATCCTATGCAGAAACAGTCTCGTATGACGCATCGGCTGAAGGAAGTGATGTTACAGTTACATTAATTTCAGATGATACAGGAGGTTATAATCTCACTGTGAGCGGAACTGGCAGAATGAAGGACTATATAGATAGTGCACCTGATGAACTGGCAGGTAAGAAAATTGTGTCAGTAACAGTTGGAGAAGGAATAACTTATATTGGTAAGAATTTTCTTACTACAGATCTTCTTGCACCAAAGAAACTGAAATATCTAACAGACGTTTCTTTCCCTGAGTCATTAGTTGAGATAGGAGCAGGCGCGTTTTATGGATGTAAAGGTATAACTTCAATTGTTATCCCTAGCAACGTACAGACTATTGGCAAAAAGGCTTTTTGTTTAGATCTATTGGAGGCAGATAGAACCATAACTATAGAAGGAATGGATGTTGCGCTTGGGAGAAACGCCTTTGGGTTTGTGAATCCACCAGATGCAGAATATAGTTTAACGTTTAATATTTATGCCGGTGGACTGACTGAAGAGAATGTAAAGCCATATGCTGAGGCAGATCCAGTTGGGAATCCATATCCTGCAGTTATTAATAAGATGGATGTATTTCAATATGATGAAAACGATTCAACAAAAATCATAAAACTTAAGGCTAAAATAGCAAATGTAGTTATTTCTGATTCTGCAAGGATCATTTCTTCAGATGCATTTCAAAATGACAATGGTAAAGCAATAGTATCTTTGGATTTAAACAAAATAGAAAAAGTAGAAGATTATGCTTTCAGGGGTATATCTACTCTGAAAACAATATATGCTTATAATGCAGCCTTAGGGCAGGACGGCGCTTTGGGAGAAGGTTCATTTGCTCAGCTAAACGATGTTACGGTCTATTATAAAGGTGAGAGCGTGAAGAACGCATTTGAAGCTTTCGGAATAACCAATTTTGTGGAGTTAAAACCATTTAAAACAACTGCCGCTATAGACGTCAATAAGACTGTAGAGACAAACACAGAAGAAGAGTTGAATCTAAACGGGATGTTTGACACATTATATGATACAACACTTACAGAGACATATAGTCTTGAAAAGGATGGGGAAATCGTTTCAAGCGGTGATTGTGTTGATCATAAATATTCGTTTAAGGCTACATCCGCAGGTGAATACACACTTTCTTTCAAGGCTAAAGATTCAGACAATATAGAATCAGAGGATGTATATAAAATTACGTATACTGTTTTGGATAATACAGCTCCGTATATTAAAACATCTTCAAAGCATGGTAAAATCAGAGCTCTAGTTAAGAATCAATACAACTTCGACTTGCAATCTGTTTTTATTGACGATGATAAAGGAGACCAGTTAACTTATTATTATACACGCGATTTGTCTAGAGAAGGAATAAAAACAACAAGTACTTTTAACAGCACTATTGATGGCTTTTCTCCAACTAAAGTAAGTGAAGAAAGGCCGAGCTATCAGCAGTTTTTAGCGGAAGAAGAACAAATCTATTTCTATGCTTTAGACAGATTCGGTAAGAAGTCTGATGTCTATACTGTAACCGTCATTCCACACAGTTGCTCTCTTGAAATTACGGCAGAGGATCCGGCTGATCTTAAAGGCGTGACCAAAAAGATGATCAAAACTGCTGATGATACTGAGATCGAACCTGTAGAGACAGTTAACGGTGTCGCGTACTATGACCTTGATGACCTTGAATCATATAAGTATGTAATCAAGAAGAAAGGCTTCAAGAATGTAGAAAAGGAATTCATTCAGAATCAGCTTGAGGACAATATCAACTGGAAAGGAATGGCTCATACAGTTGCACTTGAAAAGGATACCAATTATGATTCAGCTGTTGCAGTTGATGCATTGATTGATGCTATAGGTGAAGTTGCTTTGACAGATGAGAGTAAAGCAGCGGTTAAAGCAGCAAAAGATGCTTATGCAGCGCTTGATGAAGATGCAAAGGCCCTTGTAGAAAAGTATGATAAGCTAGTAATAGCTGAGAAGACATTGGATGTTTTGCAGGCTAATACAGACAAGCAGGCGGCGCTTGATGCCAAGACACAGGCTGAAGCAGATCTTGCAAAGGCAAATGCGGCATTGACTCAGGCGAATACAGATAAGCAGGCGGCTCTTGATGCAAAAGCGCAGGCAGAAGCAGATCTTGCAACAGCAAACGCAGCTCTTGCTCAGGCAAATACAGATAAACAGGCGGCGCTTGATGCCAAGACAAAGGCAGAGAACGATCTGGTTGCTGCAAATGCTGCTCTTGAACAGGCTAACAAAGACAAGCAGGCAGCTCTTGATGCAAAGACAAAGGCAGAGAACGATCTGGCTGCTGCAAATGCCGCTCTTGAACAGGCTAAGGAAGATAGTCAGTCAGCATCAGACGAAGTGTCGATCTTAAAAGATAAGATTGCAGCCATGGAGCTTACTGTAAAAGGTCTTAAAGTCAAATCAAAAGGCAGGAAGTTCACTGTTAAGTGGAAGAAGAATGCCAAAGCAGAAGGCTATAAAGTTCAGTACAAACTTGAAAACGGTAAAAAGTTCAAGACACTTAAAACAGTCAAAAAGACAAAAGTCGTATCTAAAAAACTCAAAAAAGGTAAGAAATATCAGTTCCGTGTAGCAACATATAAAACTGTAAACGGAAAGAAAGTTTATGGTAAGTGGACTGACGTCAAGACCGTTAAGTGCAAATAGTTAATGTACTAATGTCAGGCCTGTGCAGATCATTCTGTACAGGCCTGATTGTATTATGTTACAAGAAGGTTAGGATCATGTTTAGCCATTTTTTAGAGAATAGAAAAGTGATAATTATAATAGGCATACTGTTTTGTCTTGCCTTTCTCGCTATTGTTCTTATAGATCCATGTTACGGTGCAGAGCAAACCTATGTGTCAAATGTAATTATTCGGGATACAGGTAACGGCTATGATGAGTCTGATTTTGGCTTTGATGGTTCAGATAGTTCAGAAACGTATACAGTTTCTGTTCCAGACAATTCTTTGACATTAAAAATGAAGATCACGGCATCTTCTTTTGAGGATGACGATATTTATTATAGCCTGGATTGGGGTAATGGATATTCGGATCCACAGCATATTCAGTCAGGGGAGACTATTACTACGTCTAAGTTAGATGAGCTGACTGGTAGTAATTTTAGATTAGGTGACCAAAAGGAATGTGTTTTACGTGTAGGAAAATATAACGATGAAAGTAACGTTTGGGATAACCAGGTTGATTATAGATTTATTTTTATAAGACAAGTAGTATTGAATTCTATAACAGCTTACGATGGCGGAGAAAAAAGGGCTATTACACCAAGTTATATTGAACCGAGGATAGAAAGATATTCTATTATTCTTCCTAAAGAGCAGACAATAATTCTTTTGAAGCCGACTTTACAGATTAAAGATACAGTTCGGGAATTAGAAGATGTAGAGTTAAAAGCATATAACAAGCTGGTCAGATATGATTTGCCAGAAGAATCGGTCAACAAGACAGAAAACGGAGATGAAATAGCTGTCAGTAAATTACCTGATAAAGACGGTATGAAGTATATACCATTCACAGTATATTACAGCAATGAAAATGCCGAAGTCAGGAGTTCGGATTATTGTTTATATTTAGATACAGATTCTTATGTTTATCCTGTTGACCATGAAATAAATAGTGCAATTATTGAAGGCGGTGGCGAAAGGATTTGTAACAAGGGAGATTCGGTTGAACTAAAAGTTATAACAGACGTAGAAGACAATGCCGAATTATCATATAAATGGTTCTGTGATTCATATATAAATGGGCGCATTGTGTCAAGTGAAATAGCAGGAGCTAATACTGATACGTTTAGACCGGAAACAAATTATTCCAGATATGATGAATACTATTGTGTTGTGACGAATCAGGCTGGTGGTGAGACTCATAGCAAAACCACAAATAAAGTAAAACTTACAGTTAATCTATCATACCTATCAGCACCTGTATTTATTACTGAGCCGGAAGATCAAAATGTAAATTTAGGAGATTCAATAAGCTTGTCATGCAGAGGGCAAAGTCATGACATAAATGTGACAGATAACAATAAGCCAATCAATTGCTCATATAGATGGTTTAAGAGCAAATCTGTAGATTGTTCTAATGCGACAGAGATAACTGATAATAGTCTTTTCCCATATGGTGATAACCATTCCAGAATTGATTTTTGGGGTGAAGAATCTGGATATTCATATTATTATTGCGTCTGTTCCTGTTCCTGTAATGGATGGACTGAATCAATAAGAAGCAGGATAGTGAAAGTATATGTCAAAGACACATCTGCAGGGGTAGAAGACCTGGAAGGTTCAGGCGCGAAAAATGATCCATATCTAATAAAGAATAACGATGATTTACAATTAGTTTATTCCTTGGTAAAAAACGGTTTTTCTTTTAAAGACTGCTATTTGTTACTGAAAAACAATATCAGGCTTTCCTATGATTGGTTACCAATAGGAACGCTTGCTGAAGGGGAAACGGATGATGGCCGAGGGGAAAACATTCGACCATTTTCAGGCAATCTTGATGGTGCTGACCATACTATTACCGTGGAAGAAGGTGGCAAGCCTCTGTTCGGATATGTGCGTGAGGCATCTGTAAAACATTTAAATATATATGGAAGCAAAATCAATGGCTATGGTCTCATTGATAATTATGTAGTAGATTATGGATCGGACGGCATGTTTGACACGGGAGTCCCTGCTACTTGTGATATAGAAAATGTAACCATACTCTCAGGAAGTTCAGTCCTTAAAGCAGGTTTTATCGGAGGATATGCATCCGGTGCTAACACAGTTAATATTACGAACTGTACAGTGCAGAGCGGAGTAACGATAGGATATGACAAGGCTGAGAGCAATATAGGATCATTTGGAGGAGACTTTAACGGTACTATAACCAATTCAACGAGTTCGGCGAATGTATACGGAGTTGATAATGTTGGAGGACTTGTTGGACGTAAAAGCCAGTCTATGGGACTATACAATATATCAAATTCAAGTTTTACAGGAAGTGTCACGGCGACTGGGAATAGAGTTGGCGGGATAGTTGGGTCAGGTTATTATTCTGATTCTGCGCCTAATACTCCTGTCGCAAGCATCAACAATTGTTTTGTCGCAGCAGATATTACAGGATCAGATGAAGTCGGAGGCATATTGGGGTCGGAGCCTATGGTAGAAACTGCCTGGAGCAATGGTACTGGCGGAGTACAAAATTCCTTCTACTATGGAAAGATAACAGCAACAGGCGCTAGTATTGGCGGTATCATTGGGTACTATAACAGCTTGGACAAATACCAGACTATTGCGAATAACTTCTATCTTGAAACTTCCGGAGCAGCTAAAGGTATCGGCAAGCTTAAGAAGGTCATAACTGCAGCAGAAGACGGTCAATATGGAATGGAAGACGATTTTGATGCGGAGAGAGCATGCTCGGCTGCGAGCGCTGAAGCATTCGCTGACGGTACTGTGTTTGCGAAGCTCAACTCTGGAGAGGGCAGCTATCAGAACTGGAGGCAGGATGAAAAGTATCCTGTGTTTGGTGAAGAAGCTGTCCCTGTAGAGCTTTCTGTATCGAGATACATAGAGGAGTACCTTATCGGCGATGTGTTTGATACGTTTGGCATGGAGATCACTGTGAGGTACTCCGATGGAAGTGTGAAGACTGTAGATCCATCAGAAGTACAATTTAGCGGATTTGATTCGGTCAAGGTCGGACAGAAGACGATAACAGCGACATATGGGCCGATAAGCACTACGTTTGAAGTAAGTGTAGTATATGATGATGCACCAGAGATACTTGTAAGACTCATCATTATCGGCGACATGATTCATAGTGATACAGACGAAGTCCATACACTTAAAGGCGGTGGTCTCAAGAAGTGGCTGGATAAAGGCTTTATCATCAACATGAATATGTCAGTATATGATCTCTTGGTCAAAGGTCTGGATGAATTAGGACTGAAGCATAAAGCATCATATTCCGCTCAGTATGAAACAAATTATGTCAGCGGCATACAGGTGCCGGCATCAGATGACTACCTGGAGGAGTTCACAAACGGAGCATTATCAGGCTGGATGTACCATGTGAATGGATATTATCCTGATGTGGGAGTAAGCAGGTATTATCCTGATGACGGAGACATAATAGTGTTCCATTATACCGACGACTACACACAGGAAGAAGGGATCGGTACTGATGGCGCAGGTTATGGAGAAGACCTTGATTTCTATCCGCCTAAAGAGGATCCTGAAGTTCTTGCCGAAGCAAAGACTGATGCCAAAGCTGAGTTGTCTGAGTACCTGGCGAATAAAGATCTCACACAGTATCGTGATGAGCAAAAGACTGAACTCACTCAGGCGGCAGAGCAGGGCAATGTTGCTATAGATGCTGCTAAGAGTGTTGATGAGGTCACTTCTGCTCTTGCAGATGCCAAGGCAGCGCTTGACGCAGTAAAGACTGATGAACAAATGGCTGAAGAAGAGAAGGTCCTTGCTAAGGCTAAGAAAGATGCACTGGCCGATCTGTATCTGTATAAAGTACCGGCAGATTACAGAGAAGTAGAGGCGGCTATGCTTAGCTCTATCCTTGCGGAGGGAGAAGCGTCTATTAATGCTGCTAAGACAAAAGAAGAAGTGGAGGCTTTGCTCGCTGTATATAAAGACAGGATAGACGAGCTCAAGACGGACGCTGAGTACACCCGGGAAGAAGAGGAAGCTCGTAAGGAGCAAGAGGGGCAGAAAAGGAAGGCTAAAGCTGCTGCGATAAAGAAGGCCAAGGCAGCGAAGACAACAATCAAGGTGAAGGCTTTGACGAAGCATAAAGCAAAGGTGACCTGGAAGAAGGTATCCGGCGTGACAGGGTACAAGGTATACCGCGCGACCAAGAAGGCCGGAAAGTATAAGCTGGTCAAGACTGTGAAGAAGGCCAAGACCCTGAAGTACATCAACAAGAAGCTCAAGAAAGGCAGAAAGTACTACTACAAGGTCAGGACCTACACCAGGATCGACGGGAAGAACTACCTCAGCAAGTGGTCAGCAGTGAAGAAGATCAGGGGGAAATAGATGTCAAAAAAGCAGTATCCATATACGAAGGAGGAACTGACAGAGTATCTGATCAGGAAACGTGATGAGCTCGGTAGAGTTCCGACAAGGAAAGATATACCGGAGGAGATGCGGCCTTACTATCGCGTTTACTTTGGCAAGTGGTGCTATGCACTGGGGGAAACAGGTATAGTAATACCGTCTGAGCATACACTTGAGAGACGAGCCAGGAAGAAAGCGAGATACAACGAGAAGCATAAGAAGATGCGGGCAAGGAGTAAAGAGAAGAAGGCTGAGCTCAAAACGGAGCATAAGGATTAACTCTAGGAATATAGATTAAGGGGGAGTGTGTGAAAGATTTTCTGTAAATAGAAACCTTCTATGAAAATTTTAGAGATGGCGGCGGATCCGGTATGGATCTGCCGCTGTTTAATATGTATCAGATAGTTCAGCGCATGTCAATATATACCGGCATTTTCAGCCGGTCTGTATTTAGTTCGCTGTTCTAATCCGGTAGCCTGTCTGGGTACATGATCGAAAGCTCACCTCGGATCTTACCCCAGTTTCTAATCGGGACCGTCCATTTTTTGGTGACTTCGATCGTTGCAAGATAAAGCGATTTTAACAGAGCCGGTGGCTCTGGAAAAACGCTTCTCTGACGGTTAAGCCTGCGATATGAGGAGTTGAGTGACTCGATTGCATTAGTCGTATAGAAAGCCGTTCTGACATCCTTGGAGAACTTGAATATCGGAGAGATGACATCCCAGTTATCCTTCCATCTATTCATTGCCATTGGATATTTTTCAGACCATTTCTTAGTCACAGAGTCAAGTCTGGAAAGCGCAGTCTTCTCATCGACTGCCGTGTAGATCGATCTGAGGTCCTTGGCGAAAGGCTTCATGTCCTTGTAGTAAACGTATTTCAGTGTATTCCTTACCATATGGACGATACAGCGCTGCTGCTCCGCTTTTGGATATGCTGCTGTGATGGCATCCTTGATCCCGGTCAAACCATCAGAACAGATGATGAGTATGTCCTGCGCTCCACGATTCTTTAGATTATTCAGTACTCCCAGCCAGAACTTGCTGCTCTCGTTTTGTCCGATGACGATCGACAATACTTCCTTGCGTCCATCACCATTTATACCGAGAACTACATATGCAGCCATCTTCTGTATAATTCCGTCTTTCCTGACAGAAAAGTGGACAGCATCGATGAACACGATTGGATATACTGATGAAAGCGGCCTGTTCTGCCAGTCTTCTATCTGAGGCAACAGCTTGTCAGTGATATCCGATACCATTCCTTCACTGATCCCGAATCCATATATATCTTCGATCGTCTCTGATATCTGACGTGTCGTCATACCTTTGGCATACATAGAAATGATCTTGTCGTCTATCGCAGATATATCCTTCTGCCTTTTCGGCAATATTTTCGGATCGAAGCTTGAATCTCTGTCTTGTGGCACATCCACTTCGAACTCGCCATACTTGCTCCTTACCCGTTTCGGTTTGGTTCCGTTACGGTAGTTGTCTTCTTCTGACCGTTCATACCTGTCATATCCGAGATGAGCGTCCATCTCGGTTTCAAGCATCTCATGCATAGTTCCAGAAAGCAGATCCTTTAGTGCGTCCTGGATATCTTCAGCAGACTGAATATCATATTCCTGCAAAAGTCCCTGTATGATGTTCCGCTTTCCTTCTGTCATTGGTTTCGGTTTGTAGACTTCATGTTTCTTTCCTGCCATTTTAAAGGCCTCCTATGATTTCGATTTTATCATAGAAGGCCTCTATTGTTCATGTATTCATGAATTTACAGAAATTATTTCATACTCTCCAATGCGGCGATGGAATCGCTGAATGGAATATTGAAAACAGAAAGTCTTTACTGCAGATTTGGCAAAACACGTGTTAAAGAGAGAAAGATCCCGATAAATGATCTCATAGAAGCAGCGATAGGATTCATAGTCTACTACAATAATACGAGGCCAAAAGAAGCGCTCGGTGGTTTATCGCCGGTAGAGTTCAGACTCCGGAATCCAAGAGGTACATTTCCGGTAATAATTTGATCAACCTGCGTGATACGCTGGTAAAAACAAATATATGAGAAAAGGAATCTAAAGTGTTACCCATTTGGGGAGCAGTGTAATCGAATCATTTGTTACCCTTTCTGATCCAGTGAGAAAAAAGTGTTACCCTTTAGGGGGTCATATCAAAAGGCCGAATTATGTCGAAAAAGGTCGAAAAAGGTCGATTTTTTTCCGTTGAAATCGAAGCTTCAGCTATGATATTTATTTATATGTGGGTGCAAAGTAATAAATTCATATATAACAGAAGAGTAAAGTCAGGTGATTTTTGTGAGCAAGATAAAGTATATTCCAATTATCAATAAGTCCGAAAGCTGCAAACTGGCCA
>ODAI011370701.1_pt1 | contig 18618 bp, 16 predicted proteins | sample 1539321 | NCBI WGS metagenome assembly ODAI01 (sample SAMN02144231, study PRJEB22623) | gut metagenome | biome: sheep rumen | host: Ovis aries | place: New Zealand
AGGGTTTGTGAAAATGCTGCGGGACATACCTTTGAGGGCGTGGTCAGTGTCGAGGAATATGATTCGATAAAGAAGAATATGCAGATTTCACAGGTCAGGAGGGAAGGTGAGAATTCGATTTCCGTAAGGATAGTGGCTGATGAAATGCCTCATGGATTTACATCGGTCAAACCTTCGATAGAGGATGTTTACCTTTACTATTTTAAGGACAGGGCGGAATGAAGAGCAGGTTGATAAAAAGAGAATTTGAAAGATTTCTTTTCGACATAAGGATTCTTTTTGTGCTGTTTTTGATGCTTGTCCTAAATGTTTTTGCTGTTCTTGCCGATGAAGGCTCTTCCGAATACAGGAAAAACTATAAAAAAATAAATTCCGAGCTGTCGGAAATTGAAGCCGGTGACAGGATATCTTTTCTGGAGGAGAGGATTGACAGTGAAAACAGAAAGCTTGTAAACGGCGGGGATGCCGGATATCACTAGTCCGTGCTACAGGTACTTAAGGAACTGATTGTTGAAATATCGGACGCGGCGGATTATGACGGCTATGTTCAGGGTGTCATTGACAATGCCGATCTGCTTGGGAATGTTTATTCCGATGATGAGGGCTACAGCGGGAAAAATCTCGAGAAAACCAAAAAGGACTATGGAAGGCTTTTCGGCCGTGATGTTTCATTTGCCGGATCGAGAGGCTTTTCGAAGGCTGTAAGCTTTCGCTTTTCCATGCTTTTGTTTTTGATATATTCGGTATATATGGGGGCGTATTTTGTCTGCCGTGACAAGGAAACAAACATGTCCCTGCTTTTGGATTCGACGTCAAACGGCGGCAGGCTGCTTTTTGTCAGGCTTTTTGTATGCTTTGCCACGGGCTTTTTTCTTGCACTGTTAATATATCTCGAAAATCTTTTCATCTACCAAAGAATGTATGGCGGGAATGTAATGGCAATTATTAATAAGCCGTTACAGAACCTGCAGGGTTTTACCGCGTCTTCTTTTAAAGGCAGCATTCTTGAATATCTCTTTTTAAATCTTGTCCTTCTGGCCCTGCTCCATCTTTTTGTCGTTGCATTGTTTTCGTCGGTTTATTTTCTGACAAAAAACAGGCTGTTAAGCTATCTGCTGATTCTTTTAATTCTGGGAGCGGAATATTTTTCGTTTGTTAAAACCGACAGCTTTTCTGCACGCTTCGGCTTCAAGTGCTATAATATTTTTTCGGTACTGTTTTTTAATGAAAGCGTCAGGAAATATGTGCTTGTATCCGTCTTTTCGAAGCCGGTTGAATGGAGAATTGTGATAATACCGGTTTTAGCGGCATGTACTTTAGCGGTTCTTCTTCTGTGCTATGCCGCAAGCAGAAGCAGGTTTAAGGGCGTCGTAATTACAATACCGTCCCTGCATTTTCCAAAAAGGCAGAGCGGACTTGTGCTAAAGGAGGCCCGGAAGCTTTTTATCGACTGCATGCTGATACCTGTCCTTTTTGCCGGCATTCTTTTTTCGTTTGAATACGGTAAAAAGCAGAAGGACATTGTTTATACGGTTGAGGATGCATATTACAGAAGCTATGTGAGGGAATTCACGGGAAAGCTTGATAGTGAAAGGCTTAAGGAAATCGAGGCGGAAAAACAGAATATTACGGAGCTTAGGGAAAAATATTCCGGCTCGGAGTTATATTCTGACAGGCTAAGGGATGTCGAGAGCAGGGAAATTGCACTCATGCGGGTTGAAAACGACTGTAATTACCTTAAGACCAGAAAGGATTCGTGGCTTGTATATAATAAAGGCTATGAATGCCTGTTTTACAGCCGGACAAATGAAATAATCCTGATGTGCATTGCGCTGGTAATGACCTGCCTGGTATCGGCATTTTATTGGGAAATGGAGCACCACAGTAATGTGGTGAGTATACTTACCGCAAGCGGGACAGGGTGGAAAAAAATCAGAGGGATCAAGTGCATGATGCTTGGTGTGATGTCGGCATTTATCAGCCTTGCGGTTTATCTGCCGGAATTTTACGAGATTTCCGGTAATTATAAAATAGGCACGCTGTCATTTCCGGCCTACAGCCTGAAAAGCCTGGAATCCGCCCCTTCATTTGTGAGCTTCGGGCTTTTTCTGGCAATTGTAATGATTGCAAGGTTTGCCGTGCTTTATGTATATGCGGTTCTGATGGAAAAGATTGTCGTAAGGTTTAGAAGCGTCATGGCATCCGTGGTGGTCGGACTGATGGCGGCCGCACCGGTACCGATAGCAATTATATTTGTTTTTTCACAAATTTGAAAAATCTGCTTGACTTATCCGGTCATATATGCTATTTTATTATAGCAGTAATGCAAAAAGCAGAGTTTCCGCTCTCACCTTAAGCGTCTTCTGACTGCAAAAAGGTCATTGAATTCTTGGTATATTAGCCTGAAGGCTTTATCTTTGAACGAGCGGAAATTTTGTCCGCTCGTTTTTTAATTTATCCCCTTTTATGATTGTGAGGTGTTAACAATAGCTGACATTTTGATGAATGAACAAATCCGTGAGAAAGAAATCCGAGTGATCGGAGAAGACGGTTCACAGCTGGGAATTATGTCCGCAGCCGAGGCTCAGAAGATTGCCGACGAGGCAGAGCTTGACCTGATAATGATTTCGCCTACCGCGAAGCCGCCTGTATGCAGAATAGTTGACTATGGTAAGTATCGCTATGAGCAGCTCAGAAAGCAGAAGGACGCGAAGAAGAAGCAAAAGACCATGGAGGTCAAGGAAATCCGTTTGTCTCCGAATATTGATGACAACGACCTCAATACCAAGGCAAATCAGGCACGGAAGTTTATCGAAAAAGGAGATAAAGTAAAGGTTACCCTTAAATTCCGCGGCCGTGAGATGGCACATCTTCAGACAGGACGCGAAATAATGGATGCCTTTTGCGAAAAACTGGCTGATATCGCAAGTGTTGACAAGGCTGCAAAGATGGAAGGCAGAAACCTTATTGCAACGCTTGCAAAGAAAAAGGAAAACTGATCCCGTAAGGGTAGTTTGTATTGATCAAAAAACAGGAGGGAAATAATAATGCCTAAGATGAAGACAAGCAGTTCCGCTGCTAAAAGATTTTCAAAGACAGGAACAGGAAAGCTGAAGAGAATGAAGGCAGGAAAGCAGCACATTCTTACCAAGAAGTCGACTAAGTTAAAGAGAGATCTTCGTAAGTCCACCATGACCGATGAGACAAATGTTAAGAACATGAAGAAGATTTTGCCCTATTTATAAGATCAAAAGAGAGGTAGAGAAAAATGGCTAGAATTAAAGGTGGCTTGAATGCTAAAAAGAAGCACAACAGAGTTTTAAAGCTCGCTAAAGGATACAGAGGCGCAAGAAGCAAGCAGTACAGGGTTGCTAAGCAGTCCGTAATGCGCGCACTTACTTCGGCATATGCAGGACGCAAGGAAAGAAAGAGACAGTTCAGACAGCTCTGGATCGCAAGAATCAATGCTGCTGCAAGACTTAACGGTCTTTCATACTCAAAGCTTATGCATGGTCTTAAGCTTGCTGAGGTTGATATCAACAGAAAGATGCTTGCTGAGCTCGCCGTAAACGATGCTGACGGTTTCGCAAAGGTTGCTGAAGTAGCAAAGGCTAAGCTTGCATAAAGCATAAGACGAATAAAAACAAAAAACTATTGAAAATGAGCGCTCCTTTTGGTAGAATATAAGGTGGTATGCCTTTTAAGTGCAGGCCTTATATCTTACCGAAAGGAGTGCTTTTGTTATGAGAGAGAAGATTGAACAGCTTTCTAAGGGTTACATGACCTATGAACTTCCTCACATAGTGCTAAGTGAAGAAAAAATAGCCCTTAATGCTGCAATGGGAAAAAAGCGCTCTGCCTCAGTCAGTATCGGAAATGAAGCCGGTATCAGTATGAAAGGTCTTGTATATTCCACAAATCCTGCCGTGACCGTATCCAACCCCGGTTTTGTGGGCAGCGAGAACGTTATCGAGATAGTCTGTAATGCTGAATATGCCGAGGTCGGCGAGAAGATAGAAGGGCAGCTGAATTTTGTTACAAGCTGCGGTGAGATCACCCTGCCTTATCGTTTCAAGGTTGTGGCTCCTGTCCTTAATTCTGTTGAGGGACCGATAAGGAATCTCGTTCAGTTTGCCGCGCTTGCAAGAAATAATCATAACGAGGCAAAGAGACTGTTTGTTCTGCCTGAGTTCGAGAGCTTTTTAAACTACTATGAGCCCGGCCATGTTCTTCTCAGGGAAAGGCTTTTGAAGTCACCATCCGCCTCTGTGGCTCTGGAGGAGTTTCTTGTCGGTACAAGAAAGAAGATGGCAGTTGCGGTTGAACTTGCCGAAGCCGAGAAAAAGTACACAGTCGGCATGTCCAGCTTTTCGGATTCCATAAAAATCAGTAAAAGCAATTGGGGCTATATCGAGCTTAACGTGGCTGTCAGCGCCGATTTTGTGGAACCGGAATCACAGATAATAAGCAATGATGATTTCATCGGCTCGGAATACGAGCTGAAATATGTTATATATCCCGAGCGTATGAAGCGAGGGGTCAACATATGCGAGATAACGCTTTCGGGATGCGGTGTGACAAAGACGATTCCTTTTACCTGCATCCTTCCTCATGAGGATAAGGCCGATCGCGAAAAAGACATGCTGATCAACCATCTGATCATCAAGGCCATGGATAATTATCTTGCTTATTCGATGAACCAGATACCTGCGGGCCGTTATGTTTCGGAGGCAAGAGCGCTTTTGGACCGCTATGATATACTTACCGAAAAGGATACGCTTCTTTCAAAGCTTTACAGAGTAAGGCTTTACAAGCTTTCCGGCAAGGAGAGCCCGGCAAACGCTTTGTTTAACAATATCACCGATGAGGAGGTTGCGGAAGGCGGCGTTCTGGCCAAAGGCATCTATCTTTACCTGATGCATCAGAACCGTCAGGATGATAACGAAAAATATCTTGAGGAGCTCTATACGCTTATCAATGTAAATCCCGAAGAGCATCTTCTAAGGCTTGTGGCGTATAAATGCGAAGAACGTTTTGAGAAAAATCCGAAGTATGGGCTTGAGGAGCTTAGAAACTGCTTTGAGGCAGGCTGCAGAAGCCCGCTGCTTTTCAGACTGGCGGCAGACATATACAACAACGAGCCTCTTCTTTTGAAGGAAACCGGAGATTTTGAACTCGGGACCTTGATGTTTGCGCTGAAGAGGGACTATTGCTCAAAGGATCTTGCGGCACAGGCTACCGCGCTTATTTTAAGAGCAAGGACCTACAGCAAGGTGTTTGTCAATATCCTTACCATGATATATGACAGGTACCAGCCCAAGGATGCGCTTACGGCCATATGCCAGGTGCTTATCCGCGGTTTCAGGAAGGAAAACAGGTACTTCAAGTGGTACCAGAGGGGCGTTGAGGAAAATATAAGAATAGCCGATCTTTACGAATACTACATGTATTCGCTTGACCGCGGTATCGAGGAGGACCTTGACCAGTCCGTCCTTATGTACTATGTTTACAATTCCAAGCTTAATGACCGCAAGCTGGCTTATCTCTATGCCAACATAGTGATGCACAAGGATTCAAATCCTATAGTTTACGAAAACTACAAGGAAAAGATCAGGCTTTTTGCAGCCCAGCAGATGAGAGAGGGCAAGGCCGGCAAGGCAATGTCGATACTCTACAGCGACTGCATGGGAGATGAGAAGAGCTCGGCAGGCTTCCCCGAATTTCTTTACAGGGTAATTTTTAAATATGAGGTAAGCTGTGACAATCCATTGATGAAATATGTCTGCGTGGTCCATAAGGAGACCGACGACGAGCTTATCGTGCCTCTTATCGGAGGAAGCGCGCAGGTAGACATTTATACAGATGATGCACTTGTGCTGATGATGGATGCCGCAAACAACCGTTTCTGTCCGGGCGATGATGTGACGGTGACAAGGCTCATGGAGGACGACAGCCTTGCGATAGAGGCTTATCAGCGCGGAAGGGAAAAGGACCGCCTGATACTGCATCTTGCGGAAAAAGCCCATAAGCAGCACCGCTTTGACCAGCTCGGGATCGACCTGAGAAAGCAGGCAACAATGCTGCCGGGCATAAACGATAAGACCAGAGAACTTTATCTTGCGGAGCTCGCGCTATATTTCTACGATCATTCCCAGGATGAGATACCGGAGGACGATCTTGACAGACTGGATTACGGCGTGATGAACTCCAAGGCCAGGGGCAAGCTTATCGGCCTCATGATACTTAGGGAACAGTACGAGAAAGCCTACTGCCTGATGAATGAGTACGGCTTTTCGGACGTTGAGCCAAAGCTTCTTGAAAAATACATAAATGCGCTTACTCCCGCCGAGGCAGGTAAATACGATAAAACGATACTCGATGTGTGCTGCCTGCTTTTTGCAAACGGCAGAAGAAGCGAAAAAATGCTGGTATATCTTGTCAATTTCTATAATGGCCTGACGGGAAGGCTTTATGATATATGGCAGGAAGCCGTGGAGGCCAAATGCGCTACCTCGGATTTTGACGAGAGACTGCTTGTGCAGATACTTTTCACGGAAAGCTACCTGCCTTACGGCGAGCAGGTTTACATACACTACCACAGAAGATCCAAGAACAGGATGCTTACCAAGGCATATTTCAATTATCTGTCCTATAAGTACCTGATTTCGGATGTACCGCTTACGGCGGTTACTGTGGATAACATGAAAAAGGATGCTTACTACGAGACTAACGACATCGTTATCCTCGCCCTGCTTAAGCGCTACGCAAATGCGGGAGAGCTCAGCAAAGAGGAGCAGGATTTCTCGAAGCACTGGCTCGAAGTGATGGTAAGCAAAGGAAAGATACTTCCGTGCTTCATGCGCTTTGCCGAATATTTCAGGCTGCCCGAAGACATGGATGATAAATTATATATCGAATACCGCTCAAATCCCGAGCACAGGATAATGATAATGATCGCCTCCAGACAGGATGGCAAGAGGGTCGTGAGGGAAGAAGCGATGAGGAATGTCTGCTACGGTATATTCATCAAGGAGATCGTGCTTTTTGCACAGGAGACCATTGAATATGTGATAACCGACGATGACGGAGAAAATGTTTCGGGAACCGAAAAACAGACAGTTACGGGACGCGACGATCCGTCGGGACGTTCAAAGAGCCGTTTTTCAAGGATAAATGCGATAATAAGCGCCAGAAACGCAAGAGACAAGGGCGCGGCGGTAGCGCTTCTTAACGATTATGTAAAGAACGAATTTGCTATTTCACAGCTTTTCCATGAAATAGTATAACAGGAGAGGTTTAATGGACGAAAGTTCAAGACAACTTATCATAGGCATCGATCTCGGAGCCGACACGACACAGATTTCGGTCAGTGTCAACGGCGGCGAGCCGGAATCAATCTCCATCGTGCCGAACAAGAGCATGTACCTGATCCCGACCGTGCTCGGAGTCAGGAACGACACCAGGGACTGGATCGCCGGAGAAGAGGCGATCAGGCTCAGAAACCGCGATGCGGGCGTGTTCGTCTCGGGCATACTTGAAAAGGTGGAGAGCGGCGAGAGCACGGATATTTTCGGTACGGCATATTCCGGGAACGCCCTTCTTGACAGGTTCATCCGCAAGGTTTTTGCGGCTGTCAGACAGCGTTACCTTCAGGATGAGGTTGCCGGAGTCTATGTGACCGTCAGGGAAAAAACCGATGTGCTGAAGAAGGCGATAGAAAATGCTTTTGAGTCGGTGGGCGTGAGCTCCGGAAATCTTTCGGTCCTCAGCTACATGGAAAGCTTCATGTACTATGCGGTCAGCCAGAAAAAAGAACTCTGGGTGAATGATGTCGGCCTTTTTGATTTTGATGAAGAAGGACTTAAGTATTATCAGCTTTCTGTAAGCAAAAAAGGACTGCCGGTAACTGTTACCGCATGGGGACAGGACCTTGCCGGAGAGCTCAGCTATAAGATGCTTGCGGGCAATTCGGAGAGCAGGGCATTGTCGGCTTTTAAAACAGTGACGGACAGGCTTCTTTACAGGCAGATCGTATCGACCCTGTACTTTACGGGGGCAGGCTTCGACGGAACTTGGGCCGATGAGGCGATAAAGAGCCTCTGCCTCGGGCGAAGGGTGTTTAAGGGTCAGAACCTCTATTCAAAGGGGGCGGCATATGCGGGACTCATAAAAAACAGGCCCGACTATAAGGATTTCCTGTTCCTGACCGACAAGCAGGTGAGATATTCTGTGTCTATCAGAATGTTCAAGGACAATCACATCGGAGAGTTCAGGCTTGTCGAGGCCGGTGTGAACTGGGATAAGGTGAAGGCAAAGACCGTAGGAATACTTGACAATACAGACGAGGTTTTCTTCTCGGTTTACCATACGGTGCGCAAAGAAACCAAGCATATAGTCATGAAGCTCAAAAATATCGAGCAGAGGGAGAACAAGACCACGAGGGTCTCGGTGAGTGTGAGGTTTCTTGACCGCGATACCGCGGTGCTTACCGTCCGGGATCTGGGCTTCGGGGAATTTTTTGAAAATTCCTACAGAATATGGGAAAAGGTGATAAAGTTCTGAGAAGGGAAAAGTAAATGGGAAAATTTATTTACTGTATAGGCAATAAGGCGAAGCTGCCGTATACCTTTCAGACCACCGGAATCAGCGTTTATACGATGGAGGAGCTGTGCTACTATCTGTACCACAACATCGATACTCTTGAGGAGGATCTCTCCAACATATCGCTGATCACATGGATAAGGACCGAGCTCGGCATGACCGAGAGGGCCGATTTCCTTGAGCAGCTGATACACCGCGGTTCGGGTCTTAAGGATATAGTGGTATCGATCTTCGTAAGCACCGATTACTATACGGAAGAGGAAATAAACAACCTGATAAAAGAGATCGACCAGCTTTATGATATGCTTCCGGTTGAAAGGAAAAAGCGGCATGCGGACATGCTTATGCGCTTCCGCAAATATCGTGAGGCGGGCTTCGAGTACAGGCAGCTGATGGATGACCGCGAGTTTTCGTCGCTTGCAACCTCCGCGCAGGGGGATGTGGCCCATAATCTCGGGGTGCTTACGGCAAGGAACGGCCGTTTTCAGGCGGCGGCAAAGCTTTTTGACAGCGCCTATCATAAAAACAACAATAAGGAATCGCTCTGCCAGTATATTTACTGCCTGAAGCTCGACGGAGACGAGGAAGGCTTCAACCGCGAAATCTCCGAGCATGCGGGCGATGACGAATTGGTAAGAAGGATTGAAAATCAGTTCTATTTCATTGAGGACAACAGGGAATATAATTCCGACTACCTGAATGTACTGAAGCTGATGGAGATAAAAGACAATGATGAGGATTTCTGGTGGCTGTTTGACGAGACGCTGGGAAGGCTTAAACAGAATTACAGAGATAATCAGACATAAATGAAAGGAACAAAAAAGAGAGATGAAACAACTCGAAAAAACCTATAATCCGGCGGATATTGAGGACCGCCTGTATGAAAAGTGGGAGACAAAAAAATATTTTCATGCTAATGTAAATCCCGAGAAGAAACCGTTTACCATCGTAATTCCGCCGCCCAATATCACCGGGCAGCTCCATATGGGACATGCGCTCGACAATACAATGCAGGATATACTTATCCGTTACAAGAGAATGGCCGGCTATGAGGCACTCTGGCTTCCCGGAACCGACCATGCATCGATCGCTACCGAAGCAAAGATAGTTGAGGCCATGAAGGCCGAAGGTCTTACAAAAGAGGACCTCGGACGCGAGAAATTCCTTGAGAGAGCATGGAAGTGGAAGGAGCAGTACGGCGGAAGGATAGTTAAGCAGCTCCGCAAGCTCGGTTCCTCATGCGACTGGGACCGCGAGCGCTTTACCATGGACGAGGGCTGCAACAAGGCCGTAAAGGAGGTTTTCGTCAACCTCTACAAGAAGGGACTTATCTACCGCGGCGAGAGGATAATCAACTGGTGTCCTCACTGCCTTACCTCCATTTCCGATGCAGAGGTTAACTATGAGGATCAGGCAGGTCATTTCTGGCATCTCCGCTATCCCTACACCGACGGCAGCGGCTATATCGAGATGGCTACCACAAGACCCGAGACCATGCTCGGCGATACCGCGGTTGCCGTTAATCCGAATGATGACAGATATAAGCAGTATATAGGAAAGACCGTTACCCTTCCGCTTGTAGGACGTGAGATACCGGTCATTGCCGATGAATATGTTGACATGGAATTCGGTACGGGCGTTGTAAAGATCACACCCGCACACGACCCTAACGATTTTGAGGTCGGACTTCGCCATAACCTTCCTGTGATAAATGTTCTGACAGAGGATGCGAAGATCACCGACGATTATCCGAAGTATGCCGGCATGGACCGTTACGTTGCAAGGGAGGCCATCGTTAAAGACCTTCAGGACGGCGGTTTCTTGACCGAAATTGAAGACCATCAGCATAATGTAGGAACCTGCTACCGTTGTGGTTCAACCGTTGAGCCCAGGGTTTCCATGCAGTGGTTCGTAAAGATGGAGCCGCTTGCAGGTCCTGCGATAGATGCAGTAAAGAAGGGCGACACAAAGTTCGTTCCCGAGCATTTTGACAAGACTTACTACCACTGGCTTGAGAACATCCGTGACTGGTGCATATCACGTCAGCTCTGGTGGGGTCACAGAATCCCCGCATTCTACTGCGACGACTGCGGTGAGATGGTCGTAACAAAAGAAAATTCATGCAAGTGCCCCAAATGCGGTAAGGAAATGAGACAGGATCCCGATACTCTCGATACCTGGTTCTCATCTGCGCTCTGGCCCTTCTCCACACTCGGATGGCCAGAAAAGACCGCGGATTTTGATTATTTCTACCCGACAAACACTCTTGTTACCGGCTATGACATTATTTTCTTCTGGGTAATCAGGATGATGTTCTCAGGTCTTGAGCATACAGGAAGGGTGCCTTTTGATACAGTGCTCATCCACGGACTTGTTCGTGATTCTCAGGGACGCAAGATGAGTAAATCCCTCGGAAACGGCATTGATCCTCTGGAGGTGATCGAAAAGTACGGCGCTGATGCACTCCGCTTCACGCTTATCACCGGTAATGCGCCCGGAAACGACATGCGCTTTTACTGGGAGAGAATCGAGGCTTCGAGAAATTTCGCAAACAAGGTATGGAATGCAAGCCGTTTCATCATGATGAACATGGACCAGATGGGTGAGGACGGAAAGATTTCCTCGGTTCCCGAAAGCTTGCTTACAGATGCGGACAAGTGGATAATCGCAAGCTGCAACGATGTGGTAAAAGAGGTTACGGAAAACCTTGAAAAATATGAGCTCGGCGTTGCTGCTCAGAAGGTATATGACTTCATCTGGGAAGAGCTCTGCGACTGGTACATCGAGATGGTTAAGCCGCGCCTTTACGGCGACGATGCCGACAGCAAGAAGGCTGCTATCGTAACACTTAAGAACGTTCTTACGGATGCACTTAAGCTGCTTCATCCCTATATGCCCTTCGTTACCGAAGAGATTTACTGCACTCTTAAAGAGGCAGAAGGGGAGGCTGACGAAAATACCTCGATAATGATTTCCGAATGGCCTGTTTATGACGAGAAAAAGACATACTCCAAGGAAAAGGAAGCAATTTCCCTTGTTAAAGAGGCTGTAAAGGCAATAAGAAACCTTCGTACAGGAATGAATGTTCCTCCGTCGAGGAAGGCTCAGGTATTTGTGGTCTCAACGGATCCGCATGTATGTGATATCTTTGAAAACAGCAAGGTGTTCTTCGGGACCTTAAGCTATGCATCCGAGGTGCTTGTGCAGTCTGATAAGACCGGCATCGATGACGATGCGGTTTCGGCCGTAATACACGGGGCAACCCTTTATATTCCTTTTGCCGAGCTTGTCGATATCGACAAGGAGATCGAAAGACTCACAAAGGAAAAGGAAAGGCTTGGCGGCGAGATAAAGCGTGCGGAGGGCATGCTTTCGAATGAACGTTTCATTTCAAAGGCTCCCGAGGCCAAGGTAAACGAAGAAAAGGCCAAGCTTGAGAAATACCGCACCATGCTTGCGGGCGTTGAAGAAAGACTTGCACATCTGGGCAGATAAAAGGAAGTTATAATGTTTAATTTTGAAGAAGAACTTGAAAAATTTGTTCCGAGCAAGGAAATCGATAAGGCTGAGGAAAGCGTCATTGACAGCATGAATCCCGACATAACCGATATCCTGGAGAGCCTGCTTAAGGAGAATAAGCTTAATGAGCAGTAAATTAGCACATGCATATGCATGCTATTATTACAACAAAGGGCTTGACAGGGCAAGGGTAAGGGATATTTACGGCGCGATAAGGATGCTTAGGCGTTCTCTTGAGATGGATAAGAATTATGTCAATTCCAGAAACCTTCTCGGACTTTGCCTGTACGAGATCGGTGAGGTCGGAGAGGCTATCAGCGAGTGGAACATATCAAAAAGCATCGATAAGGTGAATCCACGTGCCGATTATTTCCTGAATGCGCTGAAGGCAAATCCGGGCAAGGTGGCATATTACAGGACGACCATAAGGAAATGCAACAACGGCCTTTCCCTTATGAAGCAGGATGCCGACGATCTGGCGCTGATACAGTTAAAGCGTGCGGTTTCGAGAAATCCGAACTATGTCAAGGCATGGCAGCTTCTTGCCCTGCTCTATATGAGAAACCGCGATTACTCCAAGGCCAGAAAATGCCTGAAGCGCAGCTTAAAGACCGATATAGCAAATCCGGATTCGCTCCGTTATTTAAAGGCGATAAAGGGCGTCAGGGAGAGAAACACGGAGCTTTCCGTAACGATCGCGTCACCTTCGGCCGAGGATATGGATGTAAAGGAAATCCTTGACGGCAAGGCGAAGCAGTCCATTGTGCCCCATTATAATTATGAAGAGGGCAGGCCGGATTACAGGGTGTTCATAAGCCTGCTTGCGGGCATACTCATCGGAATCATGGTTGTGTACTATCTGATAGTGCCGGGTGTGAAGCAGAGCCTTAAGCAGGATACGGCGGATAAGGAAAAGCAGCACGGAAGCGAGCTGGCGAATTATCTGACGGAGCTGGATTCGCTTGAAAAGGAAAATACGGCGCTGCAGTCGAAGATCGAGATGATAGAGCTTGAAGGCGACGGCCTAAAGGAACAGCTGAAGGCTTTAAGCGAAGAAAAGTACTATGATAACATACTGAATGCCTATGTATTTTATCTTTCCTTTGAAAATAAGGACAATCCGGGCGAGTTTGCCCTGTACGAGCTGAAGCAGAAGCTGCTTCTGGTAAGCGATAAGGAGAAGGAGTCGGAATCGGCGAAGTTTCTCTTTGACGATATTGTTAAAAAATATCCTGACATCCTCACCATGGAGCTTTCGGGCGCAGCCTTGCTTGAAGAAGGAAAGGCAAAGTATGAGGAGGGTGACTATGCAAAGGCAAGCGAATACTTTACGCTTGCATATGAGGCTTCACCGGACAATGAGGAGGTGCTCTACATGCTTGGCAGAAGCACCCAGCTTACCGGGGACAAGACAAAGGCTCTTTCATACTACAGGGAATATTGTGACAAATACCCCGAGGGCGGATATTTAACTACGGTTAAGCAATGGATGGCCGCGATCGGAGGCTGACATGAGGGCTTTGATCAAAAAGAGCATAGCTTTGTTTCTTGGGCTTATGATGCCGGTCTGCCTTCTTTCTGCGGATATTGCCCGTGCGGGAAGCTCCGGCAGCTTTTCAAAAAGCCATGACGGCGGTTCGGGGCTTGAGATAGGCATCGGAAGCGACAGCATGATAGTGCTTGAAGGCGAGGACATCTTAATAAGCTTCGAAAAAGACGGAAGCGATGAACTTAACGCAGTTGCAGAGTCGGAATATATTCTTACCAACAGCGACAGCAAAAGAGCCTATGCCTGCATAGCGGTTGTAAGGCTTTTAAAGGTGGAAGCGGTGGGAATCCCCGGCGCCGACGAGGAACTGTTTGTAAGCGGAGAAACCATTACTGTCGGAGACAAAGAGGCGAATGGGTTCATCTATCCGATAGATACCCCGGAAAAGACAGTAAAGAAATCAGCCTATGACACATTTTCGGATGCACTTTTCCACATGAGCTTTTCGGGCTATTTCGATGAAGCCTTTGCAAGATACGGTGTCACGAGCCGGGCGGACCATGAAAAAAGACTCGGAGAGGGTCTTGACGGAGTTCCGAAACGGGTTGAAAAGCAGATGTGGCGGCAAAGCGACAAAGGCGAGGAAAAGCTCTGCGTTGTGACCTGCAATCTGAGCTTTGAACCGGGCGAGAGCAAAACTGTCAGAAATACCCAGAAAATAAGGGCTTCGATGACAAGACCCACCGGCATATCGGATGAGGGCACGGTGTTTTCCTTTAAGTACAATGGGGAAAACCTGAAGAGCTTTTACAATGTCAAGAGCATTAAGGCTGTGATAGATTTTAAAGACAGTGCCCTTGCAGACAGCTTTAAGAGCGACGCTCCTTTCTATTCAGATGACGGAAAACCGACACTAAGGTTTTCAAACGGTGATTTCAGCTTCGAATTTTCGGTCGGCAAAAAGCTTGGCAAGGATGAAATCTACGATATATATGCCGGCAAGGGGCATGTAAAAAAACTGCTGGACATCGGAGCGGTGGCGGTGACTTTTATCGTCCTTGTTTCCGCAGTGTTTATCGTGTATTCGGTAAGAAAGAGAAAGAAGAGCGGAATAGGGCTGTCACTGTAAAAAAATTATTATCCGGGGGAAAAGAAATGGATTTTGGTGCTGTACTTAAAATGAAGGGACTGATCGATCAGTTTCAGATGAATCATCCCAAGGTGTTTGCTTTTCTTGAGGATGCTTCAAGAACTGTTGACGAGGGAAGCGTGCTTGAAATGAACCTTGTATGCTCGGATGGAAGGAAAATGACCACCAATATGCTGGTCAAAGAGTCCGATATGGAGCTTTTCAGATGCATAACAGAATTAAAAAATACAAACAATTAAATATTTTTATTGAATTTAGTTAAAAGATGTTGTAAAATTACGATAAGTATTGTATTGAGAAGGTGTCTGGTGACTTTGTTGCCATTCATTAAATGTAGAAGCCATGGCTTCGGAATGAGGTTTATATGAATGTAGGACTTATAGCGGATGATGCGAGGAAGATGCTGATGCAGAACCTATGTATAGCATATAAGGGTATTTTGGGGAAACATACTCTGTATTCCACAGGCGTTACGGGACGTATTATCGAGGAAGCGACAAATCTGCATGTACATAAATTCCTGGCAGGAACTCTTGGAGGAGAACAGCAGATTGCAACCATGATCGAGCAGAACCAGCTTGATATGGTAATCTTTTTGAGAGATACCGATAAGGTATCAAACTATGAGAATCTTTTCAATAAGGTAATTCCCCTGTGCGACATTTACAGCATTCCGCTGGCAACCAATGTTGCTACTGCGGAAATGTTGATCAAGGGCCTGGGAAACGGAGACCTTGAGTGGAGAAATCTTTACCACTCCAATGACGAAGATATCTGACGTGGGGGCGTTGCAGTTTGCAGCGCCTTTTTTATAGGACAAGAGTAAAAGCAAACACGAAAAGAAAGAGAGGAAAGAGTAATGGCAAGGACAATGATGGACCTTAAACCTGAAATGGAGGGACTGTTTCAGGAACTGGTTGAGGAGAACATGAGCTCGAGCGTGATAGACCAGAACCTTTACATCGAGTATGATGTTAAAAGAGGACTGCGTGATTCAAACGGTGCGGGCGTATTGACGGGACTTACGGAGATTTCCGACGTTACCGGGTATAAAATGGAACATGGTGTAAAAGTGCCCGACAACGGTCATCTTTACTACCAGGGAATCGATGTGAACGATCTTGTCAACGGTCAGAAGGACAGAAAATATGCCTTTGAGGAAACCACTTACCTTCTTCTCTTCGGAAATCTTCCGACAGAAAAGCAGCTTGAAGAGTTTATGGCTGTGCTTCATAACCAGATGGACCTTTCGAAGAAATTTACAAGAGACGTTATCATGAAGGCGCCCTCAAGCAACATAATGAACGCGCTTCAGCGCTGCATCCTTACCCTTTATTCTTATGATTCAAAGGCTGAGGATATTACCGCACCGAATGTTCTGCTTCAGTCCATCAACCTGATCGCAAAGATGCCGGTCATTGCAGCCTATGCTTACTGGGCAGACCAGAACATCAACCAGGATAAATCCCTTATCCTCAGGAACCCCGATCCCGAAAAGTCTATTGCCGAGAATTTCCTCGCAATGATTCGTTCAAGCGGTGAGTATACCGATCTCGAAGCAAGGATACTCGATCTCGCGCTGGTTCTTCATGCAGAGCACGGCGGCGGTAACAATTCGACCTTTACAAACCATGTGGTTACTTCGTCCGGAACCGATACATATTCGGCCATTGCGGCTTCTCTTTCATCGCTTAAGGGCCCCAGACACGGCGGCGCGAACATCAAGGCTAGGGCCATGTTCGTCGACCTTATGAAGGAGGTTAAGGACTGGAATGACGATGATATGATCGCCGATTACCTGAGAAAGCTTCTCGGAAAGGAAGCATTTGACCACAGCGGTCTTATTTACGGCATGGGTCATGCGGTATATACACTTTCGGACCCGAGAGAAGTGATACTCAAACAGTATTCGAAAGCTCTTGCCGAGGAAAAGGGCAGGCTTGACGAGTTCAATCTCTATGAAAATGTTGAAAGGATCGCCAAGAAGCTGATCACCGAGAACAGAAGAACATTCAAGCCCGTGTGTGCAAACGTTGATTATTATTCGGGATTTGTTTATGAGATGCTGAATATACCGGTATCGATGTATACCCCGCTTTTTGCAATCTCGAGAATCTCCGGATGGAGCGCACACAGACTTGAAGAAATCGTAAATAACGGAAAAATCATACGTCCGGCATATAAATACGTCGGACATCATACCGGTTATATTCCGATGGAAGAAAGACAACAGTAATGGAAAAAGAATATAAAACAGAGCTTTTGAAGGTGGACAGGAATAATTTCGATCCTGCCTGCCTTTTGCCGGCCGCCGGTCTTCTGGCGGCGGGAGAGCTTGTGGCATTTCCTACCGAGACGGTTTACGGTCTCGGCGGCAATGCGATGGATCCGGGCGCATCACAAAGGATATATGCGGCAAAGGGAAGACCGAGCGATAATCCGCTGATCGTTCATATTTCAGAAAAAGAAGAGCTGTTAAAGGTCGGACGGGACGTGCCGGAAATTGCGCTCAGATTTGCGGAAAGATTCTGGCCGGGTCCGCTTACACTTATCGTAAAAAGAGCGGAAATAATTCCTAAGACCACTACGGGCGGACTGGATACGGTTGCAGTCAGGCTTCCGAGTGACGAGATTGCAAGGGCACTTATCAGGCTTTCGGGGGTATATGTTGCCGCGCCTTCGGCAAATAAGAGCGGAAGACCGAGCACGACAAGGGCCGAGCACTGCATGGAGGACCTTGACGGGAAAATACCAATGGTCATTGACGGAGGTCCGGTAAAGATAGGGCTCGAGTCAACGATTGTGGACTGTACGAACGAGACAACCGAAGACGGTGTGAAAAAAATAAAGCCGCTGGTTTTAAGACCGGGCTATATAACCCTTGAAAAATTACGTGAAATTGAACCGGCGACCGAATATGATCCGGCTGTTATCGCAAGGGTAAAAAATGAGAATATAAAAGCCAAGGCACCGGGTATGAAATATCGCCATTATGCTCCGAAGGGAGCTTTTGTAATATATGAAGGCGATGCTGACAGAGTGATTGCAAGAATCAATGAAGAAGTGGGCAGGATGAAAGCTCTCGGCAGGAAAACGGCAGTGCTTGCCACAGAGGAAAGCAAGGATTTTTACGATGCGGATATTGTTGTAAGTCTTGGCAGAAGAAATAATGAGGAAGAAATCGCCGCGAGGCTTTTTGATGTGCTTCGAAGCTTTGACGAGATGGGAGCCGAAGCAATTTTCGGAGAATGCTTTGAAACAAAAGGCGTAGGCCAGGCCATAATGAACAGGCTAATGAAGGCTGCGGGCTATAATATAGTTTCATGTAATGACATAACGGGGAAAAAATGAAATATAAAAAGATTATTTTTGTCTGCAGGGATAATTCGACGCTGAGTCCGCTTGCAGAGGCCATTTTTAAAAATATATGCAAGGATAAAGATCTTGAGATTGAATCAAGGGGACTTGTGGTACTTTTTGAAGCCCCGATAAATCCTAAAATCATGGTTGTGCTCGGGAGCCATGGGATTGAAAACTGCAGGGAAAGAACCAAGGCACTCGCTGAGTCGGATTATACCGGGGGAACGCTTGTACTGGCGATGAATGAAAAGAGCGCGATGCTATGCAATGAGAGGTTTCCGATGCTTAAGATCACGACCGTATATGATTACGTAAATGAAAAAGAACCCGAGGATCCCTACGGCGGCACTCTTATCGATTATGAAAAATGCTTCTCCGAGATGTCGGTTGTGCTGAGAAAACTCAGTGAGAGGCTGGGGGAAGAGTAGATGGAAGACAGGGTTTACAGGGTTGCAGTTTGTGATGATGAGACAGAGGATATAGAAAAAATTGTCTTTAT
>ODAI011782538.1_pt1 | contig 18618 bp, 15 predicted proteins | sample 1539321 | NCBI WGS metagenome assembly ODAI01 (sample SAMN02144231, study PRJEB22623) | gut metagenome | biome: sheep rumen | host: Ovis aries | place: New Zealand
AATTCAGATTTGATAAATTAATCCAGGGGATATTTGTCAGTCAATTTTTTAATAATTGCTCTTGCTTCGTCGTTCTTCTCACCCCTGTTCTTGATAACGATTGAGATAGCCTCTGCGATCTGATCCATATCCTCGGTGTTCATGCCTCTTGTGGTTACTGCAGGTGTTCCGAGTCTTATTCCGCTGGTTACGAAAGGAGACTGCTGCTCGTTGGGAATTGTGTTCTTATTGGCTGTGATGTGCGCATCGTCAAGCCATGCTTCCACTTCTTTTCCTGTAAGACCGAAGTTTGTGAGATCGATGAGCATAAGGTGGTTATCTGTTCCGCCTGATACGATCTTGATTCCACGGCTCATAAGTCCGTTGCAAAGAGCCTTGGCATTGTCAATGATGTTCTGTGCGTACTGCTTGAATTCGGGTGAAAGAGCCTCTTTGAAGCAGATAGCCTTAGCTGCTACTACATGCTCAAGTGGTCCGCCCTGGATTCCGGGGAATACAGCCTTGTTGAACTTGTACTTATCCTGAGCTTCCTGATTCCAAAGGATCAGTCCGCCTCTTGGTCCTCTGAGAGTCTTGTGTGTTGTGGTTGTTACAACATCGGCATATGGGAATGGGCTTGGATGAAGACCTGCAGCCACAAGTCCTGCGATGTGTGCCATATCTACCATGAGAACAGCTCCGCATGCGTCAGCTGCCTCTCTGAACTTCTTGAAATCGATGGTTCTGCAGTAAGCGGAAGCTCCTGCGATGATGAGCTTGGGCTTATGCTCTACAGCAAGTTTGTACATATTGTCATAATCAAGGATTCCATTTTCATCTACACCGTAGGGAACGATATTATAATAAGTTCCTGAAATATTGGCACTGCTGCCGTGTGTAAGATGTCCGCCCTGTTCAAGGTCCATACCCATGATGGTATCACCGGGCTTAAGGAGTGCAAACTGAACAGCCAGATTGGCCTGAGCGCCTGAGTGAGGCTGAACATTTACATAGTCACAATGGAACAGCTCTTTTGCTCTTTCTCTTGCTATGTTCTCTACCTTATCTACAACATAGCATCCGCCGTAGTACCTCTTCCCCGGGAGACCTTCAGCGTATTTGTTTGTAAGCGGACTTCCCATAGCTGACATAACAGCCTTGCTGGTCCAGTTCTCTGATGCGATCAGCTCGATGTGGTCATTCTGGCGAGCTACTTCTTCCTCGATCAGGGAAGCAATTTCCGGGTCAACCTTTCTAACCTCTTCCAATGAATACATTTACCAAATCCTCCTGAATCTTTACATAAGACTTGACGCATTTACAGTTTAATGCGTTAAAGCAACATCTTGGTTATAGTATCATACTCTCTCTAAAAATTCTATAGTTTTTATGCTACAATTTAAGTCGAAAATAATTTTGTTGGGAGATTTACATGTATTACTGCATTGTTAACCCTTCTGCCAGATCAGGAAAGGGAAAAGATATTTGGGAAATACTTGAAAAGAGATTCAAGGAAAAGGGTCTTGAATACAAGGCACACTTTACTGAAGGTCCGGGACATGCAACCAAACTGGCCAAGGCTCTTACAGAGCCCAAGGCTTCCGAAAGTGATCCGACTTCTCCGACTAAGCTGATAATCCTTGGCGGCGATGGAACTCTAAATGAAGCCATCAACGGTATCCAGGATTTTGAAAACACTCTTGTAGGCTATATCCCCATTGGATCCAGCAACGATTTTGCAAGGGACTTATCATTTCCAAAAAAACTTGACGATCTTATCGGCCGGATCCTTCAGGCCAAAAATGTCAGAACCCTCGATCTTGGAAAGCTTACTTATAATTCCATGTCCAGAGAGACCTCCCGCCTTCATGAGGATCGCATTTCAGTGACAAGACTCTTTGATGTAAGTGCAGGGATCGGTTTTGATGCAGCTGTATGCGAACAGGCTCTTTCATCGGGCACCAAGAACTTCCTTAACAGGATCGGACTCGGCAAGCTCACCTACGGCTCAATCGCTCTAAGACAGCTCTTCGGCGCAGAAAAGGTCCCCTGCGAGATCATTTTGGATGGGAAAAAGACAATACGGCTAAAGCGATTCATCTTTATAGCAGCCATGGTACATCACTATGAAGGCGGCGGTTTTAAGTTCGCACCGGGCGCGGATCTTACCGACGGCAAATTCGATCTGGTCTACGCCGGAGATATGCCATCCTGGAAGATGCTCATTGCCCTTCCCCTGTCTTTTGTCGGTCATTACTTCTGGATCAAAGGAGTCGGACATCATGTGGTCCAAAAGGTTTCGATCAAGACAGATAAGCCTCTGTGGGTACACACTGACGGTGAGGTATCCGTAAAGTCAGACCATATCACCTTTGAGTGCCTGAAACAAAAGCTCAGAATGATGAATTAAATTAAAAAAGCTCCCTGTTTTGTGGTGAACAGGGAGTTTCTTATTTGTAATCTCAATTGTATCTGACTGCCACTCTCTCTTCCTGTCTTGAACAGAAATTCTCGAGAAGTGCTGTGTGATAGAACACGATATAACATATTGTTGCCATAATGAATGCTGTGATCACGTCATATACAGAATGCTGTTTAATAAACATTGTTGAGAGGATGATCGAGATGCCAATAACATCACTTACTATCTTGGCAGTTCTTCCACATCTTCTGCTGTGATGAACAGCTATCATTGTTCCCAGTGAGTTATAAACATGAATACTGGGCCATAAGTTTGCAGATGAATCCGTGTTATAGATCAGCTGCACAAGGTGTGTAAATACATTATCTCTTGGCATTACAACAGGTCTTAAGTGATGCATGTTAGGGAACAGTGTTGATACAACCAGGAACACTGTCATTCCTGTAGCCAGGAAGATGAAGTTCTTATAGTAGTCCTCTACGTCAAAAGAGAGAAGGAAAAACAAAAGTGTTAATGATACATACAAGAACCAGATGTAATACGGTATAACAAAAATCTCAGTGAAAGGGATCATGTCATCGATAGCTGTATGTATGATCGAGTAGTGTGAGAATGTGTGCTTCTCGATGGCGATGAACCAGATCATATATATGGGCGCATAAATCAGGATGGGAAGAGCAAGATGAAGGATATCTCCGAACATCGCCCTGTCTACCGTCCTTCCGGTCCATTTTTCATATTTCTTTTTCATAATAATCCTCAATTACTTCAAGTAAAACACAATGATGTAGTATATTCTAGCACTTTAAGTGTGATTGTAAATCATCAGAATCACTATAAAATGTGCTAAATAACGTTAAGTTTTAGGAAATATACCCACTAATTAAAATGGAATATCTTCTGCAGAAGCTTGTATCCTGCAAGGGTGATCTTTCTGCCGCCCTTACCCGGAAGATAGATATATGTTCCCTCAATGCTGTATCTGATCTTGGTGTACAGAAGGAAATTCTTCTCTTTAATGTAATCAAGAAGTTCCTGTCTCTTGGCCAGATTCTCTTTTGTGTCCTCTGTTATCAAAAGAACCGATGAGATAGCAGTGATTATCTCAAGATAGTTGAACATGTACTTATGGCGTTCACGCTGTGAACGAATCATGCCATAGTTCTCAACATAATAATCAACCATAAGCTTGTTGACTCTGAGCTGCTGATCTATACGTGAGAGCATGATCTGCTGATTGACAGACTGATCTTCTCTTCCGATGTAATAATAGTAGAAATTCACATCAAGGTAATACATGTTCTTAACAAAAGGAAGCGGATTGAACACGTAAATATTGTCTACATAGAATGTATGCTCCGGAAGCTTAAGTCCGCACTGTCTAAGGAGCTTGGTCCTGTAGATAACCGAATGCATAAGGAGATAATGTCCCTTGGGAGTTCTCTTTACATCCTTCCATGTGAAGATCTGCTCGATTGGGAACATGGTATTGTAGCGCATTACCTTATGGCGCTTCTCTCCGACTTTGTTGTATACAAAGTTGCTGATAAGAAGGTCGAGCTGTTTGTCACCACCGGCAAGTTCAGCAAGGGTACTGAGGATCTTTCTGTATGCGATCTCTTTTACCCAATCGTCAGAATCAACGACTTTAAAGAAAAGACCTGTTGCGTTCTCAATTCCGGCATTGACTGCTGAGCCGTGTCCTCCGTTGGGCTTGTGGATAGCTCTGCAGATCGTAGGATATTTTGCCTCATACTGATCTGCAATCTCTGCTGTTCTGTCCTTAGATCCGTCATCTACAATGAGGATCTCTACCTCTTCGCCGCCCACAAGCAGTGAATCGATACATTTCTCCATGTAGTCCTGTGAATTATAACAGGGTACTGCAATTGATAATAGCTTCATTATTAACTCCTTAATCTAGTACTTTCGAATTTCTCCATGGTTGTAAGGCAGGTACGAAGATCGTTGTATCTGTCATACACATCACCCTCATTGACAACTACTCCCACTGACAGGGCCATGATATCAATCATATCATTTGTTATTACAGGCCTCAGCTTGGATAAGATGTCATTCTTCTCAGATGCAAGATCCGCATCCATAAACTGGATCACAAGAGGATCAAGATTCAGTTCCTGAGCTTCCTCGTCCACACTCTTTTCCATGATCCGGGACTTCTCGGTGGGTTTGAAGTTAAAAACAGGCTTCTTCTCAGGCTGCTTCTCCGGTCTTACCACAGTCTCTTTCTCAGGACCGGGCTCTGCTACCCGGGCAGGCTCTGCTGCCACAGTCACTTTCTCAAACCTCATCTTCTGTTTAACATCAGGATACTTGTTCCTGTCGACCTCAGACATGAACATATCAAGAGGTCTTACGTAGACCTTGTAGTCTCCGTATAATGCCTGATACACAACCATCTCTTCTCTTGTTTCAGAATGAATAGCGATGGTAAGTACCTGATACATATTGCCCTTAAAATGTCTGTAAATCTCTTGTGGTCTTGGTCTCTCTGCCATAAACACCCCTCTTTTGTGGCTCCGGCCACACGTTTATATAGTATAATTCAACACTTTGATATTTTCAAATATCTTTTATCCCGCACTTCTCTTGGATGTAGAGCCTATGATGACCATTTCAACGCTGATTATGTAGTCCAGCTTACCGGTCTTAACAGCCTCATCGTTGGAGGCACAAAGCTCCAGCGCATCCCTGAGCTGTTTGTATGAATAGTTTCTGGCCCAGCTCTGGTACTTGCCCACAAGGAAAGGTGCAAGCTTAAGTGCTGATGCTATCTGGCTCTTATCCCGTCGGTTGTCCGTCATCTCTTTGACCTGAAGCATCAGATTGAACTGCCTGGTGATCAGAGAGAGGATCTTGGCCGGTGGTTCCTTAAGCGCAAGAAGATCATAGTACAGCTCCATGGCTCTCTTCTGATCCTGTGCGGAAATAGCATCTGTCATGGCAAATATCCTGCTGGTGAGGTAGTTTGCACACACGCTCTCTATATCCTCTTCGGTTATCTCATTTCTGTCTATACAGTAGCAGACGAGCTTTTCAATTTCAGTTGCTATGTTTGACATATCAGTTCCCACGCGGTCTATAAGGACTGCCTGAGCTCGTGGAGATATGGTCTTACCCTCACCTGCAACCCTGGATCTGATCCACTTCATCAGAGTATCATCGCTCTGGATATCACATTCTATCTCAAAGCCAAGCTTGGAAACTGCTTTGTAGATATCTTTTCTCTTATCCACTTCCTTCTCGACAAAGATAAACAGCGTTGTATCTGACGGTTCCTTAAGGTACTCAGCCAGCTCCGGGCATCCGCTCTTAAAAAAGCCGCTGTCCTGCACCAGGATAACTCTCTTATCAGCAAGAAACGGCATTGTCTGTGCCATATCTATTATCTGACCGGGAACAAGGCCGTCTCCCTCATATCTGTTGAAATTCATGGAAGATTCGTTGCACCCCAGAGCCTTAAGGAGTTTGTCCCTGTTCTGAAGTCGCAGATACGCCTCTTCTCCATATAAAAGATAGCAGGGTTTAAAATTCCCACCGGCGATATCTTCATTCAGTTGTTTCTGTTTTGCCGGAAAATCAGTGGTTTTTACTGCCATTTTTAAAACACCTCGTTTTCTATGTTATCATAGATGACATTTTTTTGATATACTAGATGAGCGCGTTATTTTCTTTTAATAATATAAGGAGACACAATATGTTGATACATGGTCTTCAAAAAATGACACTACTTGATTATCCCGAGCACATTGCCTGCACGGTTTTTTTTGGCGGTTGTGATCTAAGGTGTCCCTACTGCCACAATTATGAACTTGTGGATGGCAGTATGCCTCCTGCCATGGATGATGAAGAATTCTTTGCATTTCTGGGTAAGAGACAGGGACTGCTTGACGGTGTAGCCATAACCGGCGGTGAGCCGCTTCTAAACAAGGATCTGCCTGATTTTATCAGAAGGATCCGGGAACTACGCTTTTCAGTAAAGCTCGATACCAACGGCAATCATCCGGATGAGCTGAAAGCTCTTTTAGATGAAGGCCTGATCGATTACGTGGCAATGGACATCAAGAACTCTTTTCCGAAATACGGACAGACTGTGGGCCGCGAAGACTTTGATACCTCAGGCATCGCAAAGAGCATCAGGATCATTATGGATAGCGGCGTGGAATATGAATTCAGGACTACCGTGGTAAAAGAGCTTTTTGACGAATCTTCTTTTGAAGCTATCGGAAAATTGATCAGCGGTGCAAAAAGATATTACCTACAAGCATTTGTGGAAAGAGATACCGTTCCTGACAAAAATCTGTCATCTCCGGATCCGGAAGAGATGGACAGATATCTTAAAGCAGTGCAAAAGTATGTCCCGTGCGCACAGCTGCGCGGAATGTGATTTTAAGCCTTGACCACAATATATTGTGTTTATGATATTTCGTTTATCAATATATTGACATTTGCAATTTGCTGTGATATCCTTGTTTTATCGAAAGTGCCAAGGCAATTGGCACTTTTAATTTCAGAAAATCTTATGGTTAGTTATGTAAGGGGGATTCTTATGTATCAGGTAGTAAAAAGAGACGGAACAGTTGCGGATTTTAATATAGCCAAGATTTCCGCTGCGATAACCAAGGCCTTCGTGGCTCTTGAAAAGGATTATCATTCAAGTGTGATCGATCTTATCTCTCTCCGTGTAGCTTCAGACTTCGAGAGCAAGGTAAAAGATGGCAAGATCACCGTTGAAGAGATTCAGGACAGCGTTGAGAAGGTTCTTTCAGAGGCCGGCTATTCTGATGTTTCAAAGGCATATATCCTTTATCGTAAGCAGCGTGAAAAGGTTCGTAACGTAAACTCTGCCCTCCTTAACTATAAAGATCTTGTTGACGATTACCTCAAGATCAATGACTGGAGAGTAAAAGAAAACTCAACAGTAACATATTCTGTCGGAGGACTTATCCTCTCTAATTCAGGTGCCATCACAGCCAATTACTGGCTTTCAGAAGTATATGATGAAGAGATTGCAAACGCTCACAGAAGCGCAGCGATCCACATTCACGACCTTTCAATGCTTACCGGTTACTGCGCAGGTTGGAGTCTTAAGCAGCTCATTCAGGAAGGTCTCGGCGGCGTTCCGGGCAAGATCACATCTTCACCTGCAAGTCACCTCTCTACTCTCTGCAACCAGATGGTCAACTTCCTTGGAATCATGCAGAATGAATGGGCAGGCGCTCAGGCATTCTCATCATTTGATACATACCTTGCACCTTTTGTTAAGGTGGACAATCTCTCTCAGAAAGAGGTTAAGCAGTGCATCCAGTCCTTCGTTTACGGCGTTAATACACCTTCACGTTGGGGGACACAGGCTCCTTTCTCAAATATCACACTTGACTGGACCGTTCCTAACGACCTTAAGAACCTCAACTGTATCGTAGGCGGAAAAGAGCTCGACTTCACATACGGTGATTGTCAGCACGAAATGGATATGGTAAACAAGGCATTCATCGAGATCATGATCGAGGGAGATGCCAACGGACGTGGATTCCAGTATCCTATCCCTACATATTCAATAACGCGTGATTTTGATTGGAGCGAGACAGAGAACAATAAGCTCCTGTTTGAAATGACAGCCAAGTATGGTACTCCTTACTTCTCAAATTACATCAACTCTGACATGGAGCCTTCAGATGTTCGTTCCATGTGCTGCAGACTTCGTCTCGACCTCAGAGAGCTTCGTAAGAAATCCGGCGGATTCTTCGGTTCAGGTGAGTCAACAGGTTCTATCGGTGTTGTTACCATCGATATGCCTCGTATTGCTTATCTTTCAAAAGATGCTGATGAGTTCTACAAGAGACTGGATCACCTTATGGATGTTGCAGCACGAAGCCTTCACACCAAGAGACAGGTTATCACCAAGCTCCTTGATCAGGGTCTTTACCCTTACACAAAGAGATACCTGGGATCCTTCTCAAACCACTTCTCAACCATCGGCCTTATCGGCATGAACGAAGTTGGACTTAATGCAAAGTGGATCCAGGCAGATATGACAGACAAGAGAACTCAGGAATTCTCCAAGGATGTCCTTAACCACATGAGAAATCGCCTTGGTGAGTATCAGGTAATGTATGAGGGAGAACTCTTTAACTTAGAGGCTACTCCTGCTGAATCAACAACTTACCGTTTTGCTAAGCACGACAAAGAGCTTTATCCTGACATCATCACAGCTAACATGAACGGAACACCTTACTACACCAACTCATCTCATCTTCCTGTTGGTTACACTGAGGATATCTTCTCCGCTCTTGATATTCAGGATGAGCTTCAGACTCTTTATACATCGGGGACTGTATTCCATGCATTTCTCGGTGAAAAGCTTCCCGATTGGAAGGCAGCTGCTACTTTAGTAAGAAAGATTGCAGAGAATTACAAGCTTCCGTACTACACAATTTCACCTACATACTCAGTATGTAAGGAGCATGGCTACCTCTCAGGCGAGCAGGCAGTATGTCCTCACTGCGGAGCCAAGACAGAAGTATACAGCCGTATCACAGGCTACTACCGCCCTGTTGCCAACTGGAACGATGGTAAGGCTCAGGAATATAAAGATCGTAAGGTTTACAACATCGGCAATTCAAAGCTCACACATACAGGGCCTAAGCAGGCAAGCTTTGTAGAGGCTGCTGTTAAGAAGTCAAACACAGAATCAGGAAGCAGCGCAGAGAATCTCGATGAGCAGACAGTAATGCTCTTCAAGACACAGACCTGTCCTAACTGTAAGATCGCCGGATCTCTTCTTGATAAAGCAGGCATTAAATACAGCACACTTGATGCCAACGAGCATCCTGATCTTGTTGAGAAATTCGGAATCATGCAGGCTCCTACTCTTGTAGTTAAGTCAGGTGATGGTTTCCAGAAGGTTCTCGGAGTTTCAGACATTAAGAGCTGGATCGCAGACAGCCAGGTATCATAAAGAAAACTAAGATAAAATTTAGGGACAGGCATTCAAGCCTGTCCCGTTTTTATTGTCATATTATTAGATTTATCAGCATAGATTCTTAACTACACCAACAGAAACATAATTATCTAAAACTGCTCCGTAATCCGTATCCTCTTCATGTACAGGACTGTAGATGCCATCAACCACAAGGCTTACACCACCGTTTTCAAGGTCAGCCGTCTTTTTGTACCTGTCTGTGTAGAACGGAGTTCTTGAAACCGTTCTGTCTCTTAATACTCCCTTGCACTCTGAAAGCCTGCATCCGGGGAAGTTTATACTATCAACATATCCCGGCACATATTCTCTCTGTAGCATTTCTTCCATAAGCTCTTTTAAATAATGATCTGTTACCTCATGGATTCCGTTGTTGGACTCTGAAAACGCTATTGAATGATAGCCCTGGAACTCACCCTCAAAGGCAGCTCCAAGTGTAGCTGAATACTGTATGTCCGAGGATACATTATATCCATAGTTGATTCCGGACATTACAACATCAGGTTTTTCAGGCATCAGATAAAGGCTTCCTACTCTCACGCAGTCACTGGGTGTTCCCGAGCAGGTATAAGCTCTAACGCCCTCTATTCCAAAGTCATACGGATAACAGTCCACGCTGTGCCTTAGTGTCAGCGAATGGGAAGCTGCGCTTCTCTCGCTCTCAGGAGCAACCACCGTAACCTCTCCAAACAAAAGAGCACACTCTACCAGTCTTCTAAGACCGTCAGATTTTATTCCGTCATCGTTGGTTATCAGAATTTGTCTTTTGCCCAAAACATTCTCCTCGCATTCATAATTATCTGTTGTTACATGGATATGATACCAAGTGCGTTAAGGATCGCACTGACAAGAATTATCAAAACAAACAGAGGGCACAGGAACCTTATCATAAATGAAAAGATGCGCTTTCTCCGGAATGGATGTCCGTCCTGCTCTACTTCCATGGTCAGTTTCTCCATGCCCATATATCTTGTGATGAGAAGGCACGTTGCCAGCGCCGCTATTGGCATCATTACTGAATTGGTAATAAAGTCAAAGAAATCCAGAAACTGCATTCCGATAATGGTCACTCCTGAAAGCGGACCGTTACCAAGAGATGAAAGACTTCCGAGAGCTATCATAACAAAGGCCATTATAAGTGTTCCGTTTCTCCTGCTCCATCCGAATTCATCAGAGAAGGTGGAAACAGCGCTCTCTGTCAGGGCAATAGCACTTGTAAGCGCTGCAAATAATACCAGCGCAAAGAATAAGAAGCCGATGATCCTTCCGAATCCCATGCTTGCAAATATCTTGGGCATAGTGATAAACATCAGTGAAGGTCCTGCCTTAAGCATTGACTGATCTCCGTTGTAGAAAGAGAAAACCGCAGGAATTATCATAAGGCTCGCAAGAATCGCGATGGCTGTATCAAAGAACTCCACCTGTCTTGTGGACTCATCGATGCTGACTTCCTTCTTAACATAGGATCCGAAAGTGATCAGGATTCCCATGGCAATTGAAAGTGAGTAAAACATCTGTCCCATGGCTGTTACCAGCGTCATTATTGAGAAGTTCTGAACATTTGGGATAAAGAGAAACATAACTCCCTCTAAAGCCCCCGGCCTTGTTACCGAATACACACAGATGATCAGCGCCAGTACCACAAGCACAGGCATCATGAGCTTAGACACACGCTCTATTCCGTTCTCAACACCCATGAAAATGACGCCAAGCACAAGAACCGCAAATACTATGAACCAAAATTCTGACTTTGAACCGTCCGAAATAAAATCCACAAAGAAACTATCCGATGCAACAGTTGCAGCATCACTTCGTATGTACTCAAACAGATATTTGCATACCCAGCCACCTATAACTGAGTAGTAAGGCACGATCAGAATAGGGATTATTGCATTTATCCATCCTCCCACTGCCATGAATCTGCTATGACTGAGAGTATTAAAAGCTCCAACAGGACTCTTCTTGGTATTTCTTCCTATGGCAGTCTCAGCCACGATCATGGTGTAACCAAAAGTAAGAGCCAGCAAAATGTAGACAAATAAGAAAATTCCTCCGCCGAACTTGGCGCATAGGTATGGAAATCTCCAGATATTACCCAGGCCTACCGATGCTCCGGCTGCCGAAAGTACAAAACCGATCTTCCCTGAAAAAGATCCGCGATTATCATTCTTCAAAACATAATCCTCCGATATCTCTTTTATGCACAAAGATTAGTATATCACAAAACACAAAACTATACCTATCTGAAGGTGTCTATTCGAACTTTCGTCCCATCTGTCCTAAGGTTTATCTCCCCACCTTCATCTGTCCGGATAACAGTGCTGTTTGCATCTTCAAGGCGTTCTATAAGCTCCTTGTGAGGATGTCCGTAGGAATTGTCCTCTCCGCAGCTGATGAGCGCAATCTTGGGCCTTACCATATCCAGAAACTCACGATCTGTCGTATACATGGATCCGTGGTGAGCGACTTTAAGAAGCGTTATGTCACGAAATCTTTTGCCCGAGCTTTCAATAGCACTTTTCAGATACTCCTGCCCCTCCTGTTCCACATCTCCTGTGAAAAGAGCTGTAAACTCCCCATACTTCATATAAAGGACCGTAGAGTAAGCGTTAGCACCGGTAAATACCCTTCCCTTCTCAGGATTCAGGCAGATAAACTCAGCTTTTCCCATATAAAACTCCTTTCCTGCGCTGATATATGATACCGGTATCGACAGCTCTTTTGCCCTGCTTATTAAAAGCTTATAGTTGTCTCCGCGGGATAAAGTGCCAACGTCAGGCATCAAAAGCTGCTTTATTGAAATGCCTCCTTTTTCCATGTCATCCATGATCTCCAGCACTCCGCTCATGTGATCCTCGTCCTCATGTGTAATGACCACAGCATCCAAAGTTCCGATTCCCTTGTACTTAAGAAACGGTATTATCCGGTACTTTCCCACATTCTTGTTGGACGTGCTTCCGCCGTCAATCAACATATGATTTCCGCTACAGGAGATCACTATTCCATCCCCCTGTCCGACATCTATCATATCTATCTCAAGCCCCGGTCTTATATGCAGAGTAAGAACCAAAACAGCGGCCAAAGGAATAAAAGCCGTCGACAGCTTAAGTATTCCCGGCGTGACGTTATATCTTCCGGTTATTCTCTTAATGTCAGTATCATTTCCAAGAACCTGCGAAAGCCAGACAAAAGCTGCCATAAAGATCACATACAATACCACCTGCCATTTAAAAGAATGCCCCATGTACCAGGTACTACCCCTAATCAGCCCCTCCGAAGAGCATAATAATCTGTACCCCGAAAGAATGATATGGACTGCTGTCGCCGGGATGATGGCAGGCAAGGTGCCTACAGCTCCAAGCAGCATGGTAAGGATTCCGAGGATCATTAAAATGCCCATGACAGGAATCACTATAAGATTCAGAAACAGTGAGTGAAGCGGATAAGTATAAAAAAAGCTCGCATATACAGGCAGCGTTGATAATAAAACGCTTAATCCTCCCTCCAGTCCTTCCATTGCTTTGATCAGGAGCTCTTTTGCAAAAGAGATCTCATCATCCGCAAATTTCATCTTCCACGTGGCCGAATCAAGTATGCCTTTCCAAATGGCCAGAGATGGGCGGATCACAGAAATCCCGACAACAGCTCCGAAGGAAAATAAAAAACCGCTGTTATACATATATAGTGGCTGATCCAAAAGCAGCAATATTCCCGAAAGGGAAAGCGCTGTCAAAACGTCATAAGTTCTTCCGAATACAGGCGCAAGAAGTCTTAAGGCAAACATACATATAGCTCTGAAGGAAGATGTGCCCATTCCGCACATTATGCCGTAGGAATACATAAAAACTATCGGCAAAACAGCAGTGATGATCTTGCTTAAGCGAAGTTTTTTCAGAAGTTCATAAAATCCCATTCCTATAAGTGAGATATGCAGGCCACTTACGGCAAGTATATGCATCAGGCCATTGCTTTTGTACATATCTTTGGTCTCTTCGTCCATATATGCCTTATCCCCCAGAAGCATTGCCTTCATAATGGCTGAGTCCCGCTCCGGTAGTACTTTATCCAGTGCATTCTCAAAATAGCGCCTTATCATATAAAGCGTCTCCCTGTACTTATTGGGAGAGCCACCGGTTCTTAGTACTTTACCGGACGTTAATCTGTATGAAATTTTCAGAGTTGAATAATAAAGACGGCTGTCGAATTCGCCGGGATTTGTTGGCGCCAAAAAGACCTTTACCTTACCGGATACTTCTGCATATTCTCCGATAGAAGGAAGATTTTCATTTCCCGACTCCAGATAACACTGGACCAGCTCAGAATGTTTGCTTTTTTGCTCAATTGGAACAATATAGATTACCGGCAGGATATTGTTTTGATAGTCCCTTCTCACCTCCTTTGAATGTACCCGGCCTGTAACAGTCTGATAACTGCCATCCGGAGGCAAGGAAGTAGTGCCGATAATGTCAGACAAAAACATTTCAAGATAGATACAGACAACCGCGCTCAAAAGAATTGCCAAAAGGCAGAGCGGTCGTTTCAAAGATAATACTCCTAACTAATGATTTGGATCACTCCACAAGATCAAGATTTCTCTCATATGGTCCTGTGATAGAAAAATCCATGAATGTAAAGCTTGCCTCTCCGTTTATAGAGAAAGCAACCTTATTTACGTTGGTAAGCTCAACAATGCTGTTAACAAGAGAATATATTGCAACCTCTGCACTGACATTGTAAGGCTCTGTCAAAAATGATGAGTCAAAATCAACATAGCAGACTCCATCCTTGACGCTGACACTGTTGATCTTGGTATTGGGTGAAATGGTCGGATAACAGATATCGGTCTTGGGTCCTTTTATGATCTGCTCCACCGCCAGTCTTTCCATTGAAATATTACTGTTATATACTACGGAACGATAAACGGGCACAAGCTTATCTCCTGTCTCATTTGCAAAGTACAGCTTAAGCTCAACCTTTTCATAGGTGTTGATCTCGTTACCTACATTGAAGATAAAAGTATCCGCAGACATATTGCCTATGATATTTCCATAGTGATCTGCAAGCGGACTGCCTTCGACCTGAAAAGAAACATACTCAATCTCTTCAAGCTGAGTAAATGTCCTCACAATTGCTGCTCTGTCCAGAATCTCGACAGTTCTTCCGACATCAGCATACTTAATGTCAAAATTCAGAGTCAGCACCTTATCATTGAGTGAATATCCCAAAAGATTGACACCACCTGTAAGCGGTGCTTCATACTGCAGTCTCTCAGGCATTGTACCGAGCTGATTTATGAGTTCTCCGATAACAGCATCCGTATCCGAGATAGGGCTCTTAATATCATAGCCAACTGCTACGATCCCCGTCTCACTGTTGTTGACGTAAAAGAGCTTGAAGCTGTCAGGATCAACAGCCTTCTCCCTGCCACAGCCCGTGCCAATAGCCAGCATACAAAGGATAAGAACAGCACACGTTATTCTGTTTATCAAGCATTTTTTTCTTTCCATATGCCAATCCAATGTTATTTTGTCGTAGTTGCTGCCACCGTAGTCAGTGGTATTGTAACCGTGAAGGTCGTTCCCTCATTAACTGTACTCTGCACATCAATCTGTCCTCTGTGCATTAAAACCGCATTCCTTGCAATAGAAAGGCCAAGTCCGGTTCCGCCGATCTCCCTTGATCTTGATTTATCGACTCTATAAAATCTCTCATAAATATGGTCAAGAGATTCTTCCGGAATTCCGTAGCCTGAATCCATCACTTTAACATAGAAGTTCTGGTGATCCGCATCCAGTTCTACTCTTACCCATCCCTCGTCCTTATTATATTTGATGGCATTTTCCACCAGATTCATAATAACCAGCGATATTTTAACCTCGTCGATCTCAGCGACGATAGCCCTTTTACTCTCAAGGGTAAGTTCAATATTGTGTCTTCTGGCTATCGGACGAAGTCGCTTCAAAATAACCTCTGTCATATTTACCACATCCACAGAAGTTATGGTAAGTCCTGATGCCTTTTTATCCATCTTGACCAAAGACAAAAGGTCATTGATGATCTTGTCCTCTCGGTCGATCTCAGCACCAATATCAGTCATAAACTCCCTGTACACTTCATTGGGAACATCCTCCTGAGCCAGAAGTGAGTCCGCAAGTACCTTCATGGATGTGATAGGCGTTTTAAGCTCGTGGGAGACATTGGATACAAACTCCTGTCTTGAATCGTCAAGGACCTTCATTCGCTTAAGCAGCGCATTAAAAGCTTTGATGATCTGTTCCGTTTCGAGATAGTTAGGACCTGTGATAGGCTCGTCTGTATATCCGGCTTTTACATCATTGATAGCTGTTGTGATCCTGTCGAAAGGCCTAAGGAGCGTATGTGATACCCAGGCAGCAAAAGCAAGGATAACAAGGATGATAACGACCTCAAGGCTCTGGGCTCTCCTGCTAAGAATAGTCAGCGTAGTAGCGATGGTATCAGTAGATACACTGGTCAAAAGAACGCCTCTGACAACTTCACTGCTCTTACCTATTGCGGATACATCCTCTTCCTGAATAAGTTCACTTTCAATGATAGGCGTAACAATCTCGATATATCCGTTGGCCTGGTCATATTTGGAGATTGTTCCTTTTGATCCTGTCTTAAGACAGTTTACAACCTCTTCAGAGATGATGATCTTGCCCTGACTGATATTATAAGTATCTTTTACAACTTTAAGATCATCGTTGATAACGATAACACGACCATCATAAAGATTAGCAAGCATATCCAGTTCAGCATTGATAACTTCAGATGATGTATCAAGCAGGTAATTGGAAACAATAAGGTGATTGGCCAGAATTCGTAGCTGCGTCTGTACCTCTGTTGATCTGACGTTGACAGCACGGTCTTCATAACTGGTTAAAATGACAGAATGCATAACGAGGCATGAAACAAGCCCCGTTATAAAAACAATTATGAAAAAACGCACTCTTAGACTCTTAAGAATGTCTCTGATCCTAAATTTACTTTTATCCATAGTTATGCCTGGAAGTAGTATCCGGCGCCCCATTTAGTTCTTACGTATCTCGGCTCACTTGGGTTAGCCTCAAGTTTTTCACGAAGTCTTCTGATATGAACATCCACAGTTCTCTCATCACCCGGATAATCTGTGCCCCAAATAGTCTCAAGAAGCTCTTCTCTTGAGTAGGTCTTGCCGGGTGTGGACGCCAAAAGCTCCAGCAGTTCGTATTCTCTGCTGGTCACATTGATCTCTCTGTCCCCTACAAAAACGCGTCTGTATTCTTCATTGAGCTTAAGGTCTCCGAATGTCATGACCTGATTGGTATCGGCAGTTCTTCCGGTTCTGCGGATAATAGCCTTGATCCTGGCCTTAACCTCAAGGATGTTGAAAGGCTTTGTGATATAATCATCTGCTCCGTACTCAAGACCAAGGATCTTATCCATATCATCTCCCTTGGCTGTGAGCATGATAATAGGAACATCAGAAAACTCTCTTATCTGCTGACACACCTCAAAACCTGTGAGCTTGGGAAGCATTACGTCGAGAAGGATTATATCGTAGTTTCCTGTTCTGGCCATATCGAGAGCTTCCTGTCCGTCATATGCACAGTCCACAACTATGTCATCCTGCTCAAGGCTGAACTTTATTCCCTTTACGATTGCCTTTTCGTCGTCAACTACAAGCGCTTTCTTGCTCATTCCTTCACCATTCCTGTAAATCAAACAATTATATGATCTTTTATCTTAGAGAACAGCTTGTCCTTGATTCCGGATACCTTCATAATATCCTCGATGCATTTAAAAGAGCCGTTCTCGTCTCTGTATTTTATTATCTTGCCGGCTATTCCTTCACCAATACCCGGTAGTGTCGTAAGCTCATTCAGCGAAGCTGTGTTAATGTTTATCAGTTCGCTATCCTGTGCAGGGCCGGAACCTGTTCCCAAAGCTTCCCCGTCAAAAGAGTCTATCCCGGCAGTCAAAGCTTCATCACTCGTCTCAAGTGTTGTGGGAATCTGAAGTTTGGCTCCATCAGTTACCCTGGCAGCAAGATTGACATAAGTCCTGTCTGCATCCTCAGAAAAACCGCCGGCAGCAAGAACCGCATCATCGATCCTGCTTCCTTCCGGAAGTTCGTATACTCCGGGATCAACCACTGCACCACAGACGTATACTACTACACTCTGAGGAATCTCTTCCTTGACAGGTTCTTGTGTTTCTTCCTGTACTTCTTCTATCTGTTCTGTTTCCGGGGTTGTATTATCTGATAAGATAATCTCTTTGTTTGCAGATGTGCAACCGGTCAGAAACATCAGCATAAGTGCTGATACTATAAACAATTTTCGCATGTTTCCTCCTGAAAATAAGAGGACCCCACCATGCTTTTTTATTCTATTCGATTGAAAGAAATAATTCAATCATTATCTTCACTGTCTTCTGTAAGTCCCGCAGTGATGGCTTCATCATCGGGATCCGGAAGAGCCGTTGCTGTATAAGGCGTACCTGTAACCTGCGTCATTATGCTCTCGCAGACATTCTTAAGAGTTGAATTACAATCCTCTCCGTTCCAGATCTTGGTAAATGCGATCTCAAGTTCCATCCAGAGGTTGCTGGTCTCAATAGTCTTGGGCATCGGAACAGAATCCGCATAAACGCCTACAAAGGTTGCCAGATTGGCGTTGTCGTACTTAACACCGTAATGAGCTGCAACTTTTCCGCCGAGTTTATAGATATCTCCTGAATTATCAGAGCACAGATATCTTGCAACTTCATTGGCCTCTTTGGCATTTTCGGAAAGTCCGTTGACAACGATACAATCTGTCACTGACATAGTCCTTGAGCCGAAATCGGCTGTAAGCCCGGGCATATCAGCTACTGCAAACTCAAAGTTGCACTCACCGGATGCCTTGGCGTCATCAATCTTCTTAATGATATCTGTTGTTGCAATGGTAAATACAACCTTACCGTCTATAAAGTCCTGAACAACCTTGTCATAGTCGATCGAATCGGCATCGATAGCAAAGAACTGATTGAGCTGCTGATAAATCTTCATGCAGCTGATCGTATCCGTATTGTAAATATCGATCTGGCTGACATCATCTCCTGCCTGTCCGCCAACGTTCATGTAATTGCCTACAAAGAAGTAGTTGTAGAAGATATCCGTAACATCCCACTGGAATACCGCTTCAACCTGCTCAGGAGCATTGTAGTTCTCGGC
>ODAI010205777.1_pt1 | contig 18612 bp, 16 predicted proteins | sample 1539321 | NCBI WGS metagenome assembly ODAI01 (sample SAMN02144231, study PRJEB22623) | gut metagenome | biome: sheep rumen | host: Ovis aries | place: New Zealand
CTTGTACACGCCACCGTCCGCAAACTGGGCGGGGGGACGGGAAAGCGTGATATATTCCGGCTCAAGAGAAAGCGCCTGCTGCAGAAGCATGTCAAAATCATAGGAATCCTGCTGCGGCAGGCAGCTGGGGAGCTCCACATTTATGCGCGGAAAACCGCTGCGCCTGAGAGCCCGGAAGGCCGCCTCATTTTCCCCGCTTTTTCCGGCGGAAGGCTCAAGCCGCAGGCTTATCCGCTGGTAGCCGCACGCCGATGCCGCCAGAAGCCCGTCCGTGCCAGCAGCGGCAGAGCGCACATCCGCCGAGAGGCTGAACGATACGCCGTCCTTGAACACGAACAGCTCGTGCACGGCATCGCAGATGCGCCGCATGTTCCCCGCAGAAAGGAGCGGCGCTCCGGAGCCGAAAAGCTCAAAGCCGAGCGAGCGCCTGCCTTCCATAAGTGGCGCATAGAGCCGCATCTCATCCACCAGCAGCGCCACATATTCGTCCTGCAGGGCGGCGTCCTCCAGCTGTCCTGCAGCCGGAAGGGACGCACAGAAAGCAAATTCCCCCGCCTTCTCCCACGAGGCGGCGATACGATGCTGCTCGGCGTCCTTCTTCTCCTTGCAGCGTATGTACGCATGGCCTGCAGGCGGATAGGCAAGCGCATCCCCCGTCTGGCGGTGCATCCCTGCCTCAAAGATACCGGCACACGAAGTCCCCATACACTTTCCCCCTTCCACTTGAAAATATCATTATGATATTATCACATCAAATAAAACAAGGCAAGATGGAAAGCACCCTTGCTGCGTCTGGCGGCAGGGCTCATAAAAAAAGAATGCTTGTCTTCCCGGCGGAACAGGGCGCAGGGGCAGACATTCCGGCACAGCCCTGCTATACTCAAGGAAAGAGCCGGAGAAAGCCGGTCCATACAGGAGGCAGACATGAGATTCCCAGAACCACTGCGGCCGGGCGCCACAATCGGCGTCTGCGCGCCATCCTTCGGGGCGACGACGGAACCGTACGCCACACGCTTTGCAGAGGCTGAGCGCAGATTCAAGGAACGCGGCTACAAGGTGCTCGCTGGTCAGACATGCCACATGAGCGACGGGCTCGGCATCAGCACGAATCCCCGCGCAGCCGCGCAGGAGCTTGAGCGCTTTTACTGCGGCAGCGACACAGATGCCATCATATCCTGCGGCGGCGGGGAGCTCATGTGCGAGACGATGGGCTACGTTGACTTGGAGCGCATAGCGGCAGCCCCGCCCAAATGGTTCATGGGCTACTCGGACAACACGAACTTCATATTCCCGCTCGCAAGCTGCTGCAGGACGGCGGGCATCTACGCGCACTGCTTTACCGGATTCGGCAAGCCGTGGGAACAGAGCGAGCTGGACGCCATCGCGCTGCTGGAGGGAAGCTCGCACACCGTGCACGGCTACGAGAAATTCCAGCTGCCGGAGGCGGGCACGGAAGCAAAGGCCGCAGACCCGCTCTCGCCATACATACTCACGGAGGCAAAACGCCTGTCCTCGTTCGTGCCGGGAAAAGACGGCAGGCTCGTACGGGCGGAATCTGACAGGAGCATCACCTGCTCCGGAACGCTCCTGGGCGGCTGCCTTGACGTGCTGGCGAATCTCTGCGGCACAAGGCTTGACACCATGGAGGAATTCAACCGCGATGCAGACGGAGTGATATGGGTGCTGGAGGCCTGCGACGGGAATCCCATGGACATCAGGCGCGCGCTCTGGCACCTTGACGAATGCGGATGGTTCAGGAAGGCGCGGGGATTCCTTATCGGGCGGCCGCTCGCCGCGTTCCGGCAGGAGATGATGGGGGTGGACTGCTACAATGCGGTGACGGACATAGTGGAAAAATATCAGGTGCCCGTCATCATGGACGCGGACATAGGGCACATCGCCCCCGCGATGCCGCTCATCATCGGCAGCCACGCCAGCGTGGCCGCCTGCGGGGACAATCTGGACATACGGATGGAATGCGTGTAGGCGCATAAAAAAGGACGCGCAGATTCCGGCAGGATTCCGCGCGTCCCCATGCACTGCGAGGCCTTAGCGCTCAGAATCTGATGCGCTTGTTCGTGCCCGCATAGTATTCCTTCCGGAGCCCTTTCACATGGTCATCCTTCAGGTAGTCGTCAAAGTCCATCATGCGGTCGATGATGCCCTTGGGCGTAATCTCTACGATGCGGTTCGCAATCGTGGAGATGAACTCGTGGTCATGGCTGGAGAAGAGCACGACACCGGGGAATTTCACAAGCCCCTCGTTCAGGCTCTCGATAGACTCCAAGTCAAGATGGTTCGTGGGGTCGTCCATGACAAGGACGTTCGCGCCGCTGAGCATCAGCTTTGAGAGCATGCAGCGAACCTTCTCGCCGCCGCTCAGCACCTTGACGGGCTTCAGGCTCTCATCGCCGGTAAAGAGCATACGCCCCAGGAAGCCGCGCACGTACGCGTCGTCCTGCTCGCGGGAATACTGCTTGAGCCAGTCCGTGATGGACAAATCGTTGTCAAAGTACTTGTTGTTGTCGCGCGCAAGATAGGCATGGGAGGTAGTCTGCCCCCAGTTGATGACGGCCCTGTCGCCAGCCTTCCGCTCGCCGGAGACGATGTCAAAGAAAGCTGTAATCGCATTGTGCTCCATGCCGACAAAAGCGATTTTCTCACCGGGGCGCACGGTTATGGAGAAATCATTGAGCAGCGGCAGGCCATCGGAATCCGCGGCGTCAAGATGCTCGGCGGTAAGGACAAAATTGCCTATCTCCCTGTCCGGCTGGAAATGCACGTACGGGAATTTCCTGCTTGTCACCGGCAGCTCCTCCAGCTCAAGCTTCTCCAGCACCTTCTTGCGGCTGGAAGCCTGCCCCGCCTTGGAGACGTTGCTTGCAAAGCGCTGGATGAAGGTCTTGAGCTCGGCAATCTTGTCCTCGCGCTTCTTCTTCTCGTCCTTTGCCTGCTTCTGCATAATCTGGCTCATCTGGTACCAGAAGTCGTAGTTCCCCGTGAACTGCGTTATCTTGCCGTAATCGATATCGCAGATATAGGTGCAGATTGCGTTCAGGAAGTGGCGGTCATGGCTCACCACGATGACGCAGTTGGGAAAGTTGATGAGGAAGTCCTCAAGCCAGCTGATGCTCTCAAGGTCAAGACCGTTCGTCGGCTCGTCAAGGAGCAGCACGTCGGGGTTGCCAAAAAGCGCCTGCGCAAGCAGCACGCGGACTTTCTGGCTCTCGTCGAGCTCGCTCATCATCTTGTCGTGGAATTCTTCCTCCAGCCCCAGGCCGGAAAGCATCTGCTCTATCTGGTTCTCGGACTCGTAGCCGCCCAGCTCGCCGAATTCGGCCTCAAGCTCGCTGGCCCGTATGCCGTCTTCCTCGGAAAAATCCGGCTTCTCGTAGATGGCATCCTTCTCTTTGCTGATTTTATAGAGATTGGGGTAGCCAATCATCACCGTCTCTTTGACGGAATAGCTGTCAAAGGCAAAGTGATCCTGCACGAGCTTGGCCATGCGCTCGCCGGGCGTCATGGATATCTCGCCAGCATCATGCTCCTGCTCGCCGGACAAAATCTTCAGGAACGTGGATTTGCCTGCCCCGTTCGCACCGATGATGCCGTAGCAGTTGCCCTTGATGAATTTCAGGTTCACGTCCTTGAACAGCGGCTTCTCGCTGAATTTCAAGCTTACATCAGATACCGTTATCACGTTGCCCCCCTCACTTATGACCGAACAGGGACTTTATCTTTGAGAACAGTCCTTTTTTCTCCGGCGCGCGCGCCGCTGCCTTGCGGGCAGGCTCAACATGCTTGCGCCCGCTGCCCCTGCGGCTGTCCTGTGCGGATGGAGCGCGGCGCTGCTCGGAGGCACCGCCACGCCGCCTGCCCTGCCCGCTCTTCTTGCCGCTGCCCTTGCGCTGCTGCGGAGGAGCGTCGTTCCGCCCGGATTCCGGAGCCGGAGCCGCCGCCTTGCCGCCGAAGCGCTCCTTGTAGAGCTTCATGCGCTCTTCCGTGCTCATCGTGGCGAGCTTGGACTCCTCCTCCTCGTTGAAGACCCTGCGGTCGCGGCGGTACTCCCTGCCGGCCTCACGGTTGCGCTCGGAATAGCGCCCGCGCCCCCTGCCCCGCTCAGAGCGGCGGCGATCCCCATGGCCGCCCCCGTGGCTGCGCTCGTACTCTGCGGCACGGCGGCGCCCGAATTCGCTGCGGTCGTGGTATTCCTCGTGGTAGTTGTCAGTGCGGATGTATGTCCCGGCGGACTTGTCCTCAACAAAAAGCGCAGGGTCGGCGACGCTGGACGGGATGCTCTTGCCCACATAGCGCTCGATGGGCGGCAGGCTGTAGACATCCTGCTCCGAGCAGAAGGTATAGGCCTTGCCCGACTTGCCCGCGCGCGCGGTGCGTCCGATGCGGTGCACGTAGTTCTCCGCCTCGTTGGGGATGTCGTAATTGATGACCATCGCAAGGTCGTTCACATCGATACCGCGGGCGGCGACATCCGTCGCGACGAGGCACTTAACCTTGCCGGCCTTGAAGTCGTCCATAATCTGCTGGCGGATTTTCTGCGGCAGGTCGCCGATAAGGAACTGGCTCTCCACGCCGTTGAGCACGAGGCGCTTGGAGACGACCTCGCAGCTGCGCTTCGTGTTGCAGAAGATTATCAGGCTTTCCGGCGCATCCCTGCGGATAATGCCGAGCAGCAGCTTCATCTTCTCGTCGCTGGACACGTGCAGGAGCATCTGGTCAATCTCGTCCACCGTGATATGCTCCGCGTCGATGGTGATTTCCGCCGGATTGCGCGTGTACTCCCACGCAAGGTTCTTCACGTAGGAATTGAGCGTGGCGCTGAACAGCATGGTCTGCCGCTTCTCCGCGGCCGGCAGGAATTTGAGCAGCGTGCGCAGGTCGGGGTAGAAGCCCATGTCGAACATACGGTCTGCCTCGTCTATGACAAGGAACACGACGTCGTCCAGCTTCATCTGGTTACCCTCGTGCAGGTCAATCACACGACCCGGCGTGCCGATAAGGATGTCTACCCCCCGCTTGAGGGCGGCAATCTGCTTGTCATACCCGACACCACCGAAAAAACTCGCGCATCTGAGGGACGTATGCTGCACGAGCTTTTCCGCCTCCTCCTGCACCTGCACCGCGAGCTCGCGGGTCGGAACCATAATCAGGGCCTTTTTCCCGGCAACCTCCGCCCGCGACAAAAGCTCCTGCACGATGGAAACAAGGTATGCGGCCGTCTTGCCGGTACCTGTCTGCGACTGGACGTACAAATCGCGTCCTTCCAGGGAATTCTGCAAAACCTGTTCCTGAACCGGAGTACAGTCAACATAGCCGGAACTTTCGATTCCCTTCAACAAATCTTCATGTAAGGAGAACTCTGAGAATTTCATTTCCCCACCCTATAAAAATATATTGAACCAGTCCGGAAACCTGCTGGCTTCCGCACCGGCTTTGCATTTTCCAGGCCAACGCCTTGCAAAAATGCAGTTGTCTAAACCTGCTGTCCGGAGAACCGTAATCTCCGGACAGCTCTCTCATGAGCCGCCACTGCGGCTTTTGCCGAAAAAAACATACGGCAGCCCTGGAGCCCTGCGCCATTCCTTGTGGCATCCAAAGAAGAAAGCCCGGCAAAACACAAGCTCCGTCCTATTTTACTATTTTTATGAAATAATGTATAGTAGACGAATGACACAGGAACAAAGCACAAAGGACAAGAACAGCTATCAGGCGGAGCTTTTTGCCAACCGCATCGCAAAGCAGTACCGCCAGCTCAGGAAATGGGCCCGCAGGAACAGAATCTCCTGCTACCGGCTCTACGACCGGGACATCCCGGAGATACCGCTGGCGCTTGACATATACACATTCCTGCCGGAGGGCATGGACTCCAAATACGAGGCCGCGAGGTTCCTCATGGAGGAGCAGTCGGCAATAAGCGCAAACGGCCCGCAGGCGCAGCAGGTTCTGGCGGGGGAGCTCGCCCGCAGCTACCTGCACCTCTATCTGTACGAGCGCCCCTACGACAAGCCGGAGGCGGAGGAAGCGGAGTGGCTCGCGTCCATGGCGGCCGCGGCGGCACAGGTGCTGTCAGTCCCGCCGGAGCACGTCATCACAAAAACACGGAAACGGCAGGCGGGCACAGAGGAAGGGAGAGCCGGCCAGTACGAGAAGATAGACAGCGGCAGGCACATTCGCGGCACCGTGCAGGAGCAGGGGCAGCTGTTCACCGTGAACCTGAGCGACTACCTCGACACGGGGCTCTTCCTTGACCACCGCCCGCTCCGCGCGGAAATCCGCAAAAGCTGCGCCGGTAAATCTGTACTCAACCTCTTCTGCTACACGGGAAGCTTCTCCGTGTACGCCGCGGAAGGCAAGGCCCGTCGCATAGAGAGCGTCGACATGAGCAGGACATACCTGGACTGGGCAAAGGACAATTTCATGCTCAACGATTTTAACGCGGACGACCAGAACAAATACATCTCTACCCGCCAGGACGCAATAGGCTTCCTGAACCAGAAGAACGCCGAGGCAGCAAACAGGGATGGAACGAACCGCTACGACATCATCATACTGGATCCGCCGACATTCAGCAACTCAAAGCGGACCGACAACACGCTGGACATAAACCGGGACTGGAGCGGGCTCGTGGAAAAATGCATGAACATCCTGAACCCGAAGGGGACGCTCTATTTCTCCACGAACAGCAGGCGGCTCCGCTTCGACGAAACGCTGCTCCCCCACAACGAGGACGGCAGCCCCCGCTGCACGGCAAAGGACATCACCGCACAGACAATCCCCGAAGACTTCCGCAACGCAAAAATCCACCGCACCTGGAAGCTTTCCCTCTAGCAGCAGGACAGGGCGCCGCATGCCCCCGATGGCAAAATGCCGTGCGGCAAAAAGCCCCGCGGGCATAAAAAAATCCTCCTGCAAGAGACGCGCCCTTGCGGAGGAATACAGAGCCAGCTCCAGAAGCCGTTTAGTCCTGAGACTGACCCGATGAACCGACAGCCTCTGACCTTAGTCCTCGGTCGTCTTTGTCACGATGTTCTTGCGCTCGCGGACGATGTACTGCGTAAAGCCGTTCTTGTCAAGCTTGTCCTCGACGGCATCCACGTCGCCGGTCGCGATGTCGCGCAGCACCACGCGGGTGATGTTGCCGACCTTCTGGTATGCGACGTTCGTAAAGCCTGCCTGCATCAGGCGGCGGGCAAGGAGCTTCGCGTTGCCTTTGTCGGCAAAGGCGCCCAGCTGGATGTCCCAACGCTGGTCCTCCTCGCTTTTCGCGCTGGCGGCGATGAGCGTCCGCTCTATCTCCGCGTTCTCCTCGTCGGGACTCTGGACAATCTCAAGGGACACGCGCGCGGTACCGCTCGCCGTCATGCCCAGCTGCTGGGCGGCAGCCTTGGACAGGTCAATCTCCCTGTCCTCCACAAACGGGCCGCGGTCGTTCACGCGGACGTTCACCGTCTTGCCGTTGTCAAGGTTCGTCACCTTCACGATGGTATTGAAGGGAAGCGTCTTATGGGCCGCGGTGAAGCCATACATATTGAAGGTCTCACCGCTCGCCGTCTTGCGCCCATTGAATTTATCCGCATAGTAGGATGCGACGACATCAGTCTTATACACATTCTGTGCGGAAACCGCAGAGACAATACCACACAACACACATATACAGAATAACTTGCTTGCTCTCATCATACTGATATTATCGGATGCAGTTTTTTTTTGTTAACAGAAAATAAAAAAAGAAAGAGCCTGCCCCAAAAGCAGCAGGCTCTCGGAACAGGCTCTTTTGCCCGGAACGGCTCGTCCCTGCAGGACAGCCCCGGTTATTTGCCTTCGGCAGGCTTTGCGGCGTCGGTCTTCATGCCGTAGCGCTTGTTGAAGCGGTCGATGCGCCCCGCGGTATCGACAAGCTTCTGCTTGCCGGTGTAGAACGGGTGGCAGGCAGAACAGATTTCGACGTGGATGTCCTGCACCGTGGAACGGGTCTCGATGACATTACCGCACACGCAGGTAATCTTCGTCAGTTTGTAGTCCGGATGGATTCCCTTTTTCATACCAAATACTCCTGTGTTCTTGCCCGATAGTAAAGAAAGACCGGTCAGCGCGGCATTCCGCGCCCGTCTGCCGGAGCGGACGGCGTATACACTGATGACGGATGCCTCAATTATCTTACCGTTATCAATCAAATCACTATCACAAGACAATGTGATATTCTATTATAGCAAAAGCAGCAGCCTCAGTCAATAGACCTTAGCTGTCAAAGGCCGCCGCGCCGGGATTCATCGCGAGCAGGAAGGCCTCGTTATCCTTGGTCTTGCGCATCTTGTCCATGATGAACTCAATCATGGCGTCGTCCTCCATGTCGTTGAGCACCTTGCGGAGCACCCACATCTTCTGCAGCTCGTTGTCCGTCAGCAGCAGCTCCTCCTTGCGGGTGCCGGACTTCTTGATGTTGATTGCCGGGAACAGGCGCTTTTCTGCCAGCTTGCGGTCAAGGTCAATCTCGCTGTTGCCCGTGCCTTTGAATTCCTCGAATATGACCTCGTCCATGCGGCTGCCGGTCTCGATGAGCGCGGTAGAGATGATGGTGAGGCTGCCCCCCTCCTCCACGTTGCGGGCGGCACCAAAGAAGCGCTTGGGCTTATGCAGGGCGTTGGAGTCCACACCGCCGGACAGCACCTTGCCGGAAGTCGGCACGGTCTGGTTGTACGCGCGCGCAAGACGGGTTATGGAGTCAAGGAAAATCACGACGTCGCGTTTATGCTCGACGAGGCGCTTCGCCTTCTCCAGCACCATCTCGGCGACCTGCACATGCCGGGTCGCCTGCTCGTCGAACGTGGAGGACACGACCTCCGCGTCTATCGAGCGCTCCATCTCCGTCACTTCCTCAGGGCGCTCATCGATGAGCAGCACGATGATATAGGACTCAGGGTTGTTCTTCCTGATGGCGTTGGCGACCTTCTGCATGAGGATTGTCTTGCCGGCCTTGGGCGGAGCCACGATGAGCAGGCGCTGCCCCTTGCCGATGGGCACGAACAAATCGACTATGCGGGTGGAGAGCTCGGTGGAGATGGTCTCCAGATGGAATTTTTCCTTGGGGTACAGCGGCGTCAGATTCTCAAAAGGAATACGGGTCTGCGCCACGCGCGGCTCGTCAAAGTTGACGGTCTCTATGCGCAGCAGCGCGAAGAAGCGCTCACCTTCCTTGGGGCTGCGTATCTGCCCGTAGATGGTGTCGCCGGTCTTGAGGTTGAATAGCCGTATCTGGCTCGGCGAGATATAGATGTCGTCCGGCCCCGGCAGGTAGGAATTCTGCGGGCTGCGGAGGAAGCCGTAGCCGTCGGGATGAATCTCAAGGGCGCCGCTCGCAAAGATGATGCCGCCATGCTCCGTGTGCGCCTTGAGCGTCGTAAAAATCAAATCCTGCTTCTTCATGGGGGCAAGATCATCCGCCGTCATACCGTACTGCGTGGCGAGGTTCCTGATTTCCTGCATCCCCATCTTGGTAAGGTCGTTTATGGACAGGCGGGGGTTTGACTCGTATTCTTCGGGATTATCTATGCGCTGCGCGGCTTCCACCGCCTCAAGGCGGGACTGCGCGGAATGGTCGTAGGAACCGCTGTTGTAGCGGTTGCCGCCGTAGCGGCGGTTGTTGTAGCGGTTGCCGTAGCCGTTGTTGCCCCAGCGGCGGTTGTTCTCCCAATGCCGCTGCTGGCCGCCGTACTGCTGCTCGGTACGCTCGCCCTCACCAGATTCGGCGGGCTTTGCGGTGGCAGCGCCCTCCTGGGACTCGGCGCCCTCAGAAGGAGCGGCTGGGGCAGCGGAGCTTTCCGCGGCCTCCTCGAACGGGAGCGTGGGGGCGGCATCTCCGCCCTGCGTCCCGGCGGCATCTCCCGCCTTCTCTTCCTCTGTATTTTCTGCGTGGACGGCTTTCCGCACCACCCTGCGCCGCCGAACCTTAGGGGCAGCGCCTTCCGCCCCGGCACTCTCTTCAGGATTCTGCACGGAATCCGCAGCAGCATCCACAGGCATTCCGCCCTCAGTCTCAAAGACTTCCTGCTGAGCATCACCGTCAGTTTTAGACCCACGACGTTTTGTAAAGGCCATCGATTTTCTCCATTGAGTAAATTAAAAAGATTCTATATATCGCGTTAAAATCAATATCAAAAATGCTAAAAAAATCAGACGTTACGGGATAAAACGAATTCTCTTCTGCCTAATGAATCGACCTGTCTGGAAACCCGGCAGGCTTCCTCCAAGTCCGGCATTCCTTCAGGCTCACGCCTTGCAGAAATGCGTATACTAAAGCTGCTGCCCGAAAGAATTGAAGTCCTCGAACAGCTCTAATACTCTAATTTGTTTCATTATATATGCAAGACGCGTTTTTTGTCAAGGTCATAGGAACGGAAAAGCGAAGTTTTGCGGCAATCCGCCTAAGCATCCGCGCGGCAGCTCAGCGCGCGTCGTTCACTTTTTTGATGAGCGCATTCTTATATTCCGCGGAAGCCACGGAGAAGAGATCGACTTCCGGAGCATCCTCTATCATGGAGACCTCCCCCTCGAACTCGACGTTCTCGGCGATACGGATATTCGCAGTCCTTATATTGCCCCTCACGACGCAGCCCTTGCACAGCTCCACGCGCTCGCTTCCCTCTATATCGCCCGTGACCCGCCCGGAGACGGTGACGGAGCGGGCAGTCATCCTGTCGACGGTACAGGACGCGGTGCTGCTCACCTCAAGGTTGCCGCCCGCCTGTATGGTGCCGTTGAACACACCGCTGATAATCAGGTTGTCCGTAAAACTGAGCACACCGTCAAATTCTGTCTCCGCGCCGAATTCCGTCACGTTACCACTATCGTTTGCCATGCGTTTATTCTACCTCATTTTCCGCGAGCTTTTCAACACCCCTGCGGCGCATTTTTATTATCCCGCAGACCACGAGCCACAGGAGCAGCACCAGCTCGCTCTGCGCGAGCCAGTCCCCGCAGAGCGAATACAGGGTCTCTTTGGGAGATACGGGAATCTCCATGCTGCCCGAAAGGCTGCATGCCACAAAGGGCGCCGCCTCCCTGACGACCCTGCCGCGGCTGTCGATAAAGCAGCTGGCGCCACTCGCCGTCGCCCTGACCATGGGGACACGGTTCTCCGCACAGCGGAAGACCGCCATGGCAAGGTGCTGCCGCTGGCAGATTCCGGACTGCGCCCAGGAATCATTCGTCAGGTTCACAAAGCATTCCGCACCCGCCGCCACAAAGCGGCGGCAGAGCGAGCCAAAGCTGTCCTCAAAGCAGACCGGCGCCGCAAAACGCACACCGCGGGCAGAAAAGACCACGGCGCTGCTCCCCGGCGACCACAGCTGCCCGTCCCCGCCGCCCGCAAAGGGAATGTATTCGGCAAAGGGAACGAGATGCATCTTTGCGTAGACATCCGGCGCAGGCGGCACGAGCGGCCGTTCCCGGCGGTCAAAGACGAGCGCCGCATTGTAATCCGCCGTCGTTCCGTCCTCCAGCCCCACCCGGTGCTGGTTGCCGATGACAAAGCAGGCATCCAGCCTGGACAGGCGGCTCAGCATATCGACGACGATATTGTAGCGCTCAAAATCAATCCGGCGCTCATAATGGTAGACGACGGGAGGAACGACGGCGGTCTCCGGCCAGACGACAATCTGCGTGCCGGGGTCGGCGGCAAGCGCCTGCTCCGTCAGGGACAGCAGGGCGGACACGTCGGCACGGTAGGATTCCGGGCTATACCTGTCAGACCCCGGGTTATGCTGGATGCAGGCGACGGACACCAGCTTTACCGGGCGCTGCGGCAGCCGCCGCTCAGCAATAGAAAAGCCCCCTGCCAGCAGAAAAAATGCGAGCAGGACGCAGAGGGGCGGAAGCTGCGCGCGGACAAAAGCCGGGATGGCGGAACGCCGTACGGGGAGCGAGCGCAGCACGGAGCACGCTGCCGCTGCGGAAAAGGCGCAGAACGCAGAAGGAAGCCAGACGCCACCCAGGGACGCCGCTGAGAGCATAAGCGGGGAGCACCACTGCGTGTAGCCCAGTATGCCATAGCTGAAGCCCAAAAAACCGAGCGACTTGGCATACTCGTAGGCGCACCACACCAGCGCCATCGCATAGCTGCCCCGCAGCGGAAAAAGCCCGCCGAGCCAGCGCATCAGCACAAAGACAAGGGCTATCATGAAGGCAGTGGCGCCGACCGCCGCAAAAAAAGCGCGGGCATTGTACGGAAAGAGCCACCATGCATAAGAGGCATAGCATAAAAAACCATACAGAAAACCAAACGGAGCGACAAGAATACGGGGAGCAGCACGCACGGCACAAAAGACAGGGACAAGAGCCACAAAGCCCAGCAGGGCTACGCCATCCTTCCATATATAACCGGGATGCGCCGCCGCAAACAGAAACGCTCCGGCAAGGAGCAGAAGAAAGGAGGAACAGGAAGATTTCCAGAAAGTCCGGCTCATGTAACGGACGAGGATTCCGCCCCGGCTTCCACAGGAAGAGACCAGAGCGCTTTTTTCAGTTCCTGCCCCGAACGGAACGCCGCGACATAATGCGGCGCAACGGAAAGCTGTTCCCCAGTCTTGGGATTGCGGGCCTTTACCCGCCCCTTGCGGAGCCGAGGCTCAAATGTCCCGAATCCCCGGAGCTCAATCGTGTCCCCATCCTTTAAGGATTCTTTAAGCTGAGAAAGAAGGCTTTCCACCACATCCTGTACGACACGCTTTTCACATTTTGTATTTTGGTACACCGCTTCAACTAAATCGTATTTTGTTATTTTCTTAGCAGACATCAATACACCTCGACAAAATTTGAAAAGTCGCCTATGCCGCTCCCGTCAGGCAGCGGCAGAACCACACGGAATCAGTTTGCAGCCGCCGCCGCGAACGTCACGTTGTACAGGTGTGCCATACGGCTCTTCTTGCGGGATGCCGCATTGCGCTTGATGACTCCCTTGCGGTATGCGTTATCAAGCTCTGACTGAACCTTCTTCAGCGCCTCCGCCGCAAGCTTCTGGTCTTTCTTCTGGACTGCCTCGACGAACTTCCTGATGAACGTGCGGCATTCAGACTTCACTGCTTTATTGTGAAGACGGCGGACCTCGCTCTCTTCATGTCTTTTTTCTGCAGATGTTTTCTTTACTGACAAAGGAATACCCCCAAACAAAAGTAAAAACTATAGGCTATTCTAACCAATAGGAAAATAATAGTCAAGTATATAAATGCTTACAATGCATTTATTTATATTCTTCCGGCATAAAAAAAGCTTCCCATCCGCAGGGAAGCCCTTCCTCGGCACGCATTGCCGACATTCCAAAACGGCTGCCCGGAGACGGGCGCCCGCAGCATCATTTGAAATCTTTGGGCCTGCGCTCCACGCGCTTGCACTTCTGGCACTCAGCGACATTCTTCAGCTTGCCCTTTTCAAATATTGTCTTCATGATAATCTCACCGCCGCATTCCTCGTGGATAAATTTCTGCGTCGCGACAGTCGTACGAGAGTTTTTACTGGCTCCAGCCATGACCTTCCTCCATGCTAAAACTAGAGAGGGAGTTTCAAAAGTCAGACGAGTTTTGAGACTCCTTCAAAATTCACCCCAAAAACCACAATAAAATGAGGTTTTTGTAAGCCAGGCTCAAAAAGCAACGACTTTTGAACCTGGCTCTATAGTCATTAGAATATACACAAATTCCGGCACCCCTGTCAAGAACCGTACGGCGGCAGGGGGAATTTTTTCCTTTCCGGGGCGGAAGGCGGCATCAGACCTCACAGGAGCCTTCCGGCAGCGCGCGCCAGGCATCCAGCTGCTCCTGGATGAGCGCGGGAGCCTCGGCAAGGATAGTCTTCTCCTGCTCCTTTGTGGCGGGGGCGTCGTAGACCTTGAGCACCTTGACGCGGTAGGCGCCTTTCTTGAGCCCCCTCATAACCTGCGTCAGGCCGGAGAGCTTCCAGCCGCCGTCAAGCGCGCAGACGACGACCGGCAGGTGCACGGTCTCCACAAGGCGGCGGAAACCCGCGGAATAGAAGGTACCGAGCCTGCCGTCCCTGCTGCGGGTTCCCTCGGGGAAAATCACCGGCACGACCGAGGCGTCGGCGGAGACCCGCTCCCCGAAGCGCGTCAGCGCGCGCATGGCATCGACGGGCTTGCCACGGCGGGGAATCATGCAGTGCCCCTGGCTGCGGAGCATCTTGCCCACCATGGGCACGGAATTCAGATTGTCCTTTGCGACGAAGCGGACTTTTTTCTCGGAGAAATAGTACAGGTACACCACGATGTCCAGCAGGCTCTGGTGGTTGGAGACGACAAGGAAGCGCTCCGGGAGCTGCCGCTTGCCCTCACGCTCGCCCAAAAAGCGGAAGCCCCGGTACAGGCGCAGTATGGCAAAGACGAGGCGGGCGCAGTACGACGTGATGAAGTCCGACCAGAAAAGCGCCCATGTATGGCTCAGCGGGTATGAAAGCGTCAGGAAGAACGTCGGGACTCCCACGCAGACAAGCAATATGACAAAAGTGATGATAGACATGGGAAAAGTATAGCGGAGATAGCAGCCCTTGTCCAGAACGAAAAAAGCCGGCGGGAGGAAGGGACGCCGCCTTCCGGGGGAAAACAGCCCCTTCCCTAGCTTTCCGGGGAAGCGGAGAAGAAGCGGCGCACGGCACGGAGGATATCCTCCAGCGGATTGTACATGCGGCGCGTCATCGGCACGCTCGTGGTGAACTGCCTGCCGTAGGCCTTCTCCACGATGCGGCGGTCAAGCACCACGATGACACCCTTGTCGTCGCTGCGGCGCATAAGCCGCCCGAAGCCCTGCCTGAATTTGATGACGGCCTGCGGCACGCTCAGCTCCATGAACGACGAGCCGCCGCGCCGCTCCACCGCCTCGCTGCGGGCGGCAAAGACAGGATCCGTCGGAACCGAGAAGGGCAGCTTCACGATGATGACCTGGCTCAGGCTCTCGCCCGGCACATCGACCCCCTCCCAGAAGCTGTCGGTGGCAAAGAGCACGCTGGAGGTGTCCTCACGGAAACGGTCCAGCAGGCGGAAGCGGTCGTCGTCCCCCTGGCGCAGCAGCGTCATCCCCTCCGCGGCAAGCGCGGCGCGGGCGCTCGCGTAGCAGTGGCGCAGGCTGTCGTAGGAGGTGAACAGCACGAGCGTTCTTCCCCCCGCCGCAAGGATGAGCCGGGGAACGGTCTCCTCCACGTAGTCCTGGAAAGCAAAGCCGCTGTCCGGCATGGGCGCGTCGCGGGGAACGGCGAATATGGCGTTCGTGCGGTACGGGAACGGCGACTCAAAGACACCCTGGCTCAGCCGCTCCTCCTCCACGAAGGAGATGCCGGTGCGGCGCATCCAGTAGGAGAAGCTGGTGCCGGTGCGCAATGTCGCGCTCGTGCAGACGACGCAGCTCATCGGCTCAAAGACGCCCTCGTCCATCAGCGGCGCCACGTCCAGCGGCGTCTGCGTGAACTGCACGAAGTGCACGGGCGCATCCCCCTGCCGTTTCGGGGGCAGGCGGACCTTCTGCAGGTAGAAGACCCGGTCGTCATGCTCGTTCCACTCGCAGAAGCTGCGGCAGAGCACAATCATGTCCTCCAGCCTCCGGAGCACGCTCTTTGTCTCCCAGACGGAAGGTATGTCCCTGTCCTCCTCGCTGACGGTCTCAAGCACCTCCCTGACCATGCCGGTGAACGAGGCAAGGGCGGCGCGCAGCGCGTCCATCGCAGGGAACACGGCCTCAAAACGCTCCGCGGAGCCCGCGTGTATGCGCGCGGCCTGATCGTCCCCCAGCACCGACAGCCCGATCTCGTCCAGGCCGAAGAGCGCCGCCCTGACATCCTGCACGGCCGCACCCGCGCGATGCAGGAAATCCTCCGCGGTGGCGACGGCGGAGACCTGTACGAGGAAGCCTGCGACGGAGCCCCGGTAGGCGCGGTACAGCAGGTTGAGCTGCTTCGCAAGCTTGAAGCGGGTGATGGTTTCGCTGAAAAAGCTGGTGGCGCTGTCCTCTATGCCGTGCGCCTCGTCAAAGACGATGCGGCGGTAAGGCGGCAGCACGGCGGTATCATCGTAGCCCGCGCCGCCCATACGGCTCTCTATGTCGGCAAAGAGCAGGTGGTGGTTCACGACGACGATGCTGGCGTCCGCGGCGTCCTTGCGCACCCGCATCACGAAGCAGTCCTCCCTGAAAGGGCAGCGCATGCCCATGCAGGCGTCGCTCTCGCTGTTCACGCGGCCCCACACGCTCTCGTCCGGCATGAAGGAAAGGTCGCTGCGGCTGCCGGTGGGGCTGGTCTTTGCCCATGCGGCAATCCTGTCGAGCGTATCAGTGTCCGCGTCAAAGAGCTCGCGCTCGTTCCCCGCCTCCGCAAGGCGGCGCAGGCACACATAGTTCTGCCTGCCCTTCCGCAGCACCGCCTTCACCTCCCTGCCGATAATCCGCTGCGCGGCGGGGATATCCTTCTCCACCAGCTGCTGCTGGAGGTTTATCGTCCCCGTGGAGATGACGACGCGCTCTTTGTTCTGCAGCGCCCACAGCATCGCGGGGATAAGGTAGGCGTAGCTCTTGCCCGTGCCGGTGCCCGCCTCAAAGACGCCTACCCTGCCGCCGTTGAAGGCGCGGGCAATCTCCCGCAGCAGCGCTATCTGGCCGGGGCGCTCCTCAAAGCCCGGCGACAGGCGGGAGAGCGCGCCCCCCTCCGCAAGGAGTCCGGCCACGGCATCCTCATCCAGCGGCACAAGCTCCCTCGGCCGCACGGGCTCCACAACCACGTAGACCTCGGAGACGGCATTGTCCACGATATAGAAGCCGAGGGAGGAATCAGAGGAATGCGCGGCGACCGACTGATCCGCGCGGCTCGGCGAGAGGTTCCCGCCCGGATGGTTGTGGACAAGCACGTGCCCTTCCCGCGCCGCGCTCCGGTTCACGACGACAGAGTCCTCGTTGCCGCGCGCGCCGACCTCGGCCTCGGCGACCAAGCCGTCCGCGCCGATACGCCCCACCCAGAACACCTCGTTGCCGCCGGCTTCTTCTACGTCGCGGCGCATCGATAAGAGGACTGACTGGGCAAAACGGGTACTGGCATCCATAGGCATTCTAGCAGGATTGTACCCGCCCGCCGCGGATTTTGCAAGACACGGGGGGACGACAGAGAAGCATGGCGACAAAGTGAACCGGCCCAAACTTCAGCCTGCCGCTGCATCAGAGGGATTCCCGGAATTGCGCTCCGGCAGCCTCTGTAAAATATTTCACAGAGGCAAAACAGCTTTGTGCAAAAAATCACAGTAAGCGTTTTTTTTTGAAAAAAGGCGGTCAATTCACGCATTTTCGGCAGAATTCCGCTTAACAATAAGCAAAAACTGTTCTATAATAAATGATGATTGCCGTTGGCAGTCAGCGGAGCACTTTTCCTCCGTCCCCCCATTTTCAGTGGCTTATATCACAGGAGATACTTTTATGGCAAATAAAATTACCATCATCGGCGCCGGTCAGGTCGGCTCAACAATCGCATTCGCGCTCACAATCCAGCAGACTGCCTCAGAGATTGTGCTCATAGACATCGCGAAGGACCGGGCCATGGGCGAGGCCATGGACATCCGCCAGGGAACGCCGTTCATCGCCCCGGCAAACATACACGACGGCGACTACGCCGACGCCAAGGGCTCCGACATCGTGGTCATCACATCAGGCGTCGCCCGCAAGCCCGGACAGTCACGCCTTGAGCTCGCCCAGACCAATGTGGACATCATCAAATCAATCATCCCCCAGATTACGAAGGCTGCCCCCGACGCGCTCTACGTGCTCGTCGCGAACCCCGTCGATATCCTCACCTACCAGTTCGTCAAGACATCCGGCATTCCCGCCAGCCGCATCTTCGGCACCGGTACCATGCTGGACACCGCCCGCTTCCTCGCGCGCATCGCGGAGACCTATAAAGTCGCCCAGACCGACGTGCACGGCTATGTCTTCGGCGAGCACGGCGACTCATCCTTCGTGCCGTGGTCACTGGCAAGCATCGGCTCCATCCCCGTGGAAAAATACGCGGACTCATTCAAGGCAGAGAAGCTTCCGACCTTCGACAAGGCCGACGTGGAGGAATACATCCGCAAGTCCGGCGGCATCATCATCGCCGCAAAGAAATGCACGAACTATGGCATCGGCGCGACCACCGCGCATCTGTGCGCCGCAATCAGCCGCGACGTGGACTCCGTGCTCACGGTATCTACGCTGCTCTCAGGCGAATACGGCATCAGCGATGTCTGTCTGAGCATCCCCGCCGTCGTCGGAAGAGGTGGCATCAAGGGGCTGCTTACCCCGCCGCTCTTGGACTCAGAAGTCGCCTCGCTCCGCCACAGCGCGGACTGCCTGAAGGACGTCATCAAAGCGGTCAAATTCTAAGCTGATGCGGCGCACGGCATGCTTCCGGCAAGAGGCATGCCGCCAGGCAGTATCCAGCCCGGACAGCTCACGGAAGGAGAGCTTTTCCGGGTTTCCCAGTTGCATATAAAACTCCAGGAGTACGCATAATTATGGAAAATTTCCGCATTGAACACGATTCCATGGGCGAAGTGAAGGTGCCCGCAGACAAGCTGTGGGGTGC
>ODAI010931169.1_pt1 | contig 18612 bp, 13 predicted proteins | sample 1539321 | NCBI WGS metagenome assembly ODAI01 (sample SAMN02144231, study PRJEB22623) | gut metagenome | biome: sheep rumen | host: Ovis aries | place: New Zealand
AACGAGACCGTTCGTCTGACGGAAGAGCGCGCCTTCGGTAGCAGAGATAGTGACGTTGCGGAGGGTCACATTCTGGATCTTCATCTCCGGCAGACCATTGAAATAGATAGCGCGTTTGATGTTTGCACCCTTGACGTTTTCGATAACGATATTCTTGAATGCCGGTGTCTCTTCGCTAACCTGCGGAGCTTCGGCATTCATGCGTGCAGCGAGTTCTTCTTCGGTCTCCTCGCCTGCGCCTTTACCGCCGTAGAAGAGGTCAAAGAGCAGACCTTCGTTCGGGATATTAACCATGTTGACACCGTTGATGTAGATGTTCTCTACCACACCGCCGCGTCCGCGGGTTGATTTGAAGCGCAGACCGACATCGGTACCGATATAGAGGTTATTGCGCACTTCGACATTCTTGATACCGCCTGACATCTCCGAACCGCAAACGAAACCTCCGTGACCATGATAAACCACGCAATCATCCACTACCACGTTCTCCGTCGGGATACCGCGGTCACGTCCGGGTTTGTCCTTGCCGGACTTCATGCAGATAGCGTCGTCACCGACATCGAAGGAGCAACGACTGATCACTACGTTCTTGCAGGACTCGACATCGACACCATCGCCGTTCTGGCTATACCAGGGGTTGCGGACGTTGAGGTCGCAGAGGATGAGGTTCTCGCAGCACATGGGGTGAAGGTTCCATGCCGGCGAGTTCTCGAAAGTTACGCCCTCGAGGAGGATATTCTTACATCCTACAAAATGCAGGAGGACCGGACGGAGGAAAGATTTAACGACCTGCCAGAGGCTGTCATCGGTGATGACGGGCACGTTCTGATCCACGCAATAACTCTGTGCAAGCAACGATGCAGAATCCGGGTACCAGATATCGTTGACTACGATACCACCTTTCTCTTTGAGGTGTTTCTTCCACTGAGAGGGTGCCATTTTGCCTTTCTTGAGGGGACGCCACCAATCGCCGTTACCGTTGAAAGTGCCGTAACCGGTAATGGCTATGTTCTCTGCATTGAGGGCATTGAGCGGAGAGGTGCAACGTTTGGTCGGGATGCCTTCGAACCACTCATCGTAGATCTCATAGAGATCGAGGTCGTGCGAGAAGACGATAAAAGAGTTCTTCTCGGTGTAGAGACGGACGTTCGATTTGAGGGTGATAGGTCCGGTGGTGTAGATACCTTCAGGGATGATGACGGTACCGCCTCCGGCAGCCGTACACTCGTCAATGGCTTGCTGGATAGCCGCGGTAGCGAGTGCTACGCCGGTGTTGTCAGCTCCGTAGTTCAGCACGTTGTACGTGCGACCCGGGAAAGAGGGTAGTTTGACTTTCGGCATGGCGAAAGAAGCGCCTTTGGTCAGACGGTCGATCTCGCGTTGCGAGGTAGTTTGATACTCAGGCGAACAAGCGCCCAGAACGGCTGCGATGAGCAGCAAGGGTAGAAGCTTTCTCATGATATATTAAATTAAAAATTAAATATTATTCTAATGTAACAATAGGTGCATCTTCCTGACTTTGTGTGATGGATTCGTTGAAGCGGTCCCGGAGGAGCAGTTGTTCGCGGCTGACGCCCATCATAATTCCAAAATAGACCGATGTGATGATCACCGACGTACCTCCTTTGCTGATGAGCGGCAAGGGTTGACCGGTGACCGGTCCGAGTCCGACTGCTACGAGCATGGAGATGAGTGCCTGACAAGTGATCATGAGCGCTAAGCCCATCGTCATGAGCATCGCCGGCATGTCGGAATAGCGCGATGAGACATAGCATGCGCGGAAGAGGACGGCGAGATAGAGGAAAATCAGGAAAATAGCCCCGATTACCCCGGACTCTTCCACGATGATGGCAAAGATATAATCAGCAAAAGCCAAAGGCAGATAATCGCGCTCTTTGCTGTTCCCCGGCAACACACCGAGAGGGGATGTGCCTCCTCTCGCAATAGCTACCGCAGCATAGACCTCCTGGATATTATCATCGGTGAGGGTATATTTATCGCTATCGTCATCGGCAAAATGGTGGTCTATACGACTGACCCACGTAGTAGCACGTTTGAACGGTCCGCCCATCTTGACTCCCGGTCGCACAAATGCGAACTCAACCACCGCATAGCCGATCACTAACGCGATGATAGCAATTCCCACGATGGAGAGGGTGTATTGCCAAGGTATGCGCGCCAAGATCCAGAGGCAGAAGATGATGAGCCCGATAAGGACGGCGGTGGAGAGGTTAGACGCCATGATAGGTAACATGACGACACCGGCGATGATCAGTGTGCGGAAGAAATACTTCCGTTTGTCCTCTTCCGTCCGGATACGCGATAACTGGTCCGCTATGACGATGATGAGACTGAGTTTCGCTAATTCCGAGGGCTGAAAAGTGATGCCGGCGATACGGAGCCATCTGGAGGCGCCATTGACTGTCACCACCAAGGGGTTACCCGGAATTATCGTGGAATAGACGAGTAGGGTACTGAGTGCCAGCAACAGGTACCCGCCAAGGCGTACCCAGTATGACGGGATATACTGTATTCCGAATGCAGCGATGATGCCCACCACGATGAAGAACATCTGTTGACCGATGGGACCAAGTGCCGAGTGACGGGAATAGACCAGCGTAGAGGACGCCGAGAATAGGGCGATGATGGCTACCACTATCAGGGCGATAAACAAACCCCAGAAGGTGCGGTCAATATTTCTAAGATTGATTTTAGACACTTAAAATTATCAATTATCAATTATCAATTATAATGCGCGTACGGCGGCCATGAATTGCTCTCCGCGATCCTCATAGGATTTGAAGAGGTCAAAGGACGCACAGCACGGACTCAGCAGAACGGTGTCGCCTTCGCGGGCGGCATTATATGCCCCTTGTACCGCATCGTGGAGATTGTCGGTATCAATGATATTGAGCCCGAACGAATCGAAATGCGCATGCAGTTTCTCGTTGTGCAACCCCATGAAAATGAGCGTATGGCATTTCTCGCGAACCAGATCGTCGATCTCCGAATAGTCGTTGCCTTTGTCCTTGCCGCCAAGAATGAGCACCGTCGGTGTCGTCATCGCCTCCAAGGCATACCAGCACGAATTGACGTTCGTCGCCTTGCTGTCATTGATATATCGCACGCCCCGGACGGTAGCTACATACTGAAGCCGGTGATCTACGCCTTGGAACGTCCGCAGACTCTCGCGGATAACCTCTTTACGGATATGCAGCACATTCGCCGCAATCGTTGCCGCCATGGAATTCAGCACATTATGCCGCCCTTTGAGCGCCAGTTCGTCCTCGCCCAACGGCAGCGGATTAGGCTGTGTGAAACCATACGGATAAAGGGTTGCACCGAGTTGCAGTTTCTTCATCTCACGGTCAATGACCGGATCTTCCGCCCAATAGATGAATGCATCATCGGCGGTCTGATTGCGCACGATGCGGAACTTGGCGTCCACGTAGTTCTGGAAATTATAGTCGTAGCGGTCCAGGTGATCCGGCGTGATATTCAGCAAAATCGCTACATCCGCTTTGAAATCGTACATGTTGTCCAACTGGAAAGAACTCAACTCGATAACATAATAGTCGTGATCCTCATGCGCCACCTGCAATGCCAGCGAATTGCCTATGTTTCCCGCGAGACCCACATTGAGCCCTGCCTGTTTCAGGATATAGAAGATGAGCGAAGTGGTCGTGGTCTTGCCGTTCGAACCGGTGATACAGATCATTTTCGCATTCGTGTACCGCGCTGCGAACTCGATCTCGGAGATGATGGGCGTTCCTTGCGCCATCAACTTCTGTATGATCGAAGCCGTCAACGGAATACCGGGCGATTTAATCACTTCATTGGCATTGAGAATAAGTTCCTCGCTGTGTTTGCCGTCTTCCCATTGCACACCGTTCTGGTCTAATAACGCACGATAAGGCGCCGTGATCGTACCATAATCGGATACAAAAACCTCAAAGCCTTTCTCCTTCGCGAGGATTGCAGCCCCTGTGCCGCTCTCCCCTGCTCCTAATACAACGATATAGCCCGGAACCCCTCTCCGGCTCTCCCCACAAGGGAGAGAGGAATGATTACTGCTCATATTAAATTATTTTTTATACATTCAACAGTTTGTTCTATATTTAGCATAACTTCTTCGTTGGTAAAACGAATTACACGATAGCCTTCTGAACGTAACTTATTTTCACGAGTCCCATCGAACTCTCGTTGTTCTCCCACCGAATGATATTTCCCGTCAACTTCGATAATCAGTTTTTTATCCAAACATACAAAATCAACGATATAATCATCAATGATTAGTTGCCTGCGGAAACGATATCCAAGTTGTTTGTCCCGTATGAATTTCCATAAAACACGTTCTGCTTCCGTTGGATTATTGCGCATCCTCCGAGCATTCTCCCTCAAAGATAGGTAAGATGCTGTTCGGGCTGTAATGTATGAAGGGATACTGGTTTCCATCTGATCTCCCTCCCTTGAGGGGAGGGTGGGGGTGGGGTTATTTTATCTTATCTTTAATGTTAGTATCGTGATTGCCGCCAAAATGAGCGTCACGATACAGAAACGGAGGACGATCTTGGTCTCGTGATGCAGGTTCTTGCTGCCTTTGAGCAGAATCGAACAAGTCGGATCGTTCTTCAGCACCTGATCCACCGACGTGCGGAAATGGTCATGCAGCGGTGCTCTCTTCCACACGCGCACGTGACGCCCGCGTTTCTTATAATATTTATATACTTGTGTTTGCAGGATTACACTCACGCTCTCCATGAGGAAGACGCCGCAAAGAACAGGGATCATCAGCTCCTTATGGATCACCATGGCGCAGACACCGATGATGCCGCCGACGGTCAAACTGCCCGTATCGCCAAGGAACACCTGTGCCGGGAAACCGTTAAACCACAGATAACCCACCAAAGCACCCACAAAAGCAGCCAGAAAGACTACTAACTCTTCGCTGCCGGGGATATACATCACGTCGAAATACTCTGCCCAAACGACACTACCGCTGGCATAAGCCAAAGCTAACAGCGCCACACCGATAATCGCCGAGTTGCCGGCACACATACCGTCCATGCCGTCATTGAGGTTTGCTCCGTTTGATACAGCTGCTACCACAAAAATGGTCAGCAACACGAAGAAAATCCATCCGCACCTGTACTTGTTATTCTCGCCGGTCCAGGAGAAAAGGTCCGCATAATTGAAGTTATGATGCTTCACAAAGGGGATCGTGGTCTGTGTGGATTTGATTTGCGGCGTCTTTTCAAACACCTCGATGTTGTTCTCGATCTTGTGGGTCACTACCTCGTTCATCGTTACCGACGGACTGAAACGGAGTGTCAATCCGACAATCAAACCTAACGCCACTTGACCCGCAATCTTGATCCATCCATTCATGCCTTCTTTGTTCTTTTTGAAGGTCTTGATATAGTCGTCCGCAAAACCAAGCGCACCCATCAGCAACGTGGTCACAAGCATCAGAATCATATACACGTTGCTCAGTTTGCCCAGTAGCAGACAAGGGATCAGGATAGCCGCAATGACAATCAGACCGCCCATCGTCGGCACACCTTTCTTACCCACATTGAAGGGGTCGGTTTTCTCGTCCCGCTGCGTCTCGGAGATATTATGCCGCTTCATGTAATTGATAAACCAATTACCGAAAATGATACTGACTAACAATCCGATCACACCTGCCAGGATCGCGCGGAAAGATATATAGGTGAACAGTCGCGCGCCTAATACATCGCTGAAATATGTAAATAATGAATAGAACATACAATTTCAAATTACCAATTACAAATATCGTTTTACCACCTCATGGTCGTCGAAATGATGTTTGACGCCCTTGATGATCTGATAGTCCTCATGCCCTTTGCCGGCAACGAGGATCACATCGCCGCTCTGCGCCAACGTACACGCGGTCTGAATCGCCGCCGCGCGGTCTTCAATCACCAGAGTGCTCCGTAACTCTTCTTCGGTCAGACCGGCTTTCATATCGTCCAGAATAGCTGCCGGCTCTTCGTCACGCGGGTTATCGGAGGTCAGAATCAACTGCTCGCTGCCTGCTTTCGCGATCTTCGCCATCATCGGCCGTTTGCCCTTGTCTCTGTTTCCGCCACAACCCACTACCGTGATAAGTTTCGCGCCTTCTTTCTTGATCTCGCGTATCGTCTGAATCACATTGTCCACGGCGTCGGGCGTATGGGCATAATCAACAATCGCCGTCCAACCTTTGGGGCTGCGGATCGTCTCAAAACGTCCGTTCACCGGCTTCAACGTACTCAGCACCCGCAGCACCTCCAACTCCTCAAATCCCAAACACAATGCCGCGCCGTAGATACAGAGCAGATTGCTGACATTGAACCGTCCTACCAAAGGCACAAACACCTCTTTGCCGTTCATCAGCAGCATCATGCCCTCAAAGCCCTCTTCCAGAATCTGCGCCTTGTAATCGGCAAGCGAGCGGGTAGAATAGGTATGCACCGCCGCCTTGCAGTTCTGCGTCATCACCAAACCGTTCTTGTCATCTTTGTTGGTCACCGCAAAAGCCTCCTTCTTCAGACCGTCAAACAGCCTTTTCTTCGTGTCGCGGTAGTTGTCGAAGGTCTTGTGATAATCAATATGATCGCGCGTGAGGTTCGTAAACAGCGCTCCGTCAAAATCCAATCCCGCAATACGTTCCTGCGCGATAGCATGACTGCTCACCTCCATAAACGCGTACTCGCACTCGGCATCCACCATCTTCCGCAGTAACCCGTTCAACTCAATCGCGTCCGGCGTGGTGTGAGTTGCCGGCACCGCCTCATCCTCGATATAATTGACCACGGTGGAAAGCAGACCTGCCTTATGCCCCAACGCGCGCACTAACTTATACAGCAGCGTCGCAATCGTCGTTTTGCCGTTCGTACCTGTTACACCGACCAACGTCAGTTGCTTGCTCGGCTCGCCGAACCAATAACTCGCCAATAGACCCAAGGCCTTATCCGTATTCTCCACCAGGATATAAGTCACTCCCTCTTTCGGATTCTGCATGTATGCACGGTCGCTCAATACTACCGCCGAGGCGCCTTTGGCGACACAACCATCAATGAACGTATGTCCATCTACTGCCGTGCCGACCTGAGCAACGAACAGGTCGCCTTCTCCTATCTTGCGGCTGTCAAAATGAATGCCGCGGATCTCTTTCTCTACCGAACCGACTACTTCAATCGGCTTGATGCTCGATAATAATTCTTTGAGTTTCATATTGGCTTTTATCTTTTTTCCAGTAGTTTTTCTCCGTCACGATAGACATAGCAACCTGTGTACGCCATGGTCTTCTCTGCAATAATACGCACGGCGGTGCCGCAATCCGTTCCGGCGTCATACGGGTAATGCGGGTCCTCGATCATGCAGATACAGGTGTATTTCGGGTTCTCTTCCGGGAAATAACCCACAAACGTCATGCGGTGATGTCTGCCCGAATAGCCGTGACCGGGAATGAAAAGCTGTGCTGTGCCTGTCTTGCCGGCTACATGCACAATGTCGCTTTGTGCTTTGCGGCGAACCACTTTGCCGTTCCATCTTAGCACGCCGGCGGTTCCCAAATGGTCGTCCCATACCACATCATGCAGCGCACCTTTGATGTCCCGCAGCGTCTTTGAACTGCATATCGACGATTTGACCACTTCCGGACGGAATGAACGAACGGTCTCTCCGTTTTGCTGAATCGAATGCACCAACATCGGCCGCATCATCCGCCCCTCATTCGCTATCGCGTTGTAGAACATCAGTATCTGCATCGGAGTCAACTCCACCGAATAGCCGTACGACATCTTGCTGAGCGTCACCGTGTCTTTGGGCACCTCGATCCGGATAGGATCAGCTCCCGGAATCTCGCAATAAACACTGTCCATCAACCCCATTTTCTGTATCTTGCGTACGAACTTCCGCGCCGAACCCTCATAACTGCGGGTGATCAGTTTCGCCAGAGCGATGTTACTCGATACAGCAAGCGCCGAACGAACGGTCAGTACGGTGTCCATCGGGTGAGCATCTGTGTGTTTGGATTTGCGCATATACACCCACGGTTTGGACGAGATGGATACCGTGTCGTCGATATCTATTTTGCCGTCGTCCAGTGCGGCTACCAGAGCAATCGTCTTGAATGTCGAACCAGGCTCTACACGCTGTACGGCATGGTTTTGCGCTTCGTCATAATAATCTTTTCCCTCTTCGTTCTGTGCACGGTCCAGGTTCGCTATCGCGCGTATATAGCCCGTCTGGGTCTCCATCAATATGCAGCATCCCCATTTGGCTTGTTTCTCAACGAGTTTGTTTTTGAGCGTGTTCTCCACGATGTCTTGCAGGTTCGCGTCAATGGTGGTCACAACGTCTAATCCGTCCTGCGCCTCCTCGATTGTCACGGACTCATACCGTCCGCCTATTTTCTGAATGCTGCTCATGCCGTCTTCGCCGCGCAACTCTTTGTCGAATCGTTTCTCCAATCCGGACTTGCCATAACCGCCTTCTCCGTATATACCACCTATCGTGCGGCTCGCTAAGATCCCGTATGGTTTGATCCTTCGGTGCTGGTCCTCAAAGAAAATTCCGCTCTTGAACTTGCCCTTCTTTATAAGCGGGTTTTGCAGCAACTCCTGCCTTTGTAGATAATTGATGCGGTGGTCGCACACTCTGAGCCGTTTGGCTTTGCTTTTGTAGGCATGCAGCAATCGCGTCTTGTATTCGGCTTGCGATTTGTCGCGGATGATCGTTGACAGGTCTTGCGCCAGGGTGTCCAAATAGGTGTAAAAAAGCGAGTCCTTGTTCGCGCGCAACGCCTCTACGCGCGTGTCCATATATATATAATATTGTGGCATACTGGACGCTAACAAACTGCCGTTCGCATCTAATATGTTTCCCCTCGTTGCCTTGATAGGCCGGTTTGTCGGTACTTGCCGTTCTGCCACTTTGAGCCATTCGTCCCGTTCAACGGCTTGGATATAAACAATCTTACCAATCACGGCGATAAAGCCGGTGGTGATGATGATAAATATCAGCGCAAACCGCCAAATGGTATTTCTTTGCTCGTCAGACATTAATTATCAATTATCAATTATCAATTGTCAATTATCTTCACCGGCGGCACGGTGTTCTCTCTCAACTCGCTTCCGTTTGCGCGAAGTGCCTCTACCACCTGCGACTGTCTCGTCGTATTCGTCAGCTGCGCACTGATGGTCATGTATCGGAATTTCGCATCTAACATCTCTAACTTCGTATCCGTCAGCCGGTGTTGCTGTTTTGCCGACTGATAACCCGTCAGAATATACAGAAACACCAGACCCACGATCAAACCGATCAGCGGGTATTGCTCTCTGACTTTCTGGCTTCTCAACTTGTCGCCGTTCAGCCAACTTTGTATGTCATGTGTATCTGCCATATTCCTGCGTCATGCGCAATCATTGTTCTTTCTTTTCTGCCACACGCAACTTCGCGCTCCGGCTTCTTGGATTGCGTGCTACTTCCTCTTCATCCGCCACACGGCCCTTTTCAATCACCTCAAACGGAGTAAGGGCATTCCCGTAAAAATCTTTTTCTATCTTTCCCTCCAAATTGCCGCTTCTCAAGAAATTCTTCACCAATCGGTCCTCTAACGAATGATAAGTCAGTATCGCTATCCGGCCTCCGGGCTTCAACAGATCTCTCGCTGCCAACAACATCTCCCGTAACGCACCCATTTCGTCATTCACCTCTATCCGCAGCGCTTGGAACATCCGCGCTAAATCTTTCTTGTATTGTGTCGGCACTTCTATCTCGCCGTTCGGCATCACCTGAATGCCTTTCGCCAAAAGCGCCACCAATTCTTCCGTCCGCTCAATAGGCTTCTGCCCGCGCGCTTTTACTATATTCCGCGCGATCGCACGACCGTTCTTCATCTCCCCGTACAGCCAGAACAACTTCGCTAACTCTTCCTCGCTATACCCGTTCACTACATCCGCCGCTGTACGCTTGCCTGTTTGGTTCATACGCATGTCCAACGGCGCACTAAAACGAAAACTAAACCCTCGCTCAGGACAGTCAAAATGATGAAAACTCACTCCCAAATCCGCCAACAATCCGTCTATCTCCTCTACCCCGTAAAAATTCATCCAATTCTTCAAATACCGGAAATTCGCATGCACAAACACCCATTTCTCCTCTTTCTTTTCATTCTCCTCTTTATTACCCTTTTCTTCCTCCTCTTCTTTCCCATATCCTTTCTCCCCCTTTGAGAGGGGGTAGGGGGGTGTCTTAACAGCGTTTTGATAAGCTTCTATGTCCTGATCGAATGAGAAGAGTTTGCCGCCATCGTGTAAATCCTTCATTATAGCGCGGCTGTGCCCCCCTCCTCCGAACGTGACATCCACATACACGCCGTCCGGCTTGATCGCCAAACCCTCGATCGTCTCTTTCAGCATCGCCGGTATGTGATATATTTCTTCCATCTTTCTGATTTTATACTTTTCTACTGTTTATACTTTTCAACTTTTTATCGTCCCCTATCGGTTCCCCTCGCTCCGTTTCATCTTAGCACGAAGCCGTGCCGCCAATTCGCTCTGGCTCAGACGCTTCTCTGCAAACTTCTCCGGTGCCCACAGCGCAAACCGGTCTAACATGCCGACAAACAACACATCCTGCTGTGCGCCTATTGTCTCTAAATTCTTCTTTTGCAACAAAATGCGCCCTTGTCCGTCCGTCTCCATATATTCGGCGTCAGACATAAACTGCATCAGTATAAGCTGATCCTCTGGATCCCATTCGTCCAAGGCCTGACGTAATTGCGCCACTTTCTCATTCCACACCTGCTCCGGATAAAACATCAAACACTCATTATCCGTATCACGGCGCATAACGATCCGCTTCGAATCCGCCTCTGACAAGATCTTACGATAAACGGCAGGAACAAATATTCGCCCCTTCTCGTCTAATCGACCTTCTATATTTCCTACAAATGTCTGCATATGCGTTCCATATCGGGTCTTTTGACCCATTTAATTAGAAAAACGGTGCAAAGATACAAAAAAAAAATGATATTCACCACATTTCCCCACAAAAAAATTTTATAAATTATTTCATCTACATATTATCTACAGTTTTAGACCTATGTAAAAGCCCTGAAAATCAGCATATTATAGAAGTTATTAACATTTTCACGAAAACGTGGTGGAAAGTGGTGTATATATTTTTATGCGAAAGAAATTTGCGTATTCCAATTTTTTTTTGTAACTTTGCAGCCGATTTGCCTGCGTATGCGGGTGCGCGAAAGAAAACACATGGAATATATCTATATCAATAAAATTGATTCACCGGCGGATCTGAAGAAAATCCCCATAGAGAAATTACCCGCTGTGTGTGCGGAACTGCGTCAATTCATCATTGAGGCGCTCAGTACGAACCCCGGACATTTAGGCTCGTCTTTAGGTGCGATCGAACTGACCGTTGCCTTGCATTATGTCTTTGACACCCCGAACGACAAACTCGTTTGGGATGTGGGGCATCAGGCTTATGCACACAAGATTCTAACCGGCAGACGCGACCGTTTTCATACGAACCGCCAGTTCAAAGGTCTCTCGCCCTTCACAAATCCGGCTGAAAGCGAATACGATGCCTTCATCGCCGGACATGCCAGCAACTCTATTTCCGCTGCTTTGGGAATTGATATAGGGAATGCTAAAAACCGCGATTCGGAAGCGTCAAAAGCGAATACCGTGGCGATCATCGGCGATGGAGCCATGACAGGAGGCTTGGCGTTTGAGGGACTCAACAACACCTCAATGGATAAAAACAATCTCCTTATCGTTTTGAACGATAACAACATGGCGATTGATCCGCTCAAAGGCGGTTTTACCCAGTATCTCGTTGATCTCACTACCAGCGCACGTTATAACAAATGGCGCTGGAGGCTTTACCGTCTGGCGGTAAAAATGCACCTCATGGACGAGGACAAGAAACAAGCTATCCTCCGCCGCAACAATAATCTCAAAGCCATGCTCAGCAAGCAGCCGAGCAATATTTTCACAGGTCTCAACATCCGGTATTTCGGTCCCACAGACGGACACGACGTCATCGGTTTGGTACGTATCCTCAGCGAGATCAAGCATCACCGCGGACCTAAAGTGTTGCATATCATCACCAAGAAGGGCAAAGGCTATGCCCCTGCGGAGAACGACCAGACCATCTGGCATGCACCGGGAGAATTTAATGTGGCGAACGGCGAACGACTGACGGCAAACGGTACTAACAACCCGCCTCTATGGCAGGAAGTGTTTGGCCGGACGCTCTTGGCATTGGCGAAACAGAACGAAAAAATCGTCGGTGTAACGCCGGCTATGCCTTCAGGGTGTTCTATGAACATCATGCAAAAAGAACTGCCCGACCGCGTCTTCGATGTCGGCATCGCCGAAGGCCATGCCGTCACTTTTAGCGCCGGCATGGCGAAAGCAGGTCTGCTACCATATTGCAACGTCTACTCCACTTTCCTCCAGCGCGCCTATGACAACATCGTCCACGACGTAGCGCTTCAGAACCTGCACGTGGTCTTCTGTATCGACCGCGCCGGTATCGTGGGGAATGATGGGGCAACGCATCATGGCTTGTTGGACTTGGCATACCTGCGTCCTATCCCCAACATGCAAATCTGCGCGCCTATGACCGCGGAAGACTTGCGTCAGATGCTGAAACTCGCAGAGACACTCAACGGTCCCGTTGCAATCCGTTACCCCAGAGGACGCACAAATCCCCAAATGGACAATCACCCGACTCCAAAAGTCGAATACGGAAAAGGTGTCAAACTCCGTGACGGCAAAGACATAGCCGTTCTGACCATCGGCTCTATCGGTAACACCATGAGCGAAGCCATCTCCTCTCTGGAAGGACGGTCTGTCTCCTATGCCCACTACGATATGCGCTGGCTCAAACCGTTGGACGAAGAGATCCTCCACGAAGTGGGAAAGAACTTCCAAACCGTCATCACCGCCGAAGATGGCATGCTGGCAGGCGGCTTGGGAAGTGCCGTGCTCGAATGGATGAGCGACCACGGCTATTCCCCGCGCATCATCCGGCTCGGCGTTAACGACCAATTCGTCGAACACGGATCTACCAAAGAATTATATCATTTACTGAAATTAGATAAAGAAGGCTTATGCGAATCGTTATTGCAGGCGCAGGCGAAGTAGGAACACACTTGGCGAAACTGCTGAGCCGCGAAGATATGGAAATCAGTCTCCTGGACGAGGCTCCCGAGCGTTTGGGAGACCTCTCCGCCAACTATGACTTGTTGACCAAAGTAGGAAATCCTACCTCTATTCATGACTTGCAGGACATAGGCGTCAAGGACTGTGACCTCTTCATTTCCGTTACGCCGTACGAGACGGAAAACATGACAGCCTGCCTCATTGCCAACTCATTAGGCGCCAAACGAACCTTGGCGCGCATCGATAACTACGAGTACCTGCTGCCGGAGAACAAGAAGTTCTTTGAGAACATGGGTCTGAACCACCTCATCTATCCGGAGGTCTTGGCGGCCAACGAGATAGAAGCCAGCTTGCGTACCAACTGGATGCGTTACCATCTCCAGTTAGGACAAGGAGCACTCGAACTATGCGTCGTCAAAGTGCGCAAATCAGCTAAAATCATCGGACAGAGTTTTGCATCCGGTACATATAACCACGGCAAATACCGCATCGTGGCTATCAAACGTGACCAAAACACCATCATCCCGAGAGGAGCCGACACGGTTGAGGAAAACGACTTGGTGTACTGCGTCCTGAACAAAGAGAACATGGAGTTCATGCGTGAGGAGTTAGGCAAGTCCAAACGCGAGATCAACAACGTCATTTTCTTCGGAGGAGACCGCATCACACGCAAAGCGGCTACCGAACTGACCAACGAAATGAACATCAAGATCATTGAGAAGGACCGGGACTTATGCAATCTCCTCAGCGAAAAAGTGCCTAACGCACTTATCATCAACGCCGACGGCTCGGACATGGAGATTCTGAAAGAGGAAGGCATTCAGGACGCAGATGCGTTTGTCGCCGTAACGAATAGCAGCGAAGCAAACATCTTCGCCTGCTTGGCTGCCAAACGCTTTGGCGTCCGCAAGACCATCGCCGACGTGGAAAATCTCGATTATATCCCTATGGCAGAAGGTCTCGATATCGGTACTGTACTCAACAAAAAGACCATCGCCGCCTCGTATATCTACCAGATGCTGCTGGATGCCTCGGTGCGCGGCGTGCATAACCTCACCAGCGCGGACGCAGAAATCGTGGAGTTCGTTGCCAAAGAAGACAGCCCCAGCACACGGCGCATCGTGAAAGACTTGAACCTGCCGTCCGAAGCCAACATAGCCGGCATCGTTCGCGCAGGAGAAGGCATATTGGTAAACGGAGACACGCAGATAATTGCTAACGATTTAGTGGTGGTATTCTGCAAAAGTCATGTAATCAGACACTTAGAGCGATTCTTCAAATGACACGGACCTTTAACTGGCGGATAGTATTCAAGACGATGGGGGTCTTGACCTTTCTGGAGGCGCAATTCATGCTCGTCCCCACTTTTGCTGCATGGTGGTACCATGAGCCGGACTTGGGCGCATGGCTCGTCGCCTCGGCAATCACGTGGCTCAGCTGCTGGTGGATGTTGTTTGCCGGACGCAACGCAGAGAAACGTGTCGGCGAAAGGGAAGGCTATGTCATTGTAGCGACGGTCTGGTGCGTCTATTCGCTCTTCGGTATGCTGCCATTTTGGCTCAGCGGTGCGTTGCCTACCGTCACGGATGCCTGGTATGAAACCATGGCGGGCTTCACCACCACCGGCTCTACGGTATTCACCGATGTGGCGGCTCAAACCAAATCAATCCTCCTTTGGCGAGCGATGATGCAATGGATCGGAGGTATGGGTATTATCGTCCTCAGTGTGGCTATTCTGCCCATGTTCGGTCTCGGAGGCATGCAGCTCTATAGTGCCGAAGTGACAGGCGTGAGCTATGAAAAACTCAGTCCCCGCATCGCCGACACCGCCAAACATATGTGGCTCACCTATATCGGACTGACCGTTTCCGAAGGACTGATCTTGTGGCTCTGCGGCATGACCAAGTTCGATGCCGTCTGTCACTCTATGGCTACGATCTCCACCGGAGGTTTCTCTACTCACAACGATAGTGTGATTGCTTATAGCCCGACTATTCAATGGATCATTCTGATCTTTATGTTCCTCTCGGGTATTAACTTCACCCAACTGATCTACCTCTTCCGCGGCAAACCGCATCGTATCTTCAAGGACGAAGAGACGCGTTGGTACACCGGCGCTTGCATCGTAGCGGGTGTCATCTTAGCCGCCGGGCTGCTTTATCATACGCACATGCTCTCCGGTATCCGGATCGGACTCTTTACCTCGGTGGCCACGATCACTTCAACCGGTTTCGTAGCCGCAGACTATATGATCTGGCCGCCTGTGCTGTGGGTCATGGTGTTCTTCCTGATGTTCACCGGCGGTGCTTCGGGTTCTACTTCCGGAGGTATGAAATGGGTACGTCTGGCGATTTTTGCCAAATCCGCTTTAGCAGAGATTAAACGCCGTATTCACCCTAATGCCGTCATTCCGGTACGTTTCAACGGTAGTACCCTGCGAGAACAGACCACCAGTAACATCATGGCATTCATGTTCTTCTACTTGGCTATCATCGTTGCCGCCACGCTGTGGTTTTGCGGATGCGGTATAGGTTTCGATGAGTCATTCGGTATCGCCGTTTCGATGATCGGAAACGTGGGTGTCTCTATCGGCCAATGGGGTTCCAGCGGATGTTATGCCGCTATGCCTGATGCCGCCAAATGGGTAGCAACATTTGTGATGCTCATCGGACGTCTTGAAATCTTCACCGTACTGTTATTGTTCAGCCGGGCGTTGTGGAAGAAATGAAACCGTATCAAGTGCTAATATTCATCGCCTGCGTAATGGCGGGTTTGGCAACACTATGCGTAGTGCTGCCCGGACGCATTGCCTTAGGCGCAACAGAACTGAAATGGCCCGCGTTGACGGAAGTGTTAGGCATTCAGAAAACCCCCGACACTATAATTCCCGTTGACACCATCGTTCAATTAGACACCCTCCTTCTTCCGGACACTATCACTCAACAGGATACCCTCATTCAACCGGAGCAAACCCTTTCTCCCGCTATCGCGAAAACCGACAGCATAGCCCCCTCCAATCACCAATCACCAATTACCAATTATCAATTATCAGAATCGGACAGCCGGATCTTTTTACGTACTTTCTACGCCTCCCTTTCGCAAAGCGGCAAGCAAGTCGTCCGTGTGCTCCATTACGGAGACAGCCAGATCGAAGAGGACCGGATGACGCAGCAGATACGCGAAGCCCTGCAAAACCGTTATGGCGGTTCGGGTGTGGGGCTGATGCCACTGGCGCAGACGATTCCTTCCCGAACGGTCAAACAGCAACTCCATATGAACGGACGGCAGATACAACCGGCGCAAGGACCGAGGCGTTTCATCGTCTATGGACCGAAACGCGACCGCAGAGACGATGGCCTATATGGTGTGATGGGACAAGTCGCCGTAATGAACGATAGCCTGGTGCCCGGCAGCGAAGAACTGATGGCGGTTTGCACTCCCCAAGACCCCAAAAACAGATACTCAAAATGGCAGGTCCTGGCAGACTCCGCAATTCAATATTCCTTCTCGCGAGACACGGCCTTCCTTTCCGGAAAAGGCAATGTATATGGTCTTTCGCAGGAGAGTGACACCGGTCTGATCGTCGATAACATACCGATGCGCGGATGTTTGGGCTTGGTATTCACCAAAATGGACAGCGCGCAGTTAGCGGATTTCTACCGAGAGCAGAACGTCCGTCTGATCATCCTGCAATTCGGAGGAAACGCTATCCCCTTCAACGAAACCCCATCTACGATACAAGGCATCGTACGAGGACTCCGAAAACAAGTGCAGTACTTGCGCATGTTAGCCCCCGAGGCATCTTTCCTCTTTATCGGACCCAGTGACATGCTCACACAGATAGACGGTGTTTGGCAGACGTACCCCATGGTACCTTATATGGATCGCCTGTTGCAACAAATGGCGCAGGACGAGCAGATCGCTTATTTCAGCCTTTTTAGGTGGATGGGCGGAAGTGGCTCCATGGCAAAATGGCAGGAAGTGGGCTTAGCCGGCGAAGACGGTATTCACTTCATGCGCTCCGGAGCACGCAAAGCCGGCAACGCTGTCGCCAAATGGATTTTAGAAGGAATGGAGAATGAATAACTGATATAGACAATTGGATTTTTTACAGTACATATTAGCCTTTAACTCGGAGAGCCCGCTGCTATTCACGCAGTTCTATTTCTGGGCATTCTTCGCCTTGGTATATGCCCTCTTTGCGCTGATAATCTCCCTTCCTTTCGGGAAAGAGTCGGGGTTAGGCTCGCCCTATGGCAAACTCCATCTCCGCAACGTCTATCTGATGTTCGTCAGTTGGTTCTTTTATTACAAAACATCCGGTCTCTTCCTGCTCATTCTCGCCTTTGTCACCCTGAGCGATTGGATCATCGCCGGACGGATAAAATCAGCCATCAGCAATCACAAACCACAAATAGCCAAAGGCTTACTATGCCTTTCCGTCATCATCGACTTGGGCCTCTTAGCCTATTTCAAGTACGCCTATTTCTTCACAAACATGGTCAATGACCTCTTCGGAACGGGATTTCGGGTCTTTGATATCTTTGCATACATCGGCAACGGATTTGCCGAAGCGGGACGTTTCAGCGTGGATACGATCGTCCTGCCGGTGGGGATCTCGTTCTATATATTCCAGGTCATCTCTTATACCGTCGATGTCTATCGCGGACGCATACAGCCGGTAAAAAACATCCTCGATTTTGGATTCTACGTATCCTTCTTCCCGCAACTCGTTGCAGGACCTATTGTGCGTGCGGAAGAGTTCATCCCGCAGTTGTACAAACCGTTTCACCTCAGCCGCAGAGTGTTCGGCATCGCCGTTTTCTGGATCCTCAATGGTCTGGCGAAGAAAATCATCATGTCGGATTTTCTGGCAGTGAACCTCATCGACCGCGTCTTCAATAACCCGCTGCTCTTCTCCGGCTTTGAAAACCTCTTTGCCCTCTTTGCCTATTCGCTGCAGGTCTATGCGGACTTCTCCGGCTATACCGACATCGCCATCGGATTAGCGATGCTCATGGGCTTCTATCTGCCTATGAACTTCAATAGTCCGTATAAATCCCAAAGCCCGCAGGAGTTCTGGCGCCGCTGGCACATGTCCCTTGGACGATGGCTAAAAGGCTACCTGTACATCCCCTTGGGCGGCAACAGGAAAATCGGTTTCGGTACCTATTTCTGGCTCTCGCTCATTGCCTTCGTCTCCGCCGCCCTCACCAACTGGTGGTGGCAGATACTCGTACCCTTTGCACTCTTTATGCTCGTCGTGGCTGTCATCAACTCCGCTCCCTTCAGGGAGAGGTGGGGAACAGGCTTTTATAAACTGCTCTACTCCAATCTCAACTCCTTCATCACCCAAGTGCTTGGCGGTCTATGGCACGGAGCGAGTTGGAATTTCATCATCTGGGGC
>ODAI011757412.1_pt1 | contig 18612 bp, 13 predicted proteins | sample 1539321 | NCBI WGS metagenome assembly ODAI01 (sample SAMN02144231, study PRJEB22623) | gut metagenome | biome: sheep rumen | host: Ovis aries | place: New Zealand
AACGTCACACCTGACTCCTTCTACAGCGGCAGCCGCTGTCAGGATGCAGGGGCGATACGTTCACGTATCCGCCAGATACGTGACGAGGGCGCACTGATTGCTGACATCGGGGCATACAGCTCACGTCCCGGAGCCGACGACATCACTGCAGACGAGGAACTGAGCCGCCTGCTGCCTGCGATACGGATTGCAAGGGAGGAATGGCCCGACGGCATTATCAGCGTTGACACGTTCCGCGCCAGCGTAGCACATGCCGCAATACATGAAGGAGCACATATCGTCAACGACATATCGGGTGGCGAACTCGACCCGGAAATGTTCGCAACCGTGGCACGGCTGCACGTCCCGTACATACTGACCCACATGCAAGGCACGCCGCAGGACATGCAGGAGGCTCCGCACTACCAGGACGTGATGTGCGAAGTGTTCCGCTCATTGGGCAGTCGTGTGGAGAAACTGCACGAAACGGGAGTCGCAGACGTCATCATAGATCCGGGATTCGGGTTTGGCAAGACAACCGGGCAGAACTTCCAGATGCTGCAAAGACTGGAGGAGTTCCTGCTTCTGGAATGCCCCATAATGGTCGGCATAAGCCGCAAGAGCATGATATACAAGACGCTGGGATGCACGGCTGACCAGGCTCTAAACGGCACGACCGTCCTGAATACCATAGCCCTTATGCACGGTGCGGCGATACTAAGGGTTCACGACGTAAAAGAAGCAGTAGAAGCTGTAAGACTATGTTCGATTTCGGCATAAAAGACTTCACGGATATATTGCTCGTAGCCATATTGCTGTTCTTCGGCTACAAGCTCATGAAGAAATCGCGCTCCGTAAATATTTTCTACGGTGTGCTTATCTTCATAAGTTTCTGGATCATTATCAGCAAGGTCCTGGAGATGAGACTTCTGGGAGGTATCCTGGACCAGCTGGTAAACGTCGGTGCCATAGCCTTCATCATCCTGTTTCAGGATGAGATACGTCACTTCTTCTACGACCTCGGCACACACCAGCGCGCCGAGAGGCTGATGCGCTTCTTCCTGCCCAAGGCAAAGGAAAACGAAGACGGACATCGCTACAACCGCGACACTATCATGCCGATACTCATGGCATGCCTGAACATGAGCAAGCACAAGGTCGGTGCCCTGATAGTCATGCAGAACGACATGCCACTGGGAGATTTCATCAGGACAGGCGAGAGGATTGACGCACGTATATCCCAACGTCTGATAGAGAACATCTTCTTCAAGAACTCGCCCCTGCATGACGGCGCCATGATTATATCACACGGACAGATTACGGCGGCGGCCTGTATCCTGCCCATCAGCCACGACCTGGACATACCCAAGGAATTCGGCCTGCGCCACCGCGCCGCCCGAGGCATCAGCAAGGAAACAGATGCGCTCAGCATCATTGTCAGCGAGGAAACTGGCGGAATAACCGCCGCATACAACAACGAGTACCAGACACACCTGGATGCGGAACACCTTGAACGCATCCTGATGAGTGGCAGGTTCTGACAGAGACTATAAAAACCTAAAAACAAAAATATCACAACCTATGAGCTTAATGCAACAAATCATCGCCCGAGCCCAAGCAGACAGGCAGCGTATAGTACTGCCGGAAAGCCTGGAGGAGCGTACACTTACTGCCGCCGACAGATCACTGGCAGACGGCCTGGCAGACATCATCCTGATCGGCAATCCAGACGAGATCAAGGCCCTTGGCCGCAAGCTTGGCCTGACACACCTTGACAAGGCAACAATCATAGACCCTGCGACCAGCGAGAAGACAGAGCAGTATGCACAACTCCTGTTCGAACTGCGCAAGGCAAAGGGCATGACGATAGAGAAAGCACGCCAGCAGGTAATGGATCCCCTCTATTTCGGCTGTCTTATAATCAAGAGCGGAGATGCCGACGGGCAGATAAGCGGGGCTCTGTCCACTACGGGCGACACACTGCGCCCGGCACTGCAGATAATCAAGTGCGCGCCCGGCATAACATGCGTAAGCGGGGCCATGCTTATGATTACGGACAAGCCAGAATATGGTGAGAATGGGGTCCTGGTCATCGGAGACGTTGCTGTAACCCCGATGCCGGATGCTGACCAACTGGCACAGATTGCCGTATGCACTGCACAGACGGCCAAGAGTGTCGCCGGCATAGACCCAAAGGTTGCCATGCTGTCATTCTCTACAAAAGGCAGTGCCAAGCATGAGGTCGTAGACAAGGTCATCCAGGCTACACAGCTGGCAAAGGAAATGGCTCCTGACCTGGCCATCGACGGAGAACTGCAGGCCGATGCAGCCCTTGTGCCAAGCGGAGGGGAAAAGAAGTGTCCGGGAAGTCCTATTGCCGGACATGCAAACGTATTGGTAGTGCCATGCCTGGAGGTAGGCAACATCAGCTACAAGCTGGTACAGCGTCTAGGTGGTGCTGACGCCATAGGCCCCATCCTGCAAGGTATAGCACGCCCGGTGAATGACCTGAGCCGCGGCTGCTCGGTAGACGACATCTACAAGATGGTTGCCATCACGGCATGTCAGGCAATGGATGCCCGTCGCCAGAACATTTAAAGTACGTCAAGACAACAGAAGTCCGAACCGAACGTAAAGAACATAACCGCAAAAAAATACAGAAAAAATAATGAAGATATTAGTCCTAAACTGCGGCAGCAGTTCAATAAAATATGCGCTCTATGACATGAGCGACAAGACAGTCGTCACATCCGGCGGAATCGAGAAAATCGGATTGCCCGACAGTTTCATCACAGTAAAGTTGAACGGAGAGAAGCACAAGATGCTGCGCCCCGTGCAGGAGCACACTGCAGGAGTACAGTGGATTTTTGAGGTCCTGACTACAGGAGAATATGCCGTACTGAAGAGCCTTGACGAACTGGATGCCGTAGGCCACCGCATGGTACACGGCGGCGAGAAGTTCAACCAGAGCGTACTGCTCACTCCGCAGGTAATGGAGGCCTTCAGTGCCTGCAACGACCTGGCACCGCTGCACAACCCTGCCAACATAAAGGGTGTCAATGCCGTGACGGCCTTGCTTCCGGACATCCCGCAGGTCGGAGTCTTCGACACGGCCTTCCATCAGACAATGCCCGACTATGCATACATGTACGCACTGCCATACGAACTGTACAGCAAGTACGGTGTACGACGCTACGGCTTCCACGGCACAAGCCACCGCTATGTGTCGCAACGCGTATGCCAGTTCCTGGGAATAAAGCCTGAGGGCAAGAAGATAATCACGTGCCACATAGGCAACGGAGCATCCATTGCCGCGGTAAAGGACGGCAAGTGCGTGGATACCTCAATGGGTCTGACTCCACTGGAAGGTCTCATAATGGGCACACGCTCAGGCGACATCGATGCCGGAGCCGTGACTTTCCTGATGGACAAACTGAACCTTGACACGAAGGGACTGAGCAACCTGCTGAACAAGCAGTCGGGCCTTGCCGGCATCAGCCAGCTGTCGTCTGACTTCCGCGACATACTGGCAGGCATCGCCGCAGGCAACGACAAGGCTCGCCTTGCCAAGGAGATGTACACATACCGCATAAAGAAATACATTGGCCAGTATGCTGCTGCCATGGGCGGTGTTGACATTATCCTGTTCACAGGTGGCGCAGGCGAGAACCAGTGGGAGGTACGCGAGGGTGCCACTGCCGGCCTCGAATACATGGGCGTAAAGATGGATGCCGGGAAGAACCGCTCATGCCGTGCCACGGAGGCCATCCTCAGTGCAGACGACAGCAAGGTGACGGTATGCTGCATCCCTACGGACGAGGAACTGATGATCGCCCTGGACACACAAGCTCTGTGCAACAAATAGCAGTACGATGAGGAACCTGATTCTACATATATCCTGCGCGCTTGCGGCCATGGCCGTGTGCCTCGGCTGCAACGCAAGGCAGGACGGCATATTCCCAAGGACTTTCCTGAAGACCTGCGAGCCTGTGATTACCAATCCGGAAGTCCTGGCGCCGGTATTCGAGAAACTGCATTCGGGGGAAATAACCCGTATCGTCCATATAGGGGACAGCCACGTAAGGGGACACTCGTTCTCCGTGGAGACGCGCCACATCCTGGAGCAGGCATGGGGCAGCCAGGCTGTAGAACCACAGGTCATAAACTATAAGACGACGGCACTCGCCACCGAGACCGGCCGGCCGGGTATAGTATACCATGCCATAGGCAAGAACGGAGCCACGTATAATACATTCCTGGACGAAAGCTGGCTGCAACAGATTGACAGCCTGCATCCGGACCTTGTAATAATCTCGCTGGGGACAAACGATGCCTACGGCCGTCGGTTTGATTCAAAAAGCATGCAGGCCAACATGGATTCGCTGTGCACAAGTATACAGAAACGCAACCCGACAGCCAAGATTCTGTTGACCACGCCGCCAGGATGCTACTGGCACCGAATACCGCTAAGGCACATGAAAGACGTTGCTGCGGCACAGCGACAGTATGCCGCAGAACACGGAATAGCTGTCTTTGACCTGCACACTACGGTAGGAGGAGAGATATTCGCCCTGAGGAACTGGAGAAGCCAGCACATGATGCGCCGCGACCTGATTCACTTCAACCACAGCGGCTACCAGCTGATGGGAGCCCTCCTGGCACAAGCCATCCTCGCTGCCGACGAGACATACAAGAAAGAAAACAATATATAATCATCTATAACCTAACAAACTTAACAAAAACAACCAAATGAAAAGGAAACTATTCTTACTCCTTGCGCTGATTATAGGCAGCCTCGGAGCGTGGGCACAGTTCACCTGGAAAAATAGCTCTACGGCTATTACTACAGAATCATGGGCAAGTGCAGACAGTTGGACTTTGACGGGAAGCACAACTTTCCCCACAGCAGGCTCAGGTCCTATGACCACAAATTCAAATGCATGGGCATTGGTAAATATTACCAACGCATCCGGAACTGTTGCCGACCTCGAGGGTTGGGTACCAAAGATGATCTTGGACAATGCAACACTTACTATTGGAAACATACGTAAACTTCAGGGTGACGGCAAATATTTCAACTTGAAAAATGGCTCTACGCTCACCCTGACTTTGGGAGCTTCAAACTCTGGCAACGACGGTGGTACAGTCCCCGTTACATTCGAAGGTAATGGCAATACATTTAACTTTAAGTTAGCACGCGCAAAAGATGGTGATGCGACTACAGTCAATTATGGTGTCGTTACAGATGAGACAACCAATAAATTTAACTTGCTTAGCAATGTGTCAGGAACTGCACGTACATTTAACTCCCTGAGATTCGCTGCTACCATTGAGGGTGAAAGTACATCATCGGAGATTATTCTACACTCTGTCGTATTGGGTAACATAAGTTCAGACATTACCGTAAATACGCTGACATACGAAATCTCTGCAGAGAACTTTGAAAAGACAGAAGGCGTACTAGCCGCATCTTACGATAACATAGGCAAATATTCTGTAGTTAAAGGCAACAATGGCGACGTGACCTTATATTGGGTAACAGGTTCGTCTATTTTGGCACAGGCCTTTGCCGGAACAAAGGACATTAACAGCGAGACACTCACTGTTAATCCTAACAACTCTACATTATATTCAAATAGCTCTGATGACATTATCATAGCCAATGCTAACGGTTTAAGCACATTCCCGACATCAGGAGAAACAAATCGTCCACAAACAACGGTTTCATTCCGTATTAACCTTGCTGCGCCAACATCATTCAACAATATATTTACATTCAGCACAGATGCAAGCTGGACTACTGATGGCAATATTGGAATAGGTCTGAGCAACGCTCTCAATTTAGAAGGTCTATGGAAAGGAGGCGAGTGGAATACTTTAAAAACCGGCACACTTAGTGAAGGATTCCATATCATTACCGTTACTATCGGAGATCCTGGTAATTCGTATGGCACATGCATATATGTTGATGGCAACAGTCAACACGAGATTGCCACAGGTTTGAAAACCAAGGATAATACATATAAGAATTTCTTGATTGATGCTGCAATCGCAAGGAAGATAGATGCTCTGTATATATATAACAGGGTCTTGACGACAGATGAAATTGCCTCCGTCGTTTCCGAAATTAGCACTATCCCAGAGCCCGAAGAAACAAACGGTGAAGTACAAACTATTGTCGGTACAGGCACAAAGTGCTCTAATGGTGGCTGTGGCGTCAAATGGATTGGCTTCAATATTCCGGCAAAAGATATAAATGGAAAGAGAATACATAAAACTGGATTGAAAAATATCCAGTTGTTGCAGGAGAGGGGTAATGATGGCAATCAGTCATACATGGTTGTTTCTAACAGCACGACACTAACGAATGAGAGCATTAAGGCCGTTTCTGTCAACAATCCTGCTTTGCCCTCTAACAACAACGCAATATTTTTGACATATAATTTTAGCAATGAGACCATAGAACCTGGTAAATATTACTTATTCTTTGTTTCTGATCGCACTGCTCCAACTACTAACCAGGCAAACCGTATTGCATTGTCAAGCACAAGCGAAACCTACGCTCCTAGACTTATGGCCAGCAATGGTAATACACAAAGTAATTGGACACCAAATATCAAGTTTAATGCAATCCCGACATTTGACGATATCTTTAGTACGGAATTTGGTCAGAAATGGGTTTCTATTAACTTTGTACGTGACGCAGGATATAGTTGGAAGATTTCTGGCACATCCGAAGGTGCTACGCCAAGCAACCTTGCAGACGAAGACATAATTGGCAATGACCGCCAATGGTGTCTGGTTGGTTCTCCTACTTCTTTCAAGATTTATAGTCGTGCAGCCGGTAACGGCCTTGCACTTACTACTGACGCAACAAACATTGGTAATGGAACGACAGTATCCCTGACGAATGCGACAAATGCCTGCTCATGGACGTTGATATCATCTGGTGCTGGTTACGAGATTACTCGCGAGGGTGAAACGGCCAAAACGTTAAACTCATACGGAGGAAAAGGAAAGCAAATCAAATATTATGACAAAGGCGATAACGGTGCCGTTTGGAGCTTTAATTTGCCCAACACCCTTACAATCAAGCATACGATTCCTGGGGTAGATGGAACATATACATGGAACGGTCAGACCAAGACAGGCTCAACCGTAACTTTCTCAAGTACATCATTTGTACAAAAAGGTACAATAACAGTATCTGCCGTTCCTGGTTATATTTCGTCTTTAAGCGAATCTGAATGGAATGGTAAAAGTACAAAGACAATCATTAACAACCTGACCCCGAACTTCTTCACAACAGAGGCTGATTTCACGGCTCAGAACGAGAATGTCAAGTGGGTACGCGTTGATTTTGCCAAGGCAGACGCCAAGGGCAATTCCTGGGGACTGGTTGATAATACGCCAAAGAATATTGCTTCAAATGTTGCTGATCAAAGCCAATTGTGGTGCTTTGTCGGTGATAAGTCAAACTTCAAGATATACAATAAGGCTGCGGGCACAGCAAAGGCGATGACTACAGACTCCGAGACAATTGGAAACGGTACGACTACATCCATGGTTGATGCTGCAGAAGCCTGCTCCTGGGCACTGGGTGAGAGTTACCTGAATGCAGAAGCATCAGCAGGCTACACTATTGCAAGAGTGGGAGAATCTTCTACCGGTATGGCTCTAAATTCGTACGGAGCAAATACAAATGCCCCCCTGAAATACTGGAACGCCAGCGGTACCGGTTCACACTGGACAATAACCGAAGTTGGCGGTGAACTGACGATAACGGTAAACGTTGCAGGAGAAAAGATATACCCAATCAACAGCAAAGTAGGCAGTCTTGCCGTAACATTCAATGGTCAGACACAAACAACACGTCTGAACCTGGGTGACTTGACAGAGGCTGGTACGATTACGACTGTAAAAATCCGCGCTCCGAAGGGTGCTGCCATAACCATCGCTGAGGGAAGCCCCAAGTTTGCTGGTTATGACTTTAGTGGTGTGACTTACGGAGGAAACAAAAACACTACCGCTACGATAGACGACATTCCTATTGACGGAGCACAGGCTACCGTTACATTTACGGCTAATAACTATCAAAATATCTTCTATACTTACGAAGATGAATACCCATTCCGCATACCGGCAATAGTCAAGACCCAAAATGGTAACTTAATTGCTGCAAGCGACTATCGTTATTGCCGTGGCGACGTTGGAAACGGACGAGTAGACATCGTTACACGTACAAGTCGCGACAATGGAACTACCTGGGAATCAACGGTTACGCGTGCACAAGGCTGGAGAAATGAGTCAGAAAAACCTGCAAGTGCATCTTCTGATCAGAGTCCTTATGGCTATGGTGATGCCACACTGGTTGCAGACAATGAATCCGGCGCCGTACTTCTGGGCTATTGTGGTGCACCAAGCGGCGCGACATGCTGGACAGACAAGCCTGACTACCTGTTCCAGCAGAGCTTTGACAATGGTGAGACATGGGAAGCCAATTACTCTGTAATGGCAGATATTAAAGCTAAGATTCGGACTACTGGATACGCAATGACAAACTTCTTCGTAGGCTCAGGAAAGATTGTTCAGAGTCGCTATTACAAGAAGGAAGGAGCCACATACAAACGCATCTTCTGTGTTTTGTGGGGATATGATGGCAGTATACGTACTAACTGGGTAGTTTATTCTGACGACTTTGGAAAGACATGGGATATTCTGGGCAATACATACGCTGCCATGGGCGATTGTGACGAGCCTAAATGTGAGGAACTACCTGACGGAAACATTGTTTTAAGTTCACGTGACTATGGTTGCCGATGGTTCAACATCTTCACATATTCTGACAAGGCAAACGGAACTGGCACATGGCAGACAGCCGTCAAGTCCAACAGCGTAAGCGGCGGACTTTCATTCGGGGGCAACGGAACTAATGGTGAAATTTTGGTCCTGAAGGCAATAAAGGCTTCTGACAAGTCCATTCATAATTTGGTATTCCAATCTGTCCCGACGGGTGGTTCACGCAGCAATGTTGCAATATACATGAAGAATCTTGACGATGCCACCTCATATAGTACCCCATCCAATTTCTCTACAGGCTGGACACAAGTCAAAATGGTTGCTCCATATTCCTCTTGCTATTCTACGATGTGTATACAGGCCGATGGAAAAATAGCATTCTTCTATGAGGATGGGAAGTCTGGTGCAGGATATGACATGGTATACGTTCCATATACTATTGCAGAGCTGACGAACAACGAATACGAAAGTATCGTGATGGATGTATACAAGGACGAAGCTTCAACAGAGACAGACATTGTCGTAAAAGGTGATATAATTTCTGCAGATCAGTTGGCAGAAGTGGTGGATGAAACGGCTTCTTCCGTGGATATGACACAGGCCTCTGTAGATGCAGAAATCAGTGATGAATTCGTAGAGACCATCGTTGCAAAAACGAAAAATAAGAATACTCTCGTCTATGTTCCTGCCTCGGCAAACGTCTCTGCCGCGAAGAATGTAATCGTAAAGAACGGTTCTGAATACACTTGCCAGAGCCTGGTACTGACGGACAAGATGCCGTTTTCTGCTCCAAATGAGTTTACTGCATCAAATGCTGTCTATACCCGCACGATGGCAAACAAATGGGGTACGATATGCCTGCCATACGCTGTTACAAGCAACGAGAACGAGGCTTACTACACCATAGACCGCATAGAAGACGGCAAGCTGATAATCAATCAGGTTGAAGGTCTTGAGGCCGGTCAGCCGGGTCTGGTGCAGAAGTTTGCAGGTGACGGCATTGCACCGGCCGCTACGTCGGTCGAGGTCGTTGGCAGCAAAAACGACGAGACTCTTGTAGATGGTACAGTGACAATGATAGGCTCCTTTGCTAACGACACAAAGGTTACTGACGAGAACGCATTCTACATCAAGGACAACAAGTTCTGGCAGCGTGCTGAGGCCAGTGAGCAGATTGCCGATCCATGCTTCTACATTGATGCATTCCGTGCATATTTCAAGGTAGAGCCTGCTGCAAACCAGTCGCGCATCATGTCTATCGTAGTAAACGGTGACGAGGCTACGGGCATTGACGCCCTGGAAATTGCAGAGGCTCTGAGCGGCAAGGAGGGTAAGTTTCTGCAGAACGGCCGCGTAGTGATTGTAAAGGACAACAGGCAGTACACTACTGCTGGTCAGCGTCTGAAGTAAGTTAATGGATAACGTACCCGCGCATACGCGGGAACAATACTAACCAAGGGGGTCGGCACATCAGCACCGACCCTCTTTTTTTAGTGGCTAAAAGGAAATGCCCAAATAAATTTGGGATTTCGATAGTCTTGTGAGTAACTTTGGATAAGTTACTTCGTCTCGGCAAAAAAAGAAAACTTTTTCTTTGTTTTGCTCTCGACTTTTCGTAACTTTGTCCACGTCATCAGGGGTGCATGGCGGATTTTGGCCTTGCTGAGAACATACCCTAAGTGATCTGAACCGGGTAATGCCGGCGTAGAGAGTATGAACTTATTGTATAAAAATCACATGACAAGAGTGTTTTTCCTTGCCATGCTCGCAACGGGCATGGCTCATGTTGCGTATGCTGCCGACAACACGACATCGGTGCATGACAGTACGCAGGTTTCTGAAATGGACGAGGTGGTGGTGCGTGCCGTGAAGGCTGCCAAAGATGCGCCTTTTGCGGTCACGAACATCGGACGCAGGGAACTGGAGGACTTTGCCACGAGCACGCAGGAACTGCCTTTCCTGTTTGCCCGCACGCCGGGCGTGGTTGCGTGGAGTGAGAACGGTGTAGGGACGGGTACGACGTACATGCGGATACGTGGTGCGGCAGGGAGCCGCATCAACGTGACGCTGGACGGAGTAGCCCTGAACAGCCCTGAGGACCAGTGTGTATTCTGGGCCAACATGAACTCGTATGCCTCGCTGCTGGGCAGTGCGCAGATACAGCGCGGCGTGGGCACGAGTACTAACGGTGACGGTGCCTTTGGCGGTAGCATAGCCTTGTCGTCCCTACCGCCAGGAATAGTGCGGCAGGCACGGGTAACGGCGAGCTACGGAAGCTACAACACATGGAGAGTGGGCGGCAACATAAGCAGCGGTCTGATGGGCAACCACTGGGTATTGGACGCGGCTTATCACCACACGGGTACGGACGGCTTCATCCACGGTACTGACGGCAACAGCGGCAGCTACTATATAGGGGCTACGTACTTGAGCCTGGACGGTAGCCTGAAACTCAGCTACAAGCACTTCGGCAACTATGAGAAGACGGGACAGGCATGGAACGGCGTGACGGCTGGTAACGATGACTACAGCCTGAATGCATACGGCGGGGTAAGGACATACGCTGACATGGTCCGCTTGGGATTCGGGCGGTTCAACAGTCTGTACGAGCATTTCATAGAGGACTGGTCTGACCCTGCCATGTGTACTACGGAGCGTCATCAGATGAACGACGGCAGCCTGTGGCGCAGGACGACGGATAATTTCTGGCAGAACCATAACTTGCTGAGCATATCGTGGCGCATAAGCGACAAATGGAGTACCGGAGGAACGCTGCACTATACACGGGGGCACGGGTATTACGATGAGTTCCGCTATGACAACAAGGTGGGCAAGTTCGGCCTGACCAACGCGCGTAATGCCAAGGGTGATCCTGTCTACCGCTTCCCGGACGGCAGCGAGCTGAAACGCACGGACTTTGTACGGCAGAAGGGGCTGGGGCAGGACACATACGGTCTGGTATGGAACCTGAACTATCGTGACAGGAGATGGGACGTGACAGGCGGGGTGTCGCTGCAGAACTTTGAAGGGAGCCACTATGGATACCTGACTTATGTTGCAGACTCACGACTGGCGGATGTGGTCCTGAAGGACGGGCGCTACAAATACTATGACAGCGATGCTACGAAGACTGACGTGCAGGCTTTTGCCAAGGCTACGTTTCACATAAACAGGGGGCTGGACGTATATGGTGACATTCAGTTCCGCCACGTCGGCTACCAGACGAATGGAATTAACGACAAGTTCTACACGGACGACATGGGTAAGGCCACGAACCAGCCGCTGAACATAAACCAGAGGTATAGTTTCCTGAACCCGAAGGTGGGCATTGCATACCACGAGGGTGCGCACCGTGCATACGCGAGCTATGCGCTGAGTCACCGGGAGCCGGAGCGTAACAACTATACGGACAACGGTGCCTACCCCTTCCCCAAGGCTGAGAGTGTACATGACGTGGAGATAGGATACAGCCATACGCGCAAGGACTGGCACATAGGCATCAATGCGTATGGGATGTTCTACCGTGACCAGCTGGTACAGACGGGAGCGCAGAGCGATATAGGGGAAAACCTGACTACGAACATACGAAGCAGCTATCGCATGGGTGTAGAGCTGACGGCGGGCTATTCGCCGTGGCGATGGCTGAGCCTGGAGGGTAATGCTGCCATAAGCTCGAACCGCATACTGGACTTTACGGAGATGGTGGAGGACTGGGACTGGTCTACGGGTGAGGGCTACGTGCCCGTGCACTATGACAACAGCACGCTGGCATTCTCGCCAACGGCAATACTGAACGGATTCGCGACATTCACATTCGGGGGATTCAGCGGGACATGGCACACGAACTACGTAAGCCGTCAGTATCTGGACAACACGGGGTGTGCGGATCGCTCGCTGCCGTCGTACAGCACTACGGCTGTCCGTCTGAAGTATGACTGGAAGGTGGGGGCGAGGTGTCTGAAGGGTATCGTGTTCGGCATGGACCTGAACAACATCTTCAATGCGAGGTATGCTGCCAGCGGCTGGGTATACAGTGCCGTTTCGGGCCAGTACGGGTTTGACCTGAACAACCGGTATAACCAGATAGGGTATATACCGATGGCTGGCTTCACGGCAATGGGGAGCATCACATTCCGATTCTGATAACAATAGAAAAAAAATCGATGAAACCATGTTTTTTGACGCTGCACGCATAATTGAGATTGCCGTAACGGCCATGGGGCTGCTGTACCTGTGGTGGGAGTTCCATGCCAATGCAAGGATGTGGATACTGGGTATAATAATGCCTGCCATAGATATTTACCTGTACTGGAACAAGGGGGTGTACGGAAACATGCTGATGTCCTCGTACTACCTGCTGGTCGCACTGTACGGACTGCTGGTATGGAAGGGGCTGACAGGCAAGAACAGGCAAGGGCGCGGGGATGACCTGCCAATCACGCACATTACGCCGCGGTATGCCGTGATATTCTGTATTGCGACAGTGGGTGTATGGGCTGCTACATACTATTGGCTGACGACTTGCACGGACAGCAGTGTTCCGGCTCTGGACGCTGCAACGAACGCCCTGAGCATCGTGGGTATGTGGGCGTTGGCACGCAAGTTCCTGCAGCAGTGGATTTTCTGGATCGTATATGATGTACTGACAGTCTATCTGGACTGGACGAAGGATCTGCCGTTCAAGGCTGCCATCCATGTGGTGTATGCCACGGTTGCAATACTGGGATTCATCAAATGGCGCAATATGATGGCGAGGGCGTAATGTGTACTTTTTTATCAAAAAGACCGGGTTACGGATTCGCCTGTCTGTTCTTTTTCGTACCTTTGCAGGCATGAACTATGATTCTCTGAAAGACAAAAGGATTGCCGTGCTGATAAGCGGCGGCGTGGATAGCGGAGTAGTGACGCACTTACTGTGCAGCCACGGACTGAGGCCTGACTTGTATTACATCAAGATTGGCATGGAGGGGGAGGATTCGAGTTGTTCTGCCGAGGAGGACATTGAACTGTCCACGGCTACGGCTTGCAGATACGGGCTGAAACTACAGGTCGTGGACTTGCAGAAGGAATACTGGGATCGTGTAGTGGGGTATGCCATAGAGCGTGTAAAATCGGGACTGACGCCGAATCCTGACGTGATGTGCAACAAGTTGATCAAGTTCGGTGCATTTGAGGAGAAGGTGGGCTACAGGTACGATGTCATTGCCACGGGTCACTATGCGACGGTCTTTGAGCGGAACGGCAGATATTACCTGGGTACGGCAAAGGATCCTGTAAAGGACCAGACGGACTTCCTGGCACAGATGTCGTATGCTCAGATCTGCAAACTGGTCTGCCCTCTGGGGGGACTGATGAAGGAGGAGGTACGCAGGATTGCAGAGGAGGCTCACTTGCCGAGTGCAAGGAGGAAGGACAGTCAGGGTATCTGCTTCCTGGGGAAAATAAACTACAATGACTTCCTGCGCAGGTTCCTGGGTGAGCAGGAAGGCAAGATCATCGACATCGAGACGAACAGGATATTGGGTACGCACAAGGGGTTCTGGTTCCACACCATCGGACAGCGCAAGGGACTGGGTCTGGCTGGCGGCCCGTGGTTTGTGGTAAAGAAGAACGTGAGGAAGAACATCGTGTTCGTAGCTCGCGGATGGGATACTCAGCTGCAGTACGGGCGGTGCTTCAAGCTGGCTGACTTCCATGAAATAACGGAACCTCTGCCATTGGATGTCGGCGACAGCATGGGCATAAGTTTCAAGATAAGGCACGTGGACCACTTCATGCATGGTACCATAACTCGCCAACAGGACCACTATGCCATTGCATCTGACGAGCCTGTCCAGGGTATTGCTCCGGGCCAGTTTGGCTGCATCTATGACAAAGACATGACTTACATGATAGGGTCAGGCGAAATTAGTCTGTGATTTAGCTTAGAGATTAGAGCACAGAGATTTTTTGGGGCGTAAATATCTTTCAGTCTGCGGTCGAGAATCTGACTGGCTTGCGATTGGCATGCCTATGGCATGTGAATGGCATACAAACAAGTTGTAATATAATCACAAATACTTGATTTTAAGCTGCTTACATGCGTAAAACTATGTAGGTTCCCGATATTTTGGGAAAAGTGGTGTAAAGATTTTTGTCAGATTGTGCGGGGTGTGACTCCGTGGCTGCCTGCCTATTTGTCGTCCGGGTGTACGTTGTATAGATTTACTACGGGGTTGGCGTACATGGTGAGAATCCGCTGGCGCAGGAACGGAAGGTCGGGATGCTGGAGGGTGACCTTGGACAGCTGGTTGGCGACATAGGCGTCGAAGGTGGCCTTGTCCATGGTGGTGTAACGGTCGGCATACTTATGTGTGCCATTGAGTTCGTCGTAGGCGACGTAGTTGCCTGGATAGAGGCGGTAGCCTGCGTGTATCTCACGGTCGAGACGGCGGGCTATTTCCTTGAAAATCTCGGTGCGGGGAAGGTGTGAGAGCTGGTCTATCCATTCGTTGACGGGACGGCCTGTGTGGTAGTGGATATGGCCTTTCTGTCCGAAGATGCCTGTACGCATGTTGTCAAGGTCGTCCTGCTTGCTCTTCTTCCACGCGGGGTTGTCACGCTTCTGCTGGTATTCCTGTGCCTTGAGGTAGTCGCAGGGGTCGTACTGGTAGCTGATGGTGAGCGGGACGATATTGAGTTCCCTGAGGCTCTGGACGGGGGTTCCGGTTCCTCCCATGGCGAGCATCTTGAGGACGCTATCCTGGGTGTTGTCGCTGCTGTCCTTGGCACGGCCTTCGCGCTGGGCTATCCAGAGGTTTTCCTTCTTGGTGGTGATGGCGTAGTGGATGTAGCGGCTCATGAGCTGGCTGCTCTCGTGCATTTCCTTGGCCTTGAGGCTGCGACGGACGATGAAGGCTTTGTTCATGCGCACGAGGGTCTTGATCCAGGGATATATGAGGAGGTTGTCGCCTATGGCTATCTCGCAGGTGGCCGGAAAGTGGGACAGGTGCAGCTGGAGGTCGAGGATGGCGCTGTCGAGGACTATGTCGCGGTGGTTGCTGATGAAGGTGTAGTTGCCTCTGTTGCTGATGGTGGCGTGGTCGAAGGTGGCGCCATCGGCGTACTTCCTGAGTATGTAGCGGACGATGGGCTTCATGAAGCGTATCTGGAAGTCCTGGGGGGTCCGGACTCCGATGAAGGCGACTCGGATGATGGTGTTACGGACTATGCGTGGGAGCCATGGGACAAGGCTTCGCATCATGATGTTGAAGTGCCGGTCGTGGAGCAACTGGCGGAGGGCGGTGTGCATCTCGCCTTTCTCGTAGGGACGGATTGAGTCGAATTCTGTCATGGTGTGGATGGTTCTTGGCTCAACGGTTTTCGATGATGTCTGTCATTACTTCGCTGATGTCGAGGCCGGCGGCACGGACTTGCTGCGGGATGAAACTGGTGGGGGTCATACCGGGGGTGGTGTTGATCTCGAGGAGATTGATGACGTCGCCTTGGGTGATGATGTAGTCGATGCGGATAATGCCGTAGCAGCCGAGGATGTCGTAGATGGTGCTGGTAAGCGTCTGGACGCGCTGGGTGAGACGGTCGCTGATACGGGCGGGGGTTATCTCGTCGACTTGTCCGTTGTACTTGGCATCGTAGTCGAAGAATTCGTTGGTGGTGACGACCTCGGTTATGGGGAATACGTGACTGACGGTCTTGGTCTTGTAGCAGCCGCAGGTTATCTCGGTGCCTTGCATATAGGCTTCGACCATGACGTCTTCGCCTTCGCGGAGGGCTAACTGTATGGCGGGACGCAGGTCTTGGGGGGTCTTGACCTTGGTGGTGCCGAAACTGCTGCCGCCACGGGAGGGCTTGACGAAGCAGGGGAGCCCGATGCGGTCGATGATGTCCTGGTCGCTGACCTGGTCTTCCTGACCGATGCGGATGGTGAGGCTGTCGGCGACCTTGACGCCGAGGGATCGCATGTAGTTGTTGGTGGCGAACTTGTCGTACGTGAGGGCTTCGACAAGGACGCCGCTGGTGCTGTATGGCATGGAGATGAGGTCAAGGTAGCCTTGCAGGACGCCGTTCTCGCCGGGGGCTCCGTGGATGGTGATATAGCAGAAGTCAGGACGTATGCGTCTGCCATGGCGGTCGGTGAAGGTAAAGTCGTTGCGGTCCACGGGGGATTGCTGACCGTCGGGGAGCAGTGCATTCCACTGTCCTGCGTGTATCTCTATCTTGTATATATCGTAACGCTGGTGGTCCATGAAGGATTCGATGCCTGCGGCGCTGCGCATGCTGACATCGTGCTCGGAGGTGTCACCTCCGCATATTATTGCTATTGTCTTTTTCATTGCGTAATTCGTTTTCTCCATTTGTCTGTTAGTGCTGCCATGTCGTCTGGCATGGGGCTTTGGAAATTGAGTTGCCGTCCTGTGGCGGGGTGTATGAATCCGAGTGTGCGGGCATGGAGGGCCTGACGCGGGCACAGCTGCATGCAGTTGCGGATAAAGGCTTTGTAGGTGGCTGTAGGCTCGCCGCGCAGTATCTGGTCGCCGCCGTATCGTGCGTCTGCGAAGAGGGGGTGTCCGATATGGCGCATGTGGGCGCGTATCTGATGGGTGCGTCCTGTCTCGAGGCGGCATTCGAGGAGGGTGACGGGTCCGTAGCGTTCGAGGACGTTCCAGTGTGTGACTGCGGGCTTGCCGGTGTCGCTACCGTCGGGGTAGACGGTCATGCGGAGGCGGTCCTTGGGGTCACGGGCTATGTTGCCGCGTATGGTGCCTTGGTCCTGGGCGAACGGTCCCCATACGAGGGCGTTGTATGTGCGGTGTGTGGTGTGGTGGAAGAATTGCTTGCAGAGGTGGGTCTTGGCCTCGGGGGTCTTGGCTATGACGAGGAGACCGCTGGTATCCTTGTCTATACGGTGGACGAGACCTACCTCGGGGTTGCCGGGGTCGTAGCGAGAATCGTCCCTGAGGTGCCAGGCGAGGGCATTGACGAGGGTGCCGGAATAATTGCCGCATCCGGGGTGTACGACCATGCCGGCAGGCTTGTCGACGACGAGGAGGATGTCGTCCTCGTAGGTGATGTGCAGGGGGATGTCCTCGGGGACTATGTCCCATTCACGGCGTGGCCTGTCGAGCATGAGGGTGATGGTGTCTCCGGCCTTGACCTTGTAGTTGCTTCTGACGGGGATGCCGTTGGCCTGTATGTAGCCTGCCTGGGCGGCTTTCTGTATGCGGTTGCGGCTGGTATCACGAAGGTGGTCCATGAGGAAACGGTCGACACGGACGGGGTTCTGGCCGCTGTCGGCAACGACGCGGCGGTGTTCGTAGAGCTCGCCGGGAAGGGCCTGTGGCATGAGCTCGTCGTCGGGGATGTCGTCGAAGTACTCTGTATCGTTGTCTTCTACCATTCCCAGTCCTCGGTGTCTATCATGTCCAAGTGTTGTGCGTCGGCGGCACTGTCGTCGGCAATGTCGTCTTCCTCGGGGTCTGTGTTGCCTACGACGAGGATAAGGGGTGCCTCGACTGGTATCTTGTCGCCTTTGTAGACGACGCGGCCACGGCACTTGACCTTAAGGACCCAGTCTTTCTCGCCTGGCACGTATTCGGTGGGGCCGAGACGGAATCCCATTGAGACGAGCTTGACTTCGGCTTCGCGTGCATCGCAGTTGTCGGCAATGTCGGGGAGGGTGAGGGTCGGACTGTAGGTCGAATTGACGGTCAGGTAGATCTCGCGGCCTGTCTTGACGACCATGCCGGGACGGGGTTGCTGGAAGAGGATGACGCCTGTACGCATCTTCCTGTTGTAGCCGCTGTCGGCAACGACGGGGACAAGGCCACTGTGGCC
>ODAI010044154.1_pt1 | contig 18609 bp, 10 predicted proteins | sample 1539321 | NCBI WGS metagenome assembly ODAI01 (sample SAMN02144231, study PRJEB22623) | gut metagenome | biome: sheep rumen | host: Ovis aries | place: New Zealand
GAGGGAGGGCAGATGTCAGGTTAGAAATCTGACAAAAAAAACGGGACTTGTGGAGAGGCTACTAATTTTCGTGGAGAGGCTACTAATTTTCGTGGAGAGGCCACTAATTTTCGTGGAGAGCCTCCTGGTGATCGTGGAGAGGCCACTAATTTTCGTAGAGAGCCTCCTGATGAACGTGGAGAGGCCACTGGTGAGCATGATAAAATGAGCAAGAATTGACGCTTTGACACCTGAAATTGTACGAGTGAACGAAAGTCTGTGGCCTTGTTCTTTCACAGGAAAACAATTTTCCTTACCTTTGCCAACGATTTATCACACAAACGCCAATATCTATGAAGACGACGACACACCATTTACAGGGTTTACGAAAGAGTATCATGATGACGATGATGATGCTCATGTTACCATTGGCCGTTGGGGCGCAGGACGCGTGCTACCTGGTCGGAACGGATGGCAACAAAGACGACAAGCATGCCTCTGCCACGCTGGAGCGGAAAACAGACGGCGTGTTTTCCGGCGAAGTGACCTTTAGCGAGGACGGCAGGGAGTTCTTTATTGCCACGATACTGAGCAGATGGGACGACATCGACAAGGTGGGAGGCTACTGCTACGGTCCGATAACCGAGGGCATCATCATACCCGGCGAAGCACAGGGCTTTGCCGAGTGGAATGTAGTCGGTCCGTGGCGATACTTCCGTGCCGAAGAAATGGCCATGGGGGGCGGCGGGTCTGCCGGTATAGAGTTTGGCAAGCCCTACACCGTGACCGTTGACTTCAACCAGAGGACCATCCTGGTAGCCGAACCCGGCAGCGGCCCCACCGCCGAGGACGACGGCACGACACCGGCTCAGGACCTTGACCTGACGAAGGGTGCCCACTTTTCCATCAATCTCGCGGAGCCCAACACGCTGCAAAGGCGATTGGAGGGTGCCGTGTTCCAGACCGACTACGACATGGTGGACTTCCTGACCGTCAAGGGCAAGTTTGGCGGTAAAGACCTGGTATATCTCAGGGCACAGGAGGGGCTGGTGTCGCAGCTGCAGTATCTGGACCTGTCGCAAGTGGAGCTGGTTTATGACGACGAACCCTACCATCAGGTCACCACCCATGACGGCGGCGACCTGCCCATAGGCATCGTGAACTATCACACCACTATTTATACCTTCTCGGCAGAGAACAAGACGGAGGGCGGCCCGTCGGGCGGATTTACCGGCACATCGACCAGCGCCAGCACCTACGTCCGATGCAACGACCTCAGCTATGCCTTCATGGGCATGAAGCACCTGAAACAGATCAAGCTGCCCAAGACGCTGAAAGGACTGGGCGCCGGCATCTTGATGAACTGCGAAGTGCTGGAGAAGGTGACCTTCCCCGACGCACCGACATACATTGGCGACTACGCGCTAATGAACGAGACGGGCGGATATTTCTCCGAACTACGCCGAACGCTGAAGGGTGTCGATCTGCCTGTGACCGTCGATAGTCTGGGCACTGATGCCCTGCGCGGCGTAGGCTTCCGCACCATCGACGTGAGCCACATCAAGAAGCTTGGCGACGGCTGTCTGCGCGAGACGAACATCAAGGAGGTGAGCCTGCATCCGGAGGTGAAGAGCCTTTCCGCCGGGATGTTCAGCAACTGCAAATACCTGCAGTCGGTCACCATTCCCGCTACCATCGAGACCATCGGCGACGATGCCTTCAATAGTTGCGAGAACCTGAGCAGCGTCACCTTTGCCGGACAGGTGGAGCGCATCGGCAATGGGGCTTTTTCGGGCTGTAAGAAGCTGACCACCGTGCGCATCAGTGCCAAAGAGATTGGCGAGAGTGCCTTCGCCTGGTGCAACCTGACCACGGTAGAGATAGCCGACGGGACCAGGGTGATTGGTGCCTTTGCCTTCAACAACAACCGCAATCTGACCCATGTCGCCACACCGAACACGCTGGAGGAGATAGGCTCGCATGCCTTCCAGGGCTATGGAGAGTATGGCGTGGGCGTGTATGAAACACCTTATATCATCAACCTGCCCGTGGAGGACGGCGTGAAGTATGTGGGCAGCGTGGCCTACCTCTACATGGGCGGCGACAACCTGCGCATCAAGGAGGGTACGCTGGGGGTGGCCGATGCCTTCCTGGACAACCAGTGGTACCTGTATGACGGCTCTAACTCATGGGGAGCTACCTCTGCCTATATCGGCTGGAAAGCACCTACCACCATCACACTGCCCACCACCTTGCGCTTTTTGGGCAGCAAATGTTTCTATAATGCCGGCATCAGCAGCATCGCACTGCCCGAGAGCCTGGAGAAGATTGGCGACAGAGCCTTCATGCACGACAAAGACGGGTCGAAGCTGCGCCGCGTCACCATTCCGAAGAATGTGAAGTATATCGGCAGCGAAGCTTTCAAAGGAACGGCCTTGATACGTGTGAACTATGACGCTATTGATGCTGACGTATGGAAAGAGATTCATGACAACGGGGATGTACACTATAATTGTGACATCTTCCCCAAGAGTGTCGTTCGCGTCATCATCGGAGAGGGCGTGAAGACCATTCCCCCCGGCCTGTTCGACCAGCTGAGCAACATCGCCCGCGTGGAAATGGCCAGCACCGTGGAGCGCATCGGCGACTATGCCTTCAACGCCTGTACGTCGCTGAGCCACATCGACCTGCCGTCGGCACTGAAGCATTTGGGCAAGTATAGTCTCAGCTGCGGAAATCTTGCGTCGGTAACGGCATACATGCAGCAGCCGCAGGCTTTGATTCATCCTGACTTTTCTGACCTCGACCCCAATGTTGCCATTGGCGGTAGCGGTAACAGCTCGATGGAGGGGCCGTTTGGCTCTACCGGCTATTCATATATGGGCGACAACGGTACTATCAACTGGGAGGCATCGGCTGGCGGACGGCAGATTCCGCTGCTGAAGGTGCCCAACGGACTGTTGGCAGCATACGCCGGAGAAAAGACATGGGCGGCCCAGTTCCAGAAGATAGAGCAGTTCGACGGTGCATCAAGTGCAGACATCATCAAGCAGTCCACAACGGTCAGTGTGAGTGAGACCGTGACAGACGATACCGACCTGACGGGCACCATGATGGGCAGCGTATTCGTCACCCTTGATACCGAGGACAGTGGCGACGGATACAACGCCACGGAGGGGTGTCTGGTCATCAACTCCACGGTTTCGGAGGAAGCACTGGCCGTGGCCACTGCTGACGATGCCGACGACCTGACGGTGAAGAACCGCTTCAACGGACTGATCTTCGAGGTGCCCGCCGGCAAGGGAACGGTAAGCATAGACTGCCAGACGTTAGGACAGAACATCATCTATGTGAAGACGGGCGACGCGGCACCGCAACCGCTAAGTGCCAACAGCCGTGAGAAGATGACCGTAGGCTATGAGGTGGGCCGGACTACTCGCATCTTTGTCTATGCCAACAAGGCGGCGACTGCCGCTGCTGCTCTTGCGGCTGACGGCGACCGCCGGGCGGCCTACGCCAACGACGACGCCGTGAAGATTTACGGTTTGACCGTCAACATCGACGAGATAACGAGCAACAAGCCGGGCGATGTCAACGGCGACGGCATCGTGAACGCGAAAGACATCGTGGAGACGACGAATGCCATCATGGGCAAGCCGTCGGCACGCTTCGACGCGACAGCCGCCGACGTCAATGGAGACGGCACGGTGAACGTGGCAGACATCATCAGTATAGTAAAGGGGCTGCAGCAAGGGCAGTAAAACTGTCAGCTCCAGCATGCCGAAAGGGCTCAACGGATGGAGTAAACATAAAAAAAGGGGCTCCGCTGAACCCCAACCTTTGTTAACCTTAAATCTAATACTATGAAAAACACGTTGCAAAGGTAGAGGCTTTTTCGCAAAATGACCATAAAATACGGCAGAAAAATAGTGTAACCAGCACACTTTCTTGACGTAAATCAACTAAAATCGAAAGTTTTCGACTGAAAATTTGGTCGTTTACGAATTATTACCTAACTTTGCAAACGAATAAAAAACACAGTGGAAAGACAGGGATTCCGACGGAGCGATGGGTCGGGATTCTTTTGTTTTTCTGCGTCAAAGAGCTGTAAAACTGTAAAAAACATAATAATAAAAAAAAGAAAACTATGGCATACATGTCACAAGAAGGCTACGACAAGCTCATAGCCGAACTGCACCGTTTGGAAGCGGTGGAACGTCCGAAGGCATCGGCAGCCATTGCCGAAGCCAGGGAGAAAGGAGACCTGAGTGAGAACAGCGAGTATGATGCTGCGAAGGAGGCACAGGCCCATCTGGAAGACAAGATTAACCAGCTGAAGGTGACCATCACCGAGGCCAAGGTGGTGGACACGTCGCGGCTGAGCACCGATTCGGTACAGATATTGACGAAGGTGGAGATGACCAACCTGACGACGAACGCGAAGATGACGTACACCATCGTCAGCGAGAACGAGGCCGACCTGCGTGCCGGCAAGATCAGCATCAAGACGCCCATTGCCCAGGGACTGTTGGGCAAGAAGGTGGGCGAAGAGGCCGACATCAAGATACCTCGCGGCACCATCAAGCTGCGCATCGACAAGATCAGCATTGCGTAACAGAAAATGAGCTTTCATTTTTCATTGCTAATTTAAACATTTCAAACAAAAAGGACATGGACATATTCAGCAAGATTGCCGCTGGCGAAATACCCAGCTACAAAGTGGCAGAGAACGACGAGTTCTACGCATTCCTCGACATCAACCCGCTGGTGAAGGGCCACACGCTGGTCATTCCACGCAGAGAGGTAGATTATTTCTTCGACATGGCCGACGACGAGCTGGCGCGCTATCAGCAGTTTGCCAAGCGGGTGGCCATTGCCATCAAGAAAGCCTTCCCCTGCCGGAAGGTGGCACAGGTGGTGCTGGGCTTGGAGGTGGCTCACGCCCATATTCACCTGATTCCCATGCAGAGCGAGGCTGATGCCGACTTCCGTCGCGAGAAGCTAAAGCTGAGCGAAGAGGAGTTCCGCGAGATAGCGCGCAAGATCAATGCCGAGCTGTAAAAGGAGCGGCGCAAAGTGGTAATCAACATTATAAGATAGGTGAAGAAACTGTATATCGAGACCTACGGCTGCCAGATGAACGTGGCCGACTCGGAAGTGGTGGCCTCCGTGATGCAGATGGCGGGCTATGAGACCACGGACAGCATCGACGATGCCGATGCCGTGTTCCTCAACACCTGTAGCGTGCGCGACAATGCCGAGCAGAAAATATACCACCGCTTGGAGGCACTCGACGCGATGAGGCGGCAACGCAGGAAAACGGCTGCGCAAGCTTCGGCACACGACACGGCGGGCACTTCCCCGCACAGCGATACGGTGGGTTCGGCTCCCGGCACGCTCATCATCGGTGTGCTGGGATGTATGGCTGAGCGGGCGCAGCAAGACTTGCTGGAGCATCACCATGCCGACCTGGTGGCGGGGCCCGATGCCTACCTGTCGCTGCCCGAACTCATCGCACAGGCAGAGACGGGCCACAAGGCTATGAACATCGAGCTATCGACCAGCGAGACGTACCGCGACGTGGTGCCGCAGCGCATCGGGCTGGGCCATAAGATTGGCGGCTACGTCAGCATCATGCGCGGTTGCAACAACTTCTGCCACTACTGCATCGTGCCCTACACCAGAGGGCGCGAACGCTCGCGCGACATGGAGAGCATATTAAAAGAGGTACGCGACCTGAGAGACCGTGGTTTCAAAGAGGTGACGCTGTTAGGACAGAACGTCAACTCGTACAGGGTGACGGCCCATACCTCTGGCACGGTAGATGGCGACAGCAACGCTATCAACTTCCCACAGCTGCTGCGCGCCGTGGCACAGGAGGCTCCCGACATGCGCATACGCTTCACCACGTCGCACCCCAAGGACATGAGCGACGAGACGCTACAGGTCATTGCCGACATGCCCAACGTATGCCGGCACATACACCTGCCCGTGCAAAGTGGCTCAGACCGCATTTTGAAACTGATGAACCGTAAGTACACCCGCGAGTGGTATCTGGACAGGGTGGCTGCCATACGCCGCATCATTCCCGACTGCGGACTATCTACCGACATCTTCGTGGGCTATCACTCCGAGACAGAAGAGGATCACCAGCTAAGCCTCAGCCTGATGCGCGAGGTAGGCTACGACTCGGCATTTATGTTCAAATACAGCGAGCGACCGGGCACGTATGCCGCCAAGCACTTGCCCGACGACGTGCCGGAGCCTGAAAAGATACGACGGCTGAACGAGCTGATAGCCCTGCAGACGGAGCTGTCGGCACAAGCCAACAAGCGCGACGAGGGCAAGGTGTTCGACGTGCTGGTGGAGGGATTCTCGAAGCGCAGCCGCGACCAGCTGTGCGGACGCACGGAGCAGAACAAGATGGTGGTGTTCAACAAAGACGGCCACCACATCGGCGAGACGGTCAGCGTCAGGATTACCGGCAGCACCAGTGCCACACTGTTAGGCGAGGCGGTAAGCCCGCAAAAGGCCCACTGACCATGAAACAGAAAGTGCTCAGTTCATATTTCGCGCCTGTCGTGGCCACACTGGTCAACCTGCTGTGGGCATACGCCGTCTATGGCATCGCACGCATGGCCTACATCGCAGAGAACTGGAGCTTCTTCTCGGGCAAGATAACGTCCGACTTCCTACGCGGGGCATGGGCGTTCGACACGGCGGCCATCCTCGTCACCAACATCCCATACATCATCATGATGCTCGCGCCGCTACACCTGAAGGAGACCGACTGGTGGCATCGCATGTGTCGCAGCCTTTTCGTAGTGGTGAACGGCATCGCCCTGGCGGTCTGTCTGGCCGATGCGGCCTATTTCCCCTACACCCTGCGCCGCACCACCACTACCGTATTCAGCGAGTTCAGCCACGAGCAGAACATCGGCAGCATCCTGCTCACCGAGTCGTTGCACCATTGGTACTTCTTCGTCGTGGCCATCATTGTCATCTATGGCTTGTGGAGGCTATACGTAACACCCAAGACGGCAGCGCGCCAGCTTTCCTGGTGGCGTTACGACGGCTGCTGTCTGCTGTCGCTTGCCGCTTTGGCACCCTTCGTCGTGGCGGGCATCCGAGGCGGCTTTGCCACGGCTGTGCGCCCCATCACCGTGTCGAACGCCAACCAGTATGTAGAAAGTCCCACCGATGCCGCCTTTGTGCTGAATACGCCGTTCTCGCTCTACCGCACCATAGGCAAAGACGTATTCGTCGTGCCTGACTATTATACGAATGAGGCTGAGCTGGCCCTGGTTTATACGCCCATCCACCAGCCCGCGCCCACACAGCCGTTCACGAAGAAGAACGTGGTCATACTGATTGTCGAGAGTTTTGGCAGAGAATATATCGGAGCGCTCAACGAGTATCTGGAGAACGGCCACTATCGGGGCTACACGCCCTGCGTCGATTCGCTGATAGCCCGTAGCACGACCTTCCGCTACAGTTTCTGCAACGGCAGAAAATCAATAGACGGCATGCCCAGCATTCTGTCGTCTATTCCCATGTTCGTCGAGCCGTTCATACTGACACCGGCATCGATGAACCACCTGACAGGCATCGCCGACCTGTTGGGCAAGGAGGGCTACCAGACGGCCTTCTTCCACGGAGCACAGCGCGGCAGCATGGGCTTCATGGCCTTCTCACGCTCCACCGGTTTCCAGGAATACTACGGGCGCGAAGACTACAACAGCGACAGCCGCTTCGGAGGCGACGACGACTTCGACGGCATGTGGGGCATCTGGGACGAGCCGTTCCTGCAATACTTTGCCGCCAAGATGACAGAGATGAAGGAGCCGTTCATGACCGCAGTCTTTACGGCATCGAGCCACCACCCGTACCGCATTCCCGAGCAATACCAGCAGACGTACCCTGAAGAGGGCATCGCTATCCATAAGTGCATACGCTATACAGACATGGCCATCGGCCGATTCTTCCAGGAGGCCGCCAAACAGCCGTGGTATAAGAACACCATCTTCGTGCTGACCAGCGACCATACCAACCTGACAGACCATGCTTACTATGCCACCGACATCGGAGGCTTCTGCTCGCCCATCGTCATCTACGAACCGGGCAATGCCGACCGGCAGCCGGAGGTGCAGGAGAAGATAGCCCAGCAGATAGACATCCTGCCTACCGTCATGGGCATGCTGAACTACGACAAGCCCTACTTCGCCTTCGGCATAGACCTGTTGAACACAAAGGCCGACGACACATGGGCAGTAAACTATCTGAACGGCATCTACCAATACGTGAAGCACGGACTGATACTGCAGTTCGACGGCACACGCACACGGGCCGTCTATGCGCTGAGCGACTCGCTGATGCAGCACAACCTGGCAGGCCAACGCCCGGAGCAGCCGCTGATGGAGCAAGAGGTGAAGGCCATCATACAGCAGTATATGGAGCGCATGACGCAAGACCGTCTGCGCCCCGACAAAGACAGGTAGGCCATGTCGCTGAACATGCTGCGACTGCAGGCCATGAAGGCTGCCACAGTCGTAGAACGCTATTTCCCACCCAAGAACGCCAACGAGGCATACGCCATCGTGGCAGCACTGAACAGGCTGAACGCGCTGGTGAAGCAGCCCCAGTTCTTCACCGTCACACGCCATCGTGGACTCTGCGGACTGTATGCCTACAGCCGCTTCCACCTGTTGCCCTGCATCTACAGGAACATCACCATACACGGCCACTATGCCCGCGTAATGAACACCGACAAGAAGATTGCCATCTACGCCTTGATGCAGGAACGCTTCATCACCGATTTCGTCTATGACAGCATCTGGTACGACAGCACCAACTACCGCCTCATGGGACGTAGCGGCTCCCAGCTGTCCGTCATCCACGACCTTGCGCCGTGGGCGAGGAACAGGCCGAAAGTCGCTACGTAATGTTATGCAAATGTTATGCTGAAGGAAAAAGGCTGCTACATAACATGTTCAAAACTCCAGCACCAGTGTCTGGCGGGGCTTCATGGTCAGATTCTTCGACAAATCGTAGTAACGCCCCGTGGGTACATCCTGCACCCTGCGGATGTCCTGACCGTCGTTCAGCAGCTCGGCATAGCGCTTCACCTCAAGCACAGCCTCCTTGGTAGTGCCGTTGACGATGGTCATCACGGTGTTGCGGTGCCACCGGCGGGCGATGACATAGATGCCATTATGCGGAATGAACTGCGTCTGGTAGCCACGAATGATGGTCTCGTTGCCCTGTCGCCAGTGCAGCAACCGACTGAGCCAGCGGAACATGGCGTTCTCCTGACGGGTACGTCCCTGAGCCGTAAAGGCATTGTGCTTGTCGCCGGGGAAACCGCCGGGGAAGTCCTTGCGCACATGCCCGTCGGTCACCTCCTTCGTGCCGTTCATCATGATTTCCGTGCCATAGTACAACTGCGGAATGCGGCGCACGGTAAGCAGCAGGGCCAGAGCCTGCTTGAGTGCCAGCGAGTCGCGCCCGTTGCCTAAGAAGCGGTCGGTATCATGGTTGTCGATGAAAGCCATCACACTCGACGGATTGGGGTACAGGTAGTCGTAGCAGAACGAGTTGTACAGCCGGTTCATGCCCATCCACCATGCGTCGGTCTCCTCGTGCTTGGCCGAGTCGAGCTTCTCCTGGAACGAGAAGTCCATGACGGTCTTCAGGTACGAGTTAAGGTCGCTCAGCTTCGAGTCTTTCTGCCATGCGGCAGTGTAGGCAGGCTGTGTCACCCACGTCTCACCGACGGTATTGAAGTTAGGATATTCCACGTCCAGCTCCTTCATCCATTGAGCCATGGGTTCACGATAGGCGTAGGGATAGGTGTCCATGCGGATGCCGTCAATGCCCGCCGTCTCTATCCACCAGATGCTGTTCTGGATGAGGTAGCGCATCAGGTGCGGATTGTTCTGGTTCAGGTCGGGCATGGTCGATACGAACCACCCCTCCACCGTCTCACGCTTGTCCACCTCCGAGGCGTAGGGGTCGAGGGCCGGTGTCAGCTTATAACTCGTCTGCAGGAAACTGGTGTTGCGCGAATCGCTGGTGCCCCCCGACTCCTTGAGCCAGCCGCTCAGGTTGAACCAGTCCTTCGACGGCATATCGGCCACCCACGGGTGCTCAAAGCCACAGTGGTTGAAAATCATGTCCATCACCACCTTCAGCCCCTTCTTATGGCACTCGTCAATCAGCTGGCGATACGCCTCATTGCTGCCGAATCGGGGATCAACACGATAATAGTTCGTGCAGGCATAGCCGTGGTACGTTGACCAGCGGTCCTGGTCGGGCGAGTCATTCTCCAGGATAGGCGTAAACCAGAGTGCCGTGACGCCCAGCTCGTTGAAATAGTCCAGATGCTGGCGCAGTCCTTCCAGGTCGCCTCCGTGGCGCAGCGACGGCTCGTTGCGGTCCTCACGATAGCTACGCATGCCGGCCATCTGCTTCTGATGGTTTGGTCCCTGCGCAAAGCGGTCGGGCATGAGCAGGTAGAGCACGTCGCTGATGTCGAAGCCCTTTCGCTGGTCGCCGCCCATCTCGCGCTGCTTCAGCTGATAGTCCACGGCGAAGCGCTGTCCTTTACCCTTAGGCTTGGCCGGTTTGGCCACAAACTGTAGGGTCATTGTGCCCGGCTTGGCATCCTTGATATTCAGATAGATGAACAGATAGTTCGGCGAGTCGAGGCGAACCAGACTGTCGATGCGCACGCCGGGATAATCGGTCGTCACCGATTCCACATCGCGGATGCCTTTCCCATAAACCATCAGCTGCACTGAGGGATTCTTCATGCCCACATACCAGTCGGTGGGTTCTATGCGGTCGATAATGGTTTTCTTTGCTGCCATAGCTGTCATACTGAGGGCCATGAAGACCCATAAGACGAATAATTTCTGTTTCATGATACGATTGTTTATGTGATTATATGTATGCCCTGCGTCAGTCGTGCAGGATCAGTGCCGACTGCGGGGCCACCGTCACCTGCTTTCCGTTCAGTTTGCCAAGTCCCTGTTCGCTGATGACACCGTCGCTACATACCTTGGTATATTTGCCCGAAGGGATGCTGACCGGCTGTGCCTGACGCGAGGCGTTCAGGATGACGATGATGTTCCGCCAGTCGTCGCGCCCGGCATAGTTCTTCAGGCGGAAAGCCACCACCTGCTTGGGAGCGTCAAGGAACTCCAGGTGTTTGCGCACAAGGTCGGCATTGCCCAGCCGGAAGGCAGGATGGTGCTTGCGGAGCTGTATCAGGTTGCGATAGTATTCAAACACCTGCGGGTACCGCTGCAGGTTCTGCCAATCCAAGTGGTTGATGCTGTCGGGCGACTCGTAGCTGTTATGTACGCCCTTCTTGTCGCGCAGCAGTTCCTCGCCACACAACATGAACGGCACCCCCTGCGACGTGAACACTGCCGTCTGTGCCAGCAGGTCGAGGCGTATCAGTTCGTCTTTCGACAGGCGGGGAATGCTGGCCTTCAGACGATCCACCAAGCACATGTCGTCGTGACAGCTCACATAGCTGATCATCTGCGTAGGCTCCTGTGTCCATGCCGTCTTCGAATAGTTCACCTTCGCCATATCCACCTGCGGATGACTGATGGCACCCACGATGCCGAACTTCACACTCTCTTCCATGTTCGCAGCACCCCCGAGGATGCCGGGCTTCGTGTCGTTGTCAAACGGTCCGCGCAGCGCGTCGCGTATCTCGTCAGAGAAGGCTGCGATGCCCGGCATGCGGTTTACATGCGCCTTCATAGCCAGCTTTTCCTGCGGATAGGCACAGCTGCCTGCGCTCCACCCCTCGCCATACATCACGATGGTAGGATCTATCGCGTCCAGCATCTGGCGTATCTCGTTCATGGTCTCGATGTCGTGAACACCCATCAGGTCGAAGCGGAAGCCGTCGATGTGGTATTCCTGCACCCAGTATTTCACGCTCTCCTTCATGAAGCGGCGCATCATCGGCCGTTCCGAAGCCGTCTCGTTGCCACAGCCGGAGCCGTTGCTGTATGTCCCGTCCCCGTTCTTTCTGTAGTAATAGTCAGGAAAGGTACGCTGGAAGTTGGAGTGGTCAATGTCATACGTATGGTTGTACACCACGTCCAGGATGACGCTGATGCCCGCCTTGTGCAGGGCCTGCACCATCTGCTTGAACTCACGGATGCGCACCTCCGGCCGTGTGGGGTCGGTAGAGTAAGACCCCTCCGGCACGTTGTAGTTCACGGGGTCATAGCCCCAGTTATACTGTGGCACGTCCAGCCGCGTCTCATCTACCGAGCCGAAGTCATAGCTTGGCAAGATGTGTACGGCATTGACGCCCAGCCGCTGCAGGTGAATGATGGCCCACGGCTCGGTGAGCGCGAGAAACTTCCCCGAATGCTTCGCGTCACTACGGGCAATGGAGAAGTCGCGATGGTGCATCTCGTAAATCACCAGGTCGGCAGGCGACTTCACCACCGGCCTCTGGTCACTCTCCCACCCCGCCGGGTCGGTGTCGCGCAGGTCGATAATCATGGCCTGCCGACCGTTCACGCCGACGGCCTTGGCAAAGACACCCGGTGTCTCGCCGCGCCCCGTGTCGAAAGTATAATACTGCCCTTTCTGGTCGCCCTTCACGGTGGCTGTCCACAGACAGTCGCCCGCCTTGGTCATCTTGATTTTCTTCTTGCCCACCTTCACGACACACTTGGCATCGTTCGGGGCGAACAGTTTGAACACGGTCTGCTGCGGCGAGTAGGTCATCTCGTCGAAGCAGAAGTCCGGGGCTTGAACTGCTGTCAAGTCCTGCGCATGAATCGTGGTCGTTGCCATCAGCAGCAGCGTGGTTAACATGGTCTTGTTCGTCATATTCTTCTCTCTTGTTTTACTGAGCTATCAATGATACCGCAAAGCCGCCGCCAGGAGCCTCCTGCAGCTTCAGCACGTCGCCCTGTTTCACGGTGCGGTGCGTGATGGTATAGGCTTTGGGATTGGTGTCGTAGTGAGCATCCTTGGCATCGGCATATACCGTACACTGGTATTTGCGCCCCTTGTCCAGGAAGTCGAGCTTGACGGTGGTCTTATGTCCGTCTTCATTACACTTGCCACCCACGAACCAGTTGTCGGTACCCTTGGCCTTACGGGCTACGGTGATGTAGCGGGCCGGCTCAGCCTCCAGGTAGATGCTCTCATCCCAGTCGCAGGCCACGTCGCGTATGAACTGGAAGGCATCGTCGTACTTCTCGTAGTGCTCCGGCAGGTCGGCCGCCATCTGCAGCGGCGAGTACATGGTAAGATAGAGTGCCAGCGAGCCGGCAATGGTGATGCGTGCCCACGAGGGATTGTCGCTCCATGTGTTCAGCTTGGTCTCGAAGATACCCGGCGTATAGTCCATCGGACCGCCCTGCAGCCTCGTAAAGGGCAGTATGCAGGTATGGTTGGGCTTGCTGCCGCCGAACGCCTCATACTCCGTGCCGCGTGCCGACTCTCCAGCCACCAGGTTCGGATACGTGCGGCAGAGTCCTGTAGGGCGCGTTGCCTCGTGCGAGTTCACCATGACATGATGCTTGGCCGCCTGCTGTACGACGTACAGATAGTGGTTGTTCATCGACTGCGAATAGTGATGGTCGCCACGGGGAATGATGTCGCCCACATAGCCTGTCTTCACCGCATCGTAGCCATAGCGGTTCATCAGGCTGAATGCCTCGTCGATGTGCCGCTCGTAGTTCTGTGCCGAACTGCTGGTCTCGTGGTGCATCAGCAGTTTCACCCCCTTCGAGTGGGCATAGTCGTTCAGCATCTTCAGGTCGAAGTCCGGATAGGGCGTCACGAAGTCGAACACGTCGCGCTTCCACAGGTTCGCCCAGTCTTCCCAGCCTACGTTCCACCCTTCCACCAACACCTCCTGCAGCCCGTTCTTGGCGGCGAAGTCGATATACCGCTTCACCTTCTCGTTGTTGGCAGCATGGCGGCCGTTGGGTTTCACCTTCTGCCAGTCAATCTGTCCGAGTTTGATGCTGGGGAACTCGTCGGTGTAGTTCCATGCCGACTTTCCGACAATCATCTCCCACCACACGCCGCAGTATTTCGTGGGGTGAATCCACGAGGTGTCCTCTATCTTGCACGGCTCGTTGAGGTTCTGTATGAGGTTCGACGACAGCATGTCGCGGGCATCGTCCGACACCATGACGGTCCGCCACGGTGTCTCGCAGGGTGTCTGCATGCAACCCTTCAGACCGGTGGCATCCGGTGTCAGATGACTGACGAACGTGTAGGGCGACGGCAACGGGTAATGCGACGGTGCCGGGTTGGGCGTGTAGGCATTGCTGCTGCCTGCCAGCTGCGTGGTCAGTGCCTTGGTCTGGCTGTCCACCAGTTCCAGGTGCATGGTGGCATAGTCCAGGCAGGCCGCCTCATGGATGTTGATGTACAGCCCGTCCTGTGTTTTCATCTGCAGGGCCGTCTGCACGCCGGTGGGCGAGAACACCGCCACCGACGAATTGGTCCAGTTGACCGCCTCCTTGAACCGTCCGCGAATCTCCGACAGCCTCGTCTCCTGGGTCTCCTGCTCCTGCGTGTCGTAGTCGCCGGGCAGCCACCAGGCGGTATGGTCGCCCGTCATGGAAAACTCGGTGCGCTCCTCTTTAATCAGGAAATAGTTCAGCGACTGCTGCTGCGGGAACTCATAGCGGAAGCCCACGCCCTCGTCATAGACGCGGAAGCGCAACAGCATCTGCCGCTGGGTGGCGGGTTGCGACAAAGTCGCCACATACTCGACGTAATGGTTGCGGATGTCGCGCGTCTCGCCCCACACGGGCTGCCACGTCTCGTCGAAGGAGCTTGTCTCTTCCTTTACAAGGGTAAAACCGTCCATGAGGTCGGTCTCGTTCATGCCCTTCGAGGCATGCTTGTCCTTGGCCAGCTCCAGTCCGAGGTGCGACGGTCTCACCACATCCCTGCCCTTGAAGGTCATGCTGTAGGTGGGCCGTCCCTGCTCCACGCTGAAGTGCAGCACCACCTGTCCGTTGGGCGACTTCGTCTCGGTGGCCCACGCCGCCAACGGTACGGCTATCAGGGATAATAAAATGCTCTTTTTCATCTTGTCTGTCTTATTCAAGTTTCCTCACTTTCTCTCGACTACGCCTTTCGCGGTCAGAACTGATGGGTGGGGAAAATCAGTTATTTTCAAAGCCACTATTTGCGCCCGCTCTGAACCACCAGCGTCCGGATGCTGTCGTTGAAGTCGTCGGCCTTCATCAGCTCCTCGATGGTGAGGTGCATGCGGTAGCGCCAGTAGTGTCGCGGATTGGCGGGAATATTGATGCGCTCGGCGTTCTGGTCGGGCAGCCGTAGCTTTTCGTCGATGGCCATCCAGTCTTGCAGCGACAGCAGGCACAGCATGCTGGGCGATGTCAGCTGCCGACTCACGATATCCTTGGCCAGCCATCCCGGCAACGGGTGCGGAGCCTCACCGCTACGGCGCAACGGCACGTTGTAGTAAGCCTGCGTCCGCTCGGCATCCTCGTCCCACCACTGCCGCATGGTCGGCATGTCGTGCGTAGAGAAGGTGCATACCGAGCGGTAGGGGTTGTGCGACAGCTTGCCGAACCTGAGGTTCGAGTCCTTGGGCATGGTCTGTATCTCCAGCGAGAGGATGCGCAGCTCGTTCATCACCCAGGGCACGCAGTCGGGCACCATGCCCAGGTCTTCTGCGCACACCAGCATGCGGGTGGCCTGCGTCAGCAGCGGCAGCTTCTTCATAGCCTCCTGATACCAGTAATGGTTGTTGCGGCGATAGAAGTAGTCGTTATAAAGCCGGTTGAAATTGTATTTCTGGCCCTCGTCCAGCTCCTGATAGGCCTGCTGGTACTGCACGGCGATGCGCGGATGCCAGCGGTCGCTGCGCTTATGGTCAACGAGGAACAGTCCATCGTTGAACGCTACGCCATAGCCCGCTATCTCTTCCTTGCTCATGCCGAGGGCCGGTGCAAACTGCCCCATCAGCCCCGATTTCTCCGGCACGGGAATCTCCCAGATGCGGAAGAAGCCCAGCACGTGGTCGATGCGGTAGGCATCGAAGAACTGCGCCATCTTGCGGAAGCGTCGCACCCACCACTGGCATCCGTCGCTGAGCATCGCGTCCCAGTTGTAGGTGGGGAATCCCCAGTTCTGTCCGTCTGCCGAGAAGGGGTCGGGCGGTGCTCCTGCCTGTCCGTTCAGGTTGAAGTATTTCGGTTCCACCCAAGCCTCCACGCCGTCGCGCGAGATGCCGATGGGTATGTCACCTTTCAGTATCACGCGATGCGCCCGCGCGTAGTCGTGGGCGGCGTGCATCTGCTGGTCCAGGTTGAACTGTACGAAGTACCAGAAGTTCAGCTCTTTTTGTACGGCGGCTGCCGGACGATGCGTCAGAGCCTCCGGCGTAGCCTCCTTGGGCCACTCGGTGAAGGTGGCCGTGCCGTACTTGTCGCGGTAGTAGCAGAAGGCGGCGTAGGGCACCAGCCATTCCTTGTTCTGCTCGAAGAAGTCCTTAAAGGCGGCCTTGCGGTTGACCGATGCCCACTCCTGTGCGAACAGCTCGCGCAGGTATTCCATCTTGGCCTTGAACATGCGCTCATAGTCTATCTGCGGCAGGGCGTTCAGCTCCTGGCGCAGGGTCTCGTAGTGAGCGCGGCGCGCCTCGTCCTTCAGGGGCGGCAACTGGCGCAGGTCGGAGTACTGCGGGTGCAGTGCATAAATGCTGATGCTGTTGTAGGGATAGCTGTCCTGCCACGTGCCGGTCATGTTGGTATCGTTGATGGGCAGCACCTGCAGCACACGCTGTCCGGTGGCATCGACCCAGTCTATCATCCGCTGCAGGTCGCCGAAGTCTCCCACGCCAAAGCTGCCCTCCGAGCGCAGCGAGAAGATGGGTATCACGGTGCCGGCGGCCTTCCACGGATAGATGGGGAAGAAGGCCTCCGACAGCTCATAGACCACCACGTCGCCGTCTTTCAGCAGCGGCAGGTCGATGGTTCGGTTGCCACCGTTCTCCCACATGGCGGTATAGTCGGGCACGGTGTCCAACACGATGAACTTGAACTCGAACGTGCCTACGGGCAACCGCTCGGCATCCAGGCTGACCACCCACTCGTTACACTCATGCTCCGTCATGTCGATGGCCTTCTTGATGTCCCATCCGCCCAGCTGCGACGGACCGCCCACGATGGACAGCCGCTCGCCGGCCCTCAGCTGCGGGGCGCGCACCTTCAGTCGCACCGTCCGCGCATATTCCGTGCTGGTGCTGAGCTCACGCTGGCGGGGTGCCACACACTCGGTAAAGGCCGAGCTGTACAGGTAGGCATCCTCGGGAATGTCTATCCAGTGGTCATAAACGGTATAGCACGCCGCCTTCTGTGCGGCAAACTCCAGGCGGTGTGGCTCCACGAGCCATTCGTGGCGCAGCACCTCCTCGCCCTGCTGCAGGGTGTAGTAATAGTCGATGTACGTGCCGGTCTGCACGGTCTTGTTCACTTCTATGGTCCAGTGCGTGCCATCGACCGTCGTCATCTTATGTTTCGACACCTTTGTGGTACTGTCCTGCGACAGGATGTTCAATACCAGCTCTTCTCCGAAATTGGTCTTGTATTCCAGGTTGAATAGTAGTTTCATAGTCTCTGGGGGGTTATTGAATAGTTAATTATTTGCTTTTAATGACACTCACGCAGCAGGCTCCGATAACGAAGGCCGCTCCGGCCACGAGCATCATCGACGACGGTTGGCCGCCAATCATCGACAGGATGAAGCCGCCACAGATGGCTGCCACAATCTGCGGCACGCAGATGGTGCCGTTGAACAGTCCCAGATAGGCTCCCATGTGGCCGTAGCCCTGCAGGGCATTGGTGACGAAGGTGAACGGCATGGCCAGCATGGCGGCCCAACCGCAGCCGATGAGCAGGAAGGGGCCTATCTGTCCGTACATGTCGGGCACGAAGGGTATCAGCGCAAAGCCGATGCCGCCCAGCAGCAGACTGACGGCATAGGCCACCTTGGTATTCTTGAAGCTGGGCAGCAGGGCGGCCCATACCACCGAACCCATGGCCTGGATGGCGTAGAGCACCCCGGTCCAGTTGGCGGCCTCCTGATAGTCGGTGGTGGTGGGGTCGATGGTGCCCCAGACGGTCTCCGACACAGCATCCACCACATACGTCCACATGTAGAGCATGCCTCCCCAGCAGAAGAACTGCACCAGCCCGACCTTCCAGAATGTCGCGGGGGCATTCTTCAGCAGCGTAATCCAGTTGGCACTCTCTTCCTTCTCCGGTGCGGGGTTGTACTCGCGGTACACCTCGGGGGGCCACTCCTTCACCTTCGCCGTGGTATAGATGACACACGAGATGAGGATGGCGGCACCGATGTAGAACGACCAGATGACCGAGTCGGGCACGACGCCCTCCTGGGCCACATTCTTCACGCCCACCCACGTCAGCACGAAGGGGAACAGGAATTCGGCCACGATTCCGGCATTGCAGAGGAACGACTGGATGCTGTAGGCCTTGGCCTTCTGCTCTTCGTTCACCATGTCGCCGACCATCATCTTAAACGGCTGCATGGCCATGTTGATGCTGGTGTCGAGCAGCATCAGGGCGATGA
>ODAI010056570.1_pt1 | contig 18609 bp, 18 predicted proteins | sample 1539321 | NCBI WGS metagenome assembly ODAI01 (sample SAMN02144231, study PRJEB22623) | gut metagenome | biome: sheep rumen | host: Ovis aries | place: New Zealand
AACAACAACAACTACAACATCAACTACATCCACGACAACAACTACAACCACATCCACAACCACATCCACGACCACAACCACAACAACATCTACAACAACAACTACTACTACCACTACAACTACTACCACAACCACAACAACTACCACAACAGCCACAGCAACAACAACCACTACTACTACACTCGTAGTAAACCTCACCATCAGCAAGCAGGACGTATTCGGAACTGAAATAAACGGTGCAGAGCTTACTCTGACCGGACAGGACGAAAACGGAAACATCATCAGATTCACTGACGACCAGTTCACCGGCGGCGAGGGCTCACAGTTCATCAGCAGCGGCGACTCACTCAGATGGATCTCAGGTACAGGCGAAACTAAGGTAAGCTCACTGGTAAACGGCTCCTACACTCTCCATGAGGTAGCTGCTCCTTCCGGTTACGCTGTTGCTACTGACATTACTTTCGATGTCAAGGACGGCGTTGTTAGCGGAGGACCTGCTGTATCAGGTTCAACTGTTACCATGATCGACGATATCCTTACTTCTGTTGAGGTTTGCAAGAAGAACGTTTACGCTGACGAGGTCCCTGGTGCACAGCTTACTCTCACAGGTACAGCTCCCGACGGCACTCCTATCGACTTCTACGTAAACAATGTTGACCTCGGAAGAGATGCAGTTCTCGTTTCACAGACCGACGGTCAGAGCCTTACATGGATCTCCGGTTCTACTTCGACTTACGTTAAGGACCTCCCCAATGGTACTTACTTCATCGAAGAGATCGCAGCACCTTCCGGATACGAAGTTACAACTATCATTGAATTTACTATCCAGGACGGAGTTGTTACAGGTTCTACAGGCATAAGCGACAGAACAGTTACTGTAACAGATGACTTTACACTCACTGATATTGCAATAAGCAAGGCAAGCGTACTTGGCGGAGAAGTTCCCGGCGCACAGCTCACACTCACAGGAACAGACCTGACCGGAAGACCCGTTGTATTCGACATAGACAAGGTCGTAATGGGTACAGACGGACAGCTCATTTCCACAGAGAACAGCAGCAGCCTGACATGGATCTCCGGTTCAGACTCTACATTCGTAAGAGACCTGCCGGACGGTACATACACTCTCCATGAGGATGCAGCACCTGCCGGATACGACGTTACAACAGACATCGTATTCCAGATAATCAGAGGTGTTATAACCGGCGATGTAGGAGTTGATTCTTCCGCATCAAAGGTAACTATCACAGATGATGTGCTCACAACAACTACTACAACAAGCACAGCAACAACAACAACAACTGTTACAACGACCACAACAGGAACAAGTTCTGAAACTTCTTCTGCTGGTTCAACAACCACAACAAAGGGCGCTGCCGGTACAACAACTACAGCAGCATCCACAACCACAAAGCCTGCCGCAGCCGCCGATTCACCTCGGACAGGTGTTGCTACAGTTGCAGTTCCTTTCGCAGCTTTAGCTCTCGCAGCAGCTACCGCATTCGTTTCAAGAAAGCGCAGAGAAGATGAATGAGCTTAGTTCCCTAAGCTGAAACTTCAGCCCCCATGGTTCTCCATGGGGGCTGTTTGTATGTATTATATATTATGAAAATGGGACGCTGCAAAGCGTCCCTTACTCTATCTATATTAAAAAACAGATATACTCAAAGTGTATGATAATACGGACATATATTTGCATATGTGCCGTCATCCATACGGAATCCGCCGGGAATAGTGCCAAGCTGTACGAATCCCAGGCGCTCATAGAGATGCCTTGCGTGTACATTTGACTCAACCACAGCATTGAACTGCAACACACGGAAACCAAGCCGCTTAGCCTGTTCAAGGCAGTCAAGTACCAGTTTCTCACCGATATGAAGCCCACGGCTCATAGAACTTACCGCATAACTTGCATTGCAGATATGTCCGCAGCGGCCCACGTTGTTCGGATGAAGAATGTAAAGTCCTGATAGCTTTCCAGATATTTCTGCCACTCCGCAGAAACTCTGAGCGTTGAAAAAATCTCTTCCAGTGTCAATGTCAAGGCACTCCTCCTGAGGAAATGCGTCGCCGGAAATCACAACCTCATTCCAGATACGGACCATTTCTGAAATATCCTCTTCTCTGTATCCTCTTATCACAATATCCATACCGCCAACTCCTTATAATCTGCTGCGGAAGTCATCATAACTGAACTCACGGAGCACTTCGTAGCTGCCGTCACGGTGCAGCAGCAGTATAGACGGCAGGGGCATTCCGTTGAAGGTATTGTTCTTGACCATTGAATATATGGCCATATCTCCAAAAACGAGCCTGTCTCCTATTTTAAGAGGAGCATCAAAGGAATACTCTCCGATAGAGTCACCGGCAAGGCAGGTCTGTGAGCCAAGTCTGTATGAAAAAGCCTTCTCCCCCTTTTCTCCGGAGCCTATAAGAGGCGGACGGTAGGGCATCTCAAGGACGTCAGGCATATGACAAGCCGCAGAGGTGTCCAGTATTGCTATGGGCATATCATTTTCTGTAAGGTCAAGGACCTCTGTTACAAGATAGCCTGCGTTGAGTGCAATGGCCTCTCCGGGTTCAAGGTAGACCTCCAGACCGTACTTCTCCTGCATACGACGGATACAGCGCTCCAGTTTTGGAATGTCGTAATCATTTCTGGTTATGTGATGTCCGCCGCCGAAATTGACCCACTCCATATCCATTAGGACATCTCCGAAACGCTCCTCAACTGCATCAAGTGTACGTTCAAGATCGTCGGAATTCTGCTCGCATAGCGTGTGGAAATGCAGTCCTGTCACTCCACTGAGGTCATCTCTTCGGAAATTCCGGGCAGTAATTCCGAGTCTTGACAAAGGAGAACATGGGTCATATATCTCATGTCCCTCCTGTGTTGAGAACTCCGGATTCACTCTCAGGCCTATCTTCTTGCCTGCTGCAAGCACACGGTCACGGTATCTGTCAAGCTGAGTGAAGGAGTTGAATATGATATGTCCGCAGCAGTCTATTATCTCGTCTATCTCAGACTCCCTGTAAGCTGCGGAAAATACGTGATTTTCCAGGCCCATTTCTTCATGTCCCAGCCTTGCCTCAAATAGTCCGCTGCAAGCTGTGCCGGCAAGGTATTCTCCTATCAAAGGGTACAGATGATAGCAGGAAAACGCCTTCTGTGCAAGGAGTATCTTAGCTCCGGTCCGCTCCTGAACTCCTTTCAGTATCTCCAGATTACGGACGAGCCTCCCCTCGTCAATGACATAGCACGGCGTGGGGAGGCTTTTGATATCCGGTAAAAATTCAGTCATCATACAAACTTTACTGCTGTTCCGTATACAATGACCTCGGCTGCTCCCTGCATTATTGCAGATGAAGCAAATCTGACGTTGATTATCGCATCAGCGCCCATTGCCTGAGCCTCCTGTATCATACGGCTGGTAGCTATCTCACGAGCCTCATTCATCATTTCTGTGTACCCTTTGAGCTCGCCGCCTACCATTGTCTTGAATCCCTGCATGAGGTCCTTGCCGAAGTGCTTGGACTGGATCGTCGAGCCCTTCACCAGGCTGAGAGTCATGAGATTCTTTCCTGTTACGAAATCTGTGTTGACAACTATCATTTTTCTTCCTCCTATATCATATCATCAGTCTACCAGTACCGGGTCAAAGTCCTCTTCCCAGGGAAGTCCCCATTTGTTGAGAGCCTCCATGAACGGGTCAGGGTCGAACTCCTCGATGTTATATACACCTGCTTTTTTCCAGGTACCGGTCATTATCATCATAGCTCCTATCATAGCCGGAACTCCGGTAGTGTAGGAGATTGCCTGTGAGCCTACCTCACGGTAGCACTCCTGGTGGTCACATATATTGTAAAGATAGTAATTCTTATCCTTGCCGTCCTTCTTGCCACGGAAAATGCATCCGATATTGGTCTTTCCGACTGTTCTTGGACCCAGTGATGCAGGGTCCGGAAGCACTGCCTTCAGGAACTGGAGAGGTACTATCTCCCTGCCCTCGTACATTATAGGCTCGATAGAAGTCATTCCAACGTTCTCAAGGCACTTCAGATGAGTCAGATAGCTCTGTCCGAAGGTCATGAAGAAACGGATGCGCTTGATGCCCTTGATGTTAAGAGCCAGGGACTCCAGCTCTTCGTGGTGGAGGAGGTACATATCCTTCTTGCCCACACCCTTGAAGTCATAGACACGCTTTATCTCCATGGGCTCTGTCTCTACCCACTTGCCGTCCTCGATGTAGCTGCCCTTTGCAGACACCTCACGGATGTTTATCTCAGGGTTGAAGTTTGTTGCGAAAGGATAGCCGTGGTCGCCGCCGTTGCAGTCAAGGATGTCGATGTAATTTATCTCATCGAACTCATGCTTCATTGCATATGCAGAAAAAACTCCGGTAACTCCGGGGTCGAAACCGCTTCCCAAAAGTGCAGTTATGCCAGCCTTCTCGAACTTCTCACGGTATGCCCACTGCCACTTGTACTCGAACTTCGCTGTATCAAGCGGCTCATAGTTGGCTGTATCAACGTAATGAGTCTTTGTTGCAAGGCAAGCGTCCATAATAGTAAGGTCCTGATAGGGAAGCGCCAGGTTGAGCACAACATCAGGCTTGTAGCTCTCAATGAGGGCGATGAGCTCGTCTGTATTGTCAGCATTTACCTGAGCAGTCTCAATGACTGTCTTGGTGGCAGGCTGGAGCTTCTCCTTGAGAGCGTCGCACTTGGACTTGGTCCTGCTGGCTATCATTATACCCTCAAATACCTCGCTGTTCTGACAGCACTTGTGGATAGCTACTGAGGCAACTCCTCCGCAGCCGATTATCATACATTTTCCCATTTTTGATTCCTCCGTTTAGATTTTATATTTCAAAGTGTTACATCAGCATATGCATCCCGAATGCAGCGGCACCTATCATAATTATAAATGCCGTCCCGGCAATTATACATACCATATACAGTGTCCTCTCGGAGCCTGTCTCAGCGGGACAGATGAAATTCTCCGGTCCCTCCGGGTCGATGAGGAGCTCCGCATAGTCTCCGGGACTGCAAGGCAGAGATGACGAGGAGAGGCCGCTGCGTTTCTCGTAGTCCACTCCGCCGTAACTGTAGCTGAAAACGGGGTAATATGAGACCACTCCCCGGCTGTCGACTCGCTCCTCCAGCCGGACTATCCTGGCATCCACCCGCTGTGTGCACTTTTTTCTCAGCCTGGACATGGAGACGAGTCCTGCTATCCCTATGACCGGGAATATAGCTATCAGAACCATTGCAATGACAGCTCCTGCTTCAAACATTTCTTGCTCCTTTCATCTGAGTACAGGCTCAGAACCTATCATCATCCTCCGGCGCTCTCAGCCTTCTGAAAATGAACATTGACATTGCTATGCAGAGGACCGCCTCTGCGATAAGTATACCAGTTGAATACTTCGTATTCGTCACATGACCTACCCTCGGAGCGGTCTTATACGGGTCGCCTTCGGAGGTCTTAGCGGCTTTCAGCATTGTCTCGTAGTCATCGTCGTAACGCTTATCGTAGGCTATCTTTATCTTGTCACCGACCTTGTCTCCGTTTGCGGCAGGGACACGGTAGGTGTCGGTCTGGCCGCCTGCGTAGGTAACCTCAACTATCGCTGTGAAATAAAGGTCAGTGATAGTCAGGGACTTGTCGTTAGAGCCGCTGTAGGTCCTGAACTCTTTTATCGGGACATCCGTGACTGTATAGCGTTCCGGCTCCTTCTGGTAGTCTCTGTACTCCATGTTGTACCAGTCCCGCTCAAAGCTGCGGGCATTCATGAACCCCACAAGCAGCAGCAGGAACACAACGGACATTGCTGCAAATACCCTGCGGTCCCGTTTATTCTTGAATAGTTTCCTCATTTTCACTCCATCATTGATATTCAGTATCAGTAGTACTTCATCTCGACGATCTCGCAGTCCGGCTTATTGCGGTCCTTTATTTCAATGATGAGCTTTATCAGCAGCAACAGCACGAGCACTGCTCCGATACCTCCCAATATACCGCAGACAATATAAATGGTCTTATCTCCGGGAACGTATATCTTCGCAGGGTCGTCAGGGTCTAAATAGAGCTCCACCTTCTCCCCTACTTCAAATGCCGGAGGGTTTGAGGATGTGTTGCTTGCCGTCAGGTACTTCCTCCCCTGATAGCTGTACTCAAACACCGGCCGGTAGGTAACTTTATCCCTGTTTACACGGCGGTTCTCCGCAACTATCGCTGTCACTCTTTCTGTACACCTCTCCGCATAACTGCGGTTTGCGAGCAGTACAAGGACCGGGATGATGACAAATAACGATGAAGCAAGCAGAAGTCCTATCCACAGGCCGTATCTGCCTTTCCGTGCCTGAACTCTCCCCATGGGGTCGTCCAGTTCCGCCGTATCATCAATGAACTCTCTTCTCATGGGCAGCAGACTCCTATGACAGCGCCAGAAGCATCTCTCTGATCATCTTGCAGGCAACTGCTGTGGAAACTCCCGACTGGTCATATACAGGGCTGAGCTCGTTGACGTCGCAGCCGACTATGTTCAGACTGCTGCACACAAGGGTCAGTGCCTTTCTAAGCTCATCAAAGCTGCCTCCGCCAGCCTCAGGAGTACCTGTACCGGGGAATACCGAAGGGTCAAGGACGTCAAGGTCTACAGTCAGATAGACGTTTTTGCCCCTGAGCTTTTCAACAGTTTCTTCAAGGCCGTCGAAACAGAACTTATGCATCTCTGTGTGCTGGTCAGCAAAACGGAATTCCTCACGGTCTCCGCTGCGGATCCCGAACTGGAAGATGTGTCCGTCACCAACAAGGTCCCAGCATCTGCGGAGCACACAGGCATGAGAGAGCTGCTGGCCAAGGTAGTCGTCACGGAGATCTGCATGAGCGTCAAAGTGTACGATATACAGGTCGTCATACTTCTCCTTGACTGCCATTACTGAACCCAGTGTAACAAGGTGCTCGCCGCCTATCATGAACGGCAGCTTGCCGTCGGTGAGTATCTGGTCAGAACGCATGGCAATGTCCGCAACTGCACGGCTGGTGCTTCCGAAGGGGAGCTCGATGTCTCCGCTGTCAAAATAGCTGTAGTCGGTCATATCCTTGTCCTGATAGGGACTGTAGGTCTCAATGCCAAAGCTCTCGTTCCTTATGGCTGAGGGGGCGAATCTTGTACCCGGACGAAAGCTGGTAGTTCCGTCGAAGCCTGCTCCGAAGAGGACTATCTTTGAATCCTCATACTCGCTGTCACAGGCGATGAATGTTTGTATATTCTTATTCAACATCCTTCAAAAGCTCCTCTACATAATTCGGCAGTGCAAATGCTCCCACATGGAGACGGGAATTGTAGTACCTGGTCTTTATACCCAGCATACTCCATTTTGTGCCGTTATAGTCATTGGTCGGATGATACTTCTTGGACGCAAATCCAAAGAGCCAGTGTCCTGAGGGATATGTGGGTATGTGTGCCTGATAGACCTTGCTTATCGGAAAGCTCTCCACTATCCTCTTGTGGGAACGCTGCATTGCTGCGGCATCTTCGTCGTAGAAGGGACTTTCATGCTGGTTTACCATTATGCCGTCCTCCCTCAGTGCCTTGAAACAGCTTCCGTAGAATTCCTTTGTGAACAGTCCTTCTCCGGGACCGAAAGGGTCAGTGGAGTCAACTATGATAACGTCGTACTTGTTCTCGCAGCGGCGTATGAACTTTACACCGTCCTCGTAGTATACGTGTACCCTTGGGTCGTCAAAACGGCAGGCTGTAGTCGGCAGGTACTTCTTGCTGACCTCGACCACAAGCTCGTCTATCTCCACAAGGTCTATGCTCTCCACGCTGTGATAGCGTGTGAGCTCTCTGACTACTCCGCCGTCTCCGGCACCGATAACAAGGATATTCCGTGGGTCCGGATGTACTGCCATAGGTACGTGAGTTATCATCTCGTGATAGATGAACTCATCCTTTTCGGTGAGCATCATGTAGCCGTCCAGTGTGAGGAAACGGCCGAATTCCTTGGAGTCAAAAACGTCTATCCTCTGGAACTCGCTGTTTCCGCTGTATAACTGGTGGTCTACCTTTATCGAAAACTTTACATTCGGAGTGTGACGCTCCGTGAACCATAATTCCATTTTTTCCCTCCGTTCAGTAAGTTGTCATAGCTGCTCTCACTTGTTTTCAGGAGGGCCGCCGTTTCCGCTGTTCTTGAAGCATACCTTAACATATATAGGTGTTACGATGAAAATTATGACATATGCCACGAGCAGGCTGAGTATCAGTGATGAACCGAACATCACACCAAATGGCGGGAGCTTCTCGCCGTGGGCTGAGGCCATTTTGCGTACCAGTAATATCATCGCCAGTGTGATGACGGGGGTGTAGATAAGGTCTGATACCAGTGAGGATACGAGCCTTGCCGGAAGTGTATGCTCCTTGAGTCCGCAGGCACGTACTGCACCGCCCTCTACCTTTCTCATGGGGACTATCAGTCCTATTATAAGGCTGATAACAAAGCTCGCTGCAAATGTCGTCAGAAAGGATGGCAGCACAAATTTTCCCGATGAGAGCGTTCCTGTAAGAGAAAGGAAGAAACTAAGTGTCACGCCCATTAACAGACTCATTTTTATTCCAGCGTTTTTCATACTAAATTACCTCTTTCACGTCAGTATATTCAGACGTTCTATATTTATATCTTCAGTGCCGGTCATCTGACAGCCCTTTTCCTTTGCGTACTTTATGTACTCTATTATTTCAGGGGTTATCAGCTCTCCGGGAGCAAGTATCGGTATACCCGGCGGGTAACACATTACGAACTCGCTGCACACGGCTCCAGCAGCCTCTTCAAGTGGCACTGACCTCTTGGCTGCATAGAAAGCCTTTCTCGGAGTTTCAGCTACAATGGGGTTGATGTACTCCTGAGTGAGCATACCTGCCTCGGACTTGCCGAAACGGCGCTTTATCTCTGCCATTGCACTGATGAGCCGCTCTATGTCTCTCTTGCGGTCTCCGACGGAAATGTAGGCCAGGATATTTCCTATATCTCCGAATTCTATCTGAATGTCATACTCGTCACGGAGAAGGTCATAGACCTCTATGCCTGCAAGACCTATAGGCAGGGTGTACACACTGAGCTTTGAAACGTCGAAGTCGAAAACGCTGTCGCCGTTTATGAGTTCACGGGAATAGGCATAATATCCTCCTATGCCGTTTATCTCTTCCCTTGCGTACTCTGCCATCTCAACGGTCTCCGCAAATATTTCCGGGCCGCTGAGAGCAAGTCTCTTCCGTGAGATGTCAAGGCTTGAAAGAAGAAGGTAGGATGCACTTGTAGTCTGGGTAAGGTTGACCACCTGCCGCATATAGTCCGCATTCACAGCTTTTCCCATTAACAGGAAGGAACTCTGGGTCAGGCTTCCTCCGGACTTGTGCATACTTACAGAGGCAAGGTCAGCTCCCGCAGCCATTGCAGTAACAGGGAAATCCTTGCCAAAATAGAAATGAGTACCGTGAGCCTCATCAACGAGTACAAGCATCCCGTGTGCATGAGCCAGCTCCGTGATGCGCCTCAGGTCAGAGCAGATGCCATAATAGGTGGGATTGTTCACCATGATAGCCTTAGCATCAGGATTTTCCCTTATCGCCCTTTCCACCTGTTCAACAGACATTCCCAGTGCAATGCCAAGCTGATGATTGACGTCCGGGTCAACGTATACCGGCACAGCTCCTGTAAGTATCAGGGCATTTATAGCGCTGCGGTGTACGTTTCTGGGCATGATTATCTTGTCGCCCTCCTTGCAGGCATACATTATCATGCTCTGCACTGCTGAGGTGGTTCCTCCTACCATAAAGAAAACGTTTTCGGCTCCGAAAGCCTCGGCTGCCAGGTCCTCTGCATCCTTTATCACTGATACAGGGTGACAGAGGTTGTCCAGAGGTTTCATGGAGTTGACGTCAACATTCATGCAGTCCTCGCCAAGGAACTCAGTGAGCTCCATATTTCCTCGTCCCCTCTTATGTCCGGGGACGTCAAAAGGTACTACCCTCATCCTCCGCAGACGTCTCAGAGCCTCATATATCGGGGCATTGACCTGTGAAAGCTCAGACATTTCCGAACACGTTCCTTCCGCTGAAAATTTCTATCATCTCTCTCTGGAGAGCATTAGTTATATCCAGCCTGCTCCTTGGTGAGAGCTCTCTTACGTCAGTGTTGAACAGGTAGTTCTGGAGCTCTATCTCCTTGATGAGCATTTTTGTATGGAACATATTTGCCTGATAGACATTTATGTCCACTGCATCATACTTGTCAAGAATAGCGGAGTCGATGTAATTCTGGATAGACGTTATGTCATGGTCGATGAAGAGCTTTTCACCGTCAAGATTTCTGGTGAATCCTCTTACACGGTAATCCATTGTGATTATGTCTGAGTCAAAGCTGCCTATGAGATAGTCAAGGGCAGTAAGGGGAGTTATCTTTCCGCAGGTGGCAACGTCGATGTCCACACGGAATGTTGCTATGCTGGTATCCGGGTGGTACTCCGGATAGGTGTGGACGGTGACATGGCTCTTATCAAGGTGGGCAACTGTCTCACTTCCGCCGGCAGGTATCATCGTATCGTCGGCAATAAGGAATGTTGCCGATGCTCCCTGAGGGTCATAGTCCTGCCGTGAGACACTGAGCACCTGTGCTCCTATCATTTCGGTAAGATGAGTCATTATATCCGTTATACGCTCGGAATTATAGACCTCGTCAACATAGGCGATATAGTCAAGCTGAGCCTTTGGAGTCTTAGCGTAACAGACGTCGTATATATTGAAGCTGAGCGATTTTGTCAGGTTATTAAAGCCGTAGAGCTTGAGTTTATTTTCCATAATACACACCTCAGAAAAAAATGCACACACAGACTTCCACAGCCTGTATGTGCATGAAATACCGGAAAACATCGCATAACACTTCGCATGGGTTTCAGAGTCTATATAAGCAAGAACACCTTTTACTACTCTTATTGACCTTTCACAAGCTGATGAAAACTTATAAAAAATTATCGGCACGCACCGAATCAATAAGGCAACAGAAGTTGCCGGCCGCAAGCCAGTGCTCCCGGCTCCTGCTCTGAAACCGAAGTTTCTTTTGCAATTTGTATTATTGTATCACAATTTGTATGATTTGTCAATAGATTAGACGTAAAAAATCCTTATAAGGCATTAAAAAAAATCCCGGATATTTATAATAGCTATATTGTCCTGTATTGACCTTGATTTTTTTCGGGATGTATTGTATAATAATAATGTATATTTTTCTGAAAGGACATTGCCTGACACTGAGTCATGCAAAGCTATATATGATAAAAAAAATAAAGAAATACTACGTTTCCCACCCGGACCTTTCCGCTCTTATAGTGCTCTCCGGTGTTTTCTGCCTGATAGTCTCTGTAGTGCTTGTATTCAAGAGCCAGGGCGGAGTGTGGGGCTCGGACAAGGACTGGAAAAGCCAGCACTTTGCTATACCTGAGTACTTCCGGGAGCGTTTCTACAAGACCCACGACCTCTTCCCTGACCTTGCGCTCCAGCTTGGCGGAGGTCAGAACATCTACAACTATGCCTACTACGGTGTCGCAAATCCCCTGTACCTTCCGGCCTACGCTATGCCGTTCATGAGGATGAGCACCTACATACAGCTCCTGAGCCTTGCTACCGTACTCGGCTCAGGCTGGCTGAGCTACCTATTTTTCAAACGGCATTTCAACAAAAAGACAGCTCTTCTGCTTGCTGTGATGTTCCTCTGCTCAGGAGGGCTCATGTTCCACAGCCACAGACATATCATGTTCATGAACTATATCCCCTTCCTGCTATGGATGCTGATACTATCAGGGAAAAAGGATTCACCCCTCAGACTTGTATCCATGGCTGTCTGCACATACTGCGTAATGTGCTGCAGCTTTTACTTCAGTGTTGGCAGCTTTGCAGCAGTGGGAGCCTATATGCTCTATCTTGAGCTCGAAAAGGACGGCAGGTTCACCATTGTTTCTGCATTCCGGGCACTGTGGAAAAAAATAGCCGCCGCTGCACTCGGATGCTTCTGTTCAGCCTATCTGTGGGTACCTGTTCTCTCAGCACTTCTCTCCGGAAGAGCCGAGACCGACCTGGAAATGTCTATGACCGACATCCTGGTGCCTAACGTTGACCTGAACATGATGCTCTACACCGGCTACTCCGTAGGCATGACCTCAGTGGTCATGTTCGCATCACTGTACCTGCTGCCCTACGGCCGCCGTCAGGACAGGTTCCTTTCAGTCATACTGCTGGGATGCACGGTGTTCCCACTTATCAACTACATCGTCAATGCCGGTATGTACATCGACGGAAAGGCATATATCCCACTTGCTCCCATTGCTCTGCTGGTCTGCGGACGTTTCCTCGAAGCTCCTAAAAAGTCAGGCCGCATCCTGTTTATCCTTGCCGGGATACACATTCTCATGGCTGTGCTGTCGCTCATTTTCACCATAACAAAGGTCTGGGTAGGTACGCTCATAGTCATTGAATACACCGTCAGCACCCCGGCTGTCCTTTTCATGGTCTGCAAGGGCAAAAACGCTGCACTTAAATACTACACTGCACTGACTTCACTTGTGATATGTATTCCTGTCAATATGACCGAAAGGTTCGTTCCCAGCTCTTCGGTGGAGGAATTTTACGACAAGGACATCCGCTCCGCTGTTACAGAAACTCTCAGCGAGGACACTGACCTGTACCGTTTCGCTGACTGTATCCCTGATGACATCAATGTTAACAGAATCATCAGCATGGAGTACCTTTCCACTAACTCCTACTCCTCTGTCAGCAACTCCGCACTTCGTGACTTCCGGTTCGAGACCTCCCTCAGTGAGAACCGTGTCCGGAACACTGCCGTTCAGAACCAGTCCTACAGCATACTCTTCAACGCACTCATGAGCTGCCGCTACAGGATAGCTCCGGATAATATGCGTATGTGCGGCGAGGAGCCTGTCCGTAATGCCGGGGACTTCACTATTTACCGCAATGAATTTGCCCTCCCCCTCGGATATGCCTCCGGAGATGTAATGAGCGAGGAGCAGTTCTTCGCACTCCCACAGGAGCTCCGTGCAGAAGCTCTTATCCGCAGTATCATCATCCCAGAAAAGGGACAGGAGCTCATTCCTGAATACACTGCTGAGATAGAGCCGGATATGTCAACTGTTATAAGCGACAGGCGTATCACATCAGACGGCAGGGAGTACACCATATCCTCCGACACGGACTTTACCGTTACCGCCGGTCTCCCCTGTGACACATCCGATAAATTCCTTATAGTCACCGCCTCCGCAGACAACCGTATAGGAGACATAGCCGCACAGACCGACATTGCTCTGACTATAAACGGAGTAAAAAACAAGCTAAGTGACCCCAACTGGAAATACAACAACCACAACTACAATTTCACTTATGTCATCTCCTCCTACGAGCCTGTCAGCGAGCTTAAAATGACCTTTACCAAGGGTTTTTACCGCATCTCTGAACTTCACGTATTCACTGTTGACAAGGCTCTTCTCGCTAATGCAATGGACAACAAGGACGAGTTCATCATTGACCGCAGCAGCTCACTCGGAGACTCCATAAACGGACATATCTCTGTCTCTGAGGACGGCTGGTTCACACTTTCCCTGCCATATGACAAGGGATTCCACATAGACGTTGACGGCGAAGAGACCGACTATTTCAAGACCAACACCGCATTCATCGGTTTCCCGGTATCTGCCGGCGAGCATGACATCACTGTGACATTCCAGGCTCCGCTGAAAAAAGAGGGACTGATAGTGTCAGCGGCAGGTGCGGTACTGCTTGCACTCCTCGCAGCCGGTGAGTACATCTCCGGACGAAAGAATAAAAAGCGTCCCTGACGCTTATCAGGGACGCTGTATACAGCAATATTTAAGGGACGATATTTATCGCCCCTTTTCTTATCGTCATTGCTTGTCACCAAGTATGACCTTTCTCAGCTCATTTACAAATTCCATATCATTTCTGCTGAGCTTAATATTTGCCTTGCTTCTGGTACCGTCCGGGAGCTCTATATTCATTTCGACTACAGTCCCTTCTGTGACCTTTCCTGACATTATCCTCACAAACTGAACTGCCTTAGGGTGGTCTGCACGGAACTGTCCGAGGTAATTTTTAAGTCTTAAAAGTGCTGCCGGGTTTATCATAATAAACATCCTCTTTCATGATTTCTTGTAAGGCATAAGCCTTTTCAGTATGAGCTGGGCACATATCCCGGTGAAAGCTCCTGCGATACATCCTGAAACAATAAGTATCGGATAGTACACAGCAACTGCCATTGACCTCATCACAAGTACTGCTACAGCCATTTGCCCTGTATTATGCAGTACAGCACCGATTATGCTGCACAGCCAGAGATAGCCGATAGGGATGAGCCGCCGCAGAAGGAGCATACCTGCAAGGCATAAAAGAGCTCCTGCAAGACTGTATATCAGCGCCGAAAAATTGCTGCTGAAAACTGCTCCAAGAGTGACTCTTGTCAGCACCATGAGCAGTACCTCCCTGCCGCTGAAGCGATATACTGCAAATACTGTGATTATGTTCGCCAGCCCGAGTTTTACACCTGGGATAGGCAATATATCCGGGAATCTCAGCTCAACTATGAAGATTATCAGTGCCGCAGCAGTGAGCATCGAAAGCTCTGCAAGCCGTTTTGTTTTCATAGCTCCACCTCACTCAGCAAATCGTATGAGCAGCTTGTGAGGCAGACATACTATCGGCACATACTCCGACCGGAGCTCACCGGTCTTTACACAGGTGTGGTCAGGACAGTCTGCGTCTGTGATGCTGATAATGCCGTCCTTTATCGTGACCTCATTCCAGCCTTCTCCGGACTCAATACGGAAAACACTGTCCTCAGCAGTCAGAAGGTCTATCCTTTCAATGACCTCGCCGTCCTGCACTATCTCTATGTACTCGTGTTCACCGGAGTCCTTGTCCGGCTTATCCTTAGGACGGAAAAGAATGAACGACGCTGCTGCCGCTCCCACAAAAACTATGATGACCACTGCCAGGATAGCTTTTACTCTGTCAGGCATCGGGTATCACCTCCGCAGGCATGGAGCTGATGTTCGTGAAGCTGCCGCTGAGTCCTTCTGTGTAGTATATCTTCCCGTCATCTGTAACAAGTATCATCTCAAAATCCCTGGACTTCCTCCACTGCTCGCAGGCATCAGGATAGCCTTCAACAAAAAGTGCTGTGGAAAGAGCATCACAATCAAGGCCGCAGTCTCCTATCACTGTAACGGAAACAAGGCCGTTGTCTGCGGGATAGCCGTCAGCACCGTCAATGATATGCCAGTAAACATTACCGTCCTCACCGGTGAAATACCGCTCATAGTTGCCGGAGGTTATAACTGCTTTTTCGCCGATCTCCACAACACACATATCAGTATCCGGAGAAAACGGGTCCCGGACAGAGACCTTCCACAGGGAGCCGTCAGGCTTTGTGCCAAGTGACTGGACATTGCCTCCAAGACTGATAATTGCCGAATCCACGCCATTTTCACGGAGAGTCTCCATTATCTCGTCCCCGGTATATCCCTTTGCAAGTGCGCCAAGGTCCACCTGGTAGTCTGCCGGGAGCTCCGCTGTCATGCCGTCCAGGACCACCTTCCGGCAATCCGTGTTTTCAAGCAGCTCCCGGAGCTCTTCATCACCGGGTATGCGGTACTCCGAGGTAGTGAATCCCCAGGCTCTGAGCACCGGATAAAGGCAGATATTCAGCGCTCCTCCGGTTTTATCATAGACCTCTGCGGCTTTCTGAAGTATAGTCATAGTATCGCTGCTGACCTCCACTGGCTGTCCTGCCGAGGAATTCAGCCTCCATATATCACTTGACTTGTCCGTAACAGAAAGTGTTTTTTCAAGCTCAGCTATCCTGTCAGCTGCCGCATCAAGGGCAGGCTCAGCATCAGGTCCATAGGCCTTGAGCGTCATGAAGGTATCCATTGCAAAAACATCCTTTGCAGCGGAAACGTCACTTCCGGCTGAGTCTGAGGATGAGTCTCCGGAACCGCAGCCTGTAAGAAGAATGAGTCCGGCACAGCATACTGCGGCGGACCTCACTGCTTTGTTTATAAGCATCATATTCTCCGTTCTTTCAGATAATTGGATATTCTTATTGTATCACAGAATCATAAATATATCAAGTAAAAAATGAAATGAAGGCGGCAGGATGCTCACACCGGTCTGTGCCGGCGAAAGCAAAGGTATATCTGCCGCCTTAGGGTCAATCAATTAAGAGCTTTGCTGAGGGCATCACGGCTGGCTGCTATTATACCCATAGAGCTGTATGTAGCTCCTGAACAAGTATCAATGCCGTCTGCACTTGCGCTGCTCTGTATCTGAGGAATTACAAACATCATGGCATCGCTGAAATAATCAGGGTCGTCGTCGTCAGCGTAGGCTGAGAAGCCGGTGATGTAGTCATTCTCAATGGTTATCTTTACGTGTACAGTTCCTGCATAGCCCTCTCCGCTGCCTTCAAATGTACCGTTCTTGAAGCGGTATACAGGCTGTTCAGGCTCCGGAGTTACCACAGGCTCAGGCTCCTCGGGTGCCGGCTCATTTGCAGGTTCTTCGGGAGCATCAGGAGTCTCCTCAGGAGCATTTTCCTCAGGTGCTTCTGTCTCTTCTTCGGTATCGGCAGTTGTAACTGCTGTTGTTGTCGTACCTGTTCCGGTAGTAGTTGAAGTTGTTGTTGTAGTGCCGGACTTATCTGTTGTAGTCGTGGTCTTGCCGTCACTTCCGGCAGAGGTAGTTGTTGTGACCGCTGTAATTCCGGAGTCACCAGGAGCAGTTGTGGGAGCCTCAAAGGTGAAGGTCGCAGGCTTGTCCTTGGTTGCTGTTATAACCTCATTGTTCTCGTTGGTATTCCTGGAAACAAATCCGCAGAGCACTACAGGAACGATGATAGCACAGGCACATACAATGTTCGTCACAAGTCTTGACTCTGGCTTTTTCTTGGCGACATAGACCTTTCTTAGTCTGAATACCGCATAACCGACGAACACTATGCTGTAGTAGATTATGCTGAGATAGAATCCCTCACGGCCCTTCTGAGCCTTGGGGATATAGAGCACAAGTATATGGAGGTAGAGGAAGGCATAGAATACATAAGCTGTACGCTGTATCTTCTTCCACATCTTGGGGTTCATTTTCTTGCGTATCTTCTTGAATGACATTACAGTCAGAGGTACCATTATGAGCACCATTACTGTTCCGAGTATGCTGACAAGTACAAAGTCACGGAGAGCGTCACCGGAGCCTGTTTTCTCGTTGATAATATCGGAAATATACTGTATGCCGAAGGTAATCACATGAGACAAGCTGAGGATAGCTGCAAATATCGAAAGTTCACCACGGATAGGCATGAGCTTTTTTATGGGTGCAGAGCCGTTAGGAAGAGCTCCTGCCCACATTACTACTATCCAGAATGCGCCTCCAAGAGCGCCTCTGTAGAAAAGGCCAAGGATGTAGTTTTTCACTACTTCGTTATCAATGTCAATAAATCCTTTGGCATCAAGCTGCATTATTATCGTGACCGCAGCAGTCACCAAAGCAGCGGCAGTATAGAAAATCTCAGGCCGCTTTTTAAGAGGTTTATCAAGGAAAAATGCTGTCAGCAGAGCAATTGAAATCGCGATCAGGGAAAGCATATCCATCATCCTTTCATCAGTATTTGACCCCTGCAGTTATGTCGGCTGCAGGGGTCAATGTCAGTTCAGAATATCTGTCAGGAGTTTTTATTCAGCGTCAAAAACAGTTTTTTGTTTTATCAGTCGTTCTTCTTTCTGAATGCGATAGCTGCTGTTCCTGCAAGTGCAAGGATAGCTGCGGGAGCTGCAACTCCGGCTACACCTGTCTTGGGGCTGTCAGATGCTGCGGCTGCCTTTGTTGTGGAACCACCTGCCTTTGTAGTTGTTGTGCCGCCTGCCTTTGTAGTTGTTGTTGTACCTGCTGCTGCGGCTGCTGTTGTTGTAGTTGTTACAGCAGCTTCTTCCTCAGGAGCGATAGTGAACTCATAGGGAGATGTGTAGCCTGTAGCAGTAACCTTTATAGTGTAGGTTCCGCTGCCGTCGAAAACATTTCCGTTTCTTCCGGCTGCTGCGAAGTCGATAGCGCCGTCCTCACCGAATACCTTTACGCTGCCTTTGCCTGTAGCGCTGAATGCGGTGCCGTTAACCTCAACAGAAGCGATGTTCTTGATGAAGTTTGCAGCGTCATCGGCTGTAAAGCCCTCAGCAGCAGCGAGCTTTTCGCTGGAATACTGAACAGGGATGTCAGCAGTTGTGAGCGTATATTTACCGCTGAGTGATGCATACTTTCCGGATGTATCAGATACAGAAACTGTATAGCTGCCGGGCTTTGCATTGGTGTAGCTTATCTCAGTCTCTGTTGCCTGAGCATCGCCTGCGTCGATAGACTTCTGATAATCAGCAGGGAAACCTACAAGTTCAAGAGCAGTCTTGCCTGTACCTGCTGGTGCGTCCTGAGCTGATACAGAGCCTTCAAACTTAACCGAAACGTATGTGTT
>ODAI011888763.1_pt1 | contig 18609 bp, 20 predicted proteins | sample 1539321 | NCBI WGS metagenome assembly ODAI01 (sample SAMN02144231, study PRJEB22623) | gut metagenome | biome: sheep rumen | host: Ovis aries | place: New Zealand
TAGGGAAGAGTCAACATCCGCCATGCCGGGTAAATCTCTTGCAATCATAGCATCTTCTAATGCAGTTGCCAGTTCTGGAGTATCAAGCATAACAACTTTATGATTGGTTCCTAATTTATTTTTCATAATGTCAATATAATAGTTGTCAGAATTTGGCTGAAAATCCGTTTTGACAAAATTTTTATCATTATCTTTATAATCTACAGAGTAGGTAGTCAAATTGCCTAAATCTTTATCCTTACAATAATTAGCAGCATATAAAGTTATAATGCTAGAATCTAATCCGCCTGATAGGAAAGTACATAATGGTACATCAGATACTAATTGCCTTCTAATTGAATCTTCTAATAAAAATCTAGTTTTCTCACAAGTTGTCTTCAGGCTATCCTCATGTGGCTTGCTAACCAATGACCAATATTTTTCCAAATGTAACCCACTTGAATTAAATACTCCGTAATGTCCAGGCTTCAGTTCAAAGATATTCTTAAACGCAACAGTTCCAGGAGTGTGGGCTGGACCAAGTCCAAATAACTCGCAAACTCCTTGCTTATCTAACCTTGCTTCAATACCAGGAAATTCTAAAATTGCCTTTATTTCTGACGCAAACACAAAATTATTATCGGTTATAGTATAGTAAAAGGGTTTAACACCAAAGTGATCTCTTGCAAAAAACAATTCCTGTTTCACATCATTCCAAATGGCAAAACCATAAATTCCATTTAATTTCTTAACAACATCATATCCCCACAATATAAAGCTTTTAAGCAAAACTTCTGTATCAGAATATGTTTCAAACTCAAATCCGTTTTCCAACAACTCATCTTTTAATTCTGATGTGTTATATAATTGCCCATTATAAACAATATGATAAGTACAATTATTATACTTAACAGTCATTGGCTGTTTACCACCTTTAGGGTCTATGACTATTAATCTCTTATGTCCAAGTACAGCATGTTTACTATAATAATATCCATCTTCATCAGGACCACGTTTCTTAATTGATTCATTCATTAATGTTATTATATTTTTACTGTTAGATATATCTTTTGTTAAATTAACAAAACCTACTATTCCACACATATAAATACCTCCAGTTTTAGTATATGTAAATTTTATATAAATGACACAAAATGAGATTGATTTCGTATTAATTAAGATATAGTGTTATTTACATAATTTGCATTTAGCATGATAATATGTTATAATATTTCCATAATTATTCGTAGCTATACGAACTATAATAAGAATAGCAAAGTAGCAAATTCTCTTATAATAATTATTGAGGAGGAAAGATAATGGAATGTATGGTTAAACTGAATTTAGGTGAATTTAGCTCTGAACTACGGAGTAAATTAGCCGAGGAGCTGAAAGATGCAAAAATGCTGACATTATTATCTGAAGATGAGGATGGACAGGTTAGATGCATGGTAGCAAAGAATTCTAATACATCAAAATTTTGTCTGGCCAATCTTGCAGAAGACGAAGATTGGAATGTCAGATGTGCAGTAGCAAGAAATCACAATGCATCAAGAGCTTGCTTGTCAAAGCTTGCAGAAGACGAAGATTTGGATGTCAGATGTGCAGTAGCAAGAAATCATAATACATCAAAAGCAGATTTGACAAAGCTAGCGGAAGATGAGGAATGGATTATTAGAGATGCAGTAGCAAGAAATCATAATACATTAAAATCTGATCTTACAAAGCTTGCAAAAGACGAAAATAGGTGGGTTAGATATTCGGTAGCGAATAACATTAATACACTGAGCTCAGATTTAAAAAAACTTGCCAATGATAAGGATGAGGATGTCAGAGCTGCTGTAGGAGGAAATCCTAATACACCAAAATCCAATCTTACAAAACTTTCAAAAGATAGTTCTGAAGACGTTAGAGCTAGTGTGGCCATAAACCCAAAAACACCGAAATCTGTTTTGGCAGAACTTGCAAATGATTACGATGAAGAGGTTAGAGATCATGTTGGAGGAAATAAAAATGCATCAGAAACAGATTTGCTAAAGCTGGCAGAAGATGAAGATATCGGCGTTAGATATGCTGTAGCAGGAAATTCAAGTACACCCCAAACTACTTTAACAATGCTTGCAAGAGATGACTTTGAAGATGTTAGAGCGAGTGTAGGAGGAAATCCAAGTACATTAAAATCTGATTTAGCAAAGCTTGCAGAAGATAAAGCTTGGGAGGTTAAAACTGCTGTGGCAGGAAATCCCAATACGCCAGAATCCGCGCTATTAAAACTTTCACAGGATGAAGATGAAATGATTAGAAATAATGCGATAAAAACACTTGAAGCCCTTAACAGTAATAAAAATGAATAATTCCAAAAAGGAGGTAGAAATTTCTACCTCTTTTTTCTTAATTTTAGTAACCATGATTGAATAAAAATATATTCTTTCGTATATAATAAAAAGGTACACAAATTTGACAAATAAATACATATGGTGTATAATATGTATTAGATAGTCAAATGACAATTAAATACATAACGAATGTAAAATGTATTTGAAAGTCAAAAAAGGAGGTGAGTATTATGGTAAGAACAGACAAAATCAAACAATTAATTGAATCAAACAATGGCATAATCACAACCAAAATCTTAGATGAAAACAAAATACATAGACAATATCTAAAAAATCTCGTTGATGAAGGATATTTAATAAAAGTATCAAGAGGATTATATGTTAGACCTGATAAAGATATAAATGAATATTATATTATGGGTGAACAATACAAAACAGGAATTTTTTCCCATAATACTGCACTATATTTTTATGATTTAACAGATAGAACTCCATTTGAATTAGATATGACATTCCCAAGTAATGTACGTATTTCAAATGATATGATTAATTCTCACTATATTAGTAAAGACAAGATTGAAATAGGGTTAACTAAAAAGGAATTAGAAGATGGAACAACAATAAGATTGTATAATATGGAAAGAACAATATGTGATATCATTAGAGATAGAAACAAAATTGATTCACAAATATTTAATACTGCTTTAAAAGAATATATGAAACGTAATGATAAAAACTTGAATTTATTATATGAATATGCTAAAAAATTCAATATTTTAAAAATTTTAAAAATGTATTTAGAAGTGTTGGGATAAAAAATATCCCAACATTTTTTATATACTGTTGCATTTTTTGTCGTTTATTATATAATGATATCATAACAAAAGACTTAAATAATAAACGGAGGAAAAGCCATGCAAGGAAATGTAATGAGTTTTAAAGCAAAAATCAACAATTTATCAAAGGAAAAGAAGGTAGCACCACAATCAGTTCTGCAAGTATATATGTTAGAAAGATTACTGGAAAGAATAGCACTATCGCCATATAAAGATAATTTTATTTTAAAAGGTGGAATGTTAATTTCAGCAATTCTAGGAATGTCAAGTAGATCAACAATGGATATGGACACAACTGTAAAAGGGTTTGAACTAACAGAAGAAAATGCTACAAAAATACTAAACGAAATATGCGCTATAGAATTAGATGACGATATAACCTTTAAGATGAATAAGATAGAATTAATAAGGGAAGATGATGATTATAATGGTTACAGAGCTACATTTGAAGCTAAATTTAAAAATGCAATGCCTGTAATATTTAAAATCGATATAACAACAGGAGATGCAATTACATATAAAGAAATTGAATATGATTACAACTTAATGTTAGAAGACCGTAAAATTCCGGTATGGTCATACAATCTTGAAACAATTTTAGCAGAAAAGTTTGAAGCAGTGATAAAAAGAGGTATTACAGGTACAAGAATAAGGGATTTTTATGATGTATACATGTTAATAAATACTCAAGAAGAAAATATAAATAAAAAACTTCTAACAGTTGCAATTAATTTAACATCAGAGCATAGGGAATCTTTAGATTTAATAAAAGATTGGAAACATTCATTAGAATTATTAAGAAATGATGAAGATATGATTAAAAGATGGAAAATTTATCAAAAAACATATTTTTATGCTAGAGAAATTGAATATAGTGAGTTAATTGAAAGTATTGAAAAAGTTGGGAATATTTATGATAAGTATTCAAGCAAAGTAAAAAATTAAAATATTCTTTGTTACAAATTTAAAAGTCTCAAAAAAATTTCCTATCCAACTATTGACAAATTTAACAAACCCTAGTATAATTTTAAAGTGACATTAAAAATCGGTATAAATTAAAAATAGATATACAATCTAGATAACATAAGGAGGGAATTAACATGGCACAACCAAAAAGAAGATGGTCTAAAGCTAGAACACATTTAAAAAGATCTACATGGCAATTAAAAGCTAAAAACTTAGTTGAATGCCCACACTGTCATGAAATGATGATGCAACATAGAGCTTGCCCAAGTTGCGGATATTATAATGGAGAACAAGTAGTTTCAGTAAATGAAGCTGAATAATAAAAAATAACACAATATTAGCTATTGTGTTATTTTTTATTTTTTAAGTTAACAATAAAGTACGACGTGCAAATGACTGATATTCTTCAGATACTACTTCATTTAAATTGTTTTTGGTAAACGCTAATGAAACAAGTTTTGAACTATAGTTGTTAGTCTTGGAATTTACAATCTTATACACATTTAATTTGAAAGCACCATTTAATGTATTCACTATATGAATAACGGTGTAACCAGGTAGTGCAGTATATCCATTTTTGTAGTCAGGAGTTAATTCCTTGCCGTTGTCGTCCAAAACCCATATTCTCTCATTTAAAGAAAGATTTTTTGTCGGAATCTGATGCTTTTTTGGCTTGTAGTGAGGAATAAGTATTGCGGAAGCCTTTTCCTTCTTCAAAATTGAATTATCAATTTCATCAGATTCATTAGTATCTTCATTTTGCTCAGGTTCTTCTTTGTTTTCATCCAAATTATCCTCATAACTAAAATCAGAAGTATAATATGGTGATAATGTTAGTGCTGAGAATATTCTGTCTTTAAAAATACTTGCATCAGAAGGCTGCAATAGCTTATACGGAATATAATTCATTTTATATTCAAGACACTGTCTTATATCAGAAGAAAGCACTATCGCATTATACTTCTCTACAAGTGTTGAAATGTCAGAGTTTTCATCTTCAGAGCAATATAGCGAATAAGTATTATCTGAATCAAAAATAAAAAAATGAATTAAAGGAGCATTTTGCGTTTTAACACGAGTATCTTCAAGAGACTCTACGAACTTATGAGTCAAAATAAATTTGTTTGCACCAATACTTTTTGCAGTTTGTACAATTTCTTCAATTGAAGCCATGTTAATCAGGTCAACATTAAGAATAACATTTTTTCCAGCAGGATTAGGTGTATACTCTACAATTTCTGATTCATCAAAGCTAGTAAATACAGAAACTTTTATGTTGCGTGATTTTGCACGAAGGCCAAGCACATAATCATGAGTATAGAGCTCATAATTGTTTTCAGAGCAATACCATAGCAGCTGATTATCAACATAATTGTTAAAGCATGTATCTTTAGGCAAATCGACAATTGTGCAAAAATTAGAATCAACATCATCAAGAATACTTGAAACTAACGTAAACGCATTATCAATTCCTGTTTTTTTCGCATCAGATGAAATTGAAAGTTTTAACAATTCATCGTATACAGCTGTGGTAATTATGTTTTCGACGTCTTCATTGTACAGAATACTTGTTAACTCTTGAGATGGAATATTACATATGCAAGTGTCCCAGACTACAGATTTATTAATTTTAGTTAATAATCTGGAAATGGTTTTATCTGTATAATTTGTTTTTAAAACTGAAATTATATCAGATATTCCATAGTAAGTCAGGTTTTTCGTACATAAGAATTTCCGAATCTCAGATTCTTTTAGAACTTTGTTGGATTTCGCTTTATCAGGCTCAATCAATTTCCGAAGTTCTTTTGCCAATACCTTTTGATTAGTATGAGCTAATTCGGTAATAAGCATTGCTTACTAACCTTCCTTTCAAAATAATTTCTCATAAGAGATGACATTAGTATATCACATAAGACAAAGTTATGTCAATTACATAGCAAGTACGTATCTAAAAAGACACCAAAAAAATAGTTTGACTAATCAAGCAAAATGTTATAAAATAGAGAGCGTAAAAGAGGTGAAAAAATTGAGAAAACCAACAGTAGCAATAGTAGGTAGACCAAATGTAGGAAAATCTACATTTTTTAATTACATAGTAGGTAAAAGAATTTCAATAGTAGAAGATACTCCAGGAGTAACAAGAGATAGAATATATGCAGATGCAAATTGGAGAGGAATGGACTTTACTTTAATAGATACAGGAGGAATTGAGCCTGAAAGTGAAGACATAATTATTTCCCAAATGAGAACACAAGCTGATATGGCGGTTGCTATAGCAGATGTAATTCTTTTTGTAACAGATTTTAAACAAGGTGTAACTGAAGCAGATAAGGAAATTGCCTTAATGCTAAGAAAGTCTGGCAAACCAATTGTTTTAGCATGTAATAAGGCTGATAATTTTGGAAAGATATCTGATGATATATATGAGTTTTACAATTTAGGACTAGGAGATCCGTATCCTGTATCAGCTGTTAATGCAATAGGCATAGGAGATGTGTTAGATGCAATATATGAGGAGCTTCCTAAAAATGACAATAACGAGGATGACAGTACTATCATTAAAGTTGCAATTATTGGAAAACCAAATGTAGGAAAATCATCATTAGTTAATAAAATTTTAGGAGAGAATAGAGTAATTGTAAGTAATATTGCAGGAACAACACGTGATGCTATAGATTCTGAATTTGAAAATGAATTTGGTAAATATGTTTTTATTGACACAGCTGGAATTAGAAGAAAAAGCAAAGTTACGGAAAATCTTGAAAAATATAGTGTTATGAGAACATTGTTAGCAGTTGAAAGAGCCGATGTATGTATATTAATGATAGATGCAAATGAAGGGGTAACAGATCAAGATGCAAAAATTGCAGGTGAAGCTCATGAGGCTGGAAAAGGTATAATAATTGCGGTAAACAAATGGGATGAATATGAAAAAGATACAAATACTACAGAGAAGTATAAAAAAGAAATATACAATAAATTATCATATTTATCATATGCGCCAATAATATTCATTTCAGCAAAAACAGGACAAAGAATAAACAAACTGTATGAATTAATAAATACAGTAGCAGATCAAAATGCAATGAGAATACCAACATCTGTACTAAACCAAGTTTTAAATGAAGCAATTGCAATAGTACAACCACCATCAGATAAAGGAAAAAGATTAAAACTATTCTATATGACTCAAGCGAGTACAAAACCACCAACATTTGTTGTATTTGTAAACGATAAGCAACTATTCCATTTCTCATACGAGAGATATTTAGTAAATCAATTAAGAAAAGAATTTGTACTTACAGGTACTCCAATTAGAATTATAGTAAGAGAGAAGAAAGATGAAAAATTTTAAATGGAGACTGATAAACTTTTAAAATAAGTGACAGATAAGAGGAAACTCTATAAATAACAAAGGAGGAATTTAATTATGATGGCAACATATATTTTAATGGCAGTTATTGCATACGCAATAGGAAGTGTTAATTTTTCAGTAATTTTAAGCAAAAAAATGGCAGGATTTGATGTAAGAGAAAGAGGAAGTGGAAACGCAGGAACCACAAATATGCTAAGAAGTGTAGGAAAGGGACCAGCAGCACTTACGTTAATATTAGATATTCTAAAAGGAGTTGTAGCAATTTTAATTGCTAAATTCATAGTTGGAAATATTGCAAGTGAAGCTAATACAGCAATACTTGTACAAATCGCTGGATTTTTTGCTGTAGTTGGACATACATTCCCAGTGTTCTTTGGATTTAAAGGTGGAAAGGGAGTAGCTACTTCACTAGGAGTTTTACTAGTAATGAATCCACTTATTGGAGGAATTTGTTTAGTATTTGCACTTGTTGTAATGGCATTAACAAGAATGGTTTCATTAGGTTCAATAATGGCAGCAATTCTATTTCCAGTACTAACAATATTTATAACAGATAACTACATTGCTGATGGATATAATTACATTTTTTTCGGAATTGCAATGGCAATACTTGTAATATTCAATCATAGGTCAAACATAAAAAGATTATATAATGGACAAGAAAATAAATTAAGTTTTAAATAAAATGAAACATATAAGGAGGCAATATGAAAAAAATAGCAATAATAGGTAGCGGAAGCTGGGGTGTAGCATTAGCAATTCACTTAGCAAAACTTGGCAATGAAGTAAAAATTTGGTCATTTGCTAAAGAAGAAGCAGACTTAATAAACAATGAGAAAAAATGTATGTTTTTACCCAATATTACAATTCCAGATGGAATAAGTTGTACGTTAAGTTATGAGGAAGCGATAAAAGATACAGACTTCATCTTACATGTAACACCATCAAAATTTACTAGAAATATCGTAAAAGATTATAAACAATTCGTAACAAATCAACCAATAATTATTTGTTCAAAAGGATTTGAAAAAGAGACATTATCAACATTAGATGAGGTAATAAAAGTTGAATTACCAACAGCAAAAGTGGGTGTACTATCAGGTCCAAGTCATGCAGAAGAAGTTTCAATCGGAATAGAAACAGCAATGGTTGTAGCTTCTGAACATGATGAAATATTAGAACTAATTCAAGATACTTTTATGTGCGATAAAATGAGAATTTACACATCAAAAGATGTAAAAGGTGTTGAAATTGGAGGAGCATTAAAAAACATTTTAGCATTTTGTGCTGGAATTGTTACACAAATGGGATTAGGAGATAACTCTTTTGCAGCTCTACTTACAAGAGGGCTTGGAGAAATAACAAGACTTGGAGCTGCAATGGGAGGTAATAAAGAAACTTTCTATGGATTAAGTGGACTAGGTGATTTACTTGTAACATGTTTAAGTGAACACAGTAGAAACAGAAAAGCAGGAAAATTAATCGGAGCAGGAAAGTCTTTGGAAGAGACTAAGAAAGAAGTCGGAATGACAATAGAAAGTATTGATAATATAGAAGTTGCGTATGAATTAGCTAAAAAATACAATGTCGAAATGCCAATTGTAAATGCAGTTTATGATATTCTTTATAATAACTTAAAACCAGAAGAGGCCGTTAAAATATTGATGAATAGAGAAAAGAAAGCTGAATACAATAATTAAAATTACAAAAATCATTATATTAATAATAGTTAACAATCATGAATAATTTACATAAAAATAATTATAATAATAAAATGGAGGTATATTATGGGATTTTTTGATGATTTAACAAAAAAAGCAAGTGAAACGTACAAAAACACAGCTGAGAAAACAAACAAGATTACAAGAGAAATGAGATTAAAGTCAATGATGAACGACTACAAAGGAGCAACTGAAAAAGTATATGCTGAAATAGGAAAAAAAGTTTACGAAAAACATGTTAGAGAAGAAAACATTGATATTAAAGCTGAACTAGCAGAAGAATGTTCAAAAATCGATGCTTATGCAAAAGAAATAGAAGACATGAGAATGGAAATGCTAGCGCTTAAAGACTTACGTTTATGTAAAGTATGTGCTGCAGAAATACCTTTAAGTGCTAAATTCTGTCCAAAATGTGGATCAGTTCAAGAAGAAATTCAACCAGCTGAACCAGCAAGTGAAACAAAAGTAGAAAACGCAGCTGAGACAACTACAAATTCAGCACCAGCAATGCCAGAAGCACAAGTGGTTGAAGTCGCTCCAGAACAACAACCAACAGCAGAAGCAGTAGTTGAAAACAATGAAAATATAACAGATAATAATTAATCAAAAACTCTACCGAAAGGTAGAGTTTTTAATATGGAAATCTCTCATATAAATAACGAATTAACTCGTCTGCATTATCCTCTGTAACTTTGATAAAAACCCCATTATCAATGCTTACCCACATAGATAACTTATAATCATCAATGTTTTCAATATAAGCTCCAATAATATCAACAATTTCAACAGGATTTGGATATTCTTTTTTCCATTGTTTATCGGAAAAATTAGTTTTATCAAAATCTTTTGTTCCGTAAAAATTGATTAAAAACTTTTCTAATTCTCCAGGCAAAACACTGTACAAACTAACTACTGATTGCATAATTTTCCTCCAATAATATTTCTTTATATTATTATTTTAATTTTAAAAATATATATACATGAGAATAAAAGGTAATTTTTAGGCTAAAATAAGTTATAGAGGTGATTTTTTGAAAAGCAAAAGCACAAAAATATTATTATTTTTGTTATTACTTAATATTTTATCAATATGTTTAAGTGGATGTAATATGCTAAAAAACGATAATTCAAATTTGAATGAAAAAATCAATTCTGAAGTATCATATTTGGATTCTGAATTAATATCAATTGCTAACGAATTAAACAGTATTTGTTACACGAAATATAAAGTAGATACAAAAATGATTACAAATAATTCATCAAATGAAGGAAGTTCAAAATCTGAAGGTAAAGAAAGTCAAAGTAATAGTGGACAAAGCTCAGAAAGTGAAAATTCAAAAGAAGGAAATGAGAGTAAACAAAAACAAAATAAACAAGAAGAGAGTTATGAAATGACATCAAACAACATCTTAAATAATAACCAAGAGATTAATTGGAATAGTATAGCAAGTAAAATTGAAAATTTATATACAAGTTGGACAACAATTGCAAACGATTTAAAAGAAATAGGGTTTGCTCAAGAACAAATAGATAATTTCTCAACTTTAATGGATACAATGACAATTAATATAAAGAACAAGGATAAAAATGCAACTCTAGAAAGCGTAATTAATATGTATGAGTATTTGCCTAATTTTGAAGAAAAAAATCAAAATACCCAATTAAAATATATACTGGATTGTAAATACAGTTTATTACGTTGTTATCAACTTGCGGATTTAGAACAATGGGAACAATTTAACAATTCTGTAATTACCCTAAAAATGAACATTTCCAATATTATTAGTCAAAAAGATAAATATGAAAACAAATATTCAAGTATTCAAAATGCAAGTACAATTATTAATGAAATCAGCAATGAGAAAAACACAAAGAATAGGGAAGTATTCTTTATAAAATATAAGAATCTTATGCAAGAACTTGATAGTATAAAAGTAAAATGATATAATTATAAAAAAATATAAAGGAATGATATAAAAATTATGAATAAATTAATTGCAAAAAATCCAGTGGCAAAACACAATTACACTATTGAAGAGACAATTGAAGCAGGAATTGTACTATCTGGAACTGAAATAAAATCTATTAGACAGGGAAAAGTGAATTTAAAAGAAAGTTATGCTAACATAAAAAATGGAGAAGTATATATATATTCAATGCATATTAGTCCATATGAACATGGAAATATATATAATAAAGATCCATTAAGGGATAGAAAGCTATTATTAACAAGAAGAGAAATAAATAAGCTTATTGGAAAAATCCAAACAAAAGGATATTCACTTGTACCTGTAAGCCTTTACTTTAAAGGGAGTTTAGTTAAAGTTGAGTTAGGAATTGGAAAAGGAAAGAAATTATATGACAAACGACAAGACCTTGCAAAAAAAGATGCTCAAATGAAAATACAAAAGGCATTAAGAATAAAAGAATAAAAATAACCATCTTTTCATTATATACGTTATAAAGTATATTGTAAAAAGATGGTTATAATGTTCTATCTATTATTTCTACTAGCGTAATACCAAATTAAAGCGACAATTACAATTGTTATTATGCCAACTATTATCCAAGTCCAGATATCTCTTCCCATCCAATTTTGAGTAGTGTTACCAGTGTTTTCTTCTGCAGCTGTTCTAGTAGCAGTATAATCGTTGCCATTTTGATTTCTCATATTATTACCCATATTTTCCATTGTGTTATTTACATCATTGCCAGCGTTTTCTACACCGTTCTTAGCGTTATCCATGGCATCTTGAGTTTTGTCTTTAACATTGTTTGCACCATCTTTTATAGCACCGGCAGTTCCATTAGCAGCATCTTCAGCCATGTTTCCTGCCTCATTAACTGTGTTTTTTACTCCATCTACAAGATTATTATTACCATTATTATTATCATTTGCCATTACGTATGAACTCGAAAATATTAGACATAGTATAGCGAATAAGGCTATAAAAATTCTCTTTTTCATTTTTGCCCTCCTATTAGATTTATTTAAATAATACACATAAAATTGTATTTAGTATTAGTATTGATAAATAAATGCAAAATATTCAAGTTTATACATAAAAAATGCATATCACAAATTAGAACTATTCAAAATAAAAAAGCTTGGAATAAAATCCAAACTTTATTTTTTAAAAAAATCTAATTTATTTTAATTTTATAAAAATTGCAACAGCTAATAGAATAATAACAATACCAGTGGCAATTAGTAAAATATTTAATATATCAGAAATTGATAATTTTTTTTCTTCAGTTGTAGAAGAAACTTTTGTTGCATTGTTAGCTGTAGCTTTTTTTGTTGTAGAAGTTGATGTGTCTGTTTGAGTGTTTTCTGTAGCTGTAGTTGAAATAGATGTATCTGTTTCAGCTGATGTAGCTTCTTGTTCTTCAGCAGCAAATACTGATAAATTCATTGAAAATGCAATCATAATCACTAATATAAAAAATAATTTCAATAATTTTTTCATGTTTTAGACCTCCTAAATTTACTATAAATAGTTTTATCTTTTTGTATGTTAATATCATATCAAAAGATTTAATATAAGTCTAGTATTTTTACAATTTTTTTAAAATCATTTATGGGGATGTAACTAGCAAAAGTTGACATAAATGTCGTAAAATGTTATAATAGTTTTATTACATTTTACAATGAAAAGCTGTGTAAAATATTACTAAGGAGGAAAATGTAATGAAAAAGGTGTATTTATCAATTATAAGTCTATTCGCAATGATCATTACTTTAAGTGGCATATCAGAGCTGACATCAAAAGCTATATCACCATGGTACGTCGGAGACGTGAATGAAGATGGAGCAGTAGATGGAACAGACGCAAGCCTTATTTTGCGGGCATTTGGTGAGCTAGGTGCAGGCAGAACATCCAATCTTCCTATTGAAGCAGCAGATGTAAATCATGATGGAGGAATAGATGGAACAGATGCAAGTATAGTTCTTCGAATGTACGGAGAGGCTTCGGCACAAAGAAAAGTTGAGTACGAAGAAATAAAAATTTCACCAGTTTTGACTAAAACTGCTAAGAATGGTTTTGAACCGAATGATCTAGTAAAGTTTACAGGAGGTTCATGGTTTCTTCATACAGATGCAAGTTTGAGTGACAACAACTTATATCCAGAAAAAAATTACATTAAAACAAATAATGTAATTGCTATTGTAGAGCAGCTTGCAGATTCATGGTACAGCTGTTTTGTTGATTGTACTCTAAACAAAGTATTTATTCGTGTTGGACAGCAAGGTCAGGAGTATTTTACCAAGGTTGGAACTTATACAATGGAAGACATTAATAATATAATGACTTCTACTACAAGTACAACGACGCAGCTTACAACAACGACAACAACATCAACAACTACAAGTACAACAACAACTACTACCACGACAACATCAACATCTACAACAACATCTCTCACAACAACGACTGTTATGAGAGATAATACCTACAAGAAATGGGAATGCATAGAATTTGAAGGTATTTCATGGTGTGTTAGGTCAACAGCAGAATTTACAAACAATGTTCTAACTTATCTGAATAACAAAGATATTTTCTTTATAAAAGATTATGTTGGAAACGGATGGTATGAAATTTGCTTCTCTAATAGTAAAAATGAATCAAAATTCTATGTTCAGATTTCAAGTGAGAATGAGAAATACTTTAACAAGTTAAATGCAAAAACATACATGTTTGTAGGCGAAGCATGGAATGTACGTTCCAAAAAAGATTTAAGCGATGATACAGATATCATGTGTGTGCTGAATAATGGAGATGTAATTGCTGCAACAACTATTTATGACGATGGTTGGGCAAAAATACGCACAAATAAGTCAGCAATTAAAGAACTTTATGTTGTGCTAAATCCATTTGTGGCACTAAATAACAAATAAACAAATAACAGCTTTTCAAAAGGCGGCTCCTAATAAGGGGCTGCTTTTTTTTGTATATACATTTATAAAAAATTATTAAAATTTGTAGAAAAAAAATTAGTGTTATGTTAGAATGATTTTAAATAGAAAAACATAATAAAAGGAGATATAGTTATGGAATTAAAAGAATTGGAAGAAGAAATAGTGAAAATCAAAGAAAGAAACAAAAAGGTAGAATTAGACAAAGCTTGGGAAACAAGTTGGACTAGAAGAATATGTATAATGGTGCTAACATATATTGTTGTAATCATATATTCATATGTAATTAGCAATTTCGATAATATATTTTTAAGTTCACTAGTACCAGTAATAGGTTTTACATTATCTACATTGTCATTAGGATTAGTTAGAAAAGTATGGGAAAAGGGTAAATAAGGCTGAAAAATTAAAATTACAAAATACAAAGGAGAAATGAGATTATGAGTGATGAATGGAAAATAGCTCAAGGATTAAAAAAACAGAATCAAGATTTAAGTTTTAAGTTTGATGAAACAGGTAACGATTATGCATATAAGCTAGAAAATGCCAAAAAGATAAAAGAAGAAGAAACCATGGAACAGAAATGGAATTCAAAAAATGTTTATTTCAATAAAAAAAATGAAGAAAAAGATATAGAAGATTTAAAAAAATATATTCTATATTGCAGAGAAAATAATAAAGAGATAATTGTAAATAGAGGAAATTTATCATTTGAAATAGATGATAATAATCCTTCTGATATTACTTTTAAAAAAGAAAATAAAAAGGAAGGGTCAAATATTGCCAATATAAAGAACGGAGAAGTCACTTATTCAGAGATAGAATTAAGAGAAGAGAGATATGCCCATTATTGGGGAAGCGATAAGATTCGTATTGGACTTTCTTTAGTTAGATCAATATATGTAATTAACGGAAATGAGATTAATGAATACTATTCATTTAATCCTCAATATAACGGGAAACTGTCTTCAGAATCCAAAGAAATTGTCGCTAATTATTTTGTGAATGAAAATCCAGAATATTCGAAGGGTGCTCCAGGGGAAGTTTTTAGAGAGGGAATTAATCCTAATGAGCATATGAAGAATTATTTGCAAGACGAAGATGTATTAAGACAATATATAATTCCTGGAACTAGAAATAAATTAGGAAAACATCCATCAGGTTTATATGTAGATAGGAAAGAGTTTGAAGTTAATGAACGTCTGGTTGGACTTACCCACTATTTTTTGGGAGATTCTGAATCAGAAAAGTATAAACAAGAGGTTATAAATTTTACAACTTTCGATGATTATTCTATATATCTAAAAGATGCAAAGGAATTTGAGGAAAGATGTAAGTATGTTTATTCGGTAATTGGAAAAGCATATGAAGCGTTAGGAGAGAAAGATAAGTTTTTCGTAGATGACAAAGAGATAGGTAAAGACGAAGGAAAAAATGAAATAACTCAAGAAGAAACAAATTTAGAAAGCCTTTCAGATGAAGAATTAGATAAGTTTATTGAAACAGAAAATAATAAACAAAAAGAAAATCAACAAAAAATTGAGAGATTGAAAAAAATAAAAAAGGCAAAGGAATTGATAGCATTGAGTAAACAACAAGATAGAGAAATATCAGAATTAGAAAGTCAAATCCGAAATGAAGGGATGGAGTTTGATGAATAATCAATTAATAAAAAAAGAAGATATATCTATATTTGATAAGATTAGAGGATTTTTTAGAAGGATCTTTAATAAAAAGAATCAAGAAATAATATCTGAAAAAATACAGGAAAACAATAATAGGGAAAAAGCTAATGAATTTGAAAAAAGCCTTAAAATAGATGATTCTAATATCGATACAAGAGAAAAAGACTTAAAGGAATTTATTAGTAATATAGAAGCTAACCCGGATATTATTGAAAATTTATCAAATGATAGATTAGATAAATTAATTAATTATTATGAAAACATTACAAATACTAAGAGAATTAAAATAGAAAAATTAAAATCTTGTATAGGCTAAAATTATTTAAATAGTAGTTAACAGAAATATCATGAGCTGGGTTAAATTGACGAATTATGTAAATTGTGTTATAATAAATAGACAAGCCAAGTGCTTTTTATATAGAGTTAATATCCGTTTCTACACCTTTGAGTGTTCACATATAAAAAATAATTTTTGGAGGTATTACTATGGCAGCACAGACACTCGCATTCACGGAAGTGAAGCACTTTAACACACGAGAGCTTAACCAGCTCAAAAAGAAGACCTACGCAGAGATTTGCTCGCAAATCAATACAATTTTCTGCGTAACAGAGGAAAAGGCAAGAAGATTTGCAGACATGTACGAGGAAATCATTTCCTATTCTCAGAGAATCACAACGGCTGACGGAATCGATGTTTTTGTCGCAAAGATTAAGAGACATCTTATCTGCACTGAGCCAAGCTTGTATTCGGTGATGAAGGAACATTATTCTGCTATTGATGAGTGCTATAAGGATGTTACTGCAATGGGTGGAGAATACTTCGAGAATTTGAGTTTCTTCAACTGGGCAATTGAAACAGAAACACCTGTAAAGGCAACATCATTCAGAGTTCCTAAGATGAGAACAGGATCAAGACTCTTCTATGTCGCTTGCTAAAATCTAAAACAATGAAAAGGAGAATGCAAAATGAAAATGAGCAACACAGAGTTTACAAAGGCATTTAACGAGACCTACAAAATGGTCGCAACAACAGGTATCTATTCGATGGAGCTGGCAAGAACAATCGGTTATGGAAATGGCGTGAAAGCCGTTGATATGCCGAAAGAGATGTCGGCTTGTGTGGAAAAGTATGGAGGAGGTTGCTGTTTCCATCATTCGTGGAGACTGATTCATAAGCTCACAGAAGTAGGAATTACTGCACACTGGGCAGTTGTACCTGAACCGAATGAAAATGGTCGAGTTGACCAGAAATGTGTCGTCGTTTATGAAACACCTAATGGCAACAGATATGTAGCTGACATTGTCGAAGACATCAAGGCAGGCGTAAAAGCAACGGATTATGTTGGTGACAGCTGTAAGTGGGTAAATTCCAGAGGGGAGATTATTAATAACTCTCGAATCAACATTTATGATATGGCGAGAATTAGCGATAATCCTATTATCTCGGGATACTTGAAGATTTATCCTAAGCCAGATAGTACAATGTCATTCGGAGAATACTGCAAAGTGGATTGTGAGGTAATCAATATGTACGATGATTTCGGAATGGCTTCTGAAGATGACTACACTGAAAATGAGCCAATGACAACTAAGCAAGTAGTCAATTTTGAAAACACAATGGCTGATTTCGGTGCACCTACAGGAGAAGTAAATGAAGACGATGAACCGACAGGAGATGTTGGTGCAGGTATGAAAATGTCATTAATGGATGGTTACAATGATGATTTGGGATTGTCTATGTAAACAGCTCCATAAATGCTAGGAATAAAGAGGACTGGAAATTCCAGTCCTCTTTTTAACACTTATATCGATTATATATCTGCTTGTTGTGAAATGTAAAAAAATGTGTTATACTTTATTTAGTTTTTTAAATAAAAATAATATTTAATGTTATCTATAGTATTGTGTACATTAAAAAATATAAAAATGTGAACCAATTATAAATAAAAAAGGAAGTGAAAACATGTTTAAGTTACATTCAGATTACAAGCCAACAGGAGACCAACCACAAGCAATTGAATACCTTTCAAAAGGAATTAAAGAAGGCAAGAAATTCCAGACGCTTTTAGGTGTTACGGGTTCAGGAAAGACCTTCACAATGGCAAATATAATACAAAAAGTACAAAAACCAACACTAGTACTAGCCCATAACAAAACTTTAGCACGGTCAGTTGTATTCGGAATTCAAAGAATTCTTCCCAGAAAACAATGTAGAATATTTTGTATCTTACTACGACTACTACCAACCAGAAAGCTACATACCACAATCAGACACATACATAGAAAAAGATGCATCAATCAACGACGAAATAGACAAGCTACGTCACTCAGCAACAGCATCATTATTTGAAACGCGAGATGTAATTATAGTAGCATCAGTATCATGCATATATGGTTTAGGAGACCCAATCGATTATGAGAATCTTATCATCTCATTAAGACCAGGAATGCAAAAAAACAGAGATGCTATACTAAAGAAGTTAATAAACATGCAATATACTCGTAATGAACTAGACTTCAAACGAGGAACATTTAGAGCAAAAGGAGATATAGTAGAAATATATCCATCAGATAGGGGAGAGAGCGCAATCAGAATAGAGTTCTGGGGAGATGAAATAGAGAAGATTTCAGAAATAAATCCATTAACAGGTAAAACAATAGGAATCCGTAACCATGTAATGATATTCCCGAATTCACATTATGCTACAACAAAAGATAAAATGGATAGAGCAGTTAAAACTATAGAAGCGGAATTAAAGGAAAGAGTAGAATACTTCAAAAGTCAGGGAAAA
>ODAI014051767.1_pt1 | contig 18607 bp, 20 predicted proteins | sample 1539321 | NCBI WGS metagenome assembly ODAI01 (sample SAMN02144231, study PRJEB22623) | gut metagenome | biome: sheep rumen | host: Ovis aries | place: New Zealand
ATAATATAGGTATCACATAGAGGTGCAACAAATAACAATAGCAGCTACAGCCGAATGTGATTGTAGCTGCTATTGTTATGGTATATAGGTATTACTCCTGTAGTTTATCGAATGCTTACCTTTCAGCAAAATGACACGACTCTTCACGGTAGATGTAACATACTGACAATGAATAATTTATGGTGAAGGGTCTGTTTAAGGCGTTTTCTTCAGACAGAAAGGGGGCGGTCTGTGGTCGAAAACCGGTGGTTTACGACATAAAAGTGGCTGGTTTTTGAGTTGCTGACCTTGGTCAGCAAATGATTTAGCGGCACCAAACAGGATGAATGGCGGCACCAAACAGGATGAATGGCGGCAAACGGGACGTAATTCAGCAGTGTATCAGGCACGAGAAAGAACTATTCACAGTAACGCACTAATAATCAAGTGATTATAAACTTGTGAAGGGTTGAATTGACCGCTAACACTCTTCTCTTACATAGTCACAATCCTGATGTTACTTGAATGATTGGTCGAGTCGTGACGAGATTCATCTCAAATTTTCTGGAAGACAGACGTCCATTGGGAGTTTTTTGTTATTTTTGCAGAAAAATGTAGCCTGAGGGGTGATGATTCCCCCTGATCATCTGTATATACAGTAAAAACAGCGACGAAAAAGATGCAAAGCAGAGAACAGCAATTCAAGGAGCTCTTCCTTTCGGAGTACGGCAGGATGTATCGGGCAGCCTACATCCTGCTGGGCGACGAAGACGAGGCGAAGGATGCCGTTCAGGATGTCTTCGCCCGGCTGTGGGCAGACGATAGCCCGCTGCGTGAGGAGACGACAAGGGCGCTGCTGCTGACTTGCGTCCGCAATCGCTGCCTCAACATCATTGCACGACGCAATGGTTCAGGGCTTAGAGCGGAGGATCTGGAGTTGGCGGACACAATACCGGCATCCGACGAGGAACTGATTGCTGCCGTGAACCGCTACGTCGACGAGAGGCTGACGCCGCAGACCGGCCGCATCATCCGTATGCACTACGACGATGAGCGGTCGTACAAGGAGATTTCCGACTCGCTCGGCATCAGCACTTCGGCCGTCAACAAGCACATCGTGCAGGGGCTGAGGAAACTACGTCTAACGTTTAAAAGCAGAGAAGTATGAACAGAGATGAGCAGGTCAGGATGCTACTGCATCCCGAGGAATACACAGACGAGCAGATTGCCCAAATGCTGGACGAGACTGGCATTAAGGTGCCTGATGCTGAGGAGGAATGGCAGCGGTTCAAGGCCGGGCGGTTGGTGACGAGGAGCAGGAGGTCGCCGATGCTGAAGATTGCCGCTATGTTTGCCGGCGTGCTGATGCTGTCGGGCATTGTGTACGCAGCGGTACTGACGTTCACCCCTCACCCTTCGCCCTTCACCCATCACCCATCATCCAACACCCAACACCAATCCCCCCTCCACCCTCAACTTGAAAAGCAGGACACCACACTGCTGAAGCCCGTCGTCTTCGAGAACACTGAGCTGCAGACGGTGCTCACCGAGATGGCCTCCCAATATAAGTATAAGGTGGACTACCGGGACGAGACCACGAAGCACATCAGGCTCTACTTCACGTGGGACAAGACGTCGAAGCTTGAGGATGTCGTCGCCATGTTCAACAAGTTCGAGCGCATAAGCATCACCATCGAGAACCAAACGCTGATTGTAGAATAGCAAACTGCACACTACGATGAAAAGGATTACATCTATGCTATTGCTGTGCCTCTTTGTTGTCAGCGCACAGGCCCAACGCATCAGCCGCAACTACCAGGACCTGTCGCTCTCGCGAGTGCTCGAAGACCTTAATGCTGCCAGCGACAAGACCATCTACTTCATCTACGACGAGCTGGAGGATTTTACCGTGACCACCAGTTTCCGGCATCTTCAGATAGAAGAGGCGCTTCGCCAGGTCGTCGGCTTCTACCCCATCAAAGTGACCTACGACGAAAGCCGAATCTTCGTGGAGTGTACCCACAAGACGGAGCACCACCTGAAAGGCCGCGTCATCGACGAGCATAGCCAGCCCATAGCCTACGCCAACATCTCACTGCTCAACCCTGCCGACTCCTCTCTCATCGGTGGTGGCGTGAGCAATGAGAACGGCGACTTCGTCATACCCACTGAAGCCCATCGCGTCATTGCGAAATGCTCGTTTGTAGGCTACAAGACATTGTTCCGTCCCTGCGAGGTGGGCGACATCGGTACAATCATCCTCCAGCAGGAGACCTATATGGTGAAAGGCGTAGAAGTGACGGGCGACCGTATTTTCTCAAAGGCAGAGAACGGACATCTGACCTATCATATGCCTATGCTCTTGCAAGTTTTTCCTGCCGACGATGCCTACGAGGCGCTGACCCGCATTCCCGGCGTATTCGAGTCGGGTGGCCGGCTCACGTTCTGTGGCCAGCCCGTGACCCTCATCATCAACGGCAAGGCAACGACGCTCGATGCCGACAAGGTCGTTGACCGGCTGAGACAGATGCCCGCCGCTATGCTTGCCAAGGCTGAGGTGATGCCGTCGGCTCCCGCGAAGTACCACGTACGTGGAATGGCCATCAACATCGTGACAAAGGACTTTTCGGGCACCAACCAGCTCTCCGGCCAACTTCAGGGTACTTGGCGGCAACACAAGTACAGCACGGGGAAAGTAGGGGGCAGCTTTATCTACAATCACGGCAAGCTGAGCCTCGATGCTTCGTACGCCCTTACCGACGGTTCGGGCTACGGGCAGGTGGAGCACGAGGCCAATCATCCGCTGAACGGCACGCGCAAGGTCTACAGCGACGAGACCCGCAACCGCAGCGACGGCATCAACCACGAATACCATATCGGCATTGACTACGCTATTGTCGACAACCACCGTCTGACTGCAGCCTATACCGGCGAATGGGACAAGACGAAGTCTACCAATACCACCACTGGCACGGCCAACTCCGTGCAACACTCTACAGAGCACGACTACCTGCACAACGTCGACGTCAGCTACGACACGCCGTTCGGACTTGAGTTGGGCGCATCCTACACCAACTATCAGAATCCGCGCACGCAGCATCTTGACGGCTCGATGTACGACAACGAGCGAAATCTGTTTGTCGACAGCCGGCAGAAGGTGGGTAAGTGGCTCTTCACCGCCGACCAGACCCACGCGCTGTCTCACGACTGGGAACTGACGTACGGCGTCAAGGCACAGTTTACAAACAACAACAGCTATCAGACGACGCTCGACCAAAACCGTCAGCAACTGCCCGACGCCACCAGCAGTGTGGATTACAATGAGCGTATCCTGAACGGCTATGCAGGGTTCAGCAAGCAGATAGGCAAGTCGCTGAGCCTCGAAGCATCTGTGACAACAGAGCAGTATCACGCTACCAAGTGGAACGAGTGGCGCGTCTATCCGCAGTTTAACGCTATGTGGAACGTCAACCAGAAGAATATGCTCAACCTCTCGTTCAGCAGCGAGGCCGTCTACCCCAGCTACTGGAGTACGATGAGCAGCATCTACTATGCGTCGGCCTACACTGAGATTTGGGGCAATCCCGACCTGAAGCCCATGTCGAAATACGAGGTGAACCTGATGTGGCAGCTGAACCGGAAATATACCTTTACGGCATTTGCGGAGTTGGAACCCGACTACTTCGTGCAGCTGGCCTACCAGCCCTCCGACCGCATGGCCGTCATTATGAAGGAGACCAACTTCGACTACTCCAACTACTACGGCCTGCAAGCCTCTGCGCAGTTCAGCGCAGGCAGCTGGCTCAACGGTACCCTGATGGCCACAGGCCTCTACCGTCACGACAAGAGCGACAACTTCTTCGACTTGCCCTTCGACCGCACCCGGCTCTCAGCCATTCTCGGCGGCACGGCCGTAGCCAAGTTGTCTCAGCGGAACGACATCCGTTTCATCCTCAATCCTTTCTTCCAGTCGAAAGCCATTCAGGGCGTTTATGACATCGCCCCGCTGTTCTATCTGAACGCCTCGCTCCGCTGGACATCCGCAAACGGCAAGTGGAGCGTCATCGCCAATGGCTCGAACATCTTCAACGGCTATGCCAACACCCGCTCCATGCTTGGCAATCAGGACTACGCCATGCGCGTCTGGATGAACTACGCCAGTGCCTCCCTCACGGCTGTCTACCGCATTGGCAACTTCAAGGAGAAGAAAAAGAAGGAGGTCGACACCTCGCGAATGGGGTATTGAATGATGAACGGTATGTTCTGTAAATTGCAGATAGCATCCGCCGCTCTCCCCTCCCATCGTAGGGGTGGGGCTGGGGGTGGGGTCACTAACTTCCTGTGTTTTAGTACGCCACCATCGACATCAGCTACGACGACCAGTCGCGCACCGTCACCTTCGGCGCCCGCAAGGGGCAGTTCCCCGGCATGCTCAAGCAGCGTCGCTTCAACGTTGTGCTCGTTACGCCCGACGCTCCCCGCGCCCTGAACCTCGGCCGCTCGACCAAAGGTCGCTCGCAAGGCGAGAACCCCGAGGGCCGCATGGTGCAGTACAGCGGCAAGTCGGTCAGCGTCAAGCTCTGACCGGACTGGCATAAATCTCCACAAATCTAACTTAAATCTTGTTGATAAAGAGATTTAGTGTTAGATTTGTGGAGATTTCTTGTCGGTTAGCGGAAGATATCGGTGGTTAGTCAGTCTTGCTGGACAATAATCTTAGCTTGTTGGTCACCGCTCTTAATCATCACTTCGCCGCTGCGCGCCTGCGTGCCGTATGGTTTCGAAGATACGACAATTTTCATGACCGACGTGACAACGGTAGAGTCGGCTACCACTGTAGATTCCTTTTCAACCAGTTTCTTCAGTTTGCCACCTAATTTACGCAGGAATCCGTCTTCCTTTTTCTCTTCGCCGACGACATTAACCCAGCTGGGCTTATAGTAGACGCTCCAGTTCCGGTTGTTGTTGTCTTCCTCGGTCTCTGATGAATTGGAATAGACCTCCACCGACTTGCTGCCTCCCGCCGACGTGAAAGTTACTACCGCCTTGCTTATGCCGAGGGTTGTGGGCTTGCCGCTTTGCTCAATCCATAATGTTTTCATCAGGTTGCCTGCTGCTACCTTGACGTATTGGCTGCGTTTCTGAGTGCTGCCGTTGGCCGGACAGTAGACGTCGAAGCTCTGGCTTTCAGGGTGTGCTGTCACCGTGACGAACGATTCGCCGCCCTCATTGGCCACTGGGCTGACGATCCACTTCGGCTCCTGCGTCCTGACTGTTACCGTTACCGTTCGTTCTTCTGCGTCAGTCTGTAGCCTCTCGGAGCTCAGTACAAGAGTTTCTCTTGCAGCTGAAGGCTTGGCTGGCGCCGTCGTCGTTGTCGCGTGCGGTGTGTCGTCGGTCAGTCCTTTGATGATGTTATTGCTGACGACAATGGCATCGTCGCATTTCTTCTTGTTGGCGGCAGAGTCGTACAGTCTCTTGGCAGAACGGAATTTCTCGATAGCCTGCCTTTGAGCTTTCACAGTCTGTTTCTTCTGTAGCTCAACTCCTTGGTTGTATAGTCGGTCGCCGGATGATTTGCCGCCTTGTGCGGCGAGTGCTGCCGGTGCGACTATCATGATGGCGAGGGTGCAGCCTTTTATCCACCGCATAGTATTCGTAAGGATCATAACGATAATAGATTTACTTGATGACACTTGCTATTTCCTTCACTCTGTTTCTGATTTTCCCAACCTCTTCGGCCACGATGGGATCTGGGTCGTCCTTTAGCAGCTCCACTTTCTGTTGTAGTTCGTCTCGGGCTTTGACTAGTGCATCCATGAGCCGTTTCTGCTCCTCCGCGTAGCCGCTGCAGAGCGTCGTGTCGCCAGCCTCGACGGCCATGGCGTCGGCTTCGTCGAACAGACGCTTTGCTGCGACGAGATGTGCGTCATAGCCCTCGTCGTGCAGATAGCCTTTCTGCGCCAACTCGACAGCTTGGCCGATTTTTGCGGCTACGCTGTGGGTGAGCGAGTCACGTGTGGCTTTTTCTGTTGTGGCATTTATTTTCTGTCCCTGCCGCGCAGAAAGGTAGAAGCCAATGGCCGTAGCCAGCACGATGGCAACAGTGATAGCGGAGGCTATGTGGAAAGCGCGTCTTTGCAGCGGACGGGTAGCCCTCCTGATATCCATCGACTCTATGTCAACGCGCATCTCGGTGGCCGTCTGGTATCTTAGCCGCGGTTTCTTCTCACAAGCTTTCTGTATAATCATCCTCAGCTGTCGGTTTTTGATGTCCTTGACGGGCACTTTTGTGTTTACCTGCCGGTCGAGAATCTCGTAGCGAGTTCCGCCGAAGGGCACATGTCCTAAGATACACTGGTACATCAGTATGCCAACGGCGTAGATGTCGGTAGCCTGATCTTGGTGCTTGATGTCGCCCAATGCCAGTTCGGGCGCAGCATATTCCGGCTTTCCCATGAAGATGCCGGCCACGGTCTGCACCTTGTCGTGGGTGGTCAGCTTGTCCATCTGCTTACAGATTCCGAAGTCGATGAGCTTGATATGCTCGTCGTCAGTAATCATGATGTTCGATGGGTCGATGTCGCGGTGGATATAGCCTGCGTCATGCAGAGCCATAAGTCCTGACAGCACGTTCTTTCCGATGATTTTTGCGAAGTGGTCGGGATCCTTGCTGTAGATGTTCTGCAGTTTCTTGGCAAAAGCTATCTCGTTGCCCTTTACGTCGGTACACTTACCGTCGAAGACATCGGTCAGTGATACGCCGCAGAGCAACTCACTGACGACGTGATAGTGTTTTTGTACGGCACCGTTGTGATAGGTCTCTGTCTCGATGAACCCTAACATCTCAATAAGATTGTCATTCCGTAGCTGTACTGATGCCTCACGGCGTGCACGCTCCACGATTTGGTCCGAAAGGTCGGCAAACATAAACTTGATGGCGACAGGTCGTGTTTCCTTGGTTTTGACGTTGACTTGCCGTCCCTCGTAGACTTTGCCTGTTCCGCCTTCGCCGATAGGGTCGCGGTCGGCATCGACCTCGTAATAGATACCCTTGGCTCTTTCCGCCTCTCCTTGTAGTTTTATGATGGCCATGTTGTTTTCGTCATTTAAATTATAGCAGCTGCCTCAGAAATCGATGTCATCGAAGTTATCGTCGGCACATAGGTCGCTATCGTCATCATTTTCGTTGCCGGTGAAGTCAATCTGGTCGCAGTCGTCCTCAGCCGACATGAAGTCGCCGCCGTCTACCTCGGGTAGTACGAAGTCGTCGGCCATGCACTCCAGGGGCGCTTCTCCGCCAGCGTTTTCAATATATGCCGCGTCAATAGCGTCGATGGCGTTCAGAATGTCCGTCAGTACCTGATTGTCGTTCATTAGGAGTTCGACCGTTTGGGTTTCCGCATCGGTTAGCATGCCGTCCAAGTAGGCCGCCATCTGTTCTTCGTTGAGAACGGGTTCAATATACATTCCCATAGTTGTTTTCCCTTTTTAAGACTTCGTAAAACTGTTTTTTTGCTCGCATGTGTTTATTATAGAAGTTGTCCATGCTCATTCTAAGGGCGGCGGCAACCTCCTCGTTGGTCATACACTCTATATAGCGTAGTCGTAAAATGGCAGCATACCGTTTGTTTGGCATCAGATTCAGGAGGGTTTCGATGTCGCTGCGGCTCATGAGCGGTCCTTCCTCGTATATAGATGCGGCGTATTGGTCGAATCTGTCACTGCAGTGCCCGTTCTTTTCTGTTTTTTGTTCCATGATGGGGGCGTATCGTCTTCTGCGGAAGTGTGCATAGCAGTAGTAGACAGCAATAGTCTTTAGCCATGTGGTGAGTGTGCTGCCAAACCTGAATGACTGCAGTTTGCAGAGGCCGGAAGTCCTGTCAGGTGTCATCAGATGGAGATAAATCTCGTTGATGAACTCCAGGCATGACTGGCAGTCAGTGTAATAGTTGTCGAATACCGCCTTGAACAGTGGGTAGCACTTCACATACAGATATTGCTGCGTAATCTGCTGGTTACGCAACAATATTGCTTTTACGACGGCACGATCGTCCAACGGTTGTGAGTGTTCCATGCCGCTGGGTTACTGGTTGCCCTTTTCGGGTGTGGCAGCTTTTAACTCATCTGGGGTTATGACAATCGTCGATGTGCGCTTAGGCGATACATACTTGTAGGCGAGATTGCACTTTCCGCCGACGAGGTGTTGTCTGAGGTTTTCTGAAATCTCCTTAGTGATACTGCTCTTTGCACTGTCAAGGTTGACTGTTGTCAGTCGTTTGTCTGACAAACTCAGCCAGAATGTCAACGTGTCGTTCCTGAGCGTGACGGAGTCGGTGGTGGTGCCGTTGCCGTTTTTTACGGGGCATTTCTTCCGGTACTCTGCCGTTACGTCGCTCAGTGATTTTTTGTAGGCTTCATGTTGTTTCCCGCACGAAATGGCAGTGGCTATTGTTGCCATTATGGTAATGGCTAGTAATGCTGAAACTGTTTTGCGTATCTTCATAGTTGTCGAGAACTTAAAGTATGTTGAACGTTGTCGTAAAGAGTTGCACGCCTTTTTCGAAGTCGTAGATGGCAACTTTGTACTCGCCGGCTTTCCAGAAGTCGGGCTTGTCGGTGCCGAACGGTGCCAGCGTGGCCTCGGTGTCCTTCTTGGGCTTCTTGAGTTCAATGTTGCCGGTAGAACTATAGTCCATGCCCTTGGTGGCTACCATGGGCTTGCCGTCGGGATTCGTAATCTTCATGCCCAGTTTGAAAAGCCCTTTCTCGGTTGATGAGACCTTCACACGAGCCTTAATATATCGGCAGCTGTTCTTACGCAGTGGTTGGTTGAAGTCGGCGAGAGCGTTGCCTTGTGCGTCGAAGCTGCCAAAGGCGATGTCAGAGACTGTCAGCGGGCTGTTGCCCACTGCTCCCTCGGGTATGATGGGGCGGTTTGCTTCGACGGAATCCTTCTGCCACTTGTCGAAAGCCTTTTCGTAGGTGCTTTTGAAGGTCGCATCTACGTCTTTGAAGGCGAATAGTGTCCTGAAGAAACCGCCTTGATAGTCGGTCGGGGTCATAGCGTAAGTCTGTGCAAGGAACTCTACGCGCTTCTCGTTGTAGACGCACTTTACCTTGTGCTTGCGATTCACCTCGTTGCAAGCTACTTTTGCGCACGATGGCTTGAATGTTGTCTCGTTGTCAAACTTCAGCCCCTTGCGGTGGATGGTGTACAGCACAGGACTGCCCTCGTCGATAGTCACCCAGTAGAACACACCCTCACGCTTAAAGCAGACACTGTTGTCCTTAGTGTCGACAGTGGGTTGGAGACCGGCCAGCCGAAGATATTCCATCAGGGCTTTCTGGGCCTTGGATTGTTCGTCCGTCAGTGGCTTCTGAGCCATTGTCCCCATTGATAGAGCCATGAGGGCTGTCAATGTCATTATTCGCAGATTCTTCATCATAGTACGTTAAATTGTTTTTTAGTTGTTTTGTTTTTTCGGTTTCTTACTTCAGCGCAGACAGTACGAGCCAGACCGCCGCGACAACGGCCAGCAGGGCAGTTGCCACGATGACAGCCACCAGCAGGCGGCGCTTCTTGCCTGCATTTGTACTTGCATCGGTGTCGTCGGATGGCTCCGGAGTGCTCCCATCGTCGGAAAGTGTCTCTTCTGTGGCGTCAGCTTTCATTCTATCGTTGCGTGCGGCAATCTTGCTGGCAATCAGTTTGCGCACCTTTTCCCAGTCTAACGGATAGCTGTCATCGCAGGCCAGTAGCACCTCGGGCACCTCGCCGTCGGCGGGAATGTTGATGGTCTCGCCACGTCCGAGCCGTTTGCCGTTCACCAGTGTGCCGTTGGCACTGTGGTCGGTAATCACGTAGAACTGTCCTCCGGTAAAAAGCCTGTAGGTGATGTCGATGTGGCTGCGGCTGACCTTCATCTTTTTATCGTCTATCAGAATGTCACAGCCCTCGCGACCTACGGTGATGAATATGTCGTCAGTCTTGTTCGAACTGATGATAGTATGGGGCTTGATGCCATTCGGCAGCAGCGTTTCCAGATCCTTACGGAACTCTCGGCACGACTGGTAGCGCTTCATCATGTTTTTGTCGGTGGCATGGTCGAGTATCCCCTGCAATTTGGCTGGAAATGACTTTTTGCTGTGCTTCGACAGTCGGGGGAATGGGGTGTTCGCAATGTTTGATCGTGTCTCGAGGTCGCTCCTCAGCGTGTCGTAGGCATGATGACCGGTGAGCATATAGTAGAGTACGCAGCCCAAGGCATAGATGTCGGCCCTATGATCGACGGAGAATCCGTCGGCCTGTTCGGGGCTCATGTAGCCGTCAGACCCGATGACAGTGCCGATGACGGTGCCGCCGCCCTGTCCGCCCATATCCTTAGCAATGCCGAAATCGAGGATGCAGATGCGCTCATCGCGCCTGATCATGATGTTGCTGGGCTTGAGGTCGCGGTGTACGAACCGCTTCTCGTGTACCACCTGCATGGCTTCGAGTATCTCGATCATCAGCCTGACGGCACGCTCGTAGGGGATGGCACCATACTTCTGCACATACTGCTCGATGTTCAGACCGTCTACATACTCCATGACGATATAGAAATTGTCGCCAGAGGGGAACTGGTCGTACACTTTGACAATGCTGTCGCTGTTAAGTTGCTGGAGCAGTTCCACCTCGCGCTCTGTGCGCGTCCTGATTTCGAAGTCGTAGGCGAACTCTGGGAGGATTTCCTTAATGGCCACTTGCCGCCCCTGAGGGTCGGTGCCGCGGAGTACGCGCCCCATACCGCCTGAGCCTATAGGCTGGTCTTCCACTTCATAGATGGATATCTTCTTCATGTCTTCTCTTTACTATGATTAATTCTTCAGTGCGTCTATCTCTTCCTGCGTCAGTCGGTCTTTCTGCGGTTGTAGCTTGGAAGAAGGAGTGACGCTGCTTTTTCTGGACTCCTCATTCTTGCGTTCCTCCCTGCGGACGATGGATGGTTGCGATGGTGCTGGCGGCGTGACAGTCGGCTTCACTACGGTTGTTGTGGTGCCTTTTATCTTTGTCGTTGTCCGGCTGTTGTTGCCAGTATTGCGCAAGAAAAGCCAGTAGCCGCCGAAACAGACTGCTGCAATCAAGATGACGGCAATGATTGAATAAATAATTGTGTCAGTCTGTCGGCGACCAATTGACGCTGTGGCCTGAACGTCGAAGATTGTCTTCGACGGGTCGGCTTCACCACTCTTGGTCGCCTGCATCAGGATGACGGTGATGTTATCGAGCCCCCCGGCATCGTTGGCCAGTGCTACCAGGCGGTCAGCCTTCTCCTGCAGCGTCAGTCTGTCGTCAAGCAGCAAACGCTCCATCTGCTCCTCGGCAACCATACTGCTCAGACCGTCGGAGCAGAGCATGAAGATGTCGCCAGGTGTAGGTGCAATGGGCGATGCGATGGTCTCCGGGGCCGACATGCCTTCAAGGCCTATGCAGTTGGTAATCTCGTTACGCTGCGGATGTGTGGCAGCCTCTTCCTTCGTAATCAGTCCACCGTCGACCAGCATCTGTACATATGACTGGTCGTGCGAAATTTGTCGCATGCGGCCCTTTGCCACGTAGTAGGCACGGCTGTCGCCCACCCAGCCGCAGTGTACGTGCCCGTCTTTAACTATCAGCATGACGCACGTAGACCCCATTCCCGCCAGTTCTGGATTGCTCGCCGTCCTGTTCAGCACGCCTTGGTTAGCGGCCAGGATGGAGCTCCTAATAGCATCGTCTGGCGACGGGAATGTGTTGTCTGTCAGGATGTTCTCAATGATAGTAACTGCCAGCTGGCTGGCCACGTCACCGGCAGCCTGTCCACCCATTCCGTCGCATACAGCCAGGACCCGTCCGTTGGGCGAGTCGAAGACGGTCATGCTGTCCTCGTTTAGCTGTCGTTCCACGCCGACGTCGGTTGCTTTGGTTATTCGGAAGTCACTCATAGCTTACTGTCGTCAGATTTGTGGTATTGCCAGGAAGATGAAAAGGGTGCTACCGACGCGAATGATGTCGTAGTTTTGTAGTTCGCCGTCGTCAAGGAGTTCCTTGTTGACGTAGGTACCGTTGCTTGACATTTCATCGTGGAAGCGGAACTTGTTGTTGCCGCTCAGGTAGCGAATAGACATGTGCTTGCCGCTTAGCTGGTTGTCGTCGGGTATAGATATGTCGCACGAGGCATCGCGGCCAATGACGTTGCGCCCCTCGTAGATGTTAAAAGCCTGCCCCATCGGGGTGCGGTTGTAGGTAACTAGGAACCCGACGAGCTTACGGTTTGTCTCGCCGGTCGTCACTCGCGCTCCTCCGCTGACGGCAGGATTGTGGCGGATGACCGTCTTACCCGGTGTAGCCTTCGGTCGGGGAACATCCTGCTGAGCGGCAAAGCGTGCTGATAGCTTGGTGGGACCTGTCGGGTCAAGCTCTGGCTGCAGGCCGGGAACCGCGATGTCGCCGCCAGTTGATTGCGGGCGTGGTACAACCTTGGTGTGGGCACCAGGAATAGCTCCCAGTGCCCCGCCAGTTGGTTCAGGTTCTGCCTCACTTCTCGTCGCTGCCGTCTGAGCGCATAGCGGGCAAATGTCTCCATAGATATTCTGGTCATAAACGTGACCATTCGGACATGTCTTCTTCAGCATGGTCTTTTTATCGTTAAAGCGTTCTTTACACAATGTCGAGGGTATCAGGGCCGAGGTCGTCGAAGGCGTCGTCGGCGGTGTCGTTGATGGTTGTCAGACCGTCGTACTCGTCCTCCTGCTCCGGTGTCTGATACTCGGCTTCGCGCGAATACTGGTCGGCGCGGGCGTTGCTGTTGTAGTTCTCGTTGTTCTCGGCATAGTCGTGCTTGTAGACCTCGTCAGTCTTCTCATCCTCGAAGTTGTTCTTCACGACCTCGTCATCCTTCCCGCTGGACGGATTGTTGGCGACGGCTTCGTCATCGTAAGGTGGGGGCGTCAGGACTACTGGCTTCACGACGACCTCGGGTGTCTGATGTCCCATTGCAATTTGGTTTTTGCCTACAAGCGGGGTCATTTCGTCGTCGTTGAACACCCCGTTGCCGTCCTCATCGTAAGCATATTGGTCGGCTCTCATATCGCCATCGCCGTCTATCAGTCTGATTTTGTGGCCATTCAGTTTGCCCTCTTCTATTGTACCGACGGTTTGTCCACTGAGTACGTCAACCACTTTAGTAGTTGTTTCAAACTGTGCATGGTCGACCATGTCCTGAGGCGACCTCGGGTCGGGAGAAGGGGCGGGGGCGGGCTCCGGTGCAGGTTTCGGGGCCGGTGTGGCCTGATGGGTTGCGGGCTGGGCTTTGGGGGCGGGGTCTGTCACTTGGCTTGCTGCGGTCTTTGCGGCATTATCCATGTCGTCAACATTGATGGGAGGGGTTGGTACTTCCTTTCCTGTCAGCTCTGTCGCTGCATACGTGGTGGCACTTCCTGCCGCGAACAGTCCGGCTGCTGCCGCTGCGCGCTTCGCATTGTTACTCTTTTTCACTGCTGCGTTCTCAAGCTCTTCGAGCTGGTAATCTTCGTTTGCCATAATTGTTTGTTTTTAATTTTGGTAGTTAATTGTTATTTTTGATTGTTATAGGTTTTCTAGCTCCCTGTTACTTGCATAGATGCACGAAACTTTCGAATCTGTCACCTGTGCAGAGAAAAAATGCAAAAAAGAGAAGCACCGCCACACCAACGACGGCCAGCGACAGCCGCAGGCTGCGGTAGGGATCCTTGACGTCGGCCCAGTCGAGGCTGACTGTATGTGCAAAGGTCACGGTGTCGTTGCGCGATACGCGCGTACCTTTATTATTTACCCTTTGCCCGTTGACAAATGTTCCGTTGCTGCTCGTGTCGTGGATAATCATCTTCCCCCAGAAGTAGCAGTCGAGCACGGCATGCTTGCGGCTGACGAGGTCTGAGGTATCAGGGATAACCACGTCGTGTTGTTTCTGCCAATTGTAATCTTTCTCATCCTTCTATGGTTTTGTTTTCCGACATCTGTGCTGAATTATAGATGAATTCTTTTTAGAAGTGGAACCTTATACTCTGAGTCACATTTCAAGTCAACGGCAATCATTGTGTGGTTGTCGTGCATTCCTCCCTTTTCTTTTCCAATCTTCTCTACCATTGATTGGGTGGACTTGACGGTTGCTTCCAAGTCGGTATGTGAGGTGAACATACTGATAATCTCTGGTTCGGGCTGGGTGTTCCAAACGCCGTCGCAGCATAGAACGAAACGGTCGCCCTGCTTGTACTCCAGCTTTGATACTTCGATGTCCAAGTCGGGCAATATGCCAATTGCCTTGCTCAGGATGTTTGCACGGGGATGCACACGAGCCTCTTCTTCTGTGATGTATTGCGTATCGTGGCCGGAGATTTTTCTTCGAAGTCTCTGAATGAGCGACTCGTCTTTTGCGACGTGCTCGAACACCATCGAATGGTCGAATGTTCGGAATATCTTGTGTCCTCGCCGCAGTTGGTAGACGCGTGAGTCGCCGACATGAGTGACGTAGGCTGCGTGGGCATCAATCAACAGTAGGGTCAGTGTTGTGCCCATACCCTTGAGGCTCGCCTCCTCTTGTGACTTCTTGTAGACGGCATTGTTAGCTGCTTTTACGGCCATGATGACAGCCTCGTCGGCAGGGAGCACCTCGGTTTGTTGGAGGAAGGTCTCCAACATCGTCTGGGCAGCAGTTGCCGAGGCCACGCATCCGCCAGCATGCCCTCCCATGCCGTCGCAGACCAGGAAGATTTCATTGTCGTTAACCGTCTCGTGGGCCATATAGTCCTGGTCTTCGTTGCGTCCTCCGATGCAGGTATAGCCGTAGAAGGCGACACGGTCTGACTCGCCTTGGATGTAGGGAGGCAATATGCTTTCGTTCTTTTTTGTATCCATATTCGTCACGATTGCAATATGATGGTCTTGTCGTTGTAGTGGTCGGCCTCAACAGGTTTCGACGGCTTATAGACGTCGGGAGGAGCCTCTTCGGATTCGTGGCTCTCGTCGTGTGTCGGCTTCTCCTCATCGGGACTGTCGCTGGTGTCAGCTCTCCTTTTGAATCCGCTTGAGACTGTCAGCTTGTCAACGGCATTAAACAAGGAGATTATCAGCGTGTAGTGAAGGCCAACGCCAATGACGTCGCCGTCGGTACAGCTCTGTGCATCGAAACCCACTTTCTTGCCATTCACGCTTAGGCCTGTTCCTGAGTTTGCCTCTGATAGGGTTATCTGCAGGTTGTCTTCTCCTTTGCCGTTCCTTTGCCTCCTGACTAACAGTGTACCGTGTTCTGCGGAGACGGTCTCTTCGAGCAGGCAGATGTCACACGACGCGTTGCTGCCAATCATGTTTCTGCCAATGTAAATGGGAAACAACTCGCCGTCGGTACCTGCAGAAATGCTGAAGAGTACGCCGACGAGAGGGCGGTGCTGAAGCCTGACGATGCGCTCGGCCTGGTCGTCGGCTTGAGGGATTACTTCGTCTGCATCATCCATAGGCTTTTCCTCCTGATGGTAAATTTCCGGCACGTAAGTGCGGTTGGTGTCGAACAGACTTGCAGTAGGTCTATAGAGGGCATCGAGATCCATACATGTGTAGACTAAAGGGTTGCTTCTGAGAAAATAACGACTGTCTCGCCTAATTGCAGTCGGTCGCCAGGCTTCAGCGTGTAGGGCTGGCTTACACCGTAAATCTTCCCGTTGACAATAAGGGGGTTGTTGGCTTTCAGTGCAACAATCTGTGTCACAAGTTTGCCAGCTACCGGCTGCACCGTAAGGCGTGCATGCTGGCGACTCATGGCGATATCGGGGGCCAGTTGCAATGTCGCAGGGCTGTCGGAACTCTTCCGGCCTAAGATGTAGGTGCCCTGCCCTAATGAGAAGCTGACATCGCTGCCCGCAACCTGGAGTAGGGGGCGTTGTCCGAGCGGCTTTGCACTGGCGGCATGTGCAACCTTGGTTGCTGCGTGCCGTGCAGGGAGGGAACGTGCTAATTCTGGCGCCTCTTCCGTCCGGGTTACTGGCTGTGGAACGGGCAAGTCCTTGATGAGTGCCGTAAACGGAGCTGCATACTTGCAGCTTGGGCAGTTGAACGACTGCTTGGCCAATGACGCTGGGTCATTAGGTGTCAGTTTGTACTGCTTCTTGCAGACTGGGCATGTAATGATAAATGCTGACATATTTACGCTTTGTTGTTATAGATTTCATCTGACGTAGACCAACACCATGTCATCGGGGAATTGCCCCCACATGACGGGGTGCTGCTTGCCTTGTGTGTAGTACTCTACGTTGTGGGCAACGTAGTTGAAAAGTTCGCGGGCTGTCACCTTCTTGTCGCCGTTCTTGTCGGCCTTCCCGCTCAAGCCCCTGAGCAGGAAGTTGTTGAAGTAGGAGTACTTCATGTCAGTACTCTCAAGTGAACTCTCGTCGGCCCTGCTGCTCAGGAACAGCAGTACTTTGCTCTCCTTCAGATAATCGCTGCGCCGGTCGCCCACATTCCGGTATCTTCTGGCAAACGTGCCCGAGTGGCATGAGTCCACAAACATCATCTTCCGCCGCGCCTTAGCCTTGAGCATGATTTTCTGAACCTCATAGCAGAAGACCACCTCCCGGGCTTTGAAGTTGTAGGTGCTTATGAGCCCCTCCATGCCATGGCCGCTATAGGCGAAGATAATCTCGTCATCGGGTGTTGACTTGGCAAACTCCTCCTTCAGCACTTTCAGAATGTGCGAGCGTGTGGCATTGGCATCAAGCAAGACAAACGGTTGTGTGCCGTTATACTTCTTGTAGAACCTGGCCAGTGCATTCATGTCGTTACGAGGGCAGTTCAGCTGGTCCTGGCCTGAGTTGTTGGCACCCACACCGACGCATACAATATACGTTTTCTGGGCAACGGCGCTGGTTGCCGCAGACAACAATAGTAGCGATAATAAAAGGCTGTGGATGAAACTATGATTCTGACTCATAAAATGGGACTTTACATTTAGGACATCTTCCCTCTGCCAAGATGTTTTCATAGAGTTTGCCGGCAAACGGCACGTGGCATTTCGGACAGCAGAAAGATATCTTGTAATTCTTCTCGTTCTTGTTCTTCTTGACGATAACGTCGCGGCTGACCTTGCTGCAGTACATCATCAGTACGACTAAGAACACCACGGCAATAATTGGCCCTATCAGGAGCACGTAGAGGTCTTGGCTGTCGCCCATGACCTTAGGTATGATGGCGGAGATGCCGCCACCGGCAAAGGATCCGACTAAGCTCAGCGTGCGCAGGCTGTTGATGCTCGCCTGCTTCTGCTCCAGTTGAAGTTTGGTCTTCTCGTAGTTTTCAGCCACCTTGCGCAGATAGGAAATGTCTTCCTTGGCCGGTTGTTGGGCAGAGTCAGCCCGCAAGGAATTGGCCGGCTGGCCTGCCAATGGCTGGGGCGACTGTAGAAGCTGCCCTATGCGGAAAACGAAGTAAGGGCCAAGTCTTACCTCAGTGTCGGCATCCACCCTGCATTGCGAAACCTGGCGGTAGGCGGTGCCTGTCTTGACGAAGGTGCCTACCTCGGGTCTTGACTTGTCTGTCAGGGTCATGGCTCCTGTTGCCTCGTCATAGGTGAAGACGGCATGCTGGCGGCTGACGTATTCATCTGTAATCGTAAAAGGCTGGTTGCCTTCTCTACCTATTATAATTTGTCTCATCGCATGTCCTGTTCGTCGAAGCATGCTCTTGCGACCTCCTGCAAGAAAGTTGATAATGGAGTTGACTGCTACACAAATAAAAAGAGCGTGAGATCCGTACCTTGTTGCTTATCTCGCGTTCCTGGCCTTCGAACTTGCCTTCTCAGAAAGATAAGCAACGCCGAAGCCCACGCCGATATGAATATACTATCCCCAAAGAAGGATTGTATGAATGGCAAACAATCCTCTCAGGGAATGTGTATAGACACATCCCGAGGACATCTACTGTTGCATCATCACTTCTGAGAGTTCGGAGTGTTCGAAGTTCGGAACCCAGCGATGAGCGCCTAAGTAAACGCCTTTCTACAAAATGTAGTGACTCTGGCTTTTCCCACCCAATGCTCGCCGTAGCGTGGCGGCATTAGCCTCTCCCGGCTCGGCGTGGACCGTTCTCATGATTGTGCTTTGCTGAACACGTTCAGGTATGACAAAAATAGAGAACAGATTCCTAGAGTCGGCGCAAAGATAAGAATAATTTTCAGAACAAGCAAACTTTTTGGGCAAAAAGTACTAAAAAGGTCTGAACTTTACCTACTTTGAATGCAAATTAGCTGGCAGGTCAGTTGAAGTGGGCCACTATCGACATCAGCTACGACGACCAGTCGCGCACCGTCACCTTCGGCGCCCGCAAGGGCTCGTTCCCGGGTATGCTTGGGGTCGTTTAGTCGTCAATGTGGTCCACCTTGACAACGATGACGCGGATGGTCTGGTCGCCAGTGTCAAACACCTAAGACTATGGCTGGGGCGATATTGAGTTTCTTGCTGAGTTCTCTGCCGATTTTCAAAGAGGGCTCACTTTTGCCGTTCATGATTTCACTCACACGGGCGGTGCTGAGCCCAAGCATTTCGGCAAGCTTGGTTTGATTGATTCCCATCTCGTAAAGAC
>ODAI012727074.1_pt1 | contig 18606 bp, 15 predicted proteins | sample 1539321 | NCBI WGS metagenome assembly ODAI01 (sample SAMN02144231, study PRJEB22623) | gut metagenome | biome: sheep rumen | host: Ovis aries | place: New Zealand
GCACCCGCTCAGGATCTGAATCCTTTCACTAATGCAACATGCCCCTTAGTTTTCTCTTATACGTTGAATCTGAACAGGATCACATCCCCGTCCTTGACGACATACTCTTTGCCTTCCATTCCTACGAGGCCCTTCTCCCTCGCCGCCGCAAGGGATCCCTCCCTGAGCAGCACTTCGTAGTTGACGACCTCCGCCTTGATGAAGCCTCTCTCAAAATCGCTGTGGATCTTGCCGGCTGCCTGAGGCGCCTTGGTTCCGATCTTGATCGTCCAGGCTCTGCACTCGTCCTCTCCTGCTGTCAGGAAACTCATGAGGCCGAGCGTGCGGTAGCTGGCAGTGATCAGTTTGTCGAGGCCCGACTCAGAGATTCCGAGGTCCTCGAGGAACATTGCTTTCTCCTCGTCGTCAAGCTCCGCGATCTCAGACTCGATCTTGGCGCAGACTACGAATACTTCCGAGCCTGTCTGCGCGGCATACTCCCGAACGGCTGCGACGCCTTCGTTGGACGCGCCGTCATCCGCGAGATCGTCCTCCGCGACATTGGCCGCGAAGATCACGGGCTTCGCTGTCAGGAGATTGTATCCCGCGAGCCACTTCTCTTCCTCTTCGCTCTGCGGCTCGATCGATGAAGCCGGTTTTCCCTCTTCCAGGTGCTCTTTTACGCGCTTAAGGAGTGTCATCTCCCGCCCCGCTTCCTTGTCCATCTTTGCAGTTCTAGCCACCTTGGAGATGCGGCGCTCGAGAACTTCCAGGTCCGCGAAGATCAGCTCAAGGTTGATGGTCTCAATATCGCGCACCGGATCGACTGAGCCGTCTACATGGACAACATTCTCATCTTCAAAACAGCGCACGACGTGGACGATTGCATCAACCTCGCGAATATTGGCAAGAAACTGGTTGCCCAGGCCTTCTCCCTTGGATGCGCCTTTAACAAGACCTGCGATGTCTACGAATTCGATCACGGCCGGCGTCACTTTTTTGGTATGGTAGAGTTCTCCCAGACGCTTGATGCGGTCATCCGGAACAGCGACGATCCCCACGTTGGGATCGATCGTGCAGAAGGGATAGTTGGCCGCTTCCGCACCTGCCTTGGTGAGTGAGTTAAAAAGTGTGCTTTTTCCGACATTGGGAAGTCCGACGATACCTAATTTCATATGATCCGAATCCTTTCAGGTTTTATCCATTTATTGGCTGCTCTTTCTTCATCAAAAAAGAGCCCATTGCAACAAAATATTATAGCAAAGGGCTCTTCTTTTCTCAATAAAAATCCATTACGTTTCCTCGTCGAAACCATCAATCTTGGTCCCGCGGATCACGCCGCGCCGACGGCGCTTTCGGTCCTTATGTTCGATTGCGGAAAGACCTTCTTCCTTGATCTGCTCTATGGTGCCTTCATCCAGGATCGTTTCAGGCATATCCGGGTAGGTCGAATCGTCCGGACTTTTGGCAGTGACACCTTCCAAATTGATCGTGATATTGGAATCCGGCAGGTGAAGGAGTTCGCGCTCCGCCATGGACTGCAGCACCAGGTTCATGTCGCGCTTGATGCTCTTAAGGTACTCTTCCGGACCTTCCGCGGAGACACACAGGATCATCATGTCCCCTTCAAATTCGGTTATTCCCTCAAATTTCGGTCCGCTTGTGATATAAGGATTGATCTTTGTGACAAGCGGCAGCTCCTCCTCAAAGAGTTTACTGATCTCGGTGATGGAAGCGGAGATCGGTAACTTGAGCTTGACTTCACATCTGCCGTTCCGCTTGCTGAAATTGATCACGCTTCCGATCTCATGATTGCTGACGGATTTGATACTGTGGTTGCCGTCAAGGACCTTTGTCGATCTGATGCCGATTTCCAGCACTTTCCCCTTATAATCTCCAATCTTAACAACGTCTCCGACCCTGAATGTTTTCTCAAAGACAATGCTGAGTCCCGCAAGGATATCTGCCACGATATCTTTGGCGCCCAGAGAAATTGCAAGAGACAGAAGACCGATGGAAGCCAGAAGAGTCGCAGTGTCGACGCCCAGGAAGCTGAGCGAGACGCATACAGCTCCGATGAACATCGCATAGTTAATAAAACTGCGGAAGAGCCTGAGCACGGTCTCTCCTTCACGGTCTGTAAGGGTGTACAGCATTGTGAAGATCAGCTTCACCGCCAGATAGCCCAGATATTCAATACAGAGTGTTACGATCACGGCAACAATGGCGAACAGGTTGATGCCCTTCGTCCAGTTTCCCCTTATGACAAAGCTCAGCGCAGAGTGCGCGGACAAAGGAGAGTTGGTAAACGCGAACAGAGCCATTACCGTGAGCAGGATTCCCGTAAGAGTCTGAAGAACCGTCTTCGTCTTGATCTCCGGAGTCATGTTTTTCCAGGTGACGGCAAAAGAGTTCATTGACGGCGATCTGTCTGCTATTTTCTTCAGGTACCCGTCTGAGGCCTCCAGCATCTGAGCCGCATAGCGCTCATAGCTTTCCTCCGTATAATCCCGCATCGCAAATCTGGCAGTAATGATGTAGCCAAGCAGGAAAAGCCCGCCCGAAAGGATCGCAAAGAGCAGTCCGGCTTTCGACATCCGTGAGCTGTCTGTCAGGTAATAACTTAAGTGGTCGCCCGATGCCTTGGAGATGCCAAAATACCAATCGTCGTCAATAAAGAAGAAGCCCATGTGGCGCTCCTTGAGATCCTTGGGATTCATTCCGAGGCTCTCCGCGTTGGATCCCACATACTCTTCATTGCTGCAGGTCCGGATCTCATGGCTCTTAGGATCGATCTCCATGATCAGCCTGTTCCCGATCTGCATTCTCTGATAGACCTGCTGCTTGGCCAGCTGCAGCGCCGCATCGCTTTCCTCGATAATGGCCGGATCGCTGTTCGGGATCGCGATCAGAAGCGCGCCGAACACATCCGTCTGACCGGGAACTCTGTAGCGGATCCCGACAAATGGACGCGTCTCCCCGGTGATCATATCTGTCTCCGGTCCGTGGACAATGAGCTTGACGCCTTTGAGGAGCTTCCTGAAATCATAAAAAGGATCCGATTTGTCTGCAGGAAGCGAAAATCCGGTATAGTCTCTGCTGCAGGCAGCTTCCTGCGCGTTTTCATCGAATAGGATCAGATACTCAGCTCCAATCGCCTCTGATATTTCAGAGAGTTTTTCCTTCGTAATGAGCGCCGGATTTTCCGTGAGCATCTCTGAGACAGTTTCTCCCAGACGCGAAAAGCTCTGCGCTTCCTGTTTCTGTACGCCGAGCACATTCCTGATCTCATCCTCAACCTGGGTGTCGAACAGTTTAAGCACATTGGTTCCGATTCTGTTTTCCTTATACATATACGGAACCATCACTGTCATAAAAGCAAACAGTATGACGACTAACGTTGACATCACAGTGAGTCTTACCGTTCGTTTCTTTACAGCTTTCGGAGTATAATTCTGCTTCTGCTTTTCAGTCAGCTTTTCTTTTCTCACAAGCCACTGCACAGAAAAGCACCATGTGACCAGTCCTGCCAGCATGATAGCCGCAAACAGGACCTGAGAGATGACGTCTCCCAGAAACGCTGCTTTCTCCTTCTCCACAGAGTTGCATAAAACGATCGTGAAACCGGCATTTTCCATCTCTACTGGAGAACAGATATATCTCTTGCCGTTGTCTGTCTGAAACTCAAAATTCTCTTCGTCCAGATTTTCCCGGGTGATTCCCAGGTCTTCAAGTGAACGATACCTGGACAAGCCTTTCGTCTTGTGGATGATAGTCCCCGGTTCCGCATTCGAGGTGGACGGATCTGCGCCTGATGACGCCACCATAAAGATCTCTGAATCATCGTCGTATTCCAGTGCTTCCAGAAGTCCCTCCCTGGACAGATGCGATGTGACGTACTCGTCATACGTTTCGATAGGAGTCCAGCTGACATAGTACCAATCTCCCAGGATCCTGCAGCTTGTCAGAAAGACCTCTTTTCCCGAATTCAGATATACTCTCTTCTGCACATATTCTTCGGTGATCATATCTGAAGAAAGCTCAGGAAACAGTTCTTCCGCTTCAGGGGGAAGGTTGATCTCTCCGTTGTGAATACGAACCACCATTCTGTCTGTGCCGAAACGGGCTCCGCTATACTCTCCGTCTGCGATCCGGCTTGCCAGCCTGATCGACATCAAACGGTTGTGGGCGTTGATCTCCTCAAAGAATCCGCTGCCGATATCATCCCACGTCTGACCATATCCCTCAGCCATGCCGCGTACAACTTCCGTCTTGTTCTGGCAGTCCGCCATGATCAGATCATCGTAATGCTTCTTCTCGGTATACAGCATGGTCCCTGTATATACGACCAGAAACAGGATCGCGACGATGATCGTCTGTATGAGTCTCTTTACTGGATCTTTCATAGCTCTCTTCCAACAACACATCGGCCCGCCAGATCATAACGCTTTCCTGCTGACTTCACCGCTTCATCCCTCCGCATTTGACTTGTTTCTGTGGCACTTTGCACCTTTCATTATACAACAGACGCGGTTATTCACCTATAAAAAACTGCTTCATTGCGTTCAGTCCGGCTTTGGTTTTTCTCCCCGCCTTCAGAACACCTGCCCGGATCGGATAGAGGTCACACCATAAATGCACATAAGCCTGATAACCTTTGTCATCTGCCGTGATCGTCTTTCCGTCCCGTATGACCTTTGTCATCACCCCAAGGATCCGGTCGTCGGTGATGTCCTTTTCCAGAAAAGAGTTGTGATCCCCGGCGATCAGGTATTTGCCGTCGGGCAGCACCTTTAGGATCCTGTGGAGAATGTACTTGTCTCCCCGCTTATAAAGGACCACATCATACTTCCTGCAGCGTCCGGGTCCCTTTTTGCGGATCTCAATAAGGTCTCTGTGCTGACGAAGAAGCGGCATCATGCTGTATCCCACATTGGTGTATACAAATGCGCCGTTTTCGTCCAGGAGTTCCTCAAAAGTCTTGTGCTGAATATTCGGTTCTGTATTATCCATCACTTATTCCTTCCGGCTTAGCCTTCCCAAATCCCGGGTTCCAAAAAATTTCTGGCCAGTCCGTTGTAATAGGAGCGGGTTACGTTATAGACAATCTTCTTGTCCGGCATAGAACATTTCCTCTATAACCTTCGTTGTTCTGTGAAACTTACTTTTCTTTTTCTCCGTTCATGATCCGAAGGATCCCGACGATGACATCCTCCACATCACCCTTCTCTTCAATGACTGTATCCGCGTACTTCTCATACAGGAGGACGCGCTCATCATAGAGATCGCGCAGGGTCTGCCCTTCCTTGAGCGCTACCCCTCTCTTCCTGATATTCTTAAGTCTCTTGCAGATGGTCTCATAATCCACCTTCAGATACATGATGTGCCCGATTTTCTTAAAGTGGCGCATCGCTTCCTCGCCGTAGACCGCGCTTCCCCCGGTCGCGATGACGCAGTGGTCCGCCACGACGGAAGCGTTCACGCGGTTCTCTATTTCCAGGAAGCCGTCGACGCCTCGCTCTTCGATGATCTGCGGCAGGCGCTTTTTCTCCGCTCTCTGGATCAGGAGATCCGTATCGATAAAATCATAGCCGATCACCTTGGCGAGGATGACACCGACGGAGCTCTTCCCCGAGGCCGGCATCCCTATCAGAATCAGGTTTGTCTTGTTCACTGTTTTTACCCCTGCAGATCAGTTTTCGTATCAGTGTTTTCCGATTCGAAATTCCAGTCCATGATCGTAGGCCATGGTCTCCTGCCTCGAAGCGCCGGAAGGAAACTTCTTATGAGAACACAGGCGTCTTCGATCGCCCCTTCATACCGCATTGGCAGGACTTCATTGCTCTCACTGCACAGCGGATCGGGATCCAGGTTGATCATGTGCCCGTGAATGAAATCGTATGACGGCAGCCGCTTCAGCAAACTGTCGACTCTCCTGTACCCCAGTTTCCCGGGAAGCGTGAGCAATTCGTTGAACCACCAAAGGGAGCGGATCCCCTCGAGGATCTCCTTCCCGGAAGCGCCCGGGAAATACGCCTGGATCACTTCCGCCGCTCTGCGGGAAGTATGAATATGCGCCGCCAGATTCGTGCGGACAGGGTCGATCCCGTCCTTTTCAAGAAGGACACGGTCAAATTCGCTCTCAATCTCCGCATGCGATACCTTTCCGCCTGCGTCCAGATCAATTATATATCCGTGGCAGGCCCTGTCCAGAGCGAAATGACACAGGAAGCCGCACAGATAGGCGTAATCCGCCTTGCGCCGTCCCCGCTCAAGGAAGATCTTCCCAGTCTCCGCAAAATACTCCTTTCCTGTCAGGTGGTGCATCCGTCCGCCTTCCGCGTGCAGCGGGTGATGAGAAAAGGGCTTGTAGTAAAACAGAAGATCCGGTCCGTGTACGCCGATATTAAAGAGGTCCTCGTTCTCTTCAATGCCCTCCCGGTATTTTGGCGGAAGTGCCTTCAGCACATCCTGTCCGAAGCGGTAATGGGCATATGTTGCAGGCATTGCCTTCTCCTTTCTGCTTTATCACTGATAATATAGCATGATTGTTTGGCCAAGGTGATCAAAAAAAGGTTGCCGCATCCAGAATCACTTCTTAGTGCGGCAGCCCTTTTATTTGCTCAGTCTCCCTGTCTTCTTCGCCGCATAATCCGGCTTTCTGTTCTTAAGTTCATCGAATAATTCGCTGTAATTTCTGTAGCGGATCCTGCTGATCCGGCCCTCCTCGAGCGCGGCTCTGACCGCACATCCGGGCTCCCTTAGATGAACACAACCGTCAAATCTGCATTTTCCCTCGTACTCTTCAAACTCTGAATAGTAGTGGCGAAGGTCCTCCGCCTCCAGATCCATCAGATACAGGGATGTAAATCCGGGCGTATCGACGAGGTAAGTCTCCTCTCCGCCCGCAAGAAGCTCCACATGCCTCGTTGTATTCCTGCCCCGCTTGATCTTCCGGCTCAGCTCGCCGGTCTCCATGCGCGCGCCGGGACAGATTGTATTGATCAGCGTCGATTTTCCCACGCCGCTCGGACCGGTCAGGACAGTGGTCTTGCCTGCGAGGATCTCCCGCAGTGTGCCGAGCGTTTCAGGTGACAGGACGCTCACAAAGAGCACCTTGCACCCGCAGGCCTCGTAGGTCTCCCTGAGCTCCCTGATCTCCTCTTCAGTCGCCAGGTCCTGCTTGTTAAAACACAGGATCGCCGGAAGGTTCCGCTGGCTCATTGTGATCAAAAACCTGTCCAGCATGTTGTAGCTGGGCGCCGGATGCGTGATCGCGAAGATCAGAAGCGCCTGGTCCACATTGGCGACATTCGGTCTTACCAGTTCGTTGCGGCGAGGCAGCAGCCGGATCACGTTTCCTTCCATCGGAACGCTCACTGTATCCGTAACTTCGATCTCCACGTCATCACCAACTAAAGGTTTGACGCCGAGCGCCCGAAATACACCTCTTGCCCTGCAGCGATAGATGTTCTCTCCTGTGTGGACCTCGTAAAAGCCGGCGATACTCTTGATGATCTTTCCCTTTAGCATAGACCTCCTGTATCCTCAATTCTCCGGTGTAAATGTCAGATCTCTGGTGATCGTTCTCTCTTCCGTTCTCTCGACCTGTCTTGTAACTGTCTTTTTACCATCCTGGGTGCCCGCCGGTGTCTGGTCTGCAGGAACATCTCCTGCTGCAGCCTCTGTGCTCCCCTCCGTCGGGGTCTCCGGCAGCACTTCCGAATCGTCCTCCACCTCTTCCTCGTATGTTTCAATGATCGTCACTTCATAGGTCATCGTGAGTGTCCCGTATTCCGAAGTGATCCCGGTGCATCCCATTCTGTAAGGGAATGCCGAGGTGGTCGTATCGAGCAGCTTCTGGTCGTCATCCGTTACGATCGTGATGTGAACGGAGGTTCCGGATGTATAGTCGGGGTCCTCATTGTAGGTCGGCGCCGAGATATCCGCCGAATAGCTGTAAGTCTGCTGACCGGCGATATCAAAATTAACTGCAGTGCCTTCATCGATGAAATCTCCGGCACTTACATCCTGGGAGACCACAAGTCCCCTGTTGTCCGGGTCTTCGTCGATGATCGTTCTCACGTTGCCGGTCCTGAGGCCGAACGCATTAAGCGTATTGCGCGCTTCCTGCTCTGTCATGCCGAGCAGACTGGGCATCTCAACCTTGCCCGTAGTATCCACGCCGGTACTGACGACGATCGTCACATAAGAGCCCTCTTCCGCCTGGATATTTCCTTCGGGATCCTGACTGATCACTACACCCGGTTCCGTATCGTCGCTGTCAGATTCCGTGATATTGACATTGAAGCCGGATTCAGTCAGAAGGTCGACCGCTTCTTCCTTGGGAAGCCCTACCACAACAGGGATCCTTGTGCCGCTGTTGCCGCACACAGTCAGGACAACGGTGCTTCCGACAGGGATCTCCATCCCTTCTTCCACACTGGAGCGCATAACTACTCCGACCATGAACTTATCTGATTCTTCGTAGGTCAGTTCAGGGATCAGGCCCTGTTTGACCAGCGCTGATCTGGCCGCCGACGCTTCAAGGCCGACGACGCCGGGCATCGTCACCATTTCTTCATTCATTTCAGCGGCAGGACGGTTTCCGCTTCCGATCGGGAGAAGGCCTGTTCTGCCTCCGATGATCAGCACAATGATCGCACTTATGATCACGATGGCAAGGACTGTAAGGATCCTGGCGATCCTGTCCATGGAGTCCTCACGCTCCTCTTCGTCCTGTTCCTCGTCAAAATAGTCATCGTCCCTTTTATGCTTTTTCCTGCCGCGGCCCGGGGAGAGATCATCCTCCTCTTCTTCCTGCATGAGGTCCTCTTCCTCCGGCTCGTCCAGCGGAACAGCTTTTTTCCGGGTGCTCTCTTTGATCTGCTGCTTCTCCTCCTCTGTGAGCATCTTTGTGTGCCCCATATCGTTGGAGTCAAACCGCTTTACAAAATCACCGTCCGGATCGCTGATCGCCTTTTTGAGGTCCGCGGCCAGTTCCTGCATATTCTGGTAGCGCCTGTCGGGACTCTTCTCGCAGCACTTGAGGACGATCTGGTCTACACTGTACGGAATATCCGGGTTCAGTTTCCTGGGGGAGGGCATCGGTTCCTGGATATGCTTGATCGCGATCGCGACAGTCGTATCCCCGTCAAAAGGGACTTCGCCGGTAAGCATCTCATACAGCGTTACGCCCAGCGAATAGACGTCGCTCTTTTCATCGCTGAAGCCGCCCCTCGCCTGTTCGGGCGAAGTGTAGTGAACAGATCCCATCACATTCGAGGTGATCGTGTCACTGGTGGCTGCCTTAGCGATACCGAAATCCGTGACTTTCACCTTTCCCTCGCGGGAAATGATGATGTTCTGGGGCTTAATGTCCCTGTGAATGATGTGGTTGCGGTGCGCCGCCTCCAATCCCATGGAGACCTGCAGCGCGATAGTCACTGCCTCTTTATAGCCCAGCCGGCCTCTCTTCGCGATATAGCTCTTGAGCGTGATCCCGTCCACGAGCTCCATGACAATATAATAAATCCCCTTCTCCTCGCCGACGTCATAGACGTTTACGATGTTGGGATGCATAAGGCCCGCTGCTGCCTGCGCCTCTACACGGAATTTTGACACGAAATTCGCGTTCTCCGAAAACTCCTGTTTGAGGACCTTGACCGCCACAAAGCGGTTCAGCGTGTGGTCCTTGGACTTATAAACATCAGCCATGCCGCCCGTGCCGACCTTTTCAAGGATCTCATAGCGGTCTGCGATCAACATACCGATCTTAATCATATCTTTCCTCCACTCCCCGGATCTTTAATACTATCTGCCCGACGCCTCTCTTTACAGAGCCGCGTCCGCCCTTTTCGGGACCTGGGAAGTGTCAATCAGAATCACTGAAATATTGTCCTTGCCGCCCGCTTCATTGGCGCGGGCGACCATTTTGGAGGCCTTTTCCTCCAGCGTGAGGTCCGCCGCAAGGATCTGTCCGATCTCCTCGTCTTCCACCATAGTGGTGAGTCCGTCCGAACACATAAGAACGATCCCGCATGCATCCAGCGGAACCCTGAAAAAATCCACCATGACATGATCTTCGGCGCCGATCGCCCTTGTGATCACATTTCTCTCCGGATGAATTCTCGCATCCCTGCGGTCAAGGGTTCCTGCTCTGACCATCTCCTCAACCAGGGAGTGGTCCACCGTGATCTGTTCAAGCTTATCTTTGAATGTATAAAGCCTGCTGTCTCCGACATTTGCGACAAGAAGCGTATCCCCGCAGATCGTGCAGCCGACCAGAGTCGTTCCCATGCCGTAGTAATCCCTGCGCCTTGACGCTATTTTGCGGATCCTGGTATTCGCATAGCTGATCGCTTCCCTCAGGATCTCTTCCGCATCGGTTGACTCCGCCTGTGCCACGCGGTCCGCAATGGCTTCGGCTGTATACTTCGACGCGAGTTCTCCTGCCTGGTGGCCGCCCATCCCGTCAGCAACGAGATAAAGGCACGACAAAGAACCCAGCGGGAGATCGCTGGAAAAAATAAAGTCCTGGTTCATTTCTCTTCGAAGACCGATGTCGGTGATGGAAAATGACTGCGGCATAGTTACTCCCCTTAAAAAGAACAATTTGTTCGAACCATCAGCAGCTTATCCTCTGTGATCCGCTCACTTGCTCTCCGCTAAATGTCTGTGCCTCAGCTGTCCGCAGGCACCGTCGATATCTCTGCCTAATACTCTCCTAATACTAACATTTATGCCCATTTTTTCAAGTTTTTTCTTGAATGCGAGCACTCCCGCCTCCTGCGTCTGATGGTATCCGCGCTCCTTGACCGGATTGACCGGGATCAGGTTGACATGTGCCTTCAGAGGCCTCGCCAGTTCCGCCAGCATCTGCGCGTCCTGTACCGAATCATTGACGTCTCTTATGAGGCTGTACTCGAAAGTGACCTGCCTTCCCGTCCGCTCAAAATAGTACCTGCCCGCTTCCATCAGCTCCGCGATCGTGTACTGATTGGCGATCGGCATGATCTCTCTTCTCTTTTCGTCCGTGACTGCGTGGAGCGAGAGCGCGAGCGTGATCGACAGCTCTTCCCGGGCAAGGTCATAGATCCGCGGCACGATCCCGCAAGTGGAGACCGTCACATTTCTCTGGCTGATATTGAGACCGTTCTCATCGGTCAAAAGGCGCAGAAAGCGCACTAAATTCTCATAATTGTCAAGCGGTTCGCCCGTGCCCATGACCACGACATGGGAGACGCGTTCGCCGGTCACTCTTTGGATCTCGTAAATCTGTTCCAGCATTTCTGAAGGCGCAAGGGACCGGAACAATCCGTCGAGCGTGGACGCACAGAACTTGCAGCCCATGCGGCAGCCGACCTGTGAAGAGATACAGACGCTGTTGCCGAATTTGTAGCGCATAAACACGCTCTCCACCAGCGAATCATCCCTCATCGCAAAAAGGTATTTCTGCGTGCCGTCAAGCTTCGATACCTGTCTGTCGATCATCCTGACCGTAGTCAGGGGATACTCCTCCGCCAGCTTTTCAGTCATCGCCTTGGGAAGGTTGGTCATCTCACTGTACTCTCTTGCGAGGCTCACATGCATCCACCTGTAGAGCTGTTTGGCGCGGAAAGCAGGAAATCCGTTCTCCTTCATCGCCGCAGTAAGCTCCTCCATCGTCATGGATTTGAAGTCCCGGCTGCAGCCGCTATTCATTTTAGTCGCCAATTCCTGCATCTAGGATCACCCCAACTCTCATTTAATAAACCTGGCAAGGAAGAAGCCGTCCGTTCCGTGCACGTGAGGGAGAAGCTGCAGGCAGTTTGCCGCAGCTTCGCTTCCTGTTTCTGCTTCACCCCCGGTCCCGGGTATTCCCTTGATCCCCGTCAGCCCATCCGGCAGATGCGGTGCCAGCGGATCGGGTTTTAGTCCGAGTTCGCGCTCAATAAAGGCCGCGATCTCTTCATTTTCTCCGCGGTTGATCGTACATGTGCTGTAGATCAGAGTCCCGCCCTCTTTGAGGTACAAAACCGCGTTCCTCAGTATTTTCTTCTGAAGCTCCGCCAGCTCTTCAAGCTGTTTGGCGGTCACATGGTATTTAATATCCCTCTTGCGTCCGATGACGCCGAGGCCCGAACAGGGAAGATCACACAAAACAACATCCGCGCAGCCTTTCTCCTCTTCCGGAACCGGCTGCAGCGCATCCCTCTGTTCCGCCTTCAGATTGGGCAGCTTCATCCTGTTCGCGTTCTTGACGATCAGCGCTGTTTTCCCTTTGGAGAGGTCAAAAGCGTGAACCTCGCCGCCAGGCTGCTGTTCACCTGTAAGTGCGAGCAGCCTTGAAGCACAGTGCGCCGCCTTTCCTCCCGGCGCAGCGCAGACGTCATAGACGATCTCTCCGCCTCTGAGTCCTGCCGCCTCTGCCACCATCATGGAACTCTCATCCTGAACGGTCCATCGGCCTTCTCTGTATCCGGGAAGTCCTGTGATGCTGTCCGTTCCTGTTAGTTCATAGCAGTAGGGAAGGTAACGACCTTTCTGTACGTCCACGCCCAGCTGCGTCAGCTTTAAGAGGATCTCTTCCCTCTCCTCGTCCCCGCAGCGGTCGTCAAATCTGATCGTCACAGGGCGGACTTCGAGGAGAGACGAAAGAAGTTTCTGTGTCTCTTCCGGCGGGAACTGCTCATTCCACAGTTCTATGATCCACTCCGGCATGGAATACTTTCGGGAAAGCTCCCCGATGGAGAATTTCTGATCTTCCACTGTGCCTGCCGGCGCGTTCTGCTTCCGTTCCTTTTCAGATGCATGTTCCCTTGCGACATTTCGAAGGACTCCGTTGACGAATCCCGCCGCCTCTTTCCTACCGCCTGCCTTTACCAGCTTGACCGACTCGTTGCAGGCAGCTGAATCCGGAACAGAATCCATGTACAGGATCTGGAAGACGCCCATCCTCAGGATCTCCCGGATCGCCGGTTTGATGCGGGTCCCTTTCTTCGTAAACCTGCGGATCACGCTGTCGATCTCGATTCTGCGCTCGATCACTCCTTCCGCAAGTCTCTTGACAAAGGCCCTCTGCTGCCGGTCCATGCCTTCTCTTTCGCAGCGGTCCAGCACTTCTTTCACCGCGATGTGGCTGTATGTGCCGCTCTCCCGGACTTTTTCCAGGATCTCCAGGACCGCTTCTCTCTCACCTGTCTTTGCCAAGCCTTATCTCTCCTTCGTCAGTTTCTGTCCGGGCAGGATCCTGGCGCCGAGCAGAAATGCCTGCGTGCTCATGCGCTTCTTGCCCTCATACTGAACTTCCGTGAGCGCGAGCGCGCCTTCTCCGCATGCGACATAAATCGCATTTTTATCCGTGCCCGTCACTGTTCCGGGCTCGCCGCCGAACATGCTGCCGTCCGTGATCTCGGCGCCCCAGATCTTGAGCATCTTGCCGTTCATGAACGTGTAGGCGCCGGGCCAGCTGTTGAGGCCGCGCACAAGCCGCTCGATCTTCACCGCCGGCATTGTCCAGTCGATATTGCCCATCTCTTTGCGCAGCATCGGTGCATAACAGGATTCCTCGTCGTTCTGCTTGACCGGTGTCAGAGTTCCCTGTTCGATCATGGGCAGCGCCTTCACCAGAAGTTCTCCGCCGAGCGCCGCCATCTTGTTGTAAAGGCTCTCCCCGGTCTCTCCCGGATCCAGCGGGATCTCCTCCTGAAGCAGGATATCGCCCGTATCAAGCCCCTCATCCATCTGCATGATTGTGACTCCGCTCTTTGCCTCGCCGTTGATCACTGCCCACTGGATCGGAGCAGCCCCACGGTATGCGGGCAGGAGCGACGCGTGGACGTTGACACATCCGAAGCGGGGCAGATCAAGGATCTCTTTGCTCAGGATCTGTCCGAATGCGGCGACAACGATCAGGTCCGGCGCCTCTTCGCGGAGCCTTTCCACTGCTTCGGGGCGCTTAACGCGCTCGGGTGAAAATACAGGGATCCCCCAGCGGTCCGCGCACTCGTGGACAGGGGTCTTAATGACGCCTCTGCCTCTTCCCTTGGGCCTGTCGGGCTGTGTGACCGCCAGTGTCACCTCACAGCCGCTCTTCATCATTGTTTCAAGCACTTCCGCCGCCAGATCCGGCGTTCCCATAAAGACAATTCTCAAAGTCCGTTCCTCCGCTGCGTCTCAGTTCTCTGCTTTTTCCTGCTCCTCCGCCTCTTTGGCGTACATCTCGTCGAGCTCTTCATTCGTGTAGAGCTTGCCCTCTACGAGGTCCACATACATTTGACCTTCAAGGTGATCCAGCTCATGGCAGATCGCCCTGGCGAGCAGGTCCTCGCCTTCGACCGTAAACTCTTCCATATTTTCGTTCATGGCCTTGGCCACGACGTGCTGCGGCCTTGTGACCTGACCGCTCTTTCCGGGCACGGAAAGGCATCCCTCCCAGCCCGTCTGTTCGCCATCTTTCTCAACGATCTGAGGATTGATCATAACGATCGGCTCATTCTGTTCCTCACTGACGTCGATGACGACGATCCTCTTGAGCATACCGACCTGAGGAGCCGCCAGACCGACGCCGTCAGCGCTGTACATCGTCTCTTTCATGTCCTCGATCAGCTGTCTGATCTTAGGTGTGACCTCCTTGACTTCCTTGGCTCTCTTATTCAGTACCGGATCGCCGAGCTCTCTGATTGTTCTTAATGACATCTGTCTTTCCTGCCTTTCCTGGGTATCTTCTATCTGCGCGGCGTTCCCTCAAAACGGGCTCACCGGATCAAAATCAAACTGCATCTGGACCTGCGGATCGCGTCCGATCCCTGTTAAATAGGCGTAAAACGCTTCCGCGCGGTCTTTACATCTCACCAGTTTATCATATTTTTCATCCTTGACATAGAGCACGTACCTGTATTGGTCACGGATCTTCGTCAGCGACCCCTTCGCGGGTCCGATCACCAGCGCCTCAGGGTCATCCCGCGTGAACAATTCGCGAAGTTTTCCTGCGAATGCCTCCGCCTTGTCCTCCTCCTGCGACTGGAGCTGTACGCACAGCATGTGCGCGGCCGGCGGATATAAAAGGAGTGAGCGGTAGTTCATCTCTTCCCTGTAGAATCCCTCGTAATCCTGCCTTGCGGCGTATTGGACCGCATAGTTTTCAGGCTGATAGGTCTGGATCACAACCGACCCCGGGACTTCTCCCCGGCCCGCGCGGCCGGCCGCCTGCGTCAGCAGCTGGAAGGTCCTCTCTGCTGCCCTGTAGTCACCTGCATAGAGCGACAGGTCCGCAAGAAGGATCCCGACCAGAGTTACGCCCGGAAAGTCGTGCCCCTTTACGATCATCTGCGTGCCCACCAGGATGTCGGCCTCGCGGTTGGCAAAAGAAGAAAGGATCTTGTCGTAACTCCCCTTTTTCGAAGTCGTGTCCGCATCCAGGCGAAGAACCCTCGCCCCCGGATACCTGATCTTTAAGTGCTCTTCGATCTGCTCGGTCCCCGCCCTGAAGCCGGAGATGTAGGGCGATCCGCACTCCGGACACTCCCGGACGCCCGGCCGCTCATATCCGCAGTAGTGGCAGACGAGCCTTCCGTTCCGATGCAGAGAAAGCGAGACCTCACAGTGCGGGCACTTGAGTACCGTTCCGCAAGACCTGCAGGAGACAAATCCGGCGACGCCGCGCCTGTTGAGAAAGAGGATCGACTGCTCTCCCTTGGAGAGCCTGTCCTCCAGCAGCAGCTGCAGCCGCTCTGACAGGATCGATCGGTTTCCGTTTTTCATTTCCTGCCTCAGATCGGCGATCTCCACCTCCGGAAGCGTTCCGCCGGTCAGTCGCTCCCCCAGCGTATACAGGCGGTACTCGCCCTTGCATGCGCTGTAATAGGAATCGAGCGAAGGGGTTGCGCTCCCGAGGACCACACAGGCCTTTTTGAGCCTGGCGAGCTCGATCGCGACTTCGCGCGTATGGTATTTGGGCATCGATTCGTTCTTGTAGCTTCCCTCGTGCTCCTCGTCGATCACGATGACGCCGAGATCCGCAAACGGCGTAAACAGCGCGCTCCTGGGACCGATGATCACGTCGATCTCGCCGCGGCGCGCGCGCTCCCACTGGTCAGCCTTCTCGCTCTCCGACAGAGATGAGTTCATCACCGAGACGCGCTCGCCAAAATACCGGTAAAAGCGCAGAAGCGTCTGATACGTCAGGGCGATCTCAGGGATCAGCATGATCGCTTTTTTGCCGCGGGCACAGATCTCCCGAATGATCGAGATATAGACCTCCGTCTTTCCGCTCCCGGTGATCCCGTGGATCAGGCTGACCGTGGTCTTTCCCGCATCGTAATCCGCGAGCACGCCGTCCACGATGGCTTTCTGCCCGCTGCTGAGCTGCTTTAAGTCTGTCCCGGCATCTTCAAAGGAGACCGGATTGCGGAATGTGGACTCCTCGAGGACCTCGATCACACCTGCCTGAGCCATCGCACGGATCACAGGCGCTGTGATGTGGAGCTTGCTTGTGACAAGACTGTAAGGCAGCCTCGGAACCTCCATCAGCTCCCGCAGAAGCCTCTCCCTTGCGACCTGGTGTTTCCGGACATAGATTTCGAGCTGTTCCTGCGCCTCTTCCCGGGCCAGCCTCAGCTCGATCTCCCTCGTCTTCACCGGTTTTCCCGGCTTTCGGGACGTCAGGACTGTCCGCAGCGCCGAAGCCATCGTCGACCCGTACCTTCTCTTCATCCACGCGGCGAGGGCGATCGCTGTCGCGCCGTCCTCATCCTCGCTGTAGCCGCTCTCGTTCACTGGCAGTTCCGCAATCTCCTTGATCTTGTCGGGCGGGAGCTCACATTTGTCCTTAAGTGCGATCACATAGCCCTTCCGGGGCACATTTCCCTTTCCGAAGGGTACAACAACAAGGCTCCCCGGCTGCAGAGCACTCTGCATTTTCATGGGAACCTTGTAGGTGAACGGTCTGTCCAGCTTGTTATAAGCGATGTCGATGATGACCTCTGCGTATTTGCTCAATTTTCCTCCAGGATCTCTTTGATCAGGACGCGCTCATCCATCGGATATCTGTGGCCCTTGATCTCCTGATAGTCCTCGTGACCCTTTCCTGCAAGGACGACGATATCTCCGGGTTCGCCCTTTCTGATCGCATATCGGATGGCGTCCTTTCTGTCGGGGATCGTCACATACCTGCCGTCTGTCTTCGAAATTCCTGTCACGATATCCTCTATGATCGCCATGGGCTCCTCATCCCTGGGGTTGTCCGAGGTGATGATGCTCAGCTCCGCGAGCCTGCCGCTCACCTCTCCCATCTCAAACCGGCGCAGCTTGGAGCGGTTGCCGCCGCAGCCAAACAGGCAGACCAGTCTGTGCGGCTCATACTCCCTGAGAGTGGAGAGGAGGCTCTCAAGTGCCATTGCGTTGTGCGCGTAATCGATCATCAGTGTGAAGTCGTCGCTGACCTTGATCATCTCTATTCTGCCGCGGACATGAACCTTCAAAAGCGCTTTCCGGATCTCCTCGGGTGTCACGCCGAAATGCCTGCAGACAGCGATCGCGCAGAGCGCGTTGTACACGCTGAAGCGCCCGGGCGCAGGAACTTCCGCGTGGAAATCCATAAGTCCCTTTACATCAAAGGCGACGCCCAGTTCTCCGGGTTCCTTGATCAGTGTCAGGTTCTGCGCATACAGGTCCGCCTGATCGCTCAGCCCGTAAGTCTCCACGCTGCATGTATGGCCGTCCATGACCTTCTTGTAATAGGGGTCGTCCGCATTAAAGATCCCGACCTTGCACTGCCTGAAGAGAAGGCTCTTGCACTGCAGATAGTCGTCAAAATCCTTGTGCTCATTGGGGCCGATATGGTCCGGGGACAGATTGGTAAAAATACCGAGATCGAACAGGAATCCCTGTGTTCTGTGCAGCATCAGAGCCTGGGAGGAGACCTCCATAACCACAGCCTGCATACCGGCGTCCGCCATATCGCGGAATGTCTTCTGAAGAAGCGTGGACTCAGGCGTCGTATTGTGGGCCGGGATCTTCTTATCCCCGTAGAGAACTTCGATCGTGCCGATGAGTCCCACCTTCAGTCCGGCCGCCTCCAGGATCGACTTGACCATGTAGGTGGTCGTCGTCTTTCCCTTAGTGCCCGTCACGCCGATGATCTTCATCTCGGAAGCGGGATCTCCGTAATAAGCCGCTGCAATATAGGCCATTGCATAGCGGGTGTCCTGCACTCGGATGATCACGGGGTCCTTGACCGGTGTCTTCCCCTCGAGGTCAGACAGGTCGAGGTCCTTTTGTACGACGAGCACGGCTGCTCCGTCAAGAAGTGCCTGTCTAGCGAATTCATGGCCGTCTCTCACGGCGCCTACGATGCAGAAGAAGAGACAGTTTTCAGTGATCTTGCGGGAGTCATTCACGATCTCGCTCACCTCGGTGCCTCGCAGCGCGCGGACTCTCTCGGGATCCGTGATCACTTCTCCTGCCAGCGTATTAAAATGATAATCCAGTTTGCGGATCAGTTCTTTGACCTTCATTTCTTGTCTCCTACCTGTGTATCCGATAATCCTTGACAATATACTGCATACTCTCCCTTCCGTTCCAGGAATTGATGTCGGGATAGTACACCATATCTATTGTAACATTTCCTGCGCCTCTGAGAAGCCC
>ODAI014305419.1_pt1 | contig 18600 bp, 11 predicted proteins | sample 1539321 | NCBI WGS metagenome assembly ODAI01 (sample SAMN02144231, study PRJEB22623) | gut metagenome | biome: sheep rumen | host: Ovis aries | place: New Zealand
TATTGTTAAAGATATTGATGATAACATAATGGATGCTGTAGAAGAGTCAGCTTGGAATTTGTATGGAGATCTGTTTAGAACAGATGATGCAAATCTTCGTAAATATCTGGATAAATCTTGATTGGAGAAAATGTTCCAAGAATACAAAGTGAAAATAATAGAAAAAAAGTGAGAACTATTGAATGGAAGTCTTGATGCTGAATGAATCGCGTCATTAGCACAAACAGTTAACAATATGTTAGCATTGAAAAAAGAAGCCGTTCTTTGAGCACAAACAATTGAAAAAGATTACGATGAGAATTGAAATATTATTTATAGAATTCCATGATTTTTAACTGATTCTGTTGCTAACTTGGTAAAATGAGCTGAAAAATTGTGGGATTGAGAAGTATGGGCAGGAACGCAATATATTGCAAGTGCATGATTGTGAACATGATTAATAATGACTATATGATGAACAATTTATTGATGTAAAACGTGAAAATGGTGAATTGCTAAAAAATGAGTATACATAGCAACTTTGCCAGCTTCATTAGTATATTCAGCTTGAAAGTGGGCAATCCAAAGAAGTAAAATATGAAGAAGATTTGGAGATAAATTAGTTTATTGATCTCCAAAATGGGTCCAAATGATGACTGAATTTAAATGAGAAGAATGAGCGGATAAACTGTTAAAGGCGCTAAAATTATGAAAAGTATCATTAAGTGATGCAGAAGAAATAGCATCTAGGAAAATTTCATGATATTGGGGGACTAAAAAAATTAAAGAAACATGGTGCTTGGCATTTGATGTAGAGGAGGATCATATTAATGACTTTAAAATTAGGGAAAAAATCTTTGATAAATATGTATTGTCCTTAAATTGATCAGAGAACTCATCAGATTTCTTGAAAAAATTAAAAGAAGATAACGATGTATACAAAAAAGCTGTTAAGTACTTCGATGAACCATCTGTAAGGGGTTCTATTTCAAGTAAAAATTTTGATGATGTTAAGAAAGAAGTCGAAAAAATTGATGAAGCTATGAAGGCTGCTCAAGCTGCAGCATGAAATGACGAAGTAGTAGATGTTGCTGAAGAATTATTAAATAATCAGCATTATAAAAAATTACAATCAGAAATTGATTCAGAAATAAAAGATTTAGAATTCTCTAAAAATGGTCAATCAGAATCAAAAATTAGGCAAATTGATGAACAGATTAAGAAGTTAAAAGAATTTAAAAATAAAATAAATCGTTCAACAGTTCAAGAAGTAGAAACACTTGAAGGTTTGTATACTAATTTAATTAAATTTGGAAAGTGAAAATGATTCTTTGAAAATATTGATGCGCTTACAAAATTAGTAACAGAAGAATCTGAAGCTTTGCATAGAGCTCTCAATAATTTTGATGGACCGGAATTGAGGAGAGTTATAAAAGAATTACAAGGTAATAATAAGTTGGTAGGAATAACAGATGAGTCAATCAATAATTTAATAAGTTTTATGGGAGAAGTAAAAATAAAGAGAGTGCTAAAGTCTTGAGAAGATCTCGTATCTGCATTAAAAACTTTCTTAAAATTTGCCTGAAAATTAACATAAAATGTTTTTTTATCTCTTAGTAGGATATGTCACAATCAGTTGAACAACTAAAACAAGAAATCTCTGAACAATATATCAAAGATTTCAAAAAAGAATTGTGATGGCTAAAATCACTAGCACTTTTCCCTATTGAGAAAAAAATAAAAAAAATATTATCATGAGAACTTAATCTTCCAGATAAATTTAATGAAGTAGAAGAATTCTGATGGTGGAAAGATGTTATTAATTTTGTTTCACCTGATATGGCTAGAAGAATATTTGAATTTATGAAAGAAAAAAGATTAGAAATAGAAAAAAGAAAAACGGAGCAAGAACTACAAGAACTCAAGAGTGAAGTTCTATGACAACCAGTTCAACAAACTCCTGATCCATGAACGCAAGAGCAACAGTGAGGACAACAACAGCCTCAACAACAAGCTCCTCAGCAAGAATCAGCACAAGAACAGCCTTCACAGGATTGAAAAGAAAAAGAAGATAAGACAAATCCTGGTGTAGCTTGAGCTGTTGCTTCATGAACATGATTTTGAGCTACTATGGCTATGTGAAAACTTTCTGAATCTGCTAATTATAAAAAACTAGCAGAATGATTAAATGCAGAAAAGGTGAGGAATACGATAGAATCAGGTATTACTGCGTTAGAAAAATATAAAGAACATACAAAAGACTTGCGTTTATCTAAACGCCAGGTTAAAACAATAGATACTCATATTAGTAAGTTAAAAGAATGATTAGATAGTATATGAGATGATAGTATAGATCTTTTGAAAGCATGGTGAGAATTAGATAATAAACTTCCCAGAAAAGTTGTTGAGTTCGCTTGAATATCACAAAGTCAGATTTTAAAGTTAGAAAAATATTCAGATAAAATGTCTGAAATAATTCAAGCGGCAAAAGCTGAATGAGCTTCAGAAGAGGAGATAGTAAAAAGATTGCAAAAATTATTAAAGGATAATGAAATTTCATGAATTTCTGATGATGTGCTAAAATCTTTGGCTAAAGCAAAAGATGCTGCAGAAATTAAAAAAATGACAAAAATTTTAAGGTATGGATCAAGAATTAACAGATTTATACAGACATTAGCATGAGCAATGTTGATTGATGTTGCATGCTTATGATTAGATGTTTGGGTATATTTGGAGTCACAAAAAGAGGCAGATCTTATTGCAAAAGTAAATGAGGTGAGGGCTGAAAATAAAAGGAATCAAGCTGCTTGGCAATTAGGTATTTGAATATGAAGTGTCGTATTAGAATGATGAATAATAGCGGCATGTACGTTGATTTGAACATCTACTGGTTGAGGTGTTTGAGCATTAATATGATTAGCAGTTTGAGCTATAGCAACATGAGCAAGTATGTGAGTTGATAGTCTTTATTTTGATGTAAATGACTTCTATTTACAAAATAAAGAAGATTTTATAAGACAAAAAAAGAGTAAAATCAATCAAGCAATTTTGCAATGATATCATAACAAGAAAAAATGAAATTCTAGCATTAATGAGTCTATTCATGAATATATAAATTGAGCATGAAACTTTGAAATAGCACTTATGTGTACTGCTCCACTTATAGCAATTTGAGATGCTGTTATTAATAAACCATCTAGTGATAAAGTGAGAGAACAAAAAGAGATATCATTGTGAGATGCGTGTCGGTCAATGATTTTCCTTGATGAAATAGAAAATGGAAAATTTAGTTACTATACACCTTTTTTTGAATATGTTTCAAGTTGAAAGAAAAAAGAGGAGTATCTATCTACATTAAGCGAAGATCAGAAAAAACAATTTGAAGAAGAATGGAAAAAATTAGAAGCGCAAATAGCTTTAAGGATGGAATATATAGAAAAGAATTTTGAATGAAGAAGAATTATGGAAGCTCTTGAAGCCTGAAAATGAATGGATTCAATAAATACACTATTTACTGAATCTAGAGTTTATGCAGAAATGAAATCTGAGGGTAAATGGAATGAAAGAACGGATTTTGATACGAATTTGAGAAGATTTAAAACAGAGTATTTCTCTGAGTTCCCTGCAGAAAAACTCAACAAGATAGAAAGTTTAAAACAAAATCATCCTTTATTATTCCAAGAGTTGATGACAACAGCATCATTAACATCTTTACTTGGAGAGAATGAAGAAAATCCTAATTATACAGAGAATGTAAAGCTTGTTAAAAAATATCAAGATTGGTTGAAATTAACACAGACAGATAAGGAAAAAATAGCGATGGAAATACCTGATTCTCATAAAAATGTTAATTTTGTAGAGAAATTATTAGAAGCTGATTTTGATATTACAAAAGTTAAGTTTTGAAATATTTCAGAAGAAAGATTGATATGATTAGTTTGATTAAATGAAGAAAGAAATTGAGAAATTGAAACATCAGATGATCCATTCCAGAATACATTATATAGATTAGCAAAAGAACTTTTTGGTTATACTGGTAAAAACACAAAGGAATGAATAATGCAGTTTTATTCAGAAACTGAATGAGATGTCCATGGTATTTACTATAAAGATGAATGGATTATTAATAATGATTGGGCAAAAGATTCCGCTGTTGAATGAGCTGTTTGAAAGTGAAAAGTGTTTAATTCTCAATCAGAGATAGATTCATATATTAATTCATTTATGTCTGCAAATATGAATGGAGATTCAATAGATACTCCAACAGAAACAATTGACGATTATCTACAAAAGGAATTTGAGGAAAGATTTAGGGCTATATTAAAAGAGGAGCTATCTCCAAGGACAAAACAAAATCAAAGTAGGATAAAAAAAGAAATTACAGATTTTGTAAAAACTCAATCACATAATAATGAATATGTAGAACTTCCATATTTTATGCTTATAGAAGCTAGAAAAGCGTGACTTTGAGATTTACAGAGACAATTCTTTAGGTGGAAAAATTGAAAATTAGAAGTATGTATGCTTCCATCAGAGCTTTCAAATAATGCATTAGATGCTAAAGTTTCTTATATATCACCAGCTCGTGAAGAATTTACAGAAGAAGAAAAAGTATATATTGAAAGAGTCGAAAGAGCTCATGCTGATGTTGAAAATCTAAGAGATTTATGATGAAGTGGTTTCTTAACAGATACTTTTACAGATGAATTAGATCTTCCTAAAGAAGTAGAAGTTATAATAAGTGATAAATATAAAGAACGAGAAAAATTTAAATCAGATATGTTATTATATTCTTCAGACTCAGTTGCAAGAATATGAATTTATGAAAAATATAAAGAATTTGCGGAGTATTTTGAAAATCTTTATAGATGAATTCTACTATCATTAACAACATATTCTTTAAGTAATGATGTTGATACTTATGCATTATTTTCACAGGCTCTTGTTTTCTGAAATTGAGATTATTTTGATGAAAATTGAAATTTAAAAGATTGATTAGATATAGAATTTCTAAAAGAACAAAAATTAAAGGAATTTTACAATGAACAAATTTCAAAACAAAGAATTGATGGGAAGACAATAAAAGAATTACGAAGTTCAGAAAAGTCGGAAGAAAAACAATTAGCATTGCAAGCAAGTAAAACAATCTTAACGACAATACTAGAACAGAGTATGTTATCAAAAGATGAAAATTGAAAAATAACAAATATTCATATCTGATGAAACCGATTTGATTCTAATACTAATGATTGATTCGAGGATAATAAATGAGATGTAGAGAAAAAAATTACAGAAAAACTCTCTCAATTAAAAATAATGCCAGTTTTTGATAAAGAAAAAATAGAAAAATTAATGAAGCCTCAAAAGATAAATGAATTAAAAGGAAAAGAACATGAAATTGTACATGAAATACCTAAACTCCAAAAAGAAATTGAAGATACAAAATCCGATATAGTTTGGCAGTGAAAAAGATGAAATATAGAATATAATCCAGAAAAATCAACAATTAAGAGCCGATGAAATGAAGTGAAAGTTGAAGAAAGAAATTGAAAATATTACTTAGAATGATTTAATCATGCGTTTAGAAATATAAAAGAATTACTTTGGGTAGCTAATTTTAGAAATTGGGCAAGAGATAAGTTCCCTGGTAAGAGAATTGAATATGACCGAGATCTATTTAATTCTTCAGGTTCTTTAAGATATACATTGGTGGTAAAAGAATCTTGGCCAAAGAGTGATACTATGTTAATAGCAAGATGAGATCTTGAAAAATATTTTCCAGACTGCACAAGTGATTCAGTTTTAAAAAGTTTTGCTGAGTGGATTAATAGAGAAGTAAATAAATAGTTAACACTAATTTAAAACAATAACAACTAATTAAAATAAAAAAAGATAATAATTTTCTCATTTTCCTTGCTTTTTTGATTAGAATAACTATTTTTTTTACGTTTATAACAAAAATATATAATGTCTCTTGAAGATTCTATACATAAAAAAATGGTTAAAGTTGTCTTATGAAAGATGGCTTGACTAGATAAATTGGATGAGTTACAAAAAGAAGGTGATGATATCTCAATTATAGATTCTGTAAAAGAATCTGCAAAACCAAGAATCCGTTGAATCAAGGAGTTTTTCCTTTTATGATTAAAAGAAATGAGAAGAGATTTCAAAAAGACAAAGAGAAATAATAAACAATAATTTTAGTTTTTACAGATATTGTATTATGGCAAATTCATTAGAAACTGTTGTAGCATGGGCTAAAAGAAAAGGATTTGTATATCCTAATTCAGAAATTTATTGAGGATTGGCAAATGCTTGGGACTTTTGACCATATTGAGCTTTATTAAAGAAAAACATTTCAGATCTTTGGATAAAACACTTTACTCAAGAAAGAGATGATATTATTTTTATGGATACAGCTATAATTGCTCATCCTACAACGTGGAAGGCAAGTTGACATCTTGCATCATTCTCAGATGCTCTTATTGATGATAAAAAAACAGGTCAAAGATTTAGAGCTGATAAATTAATTGAAGATTATATTGAAAAAAATAGAGAATGATTAGATGATGAAGCTTTAGCTAAAAAGCTATGAGTTAAAAATCTTTCTCCTGAATCATGGGGAAATGATTGAATGAGAGAATTTATTATTAAAAATATTCCTCATAATCCTGATACTAAGCAAGCAGCTGATTGGACAGAATGTAGGAACTTCAATCTTATGCTTGAAACACATCTTTGACCAGTAGCAAATGATGCATCTAAAGTATATATGAGACCAGAAACTTGTCAGTCTCTTTTTACAGACTTTAGAGCAGTCTTAGATACAACAAGAGCAAGAATTCCATTTGGTTTGGCTCAAGTTGGTAAAGCATTCAGAAATGAAATTACACCAGGTCAATTCCTATATAGAACAAGAGAATTTGAACAAATGGAAATCGAATATTTTGTTCCAGCAAATCCAGATAAAGCAATGGAAATATATAATCAATGGAAAAAAGATTGTATGGAGTATTGGACTGAAGTTATTGGAATTGCACCAGATCACTTAAGATTTAAAGACCATGAAAAACTTGCACACTATGCTGCAGCAGCAGTAGATGTTGAGTATCTATATCCATGGGGATTCTGAGAAATCCAATGAGTACACAATAGAACTAATTTTGATCTTTCACAACATCAAGAATATAGTACAAAAGATATGCAATATTCTGATCCATATACTGGAGAAAGATATATTCCATGGTGTATAGAAGCTTCATTCTGATTATGAAGACAAGTTATGGTAATAATGCTTGAATTCTATGATGAAGAGACACTTGAAAATTGAGAATCACGTGTAGTTGTTAGATTCCCTAAGCAGTTAGCTCCAGTTAAGTTTGCTATATTACCACTTGTTAAAAAAGATGAAAAGCAGGTAGCAACAGCAGAAAAAATATTCAGAGATTTAAGTAAATCTTTCAAATGTGAATATGATGATTGAGGAGCTATTGGAAAAAGATATAGAAGACAAGATGAAATCTGAACTCCATATTGTGTAACTGTTGATCCAGAAACAGTTGATGAATCTTCTCCAAATTTCTGAACAGTAACAGTAAGAGATAGAGATTCAATGGAACAAAAGAGAGTAAAAATAGAGGATTTAAAAAATTGTTATTAAAATAATTATACGGTGGGTTTGTAATAAACTCACCTTTTTTTGCGTTATAAGGTATTGACATTTATATGTAAAATTGATATAGTAGGTATAATAAATACAAACCACTAATAAAAGTTTAAGCTTATGGAATACAAATTATCTGAGGACCTCGAGAAAATCGTAGAACCTCCATTCTCGTTTATCAAGTTTAATAACGCGGTCTTAGAAATCATCAAGGCTATTGAAACAGTCGATGAGTTGAACGCCCTGGATAACTACATGAATGTCCATGTGCTGGCGTCTTGGATTTCTGATCATGAGTATGAAATTGCAGTGCTGCCTAATTCATCTGAAGAGGGTAAACGTGAATTCATGTCGTTCATCCAAATGTTTGGAAGAAACGGCGGTACTCATTCAATGTTCAATACGCATAATAGCAATCAGACCTCGGGAAATGGGACTCTTGTGACAACGAAAGACATTTTTGTCGATGATGTTCCCGTGAGCGAAATTTACGAGATGGATGAGAACGCTCAAGACCCTTACTGCGAGAAGATTGTTGAAATTCTATCAGCATATAAGGGGAGAATCAACACGCTGTGGTATCGAGGGTCTATACAAATGACGCCTCCGCATCATTGTGAGCAGGAGTAATCTAATTATTTAATGTGGGATTTTTCTTTATATTTCCCACATTTTTTTGTAAAAAATATCAATTTTTTTGATTTTAATTGTAATTTATGATATAATTAAACTGTATAAATAAAATTTTATAAAAAATAAAAGAATGTTTGATTTAACTTGAAGAGTAGCAGTAGTTACCTGAGCAAGTTCAGGACTATGAAAACAAATGGCTCATTGATTTGCACAGCATTGAGCAAATTTGGTGATACTCGCAAGAAGATATGAAAAGTTACAAGAATTAAAAGCAGAATTAGAATGAGAATATTGAATAGAAGTACTTCCTATTAAGTGTGATGTAACATCATCTGAAAATATTCAAAATGCAGCAGATTTAGCAGAAAAAACTTTTTGAAAAGTTGATATTCTCCTAAATTGTGCTTGAGATGTTAGAAATGCATGATTGTTAGATATGAAAGATGAAGATTGGGAATATACAATAAGAGTTGATTTAACAAGTGTATTTAAAGTTACAAGAGCTTTTGCTGAGATTATGAAGAAAAATAATTATTGAAGAATAATAAACATTGCATCAATGTATTGAATGGTTTGAGCAGTTAATTTGCCGACAATTGGTTATTATGCATCAAAATGATGAGTTGTTAATTTTACAAGAGCTATAGCAGCAGAATTGGCAAAATACAATATAACTGCTAATGCAATATGCCCAGGATATTTTGAAACAGAATTAACAATAGAAAACTTAGAAAAGCCTGAATTTAAGGCTTTTATGAATGAACATGTCCCTTTGAAAAGATACTGAAAAATGGGGGAATTAAATGCAGGAGCAGTATTCTTAGCAAGTGATGAAGCAAGTTATGTTACTTGAGTAATCTTGCCAATAGATGGAGGGTATACAGCAGTATAAGAGTATATAAATATAGATAGAGGTCTTGCAGTAGCAGGACTTTTTTAAAAAAGGCTAGATAAGTAAAACCTATCTAGCTTCCAAACTTTAATTAGATTAGAATCGTGATTCTAATGTCTAATTTTACTTAAGATCTCCCCAACTCGACTAGAAGAGGAGTTGGAAGCAAGATGAGAATTGAGTTTCATCTTGCGTGTCTTTGCCTTTTTCATTTTTTGTTTTCTAAGCACTTTGCGAAGCGCCTTTTTTTGTAATGTACATTTTCTCATAGCTCACTCCTTTCTTTTTTATTTAGGGAAAATTTGTTTACGGATAACTGGATTATATAAAAATCTGATAATTTAGCAAATAAAAAATTGACATTTCTAAAACTAGATTATAAATATTATAAATCCTAATTTTCAAGCTATAAATTTGCAAATATTATTTTTTTGAATACAATATAAATAGGTAAATTATTCAAATTTATATTGCAAAAATAAAAATGGAAGAAAAAAATCCTTCATTCATGCAGTGAGACTTCGCTAATAACCAGCAAACAGCAGAACAATCAGCAGCTGAAGCTCAACGTCTTAGTGAAGAGGCAAAAATTAGAGAAATCCTTGCTGAACAGCAAAAATTACAACAACTTTATAATCAAGTTGTAGTATTCATTCAGCAACATCCTAATATGCCAACTGAGGAAATGATTAAATATCAAACTCAATTGAAACAGTTAAGTGAATATTATCAAACAAACCAAGAGAAACTAAAAACACTTGGTTATTCTTCAGTACAAGTAAATAAAAATGTAGTTATTAAGAAGGGGGCTAAAAGAAATGTATCAATAAAAGAACTATTCATTTGATGTGCTATTATTATTTTCTTTTTCGTTTTATGATTATGAGTTCTTTCTTTTTATTTAGCAAATAATCCAGAAAATCTTTGAGGTTTCTGAGCTTTATGAATTACTCCAGCTGTTGCTAAATCAATTCTAAGTCTATTATCAGTAACAGTAATGATGGTAATTCTATTATTAGGTTTAGTAATTGTTATTGTTAATACATATAGAGCATTTACAATTAAGAATAAACCAAAAGGATGGTACTATTCATGATTGGTATTCTGACTTTTGATTGTTTGAATTGCTCTTTGAGCTGGAACATCTCTTATCTCTAAGGTATGAGCAATCGATGTTGAATCTATAGCAAATCCAGAGGATGTAATTAAATTGAATATGGTAAGATATGAAACTCAGTCTAATGGTGAAGTTAGGGCAGATGTTCATCAAATCGATAATTCATTCCCATTAGTAGCTCCAATGACAGTTTCAGCATCATTGTTCTCTGCAAACTATTGAGAATTTGTTAAAGCGGTTGCACCATGAGTTAGAATTAGAAATATTGAACTTGATTGTTGAAATGGAGAAATCCTTCCAATTTCAAGAGATGAAATTAATTTTGCAGGTTATTGTTTCTATACAAAAAAATGAACATATGAAATTTCATTATTGTTAACACATATGAACTGAAATAATGAAATTAATACAACAACGCATAAACTAAAGAACTTGGTAATGAATTCTGAGATTAAATTTAATGGATTAAATGGAGGGAAAATAAATATATGAAATGATGAATTAACAGCAGGTCCATTGCCAGCAGATATTGAATATGATGCAGAAGATGTATTCCAGTCTTTTGGACTAACATCATATAATATTGAGTGGGACTGAGATAATGATAATAATATTGATAAATTAAGTGAAGTAAAATATCGTCATAGCTATGATTCTTCAAAAGTTTATTATCCTAAGGTAAGATTTCCTGATGTAAAATATTTAGATGGAGATTGAGGTATCTGGTATTCATTCCCTCTTAGAATTACTCAATCATCAACGCCAGTTTGTAAAGTTGATATTGAGAAAAAAGAATGACAGAACTATGAAATAAATGGATATTTCTTAGATTGAACAGAAAGATCTGTTAGAGACTATAGCTTCGTAATTGAAGATAAAATATCAAAGAGTGTACTAGACCAATATTCAAAAGATGAATGAAATGTTATCTCATACACATTCCTTGGACAATGAATATATGTAGTTACAATGAACTTTGTAACAGATGACGGTTATAATGGCTCTTGTTCACAAGAAGTAAAAATTAGCTGAACATCACAATTTAATGTTCAATATGAATTCTCAGCACAAACAACAACAAGTAATGGATTTGAAAAATTGGATACTGAGAAAATTAAACAAGAAAAAGTTATTTGAGTTCAAGATATTCCTACAAAGTTAAAGTTAAAACTTCAAAGTATTGAACCAAAAACTTCAGATACAAAAGTTACTGTAACGTTTGATTGACAACCAAAAATTTATACTTCAGTAGATGAATACTTATTTGATATCCGTGATTCAGAGCAACATACAATCCAAATAAAGGTTGAAGATACTAAGCGTTGACTAAATTACGAAGAAAACTTAACCGCTAAAATTAGTTTGGATGATATAGTATGAAGACTTGTATTGATTTGAGAAACTTCATGATATGAACCATTAACAGTTCAACTTGATGCTTCATCTTCAAGACTTACAGACTCTTCAGATGAAATTACATATTTTACATGGGATTTCTGAGACGGTCAAACTCAACAAAAGATATCAAAGTGAGTTGTATCACACCAATATCATTTTGATTATAAAAATAATAATGGAATATTTACTCCAAAAGTTACAATCTATACTAAGAGATGACGTACACTTACAGTAAATGCTAATGATTCTATTGTGGTAAAGAAACAGATTGTAAAGCTTGAGATTTATTCAACTACTCATCCGCTTCAAGAAGCAAAAGTAGGGGAATCTGTAAATATTGCACTAGAATTTAGTGGTTTGCCAACAAAAATATCTTGGGACTTCTGAGATGGACAAACTAGTGAATGTCAGTGAAGAACATGTTCAGAAATAACAAGATCTTGGTCAAAAGCTTGAACATATCTTGTGAAGGCGTACGTTGAATTTGAAGATCAACAATCTGTAGAACAAACAATGCAATTTAAGATAAGATAGTTTAAAAGATATCATAAAAATATAGGGTTCAAAAATGGACTCTATATTTTTTTATAGTTCCAAATTGAGGTCTTGTGATGACATATTGATACAAATAAAAATATATCAAAAAATATTAATAAAGCTTCTTAAAATTCAAGACTCGAACTTATAAATTCCTGTCTTGAATTTTTTTAATAACGACAATAATTACATACAATCTATATTCTATTTATTTTCTACTAATAAAATGCCCATAAACTGTAACTTTTACTTGAAAAAGTATTCATATTTTATATATCATAACTAATCTTTTACTTTACTATACATCAACAAAAATGAAAATATGAAAAATTTGATTATGAGCATTGGTTATTTCAATGATTTATTTAACTGCTTGTGGTAATTCAGCGGTTAAAGAATGATCAAAAGTTTCATTTACTTATGAAGTTGAGGATCCTATGACTCAACAAATAATAGCTACCTGAGAAAAGAAAGACGTACTTTTGGATTATACAGGAACAGCTTTATTTGAATTAGTAGAAGGTTTGAAAAAAGGTGAATCAAGGTCTGATGTATTGATAGATCCGTTTAAAGATCATGATCCAGACTGAGTATATAAACAAACAGCATTAGTATTAAAAGAAATGTGAATTCCTGTACAAGTTGGATCAAAAGTTCCACTTTCTGATACAGAAGCAGTAGTTACTGATGTCTTAAGTGAAGCAGGAATAGAACAAGTTGTATTAGATACAAATCCAATTGAGACAATTAATCCATTTGTTTGGAATATAACAGTAACTTCAGTTAAATAGTTTTTAAGAAATAATAAAGTATGCATCTTTTTAAAAGATTATTGTTAACAAAGTTTCCTAATTCAACAATACATAACGTAGTAAATCCAGCAAGTATGTTTATTGGATTTATTTCTGCTAAAGAATTTTTTTCAATAATTAATAGAAAGATAATAGAGAACTATAAACTTAATCTTTTTGATGTTAATCTTGATCCAGTTGAATTTAAAACATGATTCTGAGAACAACAGAAGGAATGAAATAATAAGGATATTGAAACTTATTACGCTTATGCTGTTGCAGCTAATCTAAATTGAACCTTATTTTTCTCTCCAGCAAATCTTTGAAATGCTATAGCGTTGCTTTCTTCTGTGTATTTTAAAGATGCAATGTCAGCATATCCTAGCAATTGTTTTACTCAGCTAATTTATATTATTTATCTGCTTTCTTTTACTTTTGCCTCAAGAGTGAAAGTATTTCCATCAGATAAAGAGCAGGAAAATTATAATTGGTTTATAGATGTCTTTTTTGATGCTTATAAATCAACTTTCGATCAACTCCAAGTTAAAATAACAAAGAAAGAATTAGATAAGATAAAAAAGTCATTACTACAAGAAACTCCATATTTTTTCCTACTTTTCCATTTCTATAAAAAATTGAATAGTTTGTTAGAAGATAAATGAGATGATTTGGAATATCTAGATTGGCTTTTTTGAAAAACTAAGTCACAAGATACAACTTTAATAGCATTCAAATCAAACTATTGAACAACAAAATATCTTCCTCATTCATCACCACTTGAACAAAGTATATTGAACAGAGTATGGCCTGCAGATATCTTAATAAAATATTTATTCTGAGATGCAGATCCTTTCTTAGCAGTAGAAACTATTGTAGAAAAAATATTTGATAAAAATGAATTAGATCCAATAGTTTCATCTTTTGTAAAATGAGATAAAGAGCTTCCTCGTCTTTTACAATATCTTCTTGAATATAAGAGATATAAATATGGATTCTTTGCATGAGTCCAGAACTATATGATAAGGCTTATGAGAAAAGATTGAAAAGAGGAGTACTACGAAGATATTGATGAAATGCTTTCTGCTATTGATAATTGAGATGATATTTCAAATTTTGATATACCAGAGAAAATAAAAAGAGAGTCTAAAGTCACAGAAAGACTTCTTAATTTCTATATTACTTTGTTAGGATGATTTGCAACTGCTAGATGAGATAGTTTCTACTTAAGATTATTTAAGCCTGGATTAGTTGAAAGTTTTTCAAAAGTATTACATAAAAAAACAACCTTCAAAAAAAGAACAACAAAAGAGTATTATGAAGCAATACTATATGAATATTCAAATGTTCTCTATTATTATGTTTATATTGATCAACATATAAGATCTTGAAAGACAAAATTTACTATCCCATCAAAAACAGCTGTTCTTGATACAACGATTAATACAACAGTAGCAAACTTATTCCTTGAAGGTATGATTGCTGCTCATTTTCAAGATTTAAATCCAAAAGATACAAGATTAACAATTAAGAACTCTCAAATTATAGAGAAATTTAAAGAAAAATTCTGAGAAAATATACAAGATTTAGTAAAAAAGACAGGACTTAGTTTCTTGATGAATTATTACTTAGCAAGTATTGGATTATTAACGGATTGAGAAAAATTGATAGGAATCTTAAAAGATAATACAAATGACCAAGATTATGTTAATCTTAAGGATTCTTTGTATAAATTAGATTACCGAATTTCTGATGTTTTCTTAAGAAAGTTATCAAAACTAAGTTTAAATACAGAATTTGATGATGTTGTACTTCTTCCTATCTATTGAACAATAAGAGAAACATTACTTTGATTGGCGCTTTTGTTAGTTTATCTAAAGAAAAAGAATACAAAGTGAGTTATAGATAAAAACGGATTACTTCAGTTGTTATATGTAAGAGAAGTTCTTATGTTCCAGAATACTAGAAAAGAGGAATGAGTTTATAATGCATTATTTGATACAATAAAAGAGTTGGAACCACTTTTAGAAATCTGGTGTTGACTTGATGATAATCAACAATTCTTTGATCTTTTTGAAAGGAATTGGAAAAGTTATATAGATTCTCATACAATCCAAGATCTATATAAAGACCTTTCAATAGATGATATTGTTCGATTCAGATGATTACTAAAAAACATAACATATTATAACAAAAGATATATTATTCCATGATAGTCTTTTTATCCTTAGAATGTTCCTATGAAAACAGTAGTAATTACATCATGATATTTTAATCCAATACATCCATGACATATTGAATGTCTTGAGTTATGTAAAGAATTATGAGATGAACTTTGGGTTATTGTGAATAATGATAATCAAGCAAAGTTAAAAACATGAAAAGAAACAGTATTCCAAGATGAAAACTTTAGATTAAAAATTGTTTCATCATTAAAAGTTGTTGATAATGTGATGCTTTCTGTAGATCAAGACGGTTCAGTTTGTGAAAGTATTAAGGAAATCACAAAAAGAATAAAAGAAAAATACTGAGAAGATACTGTTATTTACTTTTGAAAAGGTTGAGATAGATTCTCTTGAAATATTCCTGAAGTACAGGTATGTAAAGATTTATGAATAGAAATTAAAGATTGATTATGAGCAAAAACTCATAATAGTAGAGATTATAGAAACAAGTAATAAATGTATTATTTAAGAATTGAGATTGTTTTAAGATAATCTCTTTTTTTATAATATAAATACTTCGAATTTTGCAAAAATATAGAGATTAATTTATAATAAGATTAGTTTTATATTTATATTCATTATAATGGGTGAGACAGAAAATAAAACTCATGATAAAGTAGATAAGCAAAATACTCTGTTTAATCCGTTAGATTGGGATTTGAATTCACCTGAAGCAAAAAAGAGAGCAGAGGAGGAAAATAAGGAATATCAAGAATTGGCTGATAGTATATTGGTTGATTCATTAAAATGTGAGGTGTCAGATTTAGAAAATGATATTCTTCTTTCTTGTTTAAGAGAAGAATGATGGTTGTATAAAGAATATGCAGAAACAATAAAAGATTATCCAGATTATAAAAAATATTTCCAAATTCATAATTTTAAAGGAAAAAAATTTTTAGTTGTTCCTGTTTATGATAAACAGGAAGAGAAATTTTGTATGAAAACTTGTGAGTTATCGCAAAAGGATTGAAAAACAGAAATAGTATGAAATATGAGATATACGCGAGAAACTGAATATCATCATTATGCAAAAAATCCAAATGTAATTGCAGTGAAATTTTCAGATTCTAGTGAAGATATATGATATACTACAGTAAGTATGAACAAATGGACTTGAGAAATATCTGATATTGAACCATCTAAATATAATCAAGATCAAAAATGAGTTGATGCATTAATAGATACAATTGGTACGAAAGCCTGATTAAAACTAGAAGATTGTTCTACATCTCTACAATCAAATGTTAAAGATGTGCTTTCTAAAGAAGATAAATTAAGGCAAGAATCATCAGAATTTGAACAACAAAAAGATAAATTAATACAAAATGTTATGGAAAAGAATTTCAATTGAATAATTAATTCATTCTTAAGCTTGGTAAGATTATTTTTAAATAGGAAGAAAGGCTGAAGAATTATTGATTTATGAAGTGAAATTACTTATGAATGAGATGAAAAGGATGTTGCATATCTTGAATCGGCTATTGATACAGTATTAGAACCAGAACAGAGGTCAAAACTAACATATATGTTGTCAAAGATAAAAGATAAACATATGAAGGAGCTATTGAAAGAAAAGTGAGAAGAAAATCCTTCACAGTTTGATCTCTTATTACAACAACTTAAACCTTGACAAGTAATGCTAACAAATGCTCTTGATACAAATTGATGATCTTCATCATTTAAGTATGCAACTCAAGTTGTTTCTTGATCAAGATGGTGTCATGCACTTATAGTAACTGATGTTATAAAAGATAATAACTGAATAATAACAGATGCTAAAATTATTCAATCAACACTTAAGTGATGAGTCCATGAAACGACATTAAAAAAATATTTCAATGAAAATTATTCTTCCGCTGATATTTTATTGGCAGATATGCCAGAATGAAAGGCAGATGATGTAATTGCTAATGCAAAAACTAAAATATGAGAAAAATACGATAGAGTCTCTATTGTAACGGATGCTGTAATGTGATATGATGTTGATTCTACGTTTGTAAAATGATGATCATGAAGTGATCAAAGATCAAAGACAATGTGAACTGATAAATCATATTGTAGTGAATTGGTATTTGATGCTATGAGTAAATCATGAATAGAACTTCCTAAACCACATATGTCACCATCTGATATATTAACTTCAGGAGAGATAACCCCTCAATATGCCTGTTATTGTAATAAATTTGAGTAATCAATTATTAAATCAGTTGTAAATTATGAAAATAAATCTATAAACCAAATAGATTTATTTTTATTTTATTGTTATGGCAGAAACTAAAGAAAAATCAGCTGCAAAAAATGATAAAGAATGATTAAGAAGTATTCTAGTCACAGGATTCTTTATTGTTGTATTTGTTTGTGCTTTCTTTTGAATGGATGTTGAAAAAAACACTCCAATGCAATTTGTTGATAAAATGCTTTCTTGAGATATTGTAGAAACAGCAGCACAGAAAGCTAAGACTGTAAAAGAAGCAATAACACCTTTACAAAAACTTGCATGATGAATAGATGATATTTCTATTGATTCATTTGATGTAAAAGATCTTTCTAAACTAAAAGAAAAACTATCAGCATTAGAAGATTTGAAAGCAAGTTATGATAAATTAAAGAATAATGAAGATATTAAAGGACTCGTTCCTGATGCTGATTCTGAAAATACTGAAGATTTAACAAATCTTGTTACTTCTGAAAAGTGATTTGTTGATAATGCAATCTCATTCTTTAACTTCTTACTAAATAATCAAGATGCTTTATCGTTTAATGATGAAGGTACATTAGAGGTTGATGAGTCTGTTAAATCAACTTTTGATGACTTATTACTTGATTTTGTAACATCACAAGATAAAGTAAAACAAGCAAATAGTGTATTTGAGGAATAAGTAGTATTTTATAACATAATATAATTATATAAATGAAAAAATTAGTATTATTGCGTCATGGAGAGAGTCAATGGAATAAAGAAAACAGATTTACATGATGGACAGATGTAGACCTTTCAGAAAAAGGAATAGAGGAGGCTACAAAAGCATGAAAATTATTAAAAGAACAAAACATTCATTTTAAAAAGGCTTTTACATCTTATCTTAAGAGAGCTGTAAAAACACTTAATGTAGTTCTAGATCAAATGGATTTAGATTGGATACCAGTAGAAAAGTCTTGGAGATTAAATGAAAAACATTACTGAATGTTGCAAGGACTAAATAAAACAGAAACAGCTGAAAAATATGGAGATGAACAAGTCCTTATTTGGAGAAGAAGCTTTGATGTTCCTCCTACTCCAATGGATAAAGAAGATGAACGTTCTCCATTTCAAGACCCTCGTTATGCATGAGTTGATGAAAAAGATTTGCCATTAACTGAGTCATTAA
>ODAI013821386.1_pt1 | contig 18599 bp, 14 predicted proteins | sample 1539321 | NCBI WGS metagenome assembly ODAI01 (sample SAMN02144231, study PRJEB22623) | gut metagenome | biome: sheep rumen | host: Ovis aries | place: New Zealand
AATTAATAACAAACAGAAATGGCTAAAGAAGTTGCTGGATTAATCAAATTACAGATTAAAGGTGGCGCTGCGAATCCCTCTCCCCCAGTAGGACCTGCATTGGGTTCCAAAGGTATTAATATTATGGGATTCTGCAAAGAGTTCAACGCCAGAACCCAGGATAAGGCTGGTAAGGTATTGCCAGTTGTTATCACTTACTACACAGACAAGTCATTCAGTTTCGTTATCAAGACTCCTCCCGCTGCTATCCAGTTGCTGGAGGCTGCCAAGATTAAAGGCGGTTCTTCTGAGCCTAACCGTAAAAAGGTGGCTTCTGTCACTTGGGACCAGGTAAGGGCAATCGCTGAGGATAAGATGTCAGACCTGAACTGTTTCACAGTGGAGTCTGCCATGAGACTTATTGCTGGTACTGCACGTAGTATGGGTATTACTGTAAAAGGGGATTTCCCTGGATAATAATTTATAACTTCAATTTTAAAGAAAATGAGTAAACTGACAAAGAATCAGAAAGCAGTTGCCGATAAGGTTGAAGCAGGGAAAGTGTACTCTTTGCAGGAGGCTACCGAACTGGTAAAGGAAATTACCACTACCAAGTTCGATGCTTCTGTCGATATCGACGTGCGTCTGGGTGTTGACCCGCGTAAGGCCAACCAGATGGTTCGTGGCGTTGTGTCACTGCCAAATGGTACTGGCAAGGTGACGAGAGTTCTCGCTCTCTGTACTCCTGATCAGGAGGCTGCTGCCAAGGAAGCAGGTGCCGACTATGTTGGTCTCGATGAATATATAGAGAAGATCAAAGGTGGTTGGACTGATATTGATGTGATTATTACCATGCCGTCTTGTATGGGTAAAATCGGACCTCTCGGACGTGTCCTCGGTCCTCGTGGCTTGATGCCAAACCCAAAGAGCGGTACGGTTACTATGGATGTTGCTAAAGCAGTTAAGGAAGTAAAGCAGGGTAAGATTGACTTCAAGGTAGACAAGACGGGTATTATCCACACGTCTATCGGCAAGGTAAGCATGACTCCCGAGCAACTCCTCGGAAATGCCAAGGAATTCATTGCTACAGTGATTAAACTGAAGCCTGCTGCTGCTAAAGGTACATATATCAAGAGTATCTTCCTTTCAAGTACGATGAGTGTAGGTATCAAGGTTGATCCAAAGACAATTGACTAAATCTAAAGAATCAAAGTAACATGAAGAAGGAAGTTAAAGATATGATCATTGAGGAACTCGGCGGCAAACTGAAAGAGTATTCTCACTTCTATCTGGTAGATGTTTCCGGACTGAACGCAAAGGATACCAGTGATCTCCGTCGCAAGTGCTTCAAGAATGAAATCAAGATGGTGGTTGTGAAGAACACGCTTCTCCACAAGGCTCTCGAGGCTTCAGACATTGATTTTGAACCTTTATATAGCGCACTGAAAGGCAGCACAGCCGTGATGTTCTGCAACACAGCAAACGTTCCGGCAAAACTGCTGAAAGAATACAAGAAGCAGGGTATTCCTGCATTAAAGGCTGCTTATGCCGAGGAAGGCATTTTCGTTGGTGCTGACAAACTGGAAGAACTTGCATCTATCAAGAGCAAGAACGAGGTTATCGCCGACATCGTGGCCCTGCTGCAATCTCCGATCAAGAATGTTGTTTCTGGCTTGAATGCTGGTGGCAAGATTCACGGTCTGCTTGACGCAATCGCTGAGCGTAACAAATAAGCGAAAACATTTTCATTCACATTAAAAACAATTAAAATTTTAAATAAAATGGCAGATATCAAAGCTATTGCTGAGGAGTTGGTTAACCTCACAGTAAAAGAAGTTAATGAGTTGGCAACAGTCCTGAAGGACGAGTACGGAATCGAGCCCGCTGCAGCCGCTGTTGCAGTTGCTGCTCCTGCTGCTGGCGGTGAGGCCGCTGCAGCCGAGGAGAAAACATCTTTCGATGTAGTCCTCGCTGAGGTTGGTGGCGCTAAGCTCCAGGTGGTTAAGGCTGTTAAGGAAGCATGTGGTCTTGGTCTGAAAGAGGCTAAGGATCTCGTTGACGGCGCTCCTTCTACTCTGAAGGAAGGTCTTTCTAAGGACGAGGCTGAGAACCTGAAGAAGGCTATCGAAGAGGCTGGGGCCAAGGTAGAACTCAAATAATCGTATCTTTACGAAGTAACAGGGTTAGGATTTCCCAAGTAGGGGAGTCCTAACCTTTTCTTGTCTTTGACATATCGGAATGGCGTAATGCCAATACGGTTTCTCCGATTCATTTTCACATAATATTAATTATAGATGGCTTCAAAAATTGTTGATAACAGAGTAAACTTTGCCAGCGTCAAGAATCCGATGCCTTATCCGGATTTCCTCGATGTGCAATTAAAGTCGTTCAGAGACTTCCTGCAGTTAGACACTCCGCCTGAAGAACGCAAGAATGACGGCTTGTATAAGGTTTTCGCAGAGAATTTCCCTATCACCGATACACGTAATAATTTCGTTCTTGAGTTCTTGGATTACTTTATCGATCCGCCTCGTTATACCATCGACGAATGTCTTGAGCGCGGATTGACATACAGTGTACCTCTAAAGGCCAAGATGAAATTGTATTGTACAGACCCGGACCACGAGGATTTTGGCACTTTCATTCAAGACGTATTCCTTGGTACGATACCCTATATGACGAGCAATGGCACGTTTATCATCAACGGTGCCGAGCGTGTCGTGGTGTCGCAGTTGCATCGTTCTCCCGGCGTATTCTTTGGCCAGGGCGTTCATGCCAACGGTACCGTGCTGTATTCTGCCCGTATCATTCCTTTCAAGGGTTCATGGATAGAGTTTGCCACCGATATCAACAATGTGATGTATGCCTACATCGACCGTAAGAAGAAGTTGCCAGTGACAACCCTTCTGCGTGCCATTGGTTTTGAGGCAGACAAGGACATCCTTCAGATATTCGACCTCGCTGAAGAAGTGAAGGTGAACAAGAAGAATATGAAGGAGGTTATCGGCAGGAAACTTGCCGGTAATGTCTTGAAGTCTTGGAATGAAGATTTCGCTGACGAGGATACGGGTGAAGTAGTTTCCATTGAGCGCCATGACATCATCATGGAGCGTGAGACGGAGATTACGAAGGACAATATCGAAGACATCCTTGACAGCGGCGCATCCACCATCTTGTTGCACAAGGATGCAGAGGTTGCCCAGAAGTATGCCATCATTTTCAATACGTTGCAGAAAGACCCGAGCAACAGTGAGCAAGAAGCCGTAAACTATATATATCGCCAGTTGAGAAATGCAGATCCCGCCGACGATGCAAGTGCACGTGAGGTGATTCAGAATCTGTTCTTCTCCGACAAGCGTTACGACCTTGGCGATGTGGGACGCTACCGCATCAACAAGAAATTGGGCTTGAATACGGACATGGATGTTCGTATCCTGACCAAAGAAGATATTATTGAGATTATCAAGTATCTCATTCAGTTGGTGAACAGCAATGCCACCGTCGACGATATAGACCACTTGTCAAACCGTCGCGTGCGCACCGTTGGCGAGCAACTCAGCAATCAGTTCTCGATTGGCCTTGCCCGTATGAGCCGCACCATCCGTGAGCGTATGAATGTGCGCGACAATGAGGTGTTCACTCCGACTGACCTGATCAATGCCAAGACAATTTCGAGCGTTATCAATTCGTTCTTCGGAACCAATCCGCTTTCGCAGTTCATGGACCAGACCAACCCGTTGGCAGAGGTGACCCACAAGCGTCGTCTTTCTGCTCTCGGTCCTGGCGGTCTTTCGCGTGAGCGTGCCGGTTTCGAGGTGCGCGACGTTCACTATACTCACTACGGCCGTCTTTGTCCTATTGAGAGTCCTGAAGGTCCTAACATCGGTCTGATTTCTTCACTTTGCGTTTATGCGAAAATCAATGAACTTGGATTCATAGAGACTCCTTATCGTAAGGTTGAAAACGGTGTGGTAGACCTGAAGAACGAAGATGTCGTTTATCTCACGGCAGAAGAGGAGGAAGACCATATCATCGGACAGGGCAACGCCCCGTTGAATGACGACGGTTCTTTTATCCGCACATACGTCAAGTGTCGTCAGGATGCCGACTTCCCGGTTGTTCCTCCCAGCGAGGTAGACTTGATGGACGTGGCTCCTCAGCAGATTGCCTCTATCGCCGCAGGCTTGATTCCTTTCCTGGAGCACGATGATGCCCACCGTGCGCTGATGGGATCTAACATGATGCGCCAGGCCGTTCCTCTGCTTCACAATGAGGCTCCTATCGTGGGAACAGGTATCGAGAAGCAGGTGTGCGAAGATTCTCGTACCATGATTACTGCCGAAGGCGATGGCGTTATTGAATATGTGGACGCCACCACTATCCGTATTCTTTACGACCGCACCGACGACGAGGAGTTCGTCAGTTTCGAACCGGCACTCAAGGAATATCGCATTCCCAAGTTCCGCCGCACCAACCAGAACATGGTTGTCGACCTTCGTCCTATTTGCGAGAAGGGACAGCGCGTAAAGAAAGGCGATATCCTTACAGAAGGTTATGCCACTGAAAACGGAGAATTGGCTCTGGGCCGTAACCTCCTGGTGGCTTACATGCCTTGGAAGGGATATAACTATGAGGATGCCATCGTGCTTAACGAGCGCGTGGTTCGCGAAGATATCCTCACCTCAGTCCATGTTGATGAATACTCTCTCGATGTGCGCGAGACCAAGCGCGGTATGGAAGAGTTCACGGCCGACATCCCCAATGTGAGCGAAGAGGCCACAAAGGACTTGGACGACAATGGTATTATCCGCGTGGGAGCACGTGTGGAGCCGGGCGATATCCTCATCGGTAAGATCTCTCCGAAGGGAGAAAGCGATCCTTCACCTGAAGAGAAATTGCTGCGCGCCATCTTTGGTGACAAGGCCGGTGACGTGAAAGACTCTTCTTTGAAGGCCAATCCTTCGCTTACTGGTGTCGTCATCGACAAGAAACTATTCTCTCGTGCCGTGAAGACTCGTCAGAGCAAGCAGCAGGACAAGGTGATTCTCGCCAAGATTGACGAAGAGCACGAGGCAAAGATCAACGACTTGAAAGACATTCTCGTTGACAAACTGATGATTCTCACCGAAGGTAAGGTTTCACAAGGCGTGAAAGACTACACAGGTGCAGAGATCATCACCAAGGGCAGCAAGTTCACGGTTGCTGCGCTCAAGAACCTGGAGTATGACGGAATTCAGAGTAGCGGATGGACAACAGATGAGCACAACAATCATCTCATCCAGCAACTGATCATGAACTTCATCAAGAAATACAAGTTGCTCGATGCAGAACTGAAACGCCGCAAGTTGGCCATCACCATCGGCGACGAACTTCCTTCCGGCATTCTGCAGATGGCAAAGGTATATGTGGCCAAGAAACGTAAGATCGGTGTTGGTGATAAACTGGCCGGTCGCCACGGTAACAAGGGTATTGTTTCCAAGGTGGTGCGTCAGGAAGACATGCCGTTCCTTGAGGATGGCCGTCCTGTTGACTTGGTGCTTAACCCGCTGGGTGTGCCTTCTCGTATGAACCTCGGTCAGATCTTCGAGGCCATTCTCGGTGCTGCCGGCAAGCGTCTTGGCGTGAAGTTCGCTACTCCGATCTTCGATGGAGCCAAGTTGGAAGACTTGCAGGCTTGGACCGACAAGGCCGGTCTGCCGCGACTCTGCTCTACACACCTCTACGACGGTGAGACAGGTGAGAAGTTCGACCAGCCCGCAACGGTCGGAATCACCTACTTCCTCAAACTCGGCCACATGGTGGAAGACAAGATGCACGCCCGTTCCATCGGTCCGTACTCGCTCATCACGCAGCAGCCGCTTGGCGGTAAGGCCCAGTTCGGAGGCCAGCGTTTCGGAGAAATGGAGGTTTGGGCGCTCGAAGCATTCGGTGCCAGCCATGTGCTGCAAGAGATTCTGACCATTAAGTCAGACGACGTGGTTGGGCGTTCAAAGGCTTATGAGGCAATCGTCAAGGGTGAAGCCATGCCAACACCAGGTATTCCTGAGTCTCTCAATGTGTTGTTGCATGAACTCCGAGGCCTCGGCCTAAGCGTTACTCTCGACTAAGTGAATTGATAATTGGAAATTGATAATTGACAAATTGAAATATGGCTTTCAAGAAAGATTCAAAAGTAAAGAATAATTTTACGAAGATTACCATCGGACTCGCATCTCCGGAGGAAATCCTCGAGAGCAGCTTCGGCGAGGTGACCAAGCCAGAAACCATCAACTACCGTACCTATAAGCCAGAGCGCGACGGACTGTTCTGCGAGCGCATCTTCGGTCCTACGAAGGATTACGAGTGCGCCTGCGGCAAGTACAAGCGAATCCGTTACAAAGGCATCGTCTGCGACCGTTGCGGTGTTGAGGTTACAGAGAAGAAAGTGCGTCGCGAGCGCACCGGACATATCGAGTTGGTAGTCCCCGTGGCTCATATCTGGTATTTCCGTTCCCTGCCCAACAAGATCGGTTATCTTCTCGGTGTTCCCACCAAGAAACTGGATGCTGTTATCTATTACGAGAAATATATCGTCATTCAGCCTGGTGTCATGGCAGGCAAGAAAGACGCAGAAGGCAACGAGGTGATTGGTTCTCACCAGATGGATCTGCTTTCTGAAGACGAGTATATCGATATCATGGACAACCTGCCCCAGGGCAATGAATATCTGGAGGACACAGATCCTAACAAGTTCATCGCCAAGATGGGTGCAGAGGCCATCTATGACTTGCTGCTTGGCATCGACCTCGACTCTCTGAGTTATGAGTTGCGCGACCGTGCCAACAGCGATTCTTCCCAGCAGCGTAAAACAGAGGCTTTGAAGCGCCTGCAGGTGGTTGAAGCATTCCGCAGCAGCAAGGAAACCAACCATCCTGAGTGGATGATCATGAAGATTATCCCTGTTACACCGCCGGAACTCCGTCCGCTGGTGCCGCTGGATGGTGGCCGTTTCGCCACGTCCGACCTTAACGACCTCTATCGTCGTGTCATCATCCGCAACAATCGTCTGAAGAGACTGGTTGAGATCAAGGCTCCCGAAGTGATTCTCCGCAACGAGAAGCGTATGCTGCAGGAGGCCGTTGACTCTCTCTTCGACAACAGCCGCAAGTCATCGGCAGTGAAGAGTGACAGCAACCGTCCGCTGAAATCTCTCTCCGACTCTCTGAAAGGTAAGCAGGGACGTTTCCGCCAGAACCTGCTCGGTAAGCGTGTTGACTATTCAGCCCGTTCCGTAATCGTGGTAGGTCCTGAGTTGAAGATGGGCGAGTGCGGTCTTCCCAAACTGATGGCAGCCGAACTCTACAAGCCGTTCATCATCCGCAAACTCATTGAGCGCGGCATTGTGAAGACGGTGAAGAGCGCCAAGAAAATCGTCGACCGCCGCGAGCCGGTGATCTGGGACATCCTTGAGAACGTGATGAAAGGCCATCCCGTGCTGCTCAACCGTGCTCCTACACTTCACCGTCTGGGTATCCAGGCCTTCCAGCCGAAACTCATCGAGGGCAAGGCTATTCAGTTGCACCCGCTGGCATGTACGGCGTTCAATGCCGACTTCGACGGCGACCAGATGGCTGTTCACCTCCCGTTGAGCAACGAGGCCGTTCTGGAAGCACAGATCCTGATGCTCCAGAGCCACAACATTCTGAATCCTGCCAATGGTGCTCCTATCACCGTGCCTTCTCAGGACATGGTGCTTGGTTTGTACTATATCACCAAGATTCGTCCGGGTGCCAAGGGTGAGGGACTCACTTTCTACGGTCCTGAAGAGGCAATCATCGCCCACAACGAAGGTCGTTGCGACCTCCATGCGCAGGTTAAGGTCGTTGTGAAGGATATCGATGAGAATGGAAACTATTACACTCACATGGTGGAAACCTCTGTTGGACGTGTCATTGTGAATGGCATCATCCCTGATGAGGTGGGCTTTGTGAACAAGATTATTTCCAAGAAGTCGTTGCGCGACATCATTGCCGACGTGATTAAGCATGTAGGTTTCGCTGAGGCTTGCGAATTCCTCGACGGAATCAAGAACCTCGGTTACCGCATGGCTTATCTGGCCGGTCTTTCGTTCAACCTCGACGACATCATCATTCCGAAGGAAAAGGAAGAACTGGTGCAGAAAGGTAACGACGAAGTGCAGGCCATCACCGACAACTATAACATGGGATTCATCACCGACAACGAGCGTTACAACCAGGTAATCGATGCCTGGACGCATGTGAACAACCGCCTGGGCGATGTGCTGCTCAAGCAGATGACCGAGGCCGACCAAGGTTTCAATGCCGTTTACATGATGCTCGATTCCGGTGCCCGTGGATCTAAAGACCAGATCAAGCAGTTGGCTGGTATGCGTGGTCTGATGGCCAAGCCGCAGAAGGCAGGTGCCGAAGGTCGCGGTACGATTGAAAACCCGATTCTCTCTAACTTCAAGGAGGGTATGTCAGTGCTTGAGTACTTCATCTCTACCCACGGTGCCCGTAAAGGTCTTGCCGATACCGCTATGAAGACAGCCGACGCTGGTTATCTTACCCGTCGTCTGGTTGACGTCTCTCACGACGTGATTATCACCGAGGAAGACTGCGGTACGTTGCGCGGACTGGTGTGCACGGCACTGAAGAATGGCGACGAAACCATCTCCACCCTGTATGAGCGCATCCTCGGACGTGTTTCTGTTCACGACATCATCCATCCCAGCACGGGCGAACTGATTGTTGCCGCTGGCGATGAGATTACCGAGTCTGTTGCCCAGGCCATCGAAGATTCGCCCATCGAGAGCGTTGAAATCCGCTCGGTGCTCACTTGCGAGAGCAAGAAGGGTGTTTGTATGAAGTGTTACGGACGCAACCTGGCCACCCAGCGCATGGTGCAGAAGGGCGAGGCCGTCGGCGTGATTGCAGCCCAGGCCATTGGTGAGCCGGGTACGCAGTTGACGCTCCGTACCTTCCACGCCGGTGGTGTGGCTGGTAACGCTGCTGCCAATGCTTCTATCGTAGCCAAGAACGACAGCAAACTTGAATTCGATGAATTGCGCACGGTTCCCTTCACCGAGGATAATGAGAACGGCAACGTGAACTGCGAAATGGTTGTAAGCCGTCTTGCTGAGGTACGTTTCGTTGACCCGCATACCAAGATTATCCTCTCCACGATGAACGTTCCTTACGGTAGTTCGCTCTATTTCAAGGCTGGCGACACCGTGCAGAAGGGCGACATTGTGGCCCGTTGGGACCCGTTCAACGCCGTCATCGTTACCGAATATGCCGGAACATTGAAGTTCCGCGATGTGGTGGAGAATGTCACTTATAAGGCCGAGACCGACGAGACGACTGGTCTTACCGAAAAGATCATCACCGAGTCGAAAGACAGGAACCGCGTGCCTACGTGCGATGTAATTGATGCCAACGGCGAAGTTGTTGGTACATATATCTTCCCGGTGGGCGGTCACGTGGTGGTCGACGACGGTCAGACCGTGAGCACCGGTGCCACCATTGTGAAGATTCCGCGTACTGTTGCCAAGGGCGGTGACATCACCGGAGGTCTGCCACGTGTGACCGAGTTGTTCGAAGCCCGCAACCCGTCTAATCCCGCCATCGTTTCCGAAATCGACGGTGAGGTGTCCATGGGTAAGGTGAAGCGCGGTAACCGTGAGATTATCGTTACCTCGAAGACCGGCGACCAGAAGAAATATCTCGTCAGCCTGTCCAAGCAGATCCTGGTTCAGGAGCACGATGCCGTGCGTGCCGGCACCCCGCTTAGCGACGGTTCCATCACCCCGGCCGACATCTTGGCCATCAAGGGTCCCACCGCCGTTCAGGAGTATATCGTGAACGAGGTGCAGGATGTCTATCGTCTGCAAGGTGTGAAGATCAACGACAAGCACTTCGAGATTATCGTGCGCCAGATGATGCGCAAGGTGCAGATCAATGATCCGGGCGACACCACCTTCCTCGAGCAGGAGGTTGTTGACAAACTCGACTTCGCAGAAGAGAACGACCGCATCTGGGGCAAGAAGGTTGTCATCGACGCTGGCGACAGCGAGAACCTGCAGAAGGGTCAGATTGTTACTGCCCGCAAACTGCGCGATGAGAACTCCATGCTCAAGCGCCGCGACCTGCGAATCGTTCAGGTGCGCGATGCTGTGCCCGCTACGTCAACTCAGATTCTCCAGGGTATCACGCGTGCTGCCCTTCAGACCAAGAGTTTCATGAGTGCCGCCTCGTTCCAGGAGACCACCAAGGTGCTCAACGAAGCAGCAATCCGCGGCAAGGTAGACACCCTCGAAGGCATGAAGGAGAACGTTATCTGCGGTCACCTCATCCCTGCCGGAACTGGTTTGCGCGAGTTCGAGAAGATCATTGTCGGCTCCAAGGAAGAGTACGAGCGCATGCAGGCCAACCGAAAGAACGTGCTCGACTTCTCTGAGAAAGAAGCCGTTATGGAGGAATAATCCTGTATCAGTCAGGAGTAATCCTATATCAATCCCGCTATCAGAGGGCTATTGCTTCGGCAGTAGCCCTCTGTTGTTTTGTGTGAAAACCGCGTTTTTGCCATGATTCTTCATGCAGAATACCATTTTTTTCGGCAAATCATTCATAATTCAGAAACTTTTTCATAACTTTGCAGACGATTAGTTATTTATGTAAAAAGATTATTGATTACGCTTTTGAGTATGAAAAGATTTTTATCTGCATTGTTCGTTATGATGCTCATGGGAGCAGCCGATGTCTTTGCACAGGTTTTCCCCGACGGTTACTACCGTATATCTAATCAGGTGACAGGCCGCCATGCCAGTCTTGTTGACAAGAAGGGCAGCATGACGGTGAGTGGCAGCAGTTATAAATACGACTTCGGAGCCATCGCCCTGAAAGACAACTTCGACGCTGTGGTCGACGATCCCGGTGCCATCATCAGGTTCGAATATCGCTACCTCGGCAAGTCGGCACTCAACGGCTATTATCTGGAGGCACAAGGAGTGAACACCACCGACATCATCAACCGTGCACTCAAGATTGACGAGGAGCAGGGCGAAGGCACCAACCTCTACATCCCCTATGCCAAGGAGAGCATCGCCATGGGCTATGTGATTGACAACAACGGGCAGTTCACGGTTTTGGTGAACTCTGCCAGTTCGCTCTATCCCAACCGCTTTTGGTATATCAAGCCCGTCACCAACGGAAACGACACCTATTTCGGCGTGAAGCCCACCATCCAGATAGGCAACAAGTATTACACCACGCTCTATGCTTCCTTCGCTTTCCAACTGCCCTCATCCGTGAAGGCCTATTATGTGAGCGGCGTTGATGACGAGGGCGGTGTGACGCTCACCGAAATCAAGAACAAGGTGCCGGGAGCCACGCCCGTGCTGCTCGAGTGCAACTCGGCCAATGCTGCCGACAACAAGTTGCTCCCCATCGACGAGACGCTGCCCGAAATCAGCGGCAACCTCTTGCAGGGCGTTTACTTTAATATCTATAAGACCATCCGCGGCTATAAGCACCAGAACCGCACCAAATACGATGCCAAGACCATGCGCGTGTTGAAGGAAGTGGACGGGAAGATAGCCTTCGGCAAGAGTTCCGACACCTATCTGGCAGCCAACAAGGCCTATCTCGACATCTCCACCCTCACCAATAAGAGCGACAACATCAGCGTCTCCACCGGCATCATCACCGTGCAGGCCGAGCAGCAGAAACTCAGCAACAAGGTCTATGACCTGCAGGGTCGCGAAGTCAAGAACCCCTCTCACGGCGTTTATATCCGTAACGGCAAGAAATTTGTTGTGAAATAGCGTTGCCGCTCTTTCTGGCGCGCATTCCCAGTTTCATGTCACCACTTGCTTTCAGCCCACTGCTCAAGGGCCATTGCGGTGGTGACATGAACTTTTTTTATCTTCTTTCTTCTAACAGCCTTTACCGTGCGTGCTTTCTGTAGCATTGCTTTTTGTTGAAATGTTTTTCTTTTTGACACTTTTTAAAGTAATAATATTGCTCAAATACAAATTACTTATTATTTTTGCAGCCGTCGGACATGAGTCCGCAGAATACATTTTGGGTAATACGTAGAAGTGTTATACTTTCTCTTGCAATCGAGAACCTAGGAAATTCGCGACTATAGACAAGAGGTCAGTGTAATGGTTCTCCGCGTTTCGGGCGTGGAGTGCTGTGACCATATTCTTGTTTATGGGTTTTCCTAGGACCTTCGATTGCGAATGTGGATGATTGGCAGTCCACGCTTTTTGCCATGCAATCGATTGGCCAGCAGGCCGCAACTCTGGGAATAGATGAGACATATAGGGCAGTGCATCAGACAGCAAGTGGAGGCACAAGGCAGAACATCCGTCTGGCTTGCGCAGGAACTGGGCTGTCACCGCACCAACATCTATAAGATTTATGACAAGATGACCATTGATACTGGCATTTTGCTCCGTATCAGCCGCATACTCAACTACGACTTTTTCCGACTCTACTCAGAAGAAATGGCTGACGAGGACAGGTCTGGAGAGCAGAGATAACACGTGTTGCATTCCCCTTATCAGTGAAATACATGAAATGCACAGTGTAGCCGATTTATCTACATGTATTCAGATTGGCTACACTTTTTGGCCATGCCGTATTATAAATACCACTATCTTTGCACTCAGTTAATTAATTTGCCTCAATTTGCGAGGCGTTATATGTTATTTTTTTAGCATCCACCCTTCGTGAGAACATGTGGGATGCATAACAAGATGAATTTAAACGGCATCAAGTCGTGAGACCAGGATGCCTTTTTTTCTGAAACAGATCTTAACAGAGTGGTAGCGCGCACCAAGCGCGCAGTCCCTGCCGCCCTTACTCTTTAAACGCCACAATCGGGACTTCTGGCAACCAACATGATGTGTGCAGGCAGCGTCAACGCATGAATCCTGCCACAATTGACACAAGATAATAATAAACAAATATAAGAATTAACTTAAGAGAAAATGAAAAAACTGTTACTTGGCTTGTTTGCTCTCGGTATTTCGATTGGAGCAAACGCAAACATTACTGTTAAGAATGACACCATTTGGTTTGAGGGTGCGACACAAAGTGATTTTACCAACGAAATCATTAATAACATGAGCAACATGCATGTTGCTTATTTTAAAGGGACGATGGATGCAAATCTATTTAATAATAATGTCAAAGACAGATTGTCAAATGTCACATTCATGGATTGGTCGGAAATGGCACCTGCATCCTTTGTGAGCATTACTTCTAATCCGTTTAAAATGTTCTGCGATAATTTCAAACAATTAAAAGAGTTTTATTTGCCAGAAGGCATAACGACTATTCCCCATCAACTTTTTTTTCAGGCACCAAAATTGGAAGACGTTCATATTCCAACATCGGTGAGAACTATAGAATATGAGGCTTTCCAAGATGCAGAGGCTCTAAAACATGTTACCTTGCCAGAAGGTATTCAATATATTCAACAGAAGGCATTCTATCAGTGTAAGGCACTTGAATCTGTTCACCTACCAAACACATTGAAAACTATCGGTGATGATGCTTTCCGTGAATGTTCGGAAATGTCACAGTTGGTGATTCCCGCAAGTGTAACCGAAATTGGTCGACGTGCATTCCAAAATAGTGGTTTGAAGGATATTTATGTGATGTCAGAAGACGTTAATAACCTCCCCAAAATCTATCCGGATACAAATACGAGCGATAACGACGGTACATTTACAGCATCAGAAGAATTGGGTACAAACCATGAAAGTATAGTTGTAGAAGCTGTTCAATGGGGTAACAATAACTATGATTATCCTGCCAGGCTTGCATATTATCAGAGTACAGGTTTAACAGAGACTGAAGCAAAGGAAAAGTGCAAAGTTGAATTGAAGGAGCTCATTCTTCAACATATGACTGAAACGCGAACTATTAAGACCGTTGTGCTACACTATCCAAACCTTCCTGAATTAAAGAGTTTCTATGATGCCAACCCCGATGGAATCCGCAAATCCCCAGGTTCTAATACTACTGATGAAGGTCAGCCTGTTGCTACTTATCTCTCCGAGACTTATAATCTAAAAGATGAAACCGGTAATCTGTGGCCTGCTAAAGGTGATGGTAATTATGGTGACATGGCTGCAATAGCACGTGAACAACATTTGGACTATACTAACAGAATCAATGCAGGAAAGGATCCTACAACTCATGATTTCGTTTATCCTTCTGAATATGGTTGGCGTCAACTTCCAATTCACCATGGCTTCACTAATGAAGAAGTGATAGTCAGATCGGTTGATGACACATGGTACACATTGTGTCCTCCATATGATGTTACTGACGAGCAGTTGGCCATCGCATACAATGAAGGTTTTAATATCGCCGAGTTTGACGCTGCCCGAATTATGAATGTTGAGGGTGAGGACGCACTGGTGTTCTTCTTTACTAAGGTGTCAAAGGCGTATACTCGTTCTGATGGCTACAGCGTGCTTGCTCTTGGTGGACATCCATATATGATTCACCCTAACAAAGGTGTTAAACCGGGAAGTGGAAACCGCGTAGATGCCATCCTTGCCATGACATTGTACAATCCAGCCCCTGGCGACACATACGAACCTGCAGGGAAAACTAAGATTCAGTTTTTGAAGGATGCCAGAAATGCAACAAAAAGTTATAGAGATTGGGGTGGCACTAATGACACTCGCCAAGAAGTTTACTATGATGGTGAGGAAGATTTAGGTTATACCTTCACTTTCATTGGAAAGACAAGTGAAGAAGAAGAGCCCATTGGCAAAGGTAACTATTTCCTGGGATGTGAAAGTGATAATGGGTACGGACCCGCATACTATCCCAAATTCTACAGGGAAACTTACGATGGTATCAAGGGTAGTGGCAATAATAAGAGTGGATTGTGGACACGTTACACAGCCATCATCAAACCGGGTGAAGGTGTTGAGGACTACTTGAACTCACTTAATACGGGTACAGCAACTGGTGGTGCCAAGAAAGCTGACGTGGAGTTTGGCCTTAAGGATATGGAGATACTCACTCCAACTGCTATTCAAGAGGTGTTGAAGGATGCTCAAGAGAAGAAACAGGACGTAAAATATATGCCTGTGGTCTATAACATCAATGGTCAGGTGGTTCGCACTGACTCTATCAACTTGGATGGTCTGCCACGTGGCATGTATGTTGTTAACGGAAAGAAGTATTTCGTAAAATAAAGGAGGACTGCAATATGAAAAAGATATATGAGAAACCGCAAACAGAGTGTTTTAGCGTTGAGGTGAGTTCACATCTGTTGAATGCCAGCGGACATTATAAACCATACGTACGTTTTGGATTGGCTGAGGAAGATGGTTACAACTGGTATAAAGGAACAAAGTTCTTTGGTAATGACAGTTGGATCAACGAAGGGTATACAGGAGTTCCTGCTACGCCTGGTGGCGACGACGTGCTCATAGTTGGTGATGACAACGGTAATCTGAACAGCCGTTCCAAGGGTGGCCTTTGGGCTGATGATTGATTAACTTCAGATACCAACCGAAGTAATATTAGTTTTTCACAATACTTGAGTTAATTAGTTGGCGGGATGCCTGCAGCGTTGCAGACATCCCGTTGTTTTTTTTGCCGCCTTTCTCCACTTTAATCATCGCTTCTTGCTTCAGCAGTCATCGCTTTCCAACACTTTGGCCATTGCTTTTCATGGCGGAAATCACCGCTTTTGAAGCGCGGGGGCGGCGATTTTCTCTGCGAAACACATTGGTTTGCTTTCGTAAATTAATGTAATTTACCGTGCAAATTAATGTAATTTGCTTTTCAAATTAAGTTAATTTACTCAGCAAATTAATATAATTTACTGATGCGTTCCGCTCAAACGGCATGGCAAAACTGCCGCTTTTACCACTGAAAAACAATGGTTTCTAAAGATGTTCTCTTTCGCGAACTCCAGAAATATTTCTGCAAGAAGATTGCGGAAGTCATGGAAAATGATTACCTTTGCACTCTGAAACAAACAAAGAAAAGAAATGGGAAAGATAATATTGACTGGCGACCGCCCCACCGGGCGCTTGCATCTGGGACACTACGTGGGCAGTTTGCGCCGCCGCGTGGAGTTGCAGAACGAAGGTGACTATGACAAAATGTTCGTGTTCATTGCAGATGTGCAGGCACTGACCGATAATGCCGACAACCCCGAGAAGGTGAGGCAGAACATCATCGAGGTGGCACTCGACTACCTCTCCGTGGGCCTCGACCCGCAGAAAGTAACCATCTTCATCCAGTCGATGATTCCCGAACTGACGGAACTCACCGTGTATTACATGAACCTGGTGACCGTGAGCCGCCTGCAGCGCAACCCAACGGTGAAGACGGAGATTGCCATGCGCAACTTTGAAACGTCCATCCCCGTGGGATTCTTCACCTATCCCATCTCGCAGGCTGCCGACATCACCTTCTGCAAGGCTACCACCGTGCCCGTGGGCGAGGACCAGGAGCCGATGCTGGAGCAGTGCCGCGAGATTGTGCGCCGGTTTAATGCCACCTATGGCGACGTGCTGGTGGAGCCGCAGATCATGCTGCCCACCAACCAGGCTTGCCTTCGCCTGCCGGGTACCGACGGCAATGCGAAGATGTCGAAGAGCCTGGGCAACTGCATCTACCTGAGCGATACGGCCAAGGAGGTGGAGACCAAGGTGAAGTCGGCCTATACCGACCCGGCCCACCTGCGCGTGGAGGATCCCGGCCATGTGGAGGGCAACGTGGTGTTCACCTATCTGGATGCCTTCTCGTCTGACGATGACTTTGCCGAGTTCTGGCCCGAGTACAAGAACCTGGACGAACTGAAAGACCACTACCGCCACGGCGGACTGGGCGACATGAAGTGCAAGAAGTTCCTCACCAAGGTGCTCAACAAGCAGTTGGAGCCTATCCGCCAGCGCCGCCATGAGTTTGAGCAGGACATCCCCGAGGTGTACAACATCCTGAAGAAGGGCAGCGAGGTGGCTCGTGAGGTGGCTGCGCAGACGCTCCATGAGGTGCGCGAGGCCATGAAGATCAACTATTTCGACGACCTGGGGCTCATTCAGGAGCAGGCGCAGAAATACAAGGCGAATGTGTAAGAAGGCCAGTCGATGTAAGTATGACATCAGTGAATAAACAAACAGATACAGCCATGGATAATCATCAGAACGACAATAATAACAACGGCCTGCAACTGGAACTGCCGCAGAGCGTCAGCCAGGGCGAATATGCCAACTTTGCCGTCATCACGCACAGCAGCAGCGATTTCGTGCTCGACTTTGCGCGCATCCTCCCTGGTGTGCCCAAGGCGCAGGTGAAAAGCCGCGTGATACTGGCACCCGAACATGCCAAGCGCCTGCTGCGCGCCTTGCAGGAGAACATCTCGCGCTATGAGCGGGAGTTCGGCCCTATACAGATTCCCTATCAGGAACCGCGCACCGCGGCCCCCTTTGGCATGGGCAGCGGCGATGCCTGACAGGTGATTTCCCCAAATGGGGTGGGGCATATGGAATGTATTAATTTTCAAAAATTGTTAAAGAAGTCTATATCTTGCTAATTTTTGGCAGATATAGACTTTTTGCTGTCTATATAATTAGGTGATTTAAAATAATATTCTTACCTTTGCAGCCCGAAATAGTCCGCAGGGATTATAGTGCACATATTCGAATATAAATAAATACAATATATAATTAAAAATTAAGTAACAATGCCTACTATTTCACAATTAGTAAGAAAAGGCAGAAAGGCGCTTGTAGACAAGAGCAAGTCGCCCGCTCTGGACTCATGTCCACAGCGTCGCGGTGTTTGTGTGCGCGTGTACACAACAACCCCGAAGAAGCCTAATTCGGCAATGCGTAAAGTTGCCCGTGTTCGTTTGACAAACCAGAAGGAAGTGAACTCCTACATCCCAGGAGAGGGCCACAACCTTCAGGAGCACTCTATCGTTTTGGTGCGCGGCGGTCGTGTAAAGGACCTGCCCGGTGTACGTTATCACATTGTTCGCGGTACGTTGGATACTGCCGGTGTTGCCAACCGCACACAGCGTCGTTCCAAGTACGGAGCCAAGCGCCCGAAGCAGAAGAAGTAAAAATGAGTTGATGAGTTTTGGGTTTTTGAGTTTATAAGTTGGCTCGGAGAGGAGCGTCGCTTACGACCAAAGACTCAGTGATGACGGAAAACTCAGAAACTCAAAAACTTTTGAACTTATTTTATCTTATTAAAAAACCGTTTTGCTGGAGAATTGTTAGAAAAGGTTGAGTAAATGCTCAGGGGTGAGCGTTGAAGGAATCGCCGAAGCAGGCGATGGGGCAAAGGCCCGACGTACAAACAGCCTCCGCAAATTAAATTTCTTAAAACAAAAAATGAGAAAAGCAAAACCAAAGAAGCGTGTGATCCTGCCGGATCCCGTTTTCAACGACCAGAAGGTCTCAAAGTTCGTCAACCACCTCATGTACAGTGGTAAGAAGACCATCTCCTATGAGATCTTCTACAAAGCACTTGACATCGTGAAGGCAAAAATGTCGAAAGAGGAGAAGACTCCCCTTGAGATTTGGAAGACTGCCCTCGACAACATCACCCCGCAGGTGGAGGTGA
>ODAI012488645.1_pt1 | contig 18594 bp, 7 predicted proteins | sample 1539321 | NCBI WGS metagenome assembly ODAI01 (sample SAMN02144231, study PRJEB22623) | gut metagenome | biome: sheep rumen | host: Ovis aries | place: New Zealand
CCCTTTGCGTTGACCCGCCCCGCGCGGAACTCAAACGCCTTCCAGATCAGGATCGCGAGCCCGAGGATGGAAAGCCCCAGAATCGGCCACATGACCGGCCCGCCCTTCAGAAAGATGTCAATCAACTTGTGCATCTCTGCGCCTCTGCGTCTCTGCGTTAAAAATCCCTACCGACACAACTCCAGCGCGAGGAGCGCGAACGACGTGCAAAGCACCGGATCAGACTCCCAGAAGCGGTTGTTCTCGTTGGCCCAGCTGCCGTCTTCCCTCTGGAGCGAAACGATCTTCGCGGAAATCTCCTTCTTCCAGTCGTGCTCGCCAACCTTCCCGATCTTCGCAGCGTCGAGCGCGCGCGTCATGATGTCGTAGAAGTAGTAGAGCCCCTGGTTGCCCATGCCGGGGTTCTCGTCGACCGACCAGTTCCTCTCCATCCACTCCACGGACTGCCTTACGCGGGGATCGCCCTTGTCGAGCTTCGCGGAGCACATCGAGAGAACCGCCGCGTACGTCATCGCGCCGTAGGCCCTGAGCGACACCTTCCCCTGCGCGTTCGTGGCCGTGCCGCCCTGGGGCGTCCTGTCGTTGTACGCCGCGCCGCCGGCATCAGGCCCTTCCTTCTTCATCAGGTTCTCGACGAACGCAAGCGCCTTGTCCCAGTCGAGATCGACGCGCTTGCCGCCTTCGCGGAATTCCTCAAGCGAGGCGGTCTTTGCCATCGCAGAAAGCGCGTAGGACGTGTTCGAAAGGTCGGCATAGCGGCGGCGCGAGATCTTGTCATCCCCGAAGCCGCCCGCCATCGTGTCATCGCCCGTGAGCTGCGACGAGGCGACATACTCGCGCGCCTTCAAAAGCGGCGCTGCCGGCGCAAGCTTCGAGTCAAAGAGCGCAGAGAGGCACACGGAAGTATTGTAGTTGCCAAGCCCCGAGCCGCCGCGGCCGGGTTTCGGGACATAGAAGCCGCCGTCCTCACGCTGAGTACCGAGGACGAACTTCGCCGCCTTCTTCTTCGCCTCGACGACCGTCTCGCTCGTATCGCCGCAGCCGCTAAGCGCCCAGAGGGGAAGCGCCGTCAAGGCCGGCATCTGCGCATCGGAGAAATGGCCATCCGCCTGCTGGTTTGCGAGCAGGTACTTTGCACCCTTCGCAATCGACGCTTCAAGCGGCGACACTTCGTCCGCAAGAACAAGTCCTGCGACCAACACAAGCGTAACACAACTTACAGTCTTTTTCATCTACGCATCCTTATTTATCACTGAATTCTTCAATTGATTCTGCCCTTGTCATTTTTAGCCACAAAGAACAGGAGAAACAGAAGATGTTTTCGTCATATCGCCCTCGTCATTTTTAGCCACAAAGAACAGGAGAAACAGAAGATGTTTTCGTCATATCGCCCTCGTCATTTTAGCCACAAAGTACAGGAGAAACAGAAGATATTCATGATTTGAGATAGATTTCTCCTGTCTTCTCCTGTTCTTTGTGGCTCATACAATCTCCAACTGCTATCGTTAGGTTAAACGCCAGTGTCGGGCGGAAGGTTCATCAGCGCATTGATGCGGTCGTCAAGCGACGGGTGCGACGCAAAGAGCGAGGCATGCTTGCCGCTTATGCCAAACGCCTTGAGCGAGTCGGGGAGAACGCCCGGCTGGAGGTTCCCGAGGCGGCGCAGCGCGGCGATCATCGGCGCCGGTGTGCCAATGAGCCGAGCAGACCCGGCATCAGCGGCGAATTCGCGACGGCGACTGTACCACATGACGACAATCGAGGCAAGGATGCCGAACGCTACCTGAAAGAGCTGGACGGTGAGATGATAGATGGCATAACCGCCGGCGCTACGCCGATTGCGGCCGCTGTCGAGCGCACGCGAACTGTGTATCACCGACGCAAGCAAATGCGCAAAGAAGATGACGAACGTGTTGAGGACTCCCTGGGTAATGCCCATCGTCACCATGTCGCCATTTGCGACATGCGAGATTTCGTGGCCAAGGACACCGCGAAGCTCCTCGCGCGTCATCTGCCCCATGATGTCTGTCGAGACTGCGACAAGCGCGGAGTTCTTGAACGCGCCGGTGGCGAACGCGTTTGCCGCGCCTGGGTAGATCGCAACTTCGGGCGTCTTGATGTTCGCGCGGCGGGCGAGGTCTTCGACGGTTGAGACGAGCCAGCGCTCCGCCTCGCCCTCGGTGCCGTCTATCGTGCGGCACTTCATCGTCGTCTTGACGAGAGTCTTCGACATGAGAAGCGAGATCACCGAGCCCGCCATGCCGAAGATGAACGAAAACGCCAAAAGCGGCGCATAGCCGCCTTCTCCGAGTTCTGCGGCGAGGTCAACGCCCAAGAGCCCGCAGACAATCGTCGCGACGATAGTCAACGTCGCGACGGCCGCGATATTGACGACAAGGAACAAAAATATCCGTTTCATGCCGACAATTATACCAAAAAAGCGGCGACCAAACTCGCAAACTTGTCGAGTGCCAAACTATGGTAAAAGGTCTGCTATTTCATGGACGGACGAGATAGACTGGATAGGATTCCTTGTACTTGTATGTCTTCTCCTTGCCAGTCTTCGGGTCGTCATAGACAGACGAGGCGTCCCAGAGGTAGAATCCACGCATCGTATCCTCGTCCTGCACCATGATTCCCTCGAAGTTTACCTTCTTTGAGGCATGTGCCCATGTCTCCTTGTCAGACGACTCGTCATACGAAGACTCGTAGTCGTACCAGAACGTGTACGAGCCCTTGAAGATGCCCGTCGCCTGCTTGAACGAGAGCGTAAGCGCCCCGTCGTTCACGCCGTTGTAGCTCCACTCCTTCGTCTCCCTGTTCTGCACGGGCTTCGTGGCCTTCGCAACGACAATCGCCCCCTTCTCGTTAACGGCAACGGTCATTCCCGCCTGGCCCAGCGTATCGGCCGCGTCAGCTTCGTCAACCCACGATTCCGTCACCTTCCTCCTCCTCTCGTCCAGGAACGACACCTTGTATGTGTATTGAAGCGATGGCAGTCCGCCAAGCTTAACGCGCAGTTGCTCGTAGTAGTTTTGCAAAGTCGAAAGCGCATTATAATACCCGCCGACGAAATCGGCGGCGCGGCAAAAGCCTTCGCCGTAGGATTCTGTCGCATCGGCGCTCTTGCTTGTCCACCAAGCAATACCCATCCGATTTGCAAGATTCCCCTTGGTTCCGACAAAGGAAACCGCAAGCGCAAACACACCGCCTTTGTATGCGGAAGGCGCCACGTACAAGTACGCGAAATAACCATCGCCGCAGACCCCGTCATAGAGCAGAGGAGACGTGGCTGAAACGCTTGTGCCATCCGCGAGTTTTCCTGTGGTTTTCACGTTTCCATCCTTGCCTACGGTCAGGGACAAGTAGCCGCTCCCGTACTCCCCTTCCTCACCAGGGGCAAACGAAAGCGTATAGACACCCTCCCGCTTGGCGATCTCAGTCTTTGAAGCGGCTGCCGTCGTCTTGTCCTTCCACATGCCGCGGAAGAGGCGCAGCGTCGTACTCTCTTCGTCTGAAGCATCAAATCCACCTGAAGCCCACGCGTTCTGAAGTGCCCCGTCGTCATTGCTGGGCGCAGCGCACTTCATTACTCCGAACGACACTTGCCGCACCAACTTGCCGGACTTGGCATCGGCGACAACGTCAAAAGTCATCTCACCCTCGTTCGCAACATCTGTTGCGCTTGTCGCGCCATAGCTCGCAGCCGAGAAGGTCCAGTTGGTCCCGCACAAATTGACCTTGCCGCTAATCTTCCCGTTCGCCGCAACAGTCATCGTCGCCAAGCCATAGTCCGCAAACTCCAGGCATGCGCCATCCTCGCAGATGTATCGTTTGACATATCCTGTGAACACACCCTGCGCCCATGCCGGCAGGGGCTTGATCGTTATCGGAATCGTGACAGAGGGCTTGGCCTTCGTGTTCACGCCGCCCGCGGCGGTTACGGTCACAGCGAAACTGCCCGCCTTCGTCGGCACGCCGCTGATCACGCCGCTCGCGGCGTCGATCTTGAGACCGGCAGGCAGGCCCTTCGCCGAGAACTTCGCGGGATAGGCGGCGTCCGCCAGCGGCACCTGCGACTCAAACGCCACGCCCACCATTGCGTTGGCGGACGGCACGATGGCGCCTGCTTCAAGAACAGGATCTTCAACGGCGGACTTCAGTCGAAACACAGCCGTGACGGTGGAATCCATGTCCGGCGCGTACTTGAACGTCGCCGCGTATCCTACCTTCTCGCCATTGACCATCCAGTATGCAAACACCGTGTCCTTGCCGGGCTTGGCGGTAAGGGCGACGGGCTTGCCAGTCAATACCTGCCCGTTCTTCGGACTCATCGTCACCGAGCCGGTTGCGCCAAGCTGTTCAAACTCCATGTCGTACCCCACGACCGACACGCGCGTCGCAGCGACGTCGATGTCAAGAACCGTGTTGTCGTTTTCGACCGTACATGTCACGCTTGCGGGCACCGTCCAGCGCGGGTCCGTGGAGCGGAGCTTGATCGTAGCCTTGCCGGACTTGACCGGGAACGCCCAATCGTCATTCGCGGGAATCCAGAACTTGCCGTCGGCGGACCATTCGATTCCCTCCGGCTCGCCGTCGTCGTTTGCCGTGGCGTTGACCTCGTAGGCATAGACGCTCACATAGCCTGGCTTGGTCGCGTAGTTGGCGGTGAACGTGACATTCGCCTCCGGCATTATGCATTCGCAATACGGCTCACGCGGATTGAAGCCCTCGCCAAGATCCACCGTCGCGGGCGTATAGGACCAGTAGGCGAAGTCCATGTTATTGGCGCTCTTGTCTGCGGCTTCAAGATAAACCATCGTGCCGTTGACAGCCAAAATAGAAGACCCGACATCCTCGCTTTCGTCCGTATAGACAAGCCCGTCCTTGGCCGTCGCCTTGTACGACTTGAGCCACCTGGCGTAGAGAGTCGTGTCGCGGGAAAAAGCGCACGCCCCGTCCAGCTCGACCATCTCTCCGCCCGTCTTCGCAGTATACCATCCGTCGAACGCGCTCCCGCTCTTCGTCGGCAGTGGCCATGTGCCAATGAAAGTTCCATCTACCACCATCGCGCTTGCCGGAGATACTTTGCCTCCATTTGCATCGAACGTCAACACGCAAGTGCAGGCATCCGGCTCGGGCTCCTGCCAATCTTCTTCTGTTGAAAGCGAATAAAACACGCGGAACCCTCGGCATGCAATGGTGCTTGACGGGGCCGCGCCTGCCCGGGCCGCCGATCGCAACCATCCATTGTTAGCCTGATAAATGTCCCCGCCTCGCTCTGCCCTATATATGCACCCACCCGAGCTTGGCATGCCCACGGGATCAACGGCATCTGCCATATCGGCAATGTTCCAAATATCGGAGCCTACCCAATCAAGGCATAGTTCCCATACATTGCCGTGCATGTCATAAAGCCCCCAGTTGTTGGGACGATACGACCCCACCTTTGCCGTTGCTGCAGTTGGCGATGTCGACTTCCCGTCATTTCGGTTTTCGGAATAACGCGCGACTTCTGCCAAGTTGACGTCCTTGTCGCGATCATTGAGAAGGTTCTTCCCGCTGTTCAATGCTGTCGTCGTCCCCGCACGGCAAGCATATTCCCACTGGGCCTCTGTCGGCAAGTCAAAACACGGAAGCCCTGTCTTGGCACGCAAGACACCCATAAAGCTCGTCGCATCCACTTCGCGTGATTCCGGCCAGCGACTGCCAATATCTGCTCCGCGCACTTCATCAAAAGTAATGGAGCGGGCAGGGAATACAGCCGCATCTTCCACAACTGTTCCGCCCATGACAAGCTCCCACTGTCGGCGTGTCACTTCGAACACCCCGGCGTAGAACGGCTTCGTCAGCGTTACGCTATGCTGTGCTTCGCCTGACCCGCGTCCGAGTTCATTTTCCGGGCTGCCCATGACAAAAGAGCCCGAGTGGATGCGGCGCAATACCAGTTTCGTCGTCTTGTATTCATCTGTCCATCCACCATCGGGAATCTCACCCATGTAAGATACATCGAAGACATTAGCTTCCGGCCCGCCTGACAAATCCACGACCATATATCGTCCGCCGTCCGCAGGATCCACCTCCGGGCTGGACCCGGATCCGTCTTTTGTCCACTTCGCATAAAGCGTAGCCGCGGAAGGCACGTCCCAAGTCCTTACACTTTCGCCTGACGAAGAATAGTATTGGTCGCCACCTCCGTCCAGTGCTGAATAATAGCCGCCGAAAATGTAGTTTGCGCGCACCGGGACAATTATTGGCGGCATCTGACTGCCATACGTCGCCGTCACGTTCGCAGTGCCGCCGCTCCCCCACCTCCTGTCAAGTGCAACCGTATAGGCGTTCGCCGTCCAGACCGGATACAGAGTCACAGCGGCATCCTCCACATAAAGCCCACCAAGATCGTACAGTTTTGCCCCGCCGTCTGTCGTCGTCCAGCCGGTCTGAGTGTATCCAATACGCGTAAATGTCGCGCCTTCAAGAATTAGCGCCACGCCTTGCGTCTTGTATGCGTCCTGTTGCTCGCCAGTTCCGTTGGTTCCAGGACAATAACACACTGTATAATTCTCCGCTTCAGGCGTCTCGTCGTCCATGTATGCAATTTTAATTCCACTCCACTCGCCGGGGATGTCCACACCCCATCCTGTAGAGCCGCGTTGGACATAGGCGGTGCAATCTGAACTGGTTGCAACAAAAACATAGTCGTCTCCTACATCTGGGGCATTCCCCTCAAATATCACGCTCGTCAAATTATTGCATGCGGCAAATGCCCCTTCCCCCAACAACTTTACTGACGCCGGGATTCTAACCTCCCGGATGAGCCCAGACCAATCGGCATAACTCGCCACTTCAACGACACCTTCTGGGATATCTACCGAATTCAAGCCTCCGGGGATGGCGACAAGACGTCTCCCATCTTTTGACAGCAAAAGTCCACTCTCGGATTTATAAGCTGAATTATCATGCAAAACCTCAAATTCATTGGCGTAACACTGACTAAAAGCCCTTTCGCCAATATTCGTCACTCCACTGCCTATAATCATAGACTCTATGGACCAACATCCATCAAATGCCCCTGACCCTATTGTCTTCACACTACTAGGCACCGTAATGTCGCCTGCAAACCCACATCCAAGAAACGCATAGTCCCCAATAACAACGACTCGCCCTCCGATTTCCAATGAAACTAGTTGACCACATCCACTGAATGCAGAATCACCAATAGCAATTACACTATCAGGTATTACGAGTCCACCTATTATGTTGTTGCAGTTATAAAATGCACCTTTGCCGATATGCACCAATCCCTCTTGTAAAGTCACTCCTGTAAGATTAGGGCAAAAGTCAAAAGCATAATCTTTGATACCCCGAATCCCAGATACAACAAGACTCCCTGAAAGTGAATCGTCATGCCCGACTATCCATCCATCGACGATTCGGACATTGGGTATTGTTTTCGTATCAAATATGCTGTCATTATCGCATCCTTCAAATGCATAATCCATAATAGTCGAGACGCTGTTCGGAATAGAAACGCTACTCAAGCGTGAACACGCTAGAAAAGCATGTCTTCCAATACATGTCACACCATCAGGAATTGTCAACGAACCAGCAACGCCTTGCGGAACGGAAACGAGAGTCTTTCCATCCTTTGTCAGCAAAAGCCCGTTGGTTGAACTGTAGGTCGCATTACCACTTGAAACCTTAAATGCCGTCATTTCGCTACACCTCAAGAACGCATCAGATTTGATGTTCATCACGCCACTTCCAATCGTCACCGTTGTAAGGTTATCACAACCTATAAATGAAGAGCTTCCTATATTTGTAACACTATCTGGAATAGTCACTTCACCGATTTTCCTGCAATAATAAAATGCATAGTCCGCAATATTCCTCACGCCGCTACCCATGGTCACATTAGTAAGGTTGTAACAACCGCTAAACGCAAATTTCCCGATATTGGTAACACTATTTGGAATTGTTACTTCGCATATAGCACCGCATTGGTAAAATGCATAATCCTGAATATTTCTCACAGTATCAGGTATTACAATTTTTGTCGCTTCGTTGGGCTCAAACGCAATAATCTCACCGTCATCCACCAAAAACACTGGGTCTGATGGACCATTGTCGATATCCGCAATGTTGACCACAAGTCGCACACCGCTGTTGTTGTAATTAAACACACCATCCAACTTTAGATATGCCCGGCTTGCAGAACGGCAATTCCAGGCTTCATCTGCGTGCCCACCTCCTCGAAGTGTTGCACACCCCCATCGATCCACCATAAATTGCTCTCGACACCATTCAGCCACATTTCCGTGCATATCGTAGAGCCCCCATCCATTTGGGGTATAACTTCCCACCTCAGCCGGACCATAATGTCCGCCATTCCCCAAATAGCGAGCCACCCTTGACATATTTTCATCAACATCAGTTTTTGAAAGATTATATCCGATGTTGATTGCCGTTGTCGTTCCAGCACGGCAAGCATATTCCCATTGACTCTCAGTTGGCAAATCTATGGCTGCGCCCAACCCCACTTTCTGTCGCAGACGCCCAACAAGCGAACCCGCCGTCACTCCCCAGACGCTTCCTCGCGCAGCAACATACATGACAGTATATGCCGGCCATATCTCGGTATTGATCGTATATGATGGGGCATAATCAGCACCAATATTCGACCACTGCCGGCATGTAACCTCAAACATGCCAATGTAATAAGGATTATCAATTGACGCAACCTGCCGATCCTTGTCTGCGACAATCCATCCCTTTGATTCTACTTGGCGATAATCACTGTAATTCATGCTCGTAACCCTTCCAACTTCGCTTTCAGGGCTTCCCATGTAAAAACTGCCTTGATCAATTCGCCTTAGCACAAGCTTATCGGTTTTGTATTCTTTGGTATTGAATCCACCCGATGGTTCAGACCTTAGCTCATAGCAAGGGAACATCTCAGCCGACGGCCCCTGAGACACATCAATCACAAGATACGGCGCACTACCAGTAATCGTAGCTCGCCGCCATCCAGTATCTGAATTACTGAAATCGCTTACGGTATCCGAGAAAACGGCCTTGACCCAATAATAATACGTCTTCCCGCCATCTGCGGATGTATCCAAATACGCCTTGTGCTCCGTACTTCCAACATATTCAGCACGGCTGGAGAACGCAGTAGTAGACCGATATATATTATATTGCGATGCACCTTCCACCGCATCCCACGTGACAGCAACACCTCCTTTGTAAATGCCATCGGAAGCCGACACCCCCGTAATCGCCGATGGCTTTCGGTAACCAGTTCCGTAGGTGCTGAAATCGCTCGCCATGCTCTCTCCTACGGCCTTGATCCAGTAGTAGTAACGTTTGCCAATGATCGCCGTAACATCCATGAATGTCGTTCCTGGCGTCATGTAAACCCTGACCGCACCTGCACTCGAAGCCGTTTCCGAACGATAGACATGATACTCCTGGGCATATTCAACCGTGCTCCATGTGACCTCTACATAGTCTGTGTTGACTGTCGATGCCAAAACACCGATTGGCGCCGGCAACTCCGCAAAACCGCTGTCTGGCGTCCCAAACTCATCCACCACGCCGTCAACAACGGCACAAACCCAATAGTAGTAGGCCTTTCCTGGAACGGCAGTGGAGTCGGAATACGACAACGTGTCAGACGTGCCAATCTGGACGGCGTTTGCCGAATCATTGTCCTCGCTTCTCCATATTTGATATGTCGCTGCGCCTTCCACACCGGCCCACGTCACCTTCACCGCACCGGCTACCGTGCCGTCGGACGCCTCAACCGAATTGAGAAGCATGACGGCGATCCATCCCTCGTCCGACTCCGATGCATTGCCTTCTCCAACCTCGTTAGTCGCCTTGACGTAATACTGGTAGTGGACACCGGGTGTCGCAGTCCAGTCAAGGAAATAAGTGGCGGAAAGCTTATCAGCCAGGCATTCTGCATTATTGCCATCCGTCCGCCAGACCGAATACGCCTTCGCATCCGCGCTGGCGTTCCACGTCACCGCGACGTTCTGCATGGAAAGTCCGTCGGTGGCCGCAACGCCCGTCGGTGCAACAGGCAGCAGCAACGCCTCGCACGCGCCCATGTCCACGTCTTCACCCATGATCCTCGGCTTGCCCAACACGTCAAGTCCGTCATCGACAAAACCCGAATGTCCCTTGTCCCGACACGGCGAGCCCGTCTCCAAGCGGAAGTCCCCATTCGCCGCATCCTCAAAAAGCGGATCGCTCGCAATGTTTCCGTCCCCTTCCTGCAATGGCGATGCACAGCTGTACTTGATGTAGGCTTCGACGCAATTGTCGGCGTTGCCTGCACCATTGCTATTTCCCCAAATGATTGAGTTAATTGCACCACAGTCGTAGACACCCGCGCCCTGCCCATCCGTCGCAACGGCAGAAGTATTGCCTACAACCGTGCAGCCGCGCAGCGAGCAATCCTGCGCACCACCGCCCGTTGTGTCCGCCGAATTGCCCGCAATGATGCAATTCTCAAGAATGCCGTAGAGCGCGCCGCCGCCTGTTGCCGCATGGCAGTTCTCGATGCGGCAGCGGATCAACTTGCCGCCACGCGCGCCGCCGCCGCCTTCCGCCCCGGCCTCGCCATCCACCAGCTTGAAGCCGATCAGATGACTGTCCGTCTGATAGGAACTCTCGCCAAGGTCTGCGCATCTCATCGATCCGCCGCCCGAAATGATGGTTTTCTCCCATCCCTCCACGCTCTTGATTGTCAGTGGCTTGTCGTGCGTTACGACTGCGGCGTATGTTCCGTTTGTGACGATTACCGTGCCATTCGTCGCCACGGCATTTACGGCCGCCTGTATCGTCTTCTTCGCCTTCGCCCAAGTCGAACCGTCGTAAGAATCATTGCCTCGAGACGCGCTCACGTACATTACCGAGCCCGCCTCGACCTCTCCGTCCGCAAACGTCACACTCACCGCACGCTGGAAGTCCTCGCCCAACGGCTTGTCATCCGGCGGCTCAGCTCCTTCATAGATAATGTCCTGGAACGTCTCGTATGCCGTGCCCGACGCATTGTCTGCTGTGACGGAAAGCGAGTATGTGGTAGGCGTTTCTGAAATCGTCAAATACGCCGTATAGACACCATTCGCCGGATTGTCAAGCACGAACGACTCAACCGCCTCGCCGTCGCGATACAGCCGACCGACCACATTCGCCTTGTTGATAGCTGCTTCCTTGCGCAGATTCGCAGTTACACGGTATGTCCGCTCTTCACCCGCGACAGACAACAGCGACGCGGAAGCTGACAGACGATAGCTGTCGATGGAAACGGAGGAATCGCAGTAGTAGTCGATTCTGGCACCAACCTTTTTCGTGCCATAGATTCGCCATGTACCGGCCATTGCTGGAGAAACTTCGTATGTCGCCGTCGTCTCATTGCCGATTGTACTGACATCCGATGGTGCAACGGGCATATCGCTCGGGTCAGAGACATTCACAGAAGGTGTGTCGCTGGGATATACAACTGTCAAGCGCAGGTCGGCCATCGTTGAATCAACGTAAAAATTCTTGGAGAACCCCTCCGTCTCGGAACCAGACGAACCGCCGGAGTCACCGCCCCCAGATCCGCCGCCAATCCTAATATGCGAACCCTGATTCCGCGTCCCGAACAACTGGCTTGCCTCCTGAAACGCCCGCTGAATCGCCGCACCGCTCGGTGCATAGTAATACTTGCCACCAGTTATAGATGCGAGCTTAGGAAGGTCACCAGAAGCGGCGTTCCCGTAGCCGAATGTGTAAATCGGCACATTCAGTTTCTTGAACTCCTGCGAATACTCCAATGTTTGGTCTTGGGACTCACCATCACTCAACAGAAACACGACGGCCCCCGTCACATGGTCGTCAGCCAACTGTGCTTCAACACCATGCAAGGCCTCTCCTGTAGCAGCTCCTATTGCAGTTCCTCCATCCGCAGCTATTTCGTTTAAGAGAGATCCTATCTCCACTCGTACATCTTGCGACAATCTTTTGAAGTTATACCGAATGCTAACCGAATCATTAAACGTATATAATGCGAAAATCGTTGCATCTGGCAAATTTGAAATCAAATCTGACACACCTCGTTTAACGTTTTCTATGGAACTACCACTCATACTACCAGACACATCAATTACAGCTACAACGATAGGCGATGGATTCCACACAATATGCAAACTATTAGTAGCCAACTCAAAAGACATGCTAGTAATCTTATCCCTATATCCAGAAAAATCATCTTTTTCCAACGCAGCATACTTATTCCCTGCCACAAGTCTTTTCCCATCCAGAGTCCTTTCACTAACCTTCCCCGCATAATTACCATAAAACACGAATTCATAACTTGACATTTCACAAGCCTGATATTGAGGAGTCGGCACAGCATATTCGTCATTGTCCTCAGAAAACAGTAGACAGTCTTTACTTCCACCAAAAGTCATAACTTGGCTACTAAGTTCACTTGGCGTCTTGTTATCGTCACCAGCGCGCCTCAAGTTTAAGCGACCATATTCTTCTATACTTTCCTCCCACTTCCAATCGTATGCATAATAATAATCCGAACACATAAGGCTACCATAACAAGCATAAGCCCCTGTATTCTGCGCGTATTTGGCAAGCAAATCCGTTTTCCTAGACATAGACATTTGCGCTGAAAGAGGTGGCAACATCCAATCTGAATTATTGTTTTCAGAAGTGAGTCGTATGTTTCTATACACTTTACCTTTATAATTCGTTTCATTAACATACTCGTCATTAACGCCATAATGATAATGACCCCACTCATGGGCAAGCCTAGCTCCAGCCATCCTGACTGAAAATGTTGTTAGATCATCCGTACTCAAATCAATGGCCAATTCACTCGGATGGTCACTAAAATAAATTGATTGATATGGTGAACCCGTATAATTAACTTCCGACGAATCTATTCCATAACACGGGTCGCCGCCAGGGAACGCCCTTGATTCTTGCGATAACTTTGCCCATCGAATGTCGCAGGCATGAGAAAACCTGTTGAAAACGCCCTGATCTTGCTTTGTATTAGAATATACAGTCACGTTTCTTAACTTGTGTCGTCCTTGCGAACATTGGTATATGCCATACGCAAACTGCTCAAGTATTCTTCTTACTTTATCATGAGACTTAGTTGTATTACCCTGAGCGTCATCTTCATTCCCTTCGTGCGCAATCACGATATCAAAATATCTCAATTTTCCTCCATCAGCTGTAATAACATCCTCGCTAGTAGAACTATTCCCCACCATCGGCAGAAGTATTGCCATTACAAGCAAAACATTCGCCAGCAGTCCACTGAATGCCATGCGCATGACACGCTTTGCGTACCATCTTTTTAGGAACAAGGGCAAGGAGCTCAATGCCTCAGATTTTGACGCGTCAAACCGCTCGTTGCGATCTGTCATGCACAGCACTTCTTCGCAAGTGTCTTTCATTGTCTCTTGCCCTTTCATTGCTTCGCCCTGTCGGCGACCTGTACACTGTCTCAGCACAATCGGATTCAGCGCATGGCTATAGCACCACCTCCAACGAGCCGGGAAAACAACGCACCCAAACGCGGAAATAAGCGGGCATTTTGGAAGACGCCCCTACCGCCACGCAGGAAATCTAACGCTCCAAATCAGAGCAAGCGTACTCGCCCCTCATCGGAACATCACCATTATACCACAAAACTACCCAAATTGAGCGATGAAAATTTAGTAAATGCGCGGACGCGGCGGGGGTGTTTCGGCGGCATGCGAAGCGACGGTGAAAAAGACGGAAGCAACCCGATTTCGACGCGTCGTCATTTTGCCGAGAGGCTTGACGGCACGGGCAAAATGTGAAAGACCGCGAAATCGATGTCGCCACCGGCTTTTTCGCCGGAGTTTTGCCGCGTATTTGCGGCAAAACTAGCGAGCCCTAAGCCGAAACACGCCCCGCCGCGGCCGCGCCACCAAAAGACATCAGGCGGTTGGGCTGTTCTTCTTGGCCCAGATGGCCTGGCGGGCAACGCCGAGCAAAAGCGCCGCGTCGTCCTTCGTCACCACTCCGCGCGAAAACACGCGGTGGAAGCCCTGCATGAAATGGTCGGCCTGCTCGGGCTTCATGAAGCCGATCTCCTGCAGCATCTCCGACCAGTTCTTCATGAGCTGCATCTTCTGCGCCTGAGGCGCGGGCGGCGCCTTTTCGTGCGGCGGAACGTACCGCCCCGTCGCAGTGAAAAGCTCGTAGCAAGTGATAAGCACCGCCTGCGAGAGATTTATCGAAGTATACCCCTCGTCGACGGGAATCCTGATAAGGTGCGTGCACTGCGCGACTTCTTCGTTGAGAAGCCCCTTGTCCTCGCGGCCGAAAACGACGGCGACAGGCCCAGTCTCTGCAATCGAGAGGATGTCCGCGGCGCAATCACGCGGCGCCTTGACGTGCTGGCGGTAAAGCCCTTCGCGAGCGGTCGTCCCGACGACGGCGACGCAATCCGCGACCGCCTCCTCGAACGTCGCGAACTCCTCGCGCGCGTTCATTATGTCGGCCGCGTGGACGGCCATCCTCTCGCCCTCGTCCCAAGAATTCTGGAGGTTAGGCGCGGCGAGGCGAAGGTGGCGGATCCCCATGTTCGCCATTGCGCGGCAGCTCGAGCCGACGTTGCCGGTGTAGAGCGTCCCGACGAGAACGACGCGTATGTTGTCGAGAGGATTCATCGCGCCGCTATTCTCCGTCGTTCTTCGGGCCTTCGCAGATGACGCCCTCGAAAATCTCGAGATAGTCGTCCTCCCCAGTACTCGGGTTGACGGCCTTCTTGAACACGCGGCACGAAATGCCGTTGGCGTGGTACATCCACTTCTCGTTGTCCGTGCGGTACATGGTCCCTACCGAAAGCGCATTCATGCACTCCCATGCGAGAAACTCGTCGCCATCCGGCAGCGTCACGCGCACCCCGAGTTTCGTCTTCATGTCCAGCACCTTGCCGTTTGGCGCGGTGAACTTCGAGACATGGTCCTTCCTTGACTGGCCATACTCCACAGACACGACGTTGCCCTCATGGTCGGTGAACATGCACGCCTGCTGCGGCGTGAACGACACGCAGCCGGCAAACATCACGAGCATCGCCGCGACGAGCGAAAGCGCGAGCGCCGAAAGCTTCTTCGCGACAAGACCGCCGACGATCTTCGGGTCGGCCTTGCCCTTCGAGAGCTTCATGACCTGCCCGACGAAAAATCCGGCCGCCGCCTTCTTGCCGTTCTTGTAGTCCTGCACAGGGCCCGGATTCGCGGCTATCGCCTGGTCGACGAACGCCTCGAGCGCCGCGGTGTCGCTCACGGCGCCAAGCCCGCGCTCCTTGACGATTTGCTCTGGATCGCCGCCCTTCTCGAATATCTCGGGGAGAAGCTCCTTGAGCGTCGGGCCGTTGATCGTCCCTGCGACCGAGAGCTTCACGAGCGCGGCAAGCGCGGCAGGCGGCATCGCGCATTCGCCGATCGTCTTCCCGCTCGCGTTCATGAGCGCCATCACGTCGCCCATGAAGAGATTGCAAAGCGCCTTCGCCGTCTTCTTGTCGAGCCCCTTCGCGGCGGCTTCGTACCAGTCGGCGTTCTCTTTGTGCTGCGAGAGGACCTCGGCGTCGTATTCCGCGATGCCGTATTCCTCGACCATGCGCGCGCGCCTCGCCTCGGGCTTCTCGGGGAGGAGCTTGCGCCATTCCTCTATCGTCGCCTCGTCAAGTTCGACGGGCACGAGGTCGGGCTCGGGGAAATAGCGGTAGTCGTGCGCGTTTTCCTTGGAGCGCATCGAGGCGGTCTCCATCGCCTCGGGATCCCACCTGCGCGTCTCCTGCACGATCGGGATCGAGTGCGCCATGCACTCCCTCTGGCGCCTCGCCTCGTGAACGAGCGCGGCGTGTATGCCGCTGAAGGAGTTCATGTTCTTTATCTCGACCTTCGTGCCGAGCTTCTTCTCGCCGACGGGCCTGATCGAGATGTTGACGTCGGAGCGCATGTTGCCCTCTTCGAGGTTGCAGTCGCTCACCCCCGCGTAGACGAGCATTTCCTTGAGCGCAGTCAGATAGGCAATCGCGTCGTCGGCAGACTCCATGTCTGGCTCGGAGACAATCTCCATCAAGGGAGTTCCGCCGCGGTTGAAGTCGACGCCCGAGGTCGCGGCGTAGTGGTTGATCTTCGCCGCGTCTTCCTCGAGGTGGATGTGGTTGATGCGGATGAACTTCCTGGTGCCGTCGGCGCGCGTGATCTCTATGCCGCCGCCGATGCAGAGGGGACTGCCGTTCTCGGAAATCTGGTAGTCCTTCGCCATGTCGGGGTAGAAGTAGTTCTTGCGGTCGAAGGTCGCGTGGCGGTTAACCTCGCAGCCGAGCATCATCCCGCTCATGACGGTGAGCTTCACGGCCTCCTTGTTCATCACGGGGAGCGCCCCCGGATAGCCGAGGCAAACCGGGCACACGTTGGTGTTGGGCTCGCAGCCGGTCTTCAGCAAACAGCCGCAGAACATCTTCGTCCGCGTCTTCAGCTGGACGTGCGTCTCAAGCCCTATCGTGTTCTCGAATTCCATGTGTGTCAGTTCCCCGAAGATGACTTTGCGAGATTGCGCAGATACGCGCCGTAGGTGGACTTGCCGTACGCGTCGGCGAGTTTCTTGAGCTGCGCGTCGTCGATCCAGCCACGCGACCACGCGATCTCCTCGATGCAGGAAATCTGCAGCCCCTGGCGTTCGATTAGCGCGCGCACGAAGTTCGTTGCGTCCGCGAGCGACTGGTGCGTGCCGGTGTCGAGCCACGCGAAGCCGCGCCCCATCGTCTCGACCGAAAGCCGCCCTTCCTCGAGATACTGGCGGTTCAAGTCGGTGATCTCGTATTCGCCGCGCGCGGACGGCTTGAGCGCCGCGGCCTTCTTCACTACGTCGTTTGGATAGAAATAGAGACCGACGACGGCGTAGTTGGACTTCGGCTTCGCCGGCTTCTCCTCGAGCGAAACAGCGCGGCCATCGGCGTCGAACTCGACGACGCCGTAGCGCTCGGGATCGGAGACGCGGTAGCCGAACACCGTCGGCTCCTTGCGGTCCGCCGCAACCTTAAGAAGGCTCGGCAGGTCGGCGCCGTAGAAGATGTTGTCGCCAAGCACGAGGCATGCGTCGTCTTGCCCAAGGAACTCCGCACCGAGGACAAAAGCCTGCGCGAGCCCGTTCGGCACTTCCTGCACCTTGTAGGAGAACTTCATGCCGAGGTCCGAGCCGTCCCCGAGAAGCCGCTCGAAGTTCGAGATGTCGGTCGGCGTCGAGATGATCAGCACCTCGCGAATCCCCGCGAGCATCAAGGTCGACAGCGGATAGAAGACCATCGGCTTGTCGTAGACGGGCAGAAGCTGCTTCGACACGACGCGCGTAAGCGGATGGAGCCGCGTTCCCGCGCCGCCCGCAAGTATGATTCCCTTCCTTGCCATCACTTTTCCTCCCACGGTTCGATGTCCTTCAGCAGCGGATGCCTGGAATCCTTCTCCGAAAGCTTTAGCTCGACGCCGACATCGGGCCACTCTATGCCGAGGGCGGGGTCGCTGAAGAGCATCCCCCTGTCGGCCTCCTTGCAGTAGAGACGGTCGCACTTGTAGCTGAACAGCGTGTCGTCTTCAAGGACGATGAAGCCGTGCGCGAAGCCGCGCGGGATGTAGAACTGCCTGCGGTTCTCGGCCGAAAGCGTAACTGCGACGTGGCGGCCGAAAGTCGGGGAGCCCTTGCGTATGTCGACTGCGACATCCCACACGGCGCCGCGCACGACCCTGACGAGCTTCGCCTGGGTATGCGGTGCAGCCTGCCAATGCAGGCCGCGCACGACGCCCTTCGACGAGAACGACTCGTTGTCCTGCACGAAGTCGGCCTCGATTCCGGCGGCCTTGTACCGCCCTGCGTTGTACTGCTCCACGAACCAGCCGCGGCTGTCGCCGAACACCTGGGGTTCGACGATCAGCACGCCTGGTATCTCTGTTGCGACAACGTTCATGAGCCCTTAGCCCTTGAGCGCGGCCTGGGCGGCCGCGAGACGCGCAATCGGCACGCGGTAGGGCGAGCAGCTCACGTAGTCGAGGCCGAGCTTGTGGCAGAACTCGACGGACGAGGGATCGCCGCCGTGCTCGCCGCAGATGCCGCAGTGGAGGTTGGGCCTGACGGCCTTGCCGAGCTCGATGGCCATCTTCATGAGCTTGCCGACGCCGTCCTGGTCGAGCTTCGCGAACGGATCGTTCTCGAAGATCTTCTTGTCGTAGTAGGCCGAGAGGAACTTGCCCGCGTCGTCGCGCGAGAAGCCGTAGGTCATCTGCGTGAGGTCGTTCGTGCCGAAGCAGAAGAACTGGGCCTCCTTCGCGATCTCGTCGGCGGTGAGGGCCGCGCGCGGAATCTCGATCATCGTGCCCACCTTGTAGGCGATGTTGACGTCGGCGTGCGCGATTTCCTCGTTAGCCGTCTTGACGACGATCTCCTTGACGAACTTGAGCTCCTTAGCGTCGCCCGTGAGCGGGATCATGATCTCGGGCTTGACGGTCCACGTCGGGTGCGACTTCTGGACCTTGACCGCGGCGC
>ODAI010359139.1_pt1 | contig 18593 bp, 12 predicted proteins | sample 1539321 | NCBI WGS metagenome assembly ODAI01 (sample SAMN02144231, study PRJEB22623) | gut metagenome | biome: sheep rumen | host: Ovis aries | place: New Zealand
ACCATTAGGAAGTATGTATTTTCTGGCTGTACAGGCGAACTTACCGTAAATTGTAACATCCCTTCTGTATATTCATCATATAGTGAAGGGAAATTCTATGGTTCTAAGTTCAGTTCCGTGATAATTGGGGATGATGTCGAGGAAATCGGAGACTATGCTTTCTCTTACTGCTCCAGCCTTACTTCGGTAACCATAGGCAACAGCGTGAAATCGATTGGTGAGAATGCGTTCTCTGGTTGCCACGGTCTGACATCGGTGACGATTCCCAACAGCGTGACAACGATTGAAAAAAGTGCTTTTTATAACTGCGATGGTCTGACATCGGTAACAATAGGCAATAGTGTGACATCGATTGGGGACAGGGCTTTCTATAAGTGTCTAAAACTTACTTCGTTAACAATTCCCAACAGTGTGAGAACCATAGGAGAGTATGCTTTTGATGATTGTTCGGGCCTGACAAAAGTGGTTATTGGCAACAGTGTGACATCGATTGGAAGCGGTGCTTTCTACGGGTGCTCCGGTTTGACATCGGTAACGATTCCCAAGAGTGTAACATCTATTGGAAGCAGTGCTTTCTATGGCTGGACTGCGTTGACTGATATATACAATTACGCTACTACCCCTCAGGATACATACTTCAGCAATTATTCCGCAACACTGCATGTACTGCCTGGTTATGGCGATGCCTATAGAGCCGCGTATCCTTGGAAGGATTTCCAAACAATCGTGGAGGATGCCACAGATGGTGAACCAATAGACAAGCCGAAACTATCACTCTCGGCCAGTCCTTCCGGCGGCGATGTGGCTGCGGGAACAAAAGTGTACCTTACGACTAAAGCGGATGATTCTGCGGTGTCTGGCGCAAGCATCTACTATACATTAAACGGCACCTCGCCATCTAAAAGTAGCACAGCCTACACGTCTTCCGGCATCACCATCAATGCTTCATGTACATTAAAGGCTGTCGCATACAAAGATGGCTATGAGGATAGTGACGTAATGAAAGAATTTTATACAGTGAAGAATGATGGAGTGGTAATTAACGAAACGAATTTCCCCGATGAAAATTTCCGCAACTTCCTGCTTTCGGAGAGTTATGGTACCGATGGTATGCTGACAGGAGCAGAGATATCAGAAATAGACTATATAGACGTTTCTCAAATGGGGATTAAGAGTTTGAAGGGGATAGAGTATTTCTCGGCTCTAATGTATTTGTGGTGTGATGAAAATCAACTTACTGAAATTGATGTGTCGAAAAATACAGCGTTGGCAGAGTTTTCCTGCTACAACAATCAATTAAAAACTTTGGACATATCAAACAATACAGCACTGGATTATTTAGACTGTGGCCTCAATCAGTTGACTGCCTTGGACGTGTCGAAGAATACAGCGTTGACAGGGTTATCTTGTGACTACAATCAGTTGACGGCCTTGGACGTATGGAAGAATAAAGCGTTGACAGGGTTATTTTGTGATGGAAACCATCTGAAGTCCCTTGACGTGTCGAAGAATACGGCATTGATTTCTTTGGGTTGTTACGATAATATGATTAAGGAAGCAGCAATGGATGCCCTTGTGAATAGTCTGCCTCTGAACTCCACCGATTCAGTTCATACATTCTATGTGATTAATATGGCCGGCAAGGAAGGTAATGTCTGCACAAAGAATCAAGTGGCTGTGGCCAAGGCAAAGGGCTGGACAACTAAATGCTGGAATGGCACTGAATGGGTTGAATATGAAGGTGGAGACTCTGTCGAGCCATTTGAGAAGTGTGCAACGCCTACCATCAGTTACGTTGGTGGCAAGTTGCAGTTTACGTGTGAGACAGAGGGTGTGGAGTTTGTTTACGATGTGAAATGTGATGATGCCGTGAAAGGTACCGGAGCAAATGTTTCTCTTACAAAAAAATACATCGTCACGGTCTATGCAACAAAGTCCGGCTATGACAATTCTGACGTTGCCACGAAAGAGATTAACGTCGGCGGTTCAAGCGACAAGAAGGGCGATGTGAACGGTGACGGCGAGGTAGGCATGCCGGACGTGATGTTTATAGTGAACTATATACTGAACGGGAAGTTCCCGGAGGAGTAAAGCCCCCAGCCCTCCCCAGTTAGGGAGGGGGGATAAGGCTCATAGGGCATATCGGGCTGGGCTAATAAGACCAAAAAGACCAATAGGACCAATACTAAACAAGAGCGCAGGATGCTTGATTGCATCCTGCGCTCTTCGCTTCTCCCTCCCCAACTGGGGAGGACCGGGGTGGGGCTTTCTTTTCACCTCACCGTAATGTGGAAGCAGCCTTGCTTCACTTCGTGTTTTATATAGCAGCGGCCGGCGACGCGCTTGTCGCGAAGCACTTCGGCAAGCACCCACTTGAGGGTGTCGTTACGCACCTGGCGGCGGGGCTCGTCCGTTGTCGATACCGTCTTGTACCGGTTGTAGCCTATATCGAAGGTGGTGCCATAGCGGTGGCAGGAATTTTCCGTCGCGTTATGGTTGAACCTCTGCAGGCGTGCCACATCTTCGTCGGTACGCAGCACGCTGGTCACGATAATCTGGTGCAGGGGAATACCTTTTACATACAGTGAGTCGTAGAAGGACTTTCCTATGTCATGGAGCAGCATTGCAGCCTTCGGCACAAGATACGGAATGCTCTGCTTGAGGTTATCTACGTAGAAATAAGGATTGGCACCGACGAACACCAGGTCCTCCATACGATGCTCTGCCTCCTCACGGTTTTTCGGAGGACGGACGCCGTTTTCGTCGGCTGCTATCAGCTGCACATCGTTCTCGTCGGGAAACGTATTCGAGAAGTCGGGCACGGAATACACCCTGTGGGGCATATCGGTAAGGGACTTGAACGAGGGAGGTTTGGAGAACTCGTAATTCATTCTTGACACCGCTACGACCTTCTTGTCTATGGTTGCCAGGGTGTCACTGGGCAATGGGGCATCGTCTTTATGGGTATAGTCATAGCCGCACCTTCCGAGGGCAAGGATTATGACTATCAAGGTAAACCCATGGAGATATGTGTGTTTGTTTAATTGGAAATTGAACATTGAAAATTGAAAATTGCATTATTCCCACTTCACTTTTTTGCGGCACAAAAGTACAAAAAAATATTGACATATAGAAAAAAAAGGGTAACTTTGACTTTATCGAAGTTACTTCATCACGGAAATACAAACAAAAAGGTATTTTTTTTTGTATTTCTCATAATTTAATCGTAACTTTGCCACCTGTTTCGGTGGCGAGCCTGCTCACGCTCGGTCATTCAAACGAGTTTGATGACCCTCGCTTAACCGCAGCCTTGGCAACATTTTTATGACAGAAAAGCATATCATACTTGAAGATATAGACCCTGTTGCCTTCTATGGTGTAGGCAACAGTCACCTCCAGATGCTCCGCTCGCTGTTTCCGAAGCTTCGCATCATGGCACGCGACAACGTCATCCGTGTCCTTGGCGACGAAGAGGAGCTGTGTGCATACGAGGAGGCTATGGACAAGATGCAGAAGCATCTGCTGAAATACAACGTCATTGCCGAAGAGGACATCCTCGACATTGTAAAGGGACGCCAGACCCGCGAGAGCAGCGCAAAGGATGTTGTGGTATATAACCTGTCAGGCAAGCCCATCAAGAGCCGTTCCCGCAACCAGCAGGAACTCATTGACGCCTACGAGGCTAACGACATGGTCTTTGCCATCGGTCCTGCCGGCACGGGCAAGACATATCTCTCCATAGCCCTTGCCGTAAAGGCACTGAAGGAGAAGACGGCAAGGAGGATAATACTTTCGCGCCCGGCAGTGGAGGCAGGAGAGAAACTGGGATTCCTGCCCGGAGACATGAAGGAGAAGATAGACCCCTACCTGCAGCCTCTGTACGACGCCCTGGAAGACATGATTCCGCAGGCTAAGCTGCAGGACATGATAGACAAGCACATCATACAGATAGCACCGCTTGCCTTCATGAGGGGCAGGACGCTGTCGGATGCCGTCGTGATACTTGACGAGGCACAGAACACCACCCCAGCCCAAATCAGGATGTTCCTGACCCGCATGGGATGGAACACGAAGATGATTATCACCGGCGACCTGACACAGGTAGATTTGCCACGCAACAATGTCAGCGGACTGCAGCAGGCAATGGAAATACTGGAAGGCACAAAGGGCATAGCCGTAATACACATGGACAGCAAGGACATTGTAAGGCACAAGCTGGTAACACGCATAGTAAACAAATTCCAGGAATACGACAATATTAACAATCTAAATAAAAACAACGATGGCGAATAAAGCATTAACAAAGACAGAGTACCACTTCGAGGGTCAGACAGCAGTGTATCATGGTAAAGTACGCGACGTATATACCATTAACGATGACATCATGGTAATGGTTGCAACGGACAGAATATCTGCCTTCGACGTTGTGCTGCCAAAGGGAATACCTTTCAAGGGACAAGTTCTTAACCAGATAGCAGCAAAATTCCTCGATGCCACAAAGGACATCTGCCCAAACTGGAAGCTTGCCACTCCAGACCCACAGGTTACGGTAGGTCTGAAATGTGAGGGCTTCAGGGTAGAGATGATTATCCGTGGCATCCTGACCGGCTCTGCATGGCGCGACTACGAGAAGGGCTGCCGTGAGATATGCGGCGTAAAACTGCCTGACGGCATGAAGGAGAACCAGCGTTTCCCAGAACCCATCATCACTCCTACCACAAAGGCTGACGAGGGACATGACATGAACATCTCAAAGGAAGAAATCATAGCACAGGGCATCGTCTCCAAGGAAGACTACGAAATAATGGAAGACTACACCCGCAAGCTCTTTGCACGCGGTCAGGAGATAGCAGCAAAGCAGGGGCTCATACTTGTCGATACAAAGTACGAGTTCGGCAAGAGAGACGGCAAGGTTTATCTCATTGACGAGATACACACTCCCGACTCTTCACGCTACTTCTATGCCGACGGCTACGAAGAGAAGTTTGCCAAGGGCGAGCCACAGAAGCAACTGTCAAAGGAGTTCGTAAGACAGTGGCTCATAGAGCACAACTTCATGAACGAGCCAGGTCAGACAATGCCAGAAATCACCGACGCATACGCAGAGTCTGTGGCAGAACGCTACATAGAACTCTACGAACACATCGTCGGAGAGAAGTTCGACCGCTCTACAGACCAGAGCAACATCGAGGCTCGCATAGAGAAGAACGTAACCGAGTATCTGAAGACGCTGTAAGTGAAGAGGTAAGAGGTGAAAGGTGACAGTTGATAGTTGATAGTTGACAGTTGACAGTTGACAGTTGATAGTTGACCCTTATTAAAAGCATGTATAAGCAGGAGGAGATAAAGCCCTACTCAGCAGATGGCGAGAAGGTTGGTCAGGTAGAGAAGATGTTCGACAACATCGCCCCTACCTATGACCTGCTTAACCATCGCCTTTCATGGAACATTGACAAATACTGGCGCAACACTGCCATCAAGGCACTGGAGAAGTATGTCACCGGGAACGGCACTGCCATCCTGGATGTCGCGACAGGCACCGGCGACCTGGCATTGCTTATGGCAAAGAAGATGCCCAATGCCGACATCACCGGCATCGACATAAGCGAGGGAATGCTTGAGGTGGCAAGACAGAAGGCAAGACAGCAAGACATGCGGATGACATTTGCAAAAGAAGACTGCAACGCCCTCTCCTACCCCGACAACCACTTCGACGCTGTGACGGCAGCTTTCGGAATACGCAATTTCCAAAACCTCGAACAGGGACTTTCAGAGATGTACCGCGTCCTGAAACCTGCCGGAATGTTCTGCGTCCTGGAACTCACTACGCCGGTATCGTTCCCCATGAAGCAGCTCTTCCACATATACAGCAATCTGATACTGCCTTTCTATGGCAAACTGATAAGCCACGATACGTCGGCATACTCTTACCTCAACAAGACCATCGAGGCTTTTCCGCAAGGAGAGACAATGATGAAGATACTGCAAAAGACAGGCTTCAGCAAAACGACCTTCAGAAGGCTGACCTTCGGAATATGTACGATGTATGTTGCTTATAAGTAAGGGGTGAGAGGTAAGAAGTGAGAAGTGAGAGGTAAGAAGTAATTGAACAAATAAATTGACAGATGAGGAAATTTGGTATTATAGGAAATCCTTTGGGACATTCATTCTCACCGGGCTATTTCAATGAGAAGTTTCAGAATGAGCATATCGATGCCATTTACGAGAAACATGAGTTAAAGAACATTGCAGACTTCACTGCCTTGCTCGACAAGGAAGAGGATTTGTGCGGCATAAACGTCACCATTCCCTACAAGGAGAAAGTAATGGAATTTCTTGACTTTGTTTCTCCCGAGGCACGCGCCGTAGGTGCCGTCAATGTCGTCAAGGTATCCCATGATACCGACAGCGGAGCCGTGAAGGGACTAAAGTCAAAGGTTACCGGCAAGAAGAATTACTATACCGAGGGTTACAACAGCGATGTCTTTGGCTTTACAAACAGCATCAAGCCCCTCCTGATGTCATACCATAAGAAGGCTCTCATCCTTGGCACCGGCGGCGCAAGCAAGGCAGTAAACTACTCACTGCAACAACTGGGATTGGAGACACTGTTCGTTTCTCGCACCGTGAGAGACAACATGATAACATACAGCCAGATAACTCCCGAACTGATGCAGGAGTACCTTGTCATCGTCAACTGCACACCATGCGGCATGGCACCCCATTATGACGACTGTCCCGACATTCCATACGATGCCCTGACATCGCGCCACATACTGTATGACCTCATCTACAACCCTGACGAGACACTATTCCTGAAGAAGGGAAAGCAGCAGGGCGCACTGACAAAGAACGGGCTTGAGATGCTGCTGCTGCAGGCTGACGAGTCATGGCGTCTCTGGAACGTTTTCGCTAAGCCAAATGAGTAGAGCCAAATTTATTTGAGCTATGCCATGGCGAGAAAAGGTCGGATGAAATCCAACAAGTAAAGAATAATATATGATAAGCGTAGAAGGACTAAAAGTAGAATTCGGCATCAAGCCCCTCTTTACGGATGTGTCATTCGTAATCAACGAGCGTGACCGTATTGCCCTCGTCGGAAAGAACGGCGCGGGAAAATCTACCATGCTCAAGATTCTTGCCGGGCTACAAAATCCTACAGAAGGAACTGTTTCCATTCCCAACGACTGCACCATAGGCTATCTGCCGCAGGTGATGAAACTGCAGGACAGCACCACCGTCCGCGACGAGGTGCGCAAGGCGTTTGCCGACATAAGCAAGATGGCATCCAAGGTAGAACGCCTGCAGAAAGAGATGGAAAGTCGCACCGACTACGAGTCACAGGATTATATGGACCTCGTAGAACGCTTTACCCTCGCCCACGAACGTTACATGATGATGGGGGCAGAATCGAGGGAGGCAGAGATGGAACGCACACTAACGGGACTGGGATTCCTGCGTACCGACTTCGACCGCCCCACATCAGAATTCTCTGGTGGCTGGCGCATGAGAATAGAACTTGCGAAACTGCTCCTCAGCCATCACGACGTGATACTTCTCGACGAGCCTACCAACCACCTCGACATCGAATCCATACAGTGGCTTGAGCAGTTCCTATCACAGAGTTCACAGGCTGTGGTGCTCGTCTCCCACGACAGGGCATTTATCAATAACGTAACAAACAGGACCCTCGAAATATCCTGCGGACACGTCATTGACTACAAAGTAAAATACGACGAATATGTCGTACTGCGTCAGGAGCGCAGGGAGCAACAGCTGAGGGCTTACGAAAACCAACAGAAGGAGATTGCCGACACGAAGGCTTTCATAGACCGTTTCCGCTATCAGGCATCAAAGGCTATACAGGTGCAGCAGCGCATCAGGCAACTGGAGAAGATTGTGCCCATAGAGGTCGATGAGGTGGATAATTCCGCATTGCGCCTGAAGTTTCCTCCCTGCCTGCGTTCCGGTGACTACCCTGTCATCTGTGAGGATGTGAAGAAGAGCTACGGCGAACACAACGTCTTCCACGATGTCAATCTCATCATCAAGAGAGGTGAGAAGGTGGCTTTCGTCGGAAAGAATGGCGAAGGAAAGTCAACCCTCGTGAAATGTATCATGAACGAGATAGATTTTGAGGGTTCCCTAAAGGTAGGTCACAACATCCAGATAGGCTACTTTGCACAGAATCAGGCGCAGTTGCTCGACGAGTCGCTTACCGTCTTCGAGACTATCGACAACGTAGCACGCGGCGACATACGCCTGAGGATAAAAGACATACTGGGAGCCTTTATGTTCGGCGGTGAGGCATCCGACAAATACGTAAAGTTCCTCAGCGGCGGCGAACGCTCCCGACTGGCAATGATACGCCTGCTCCTGGAGCCTGTCAACTTCCTTATTCTCGATGAGCCGACAAACCACCTCGACATGGTGTCAAAGGACGTGCTGAAAGATGCCATAAAGGCTTTCGACGGCACTGTCATCGTCGTTTCCCACGACCGTGAATTCCTCGACGGACTCGTTGACAAAGTTTACGAATTCAGCAATGGCAAGGTGCGTGAACACCTTGGCGGCATCTACGACTATCTCCGAAACAAGAATGCCGAGAGCATAAACGAAGCCGTAAGCCAGCAGAACGTGCAACCTGCCAAACAGACAGAGAAACCAACGAAAGAAGCGGCAAAGGAGGGCACTCCGACACTAAGCTACGAAGAGCGTAAGGCTGAGCAGAAACGCCTCAATCGTCTGGAGAAACAGCGAAAGAGTCTTGAGGAGAAGATATCATCATTAGAGAAACGCCGCGACGAACTCAACGACCTACTGATGATGCCTGAAAATGCCGCAAATATGCAGATGGTGAATGAATACACTACGGTACAAGAAGAATTAGACAAGCTGGAAGAAGAATACTTCGCTCTAGAGGGCTAAATAGAAAAGAGTACCTAACTCCTAAGAAAAGGGTACCTAAGTCTCCGGAAAAGGGTATTCTTTTCTCCCGAAACCAAATATCAATGTTCAATCTTTAATATTATTTAATCTCTATAAATGCCTTTAAGACTACCCGACAAACTACCCGCAATCAAGATGCTCGAAGACGAGAACATCTTCGTCATCGACGAAACTCGCGGACACTCACAAGATATCCGTCCCCTGAAACTCGTTATCCTCAACCTCATGCCGCTGAAGATAACGACGGAGACCGACCTCATACGCCTTCTCTCCAACACTCCGTTGCAGATAGACGTTACCTTCATGAAACTGAAGTCGCACACCTCAAAGAACACCCCTATAGAACACATGCGTCAGTTCTATATAGCCTTCGACGAACTGAAGACGCGGAAATTCGACGGCATGATAATAACGGGAGCCCCTGTGGAAGACTTTCCTTTCGAGGGGGTCACCTACTGGCAGGAGATACAAGAGATATTCTCCTGGGCAAAGACCCATGTCACCTCTACCCTATACATCTGCTGGGCAGCACAGGCTGCGCTGTATGAGTTTCATGGCATAGACAAGGTAAAACTGCCCAAGAAACTCTTCGGCATCTTCCCGCAGACTATCAATCCTGATATACAAGACATCCCTCTACTGCGTGGTTTCGACTCATTCTTCTATATGCCACATTCACGCCATTCTGGTACTGACATCAATGACGTAAAGGCATATCCGGAGATTAGCATCCTGACAAAGTCTGATGCTACGGGACCGTCTATCATGATGGAACGTGACGGCAGGGAGATATACATCACGGGACACATGGAGTACAACCCAGAGACCCTCGATACAGAATATCGTCGCGACCTCGGAAAGAGAGATGACGTGGAAAAGCCGCTGAACTACTATCTTGACGACGACCCAGAAAAAGGACCAGTCGTAACATGGCGTGCCCACGCAAACCTCTTCTTCCACAACTGGATTAACTACTACGTATATCAAAAGACTCCATACAACATAGAAGAAATCAACTAATAAAACCAAACAATAACAACTATGAAATTCAATCGTATTCTGCTGAAGCTCTCAGGCGAGAGCCTTCAAGGTAACCAAGGTTATGGCATCGACGTTAACCGTCTCAATGACTATGCTCGTCAGATAAAAGAGATAGCCAACATGGGCGTACAAATAGGTATTGTAATAGGTGGTGGCAACATCTTTCGCGGATTGTCTGGTGCCGGCAAGGGTTTCGACCGTGTCAAGGGCGACCAGATGGGCATGTGTGCCACAGTAATCAATTCCTTGGCACTCTCTTCCGCCCTCGATGCAGCAGGTCAGAAGAATCGCGTCCTGACTGCCATCCGCATGGAACCGATTGGCGAATTCTATACCAAGTGGAAGGCTATCGATGCCATGAAGCAAGGAGAGGTAGTCATCATGAGTGGTGGCACAGGAAACCCATACTTCACAACCGACACCGGCTCCTCTTTGCGCGGCATCGAGATAGAGGCTGACGTAATGCTGAAGGGTACCCGCGTTGACGGCATCTATACAGCAGACCCAGAGAAAGACCCTACCGCAACAAAGTTCCACGATATAACATACGAAGAGGTTATAGCACGCGGACTGAAGGTGATGGACATCACTGCAACAGCAATGTGCATGCAGAACAACCTGCCTATCTATGTCTTTAATATGGACATCCTCGGCAACCTCAAGAAAGTAATGAACGGCGAAGAAATCGGAACGCTGGTGCATAATTAATTCTTCACTCTCTATGTACAAGTGGCAAGACCTTAGTAAGGTAAAGACTGTCAATGACGTCAATACCGTCATAAAGACAGGATACTCCACTACCCTCATCAATGTTGGTGAGGCATGGCAGGAGCGTCAGTTGGCACATATAGCCTACGATATATCCAAACACAAGGATGTCCGTGTTGTTCTCATAGCAGGACCATCAAGCAGTGGTAAGACAACCACCTGCAAGCGCCTTTCCATCCAGTTAGTGCTTAACGAGATATGGCCTGTAGAACTGAGTCTCGACGACTATTTCCTCAATCGTGAGCAGACACCTCGCGACGAGCATGGGGAATACGATTTCGAATCACTCTACGCTCTCAACCTACCATTGTTCAACGAGCAGCTCAATGCCCTTATCGCCGGTAAGGAAGTAGAACTGCCACGCTACAATTTCATGACAGGCAAAAGCGAGATGAGCGGTGAGAAGATGAGCCTTGCCCCTAATGAGGTTTTAGTGATAGAAGGCATCCACGCCCTCAATCCGGAACTCACGGCAAACATACCTTCAGAACAGATATTCCGCATCTTTGCGGCACCAATGATAGTATATCCCTTGACAGCAGACATAGAGCTGCGTCCGGAGGACAACCGCCTGCTCCGTCGCATCATCCGCGACTACAAATATCGCGGTGCAAGTGCTCAGGCGACATTGGCTCAGTGGGCTTCTGTACGTGCTGGAGAAAAGAAATGGATACTACCATATAAAAAATATGCCGATGCAACTTTCAATACAGGCATGCCATACGAGGTAGGTGTCATAAAGAATCAGGCTGAACCACTTTTGCAGAGTGTTCCTCAAGATGATGCAGAATATGCCAAGGCACAGGAACTGCTGTCATTCATGACATATTTTGAGCTGATATCCGAGGCAGACGTCCCCAAGACCAGCCTCCTGCGCGAATTCCTCGGCGGCAGCAGTTTTGTATATTGAAGGTAAGAAGGGGAGTGAAAAAGGAGTGAAAAAAGGGAGTGAAGAAATGGAGTGAAAAGGGGAGATTTAACTCCATGAGCGAAGCGAACTAACTTAATTTAAAACAACTATGTCACACGGAAATTTTGGAAGTAAGTTAGGTATTATCCTTGCAACAGCAGGCTCAGCAGTAGGTCTGGGCAACGTATGGCGTTTCCCATATATGACAGGGCAGAATGGTGGTGCAGCCTTTATCCTTATTTATATAGGCTGCATCATGCTGCTTGGCATCCCCGGTATGCTGAGCGAGTTTATTGTCGGACGTCATAGTCAGTCAAATGCCGTCAGGGCATACGACAAGCTCTCCGGCGGTCGTCCGTGGAAGTTTGTCGGCTACCTCGGCATCCTCACTGCCACCATCATATTAGGATTCTATGCCGTCGTTGCCGGTTGGTGTCTGGAATACCTCTTTGCTTCTCTTACAGGACGCACCTTAGGCGATGCCGAGTATATCCAGAACTACTTTGCAGACTTCTCCAGCGACATGTGGCGTCCCCTGTTATGGGGCTGTGCCTTCATCATACTGACCCACATGGTAATAGTGCGCGGTGTACAGAAAGGCATCGAACAAGCCTCCAAGTGGCTCATGCCAATCCTTATGGTACTGCTGCTCATCCTTGTGGTAGCCTCCTGCTGTCTGCCAAATGCCATAGAGGGCGTACGCTTCCTGCTGATGCCCGACTTCTCAAAAGTCGATGGCAAGGTATTCCTCGAAGCCCTCGGTCAGGCATTCTTCTCCCTGTCATTGGGAACAGCAGTACTCTGCACCTATGCCAGCTATTTCAAGCGTGAGACGGACCTGTTCGAGTCTGCCGGAGAGATAGCCATCCTCGACACCATCATTGCCATACTCTCAGGACTCATGATATTTCCTGCCGCCTTCTCTGTAGGTATCAGTCCCGACAGCGGTCCGTCACTCATATTTATCACCCTGCCCAACGTCTTCCAGCAAGCCTTCGGTTCCATACCGGCACTGGCATACGTTATCAGCATCATGTTCTATGCCCTGCTCGTCTTTGCAGCCCTCACCAGTACCATCTCCATGCATGAGATAGGCACAGCCTTCTTCACCGAAGAACTGGAGCTGCCACGCTGCAAGTCAGCATGGATAATAACAGGCGTCGCCTCCACCATCTGCATACTCTGTGCCTGGTCCGTAGGTGCCTTCGAAAACATTCAGGTGCTGGGACTTTCACTCATGGATTTCTGTGACAAGCTGACAGCCAACTTCCTCCTGCCGTTAGGCTCTATCCTGACATGTCTCTTCGTAGGCTGGTTCATACCGAAGCAAACCGTTTTTACCGAATTTACCAACGACGGCACACAGAACACCATGTTCTTCAACATCTTCCTCATTACCGTCCGCTACATCTGCCCCTTCGGCATAAGCCTCATCTTCCTCCATCAGATGGGAGTGATTTGAAGTGAAAAGTGAAAGATTTTATTACTCATTTCTAACTCCAGATAGTTTCTATACCTTAATCAGCTCTGCCATTACGTCATTAGAGACATAGAGTCCTTGGCGGGTGAGGGATATACGGCTGCCTTTAATTGAGAGGCGACCGTTTTTTATTTCTTTTTCGGCACACCGTGAAAGGTATGAACGATAGTCTTTTCCCAGATAATTCTCCACAATGTCGAGGTCGATGCCTTCCTTGGTGCGCAGGGCTGTGGTGATAAGGTCGTTATAGCGCATATCGTCATCAAGGATTTCTTCTCCGGCAGTATAATGTCCCTCGATATACCGCTTTACATCACACACATTCCAGGAGCGACGCTTGCCGTCATAGGAATGTGCTCCAGCCCCCAGACCAATATAATATTTTTCCCAGGGACGCCAGTAGTCGCTGTTATGCTGTGAACGGAAGCCCGGCTTGCAGAAATTGCTTATCTCATAGTGTTCATACCCTGCTGCCGTCATAGTGTCAATAAGGCTGTAATACATCTCGCGACAGGTCTCGTCATCAAGGGCGTCTATCTTACCCTCGTCAAGCATTCGGGTAAGAGGAGTTCCGTCTTCATACATCAAGGAATATGCCGAAATATGTTCCACATCGAGGGCAAGAGCCCTCTGTAGGTCATCGCGCCATTCTTCAAGAGTCTGCCCGGGAAAACCAAATATCAGGTCAACAGAGATATTCTTTATGCCAGCTTTACGAAGGGCTTTTACGGCAGGAAGTATCTGGGCACTATTGTGGCGGCGACGCAGAAAGCGCAGTCTGTCATCCGAGAAAGTCTGCACTCCCATAGAAACACGATTTATGCCTCCGTCGGCAAGAAGTTTCGCAAGCTCTTCTGACATGTCATCAGGGTTACATTCTATTGTCCTTTCCCCAGAGGTAAGAGGCACGAATACGGCAAGCAGTTTCCGCAAGTTCTCAAAAGACAGCACAGAGGGAGTACCACCACCTATATAAAGTGAAGAGTGAGGAGTGAAGAGTGAAGAATTATGCTCACCTTGCACTTCTTGAGCTCTTAAACTCTTGAACTCCTTTATAAGGGCTTCTACATACAAATCCTGTTGCGACTTCCCCCCAGTAGTAGAGAAGAAGTCGCAATAGAGGCACCTTGAGGTGCAAAATGGGATATGTAAATAATAGTTGATAGCTGAGAGTTGATAGCTGAGAGTCAGTTAAAACATTACTTCCTCAACGCTGCATTCTTGCGTGCGAGTTCCTCACGTTTCTTCTGCAGTTCCATCTGCTGCTGTTGCATAGCCTGCAGACGTGCTGCCAGTCCTGACATCTTCTTGGGGTTCTTCTTGTTCTCCTCACGGCGTGCCTCCAAGTATGCCAGGAGTTTCTCGTCGTTGGTAGTCTTCCTGAGAGTCCACATTATAGCGGCAGAAAAGAAGAGAGAAATGAAGTAATAGAAGTTAAGACCTGAAGAATAGTCGTTGAACATGAAGAAGAACATCAGCGGCATGAGCATCATCATCCATTGCATCATCTTCATCTGCTCTGCCTGCTGACCTACCATCTGGTCTTTCTGCTGACGCATTGTCATCCAAGAATACAGGAGGTTGGCAACACAGAAGAGGATACATGTCAATGACAGGTGGTCACCAATAAGCCATATATTTGTGCCCCACTCTACTATTGGGTCATAGGTTGAGAGGTCGTCAATCCACAGGAAAGACTCTCTACGCAGTTGTATGGCATTCGGCACAAAGTTGAACATAGCAATCCAGATAGGCATCTGTATGAGCATTGGCAGACATCCGCTGAGAGGGCTGACACCATACTCAGAATACAGCTGCATCATAGCCTGCTGCTTCTTCATGGCATCCTCCGGCTTGTCATACTGCTTTGTTGCCTCGTCGAGTTTCGGACGCAGCACACGCATCTTGGCACTTGACATATAGCTCTTCTTAACCATTGGGAAGGTGATAGCCTTCAGCAACAGTGTTATAAGAATGAGGATGAAGCCCATAGGGATAGCCATCTCTCTGAGGAAGTCGAAGACATACAGTGTAAACCAACGGTTGATATAACGGAACAAAGGCCATCCGAGATATACGAGTTGTTCCAGTTCGAGGTCTTTTCCGAAAGAGCTCTCGTCTTCTACCGACTGCAGCAGACGGAAGTCGTTCGGACCATAGTAGAACTCCAGCTGTGTTGGCTTTACGCCAGTTGGGTCGAAAGCGGTCTTCAGCTTTGCCTGATAGTATTTCAGGAAGCCCGTTTCCTTCTCCTGCGGAATGCTTGTAAGCTTCACAGCATCACCATAGCCGTAGCCGTCCTTTGCTATCATTACGGCAGAGAAGAACTGATTCTTAAATGCTACCCAGTCGATAGCCTCGTCAACAGTTTCGTCTGTCTTCTCGCTTGTCTCGTTGAGATAGTCGGTACCGCCATCTGTGAAGTGATATGTCAGAGTAGCATATCTATTCTCGAAGCTGAAGCCTTTCTCCTGCTGCTTACAACGCTCCTGCCAGTCGATGTCAAGATTTGTAGTGTTTGGAGCGAATAGTCCGCCCATGCCGTTTGCAAGGATAGAGCAAGAGAGGATGTAGTCTTTGTCAAGGCTATATGTGACAGAGATGTTCTTGCCAGCCTCGTCGCCAGCCACAAAGACGAGTTGCTTGCCGCCATTGCCCTGCTTTACGTCGAAATAGAGGTCTTTGGTGGCTATGTTCTGCTCCTTTGTGGTAAGGATGAAGTTAAGGCTCTGGCTGGTCTTGTCAAAAAGGGTCAGGTCTTTGGCACCATTAAGGTCCTCAAAGTTCTTTATTACGACCTTTTCCACTACAGCACCCTTAGTGTTGAATGTAAGAGCCAGCTTGTCATTCTCCAATGTCACACGACGTTCAACACCCTTCAAGTTATTGAAGAATAACGAAGTGCTGTCCTCTGCCATAGCCTTTGCAACGGCAGCCTGTCTTTGTATCTCGGCTATCTCAGCCTGTTCCTTCTTCTGTTGATTTACAACAGCCAATGAATCACTCTTGCGCTGTGCCTCGATATCTTCTGCCGAAGGCTGGTTAAACCATGTAAAACCAAAGAGTACAGCAGCAATAAGTGCAAAACCGATTATAGTATTCTTATCCATAAATATCTTTTTTTGAGCTGCAAAGGTACGAAAAATTTGGTTAAGTGAGAAGAAAAGGAGTATATTTCTTTTCTCGAACGTGAAAATTTTATGCAATAAGTTATGAGAAATACAAATAAAATGCATTTTTTTATTTTATTTCAATGACGGAGCACCTTCGACGGAGGTCAAAGGTACTAATAAGTGAGCAAAATACCAGAAGAAAATCGAATTTTCGATATTTTTTTGTAACTTTGCACGCAAATTTGAAAAAGCACTATGGAAGAAAAGCTCGGTTTTACTGCTATCCGCACCCTGCTGAGGGGCAACTGCCTCTGCCAATTAGGGTGGGAACGTGTTGGCGATATGACATTTATGACAGATGCTGCGGAGATAAACCGCCAGCTGTCTGCCATACGTGAATTTCGCAGGCTAAAGGAAGAGGCAGAGGAACTGCCATTAGAGTTTTTCTTTGATGTCAGACAATGTGTGGCACGCCTGAAGCTGAAGGGCACCCACATGGAAGAGCAGGAGTTGTTTGAACTCATGAGATGCCTGCAGACAATCATCGACTTCAGGGAATGTCTGAAAGGAGAGGATGATGATAACGAAAGCGAAAACGATAAACTCTCAACAGCCTCTCAACTAACAACTCTCAACTCTCAACTCTCAACTACCCCTTATCCTACCCTTTGGGACCTGGCAAAAGACGTGCATGCATATCCGAATATCGCCAGAAGGATATCCCAGATACTCGACAAATACGGTCACATAAAAGATTCCGCCTCCAGTGCCTTGTTCCATATCAGAGGCGAACTGAAGAAGGCTGCCGGCTCCGTATCGCAGACGCTGAACTCCATACTCAGGAAAGCGCAGCAGGACGGGCTTATAGAGAAAGACGTGACACCAGCCATGCGCGACGGCAGACTTGTCATTCCTATTCCTCCAAGCATGAAGCGCAAGATTAGCGGCATTGTGCACGACGAGTCGGCAACAGGAAAGACGCTCTTCCTGGAACCTACTGCCGTAGTGGAGGCAAACAACAGGGTACGCGAACTGGAAGCCGAGGAAAAGAGGGAGATAATAAGAATTCTCACAGAGGTGAGCGACGAGATACGCCCCGACGTTGACGGCATACTGGAAAGCATGAAGTTCCTTGGCGAGATAGACTTCATACAAGCCAAGACCCAGCTGGCACACGAATTTGACGCCATAGAGCCAGAGGTGCTGCCCCACCCACATATTGACTGGGTGCAGGCATGCCATCCGCTGTTACGCAATTCCCTGAGACGACAGAACAAAGACATTGTGCCCCTCGACATTACGCTGACAAGCAATGAAGAGAGAGATGCCTCACATCCGAAGATACTCATCATCAGCGGACCGAATGCCGGTGGCAAGTCGGTATGTCTGAAGACTGTCGGACTGCTGCAATATATGGTGCAGTGTGGACTCAGCGTGCCTATGAAGGAGAACAGCACAATGGGAGTTTTCGACACCATTATGATAGACATTGGCGACGAGCAAAGCATCGAGGACGACCTCTCGACATACTCTTCCCACCTCCTGAACATGAAGCGCATGATAAAGGCATCAAATGACAAGACGCTGCTTCTCATCGACGAATTTGGTACTGGCACAGAGCCACAGATTGGTGGTGCCATAGCAGAGGCTGTCCTGAAACAATTCTGGGAGCGGAAAGCATGGGGAGTAATCACCACACACTACCAGAACCTGAAGCATTTCGCAGAAGACCATCCTGGAGTCATCAATGGTGCAATGCTCTATGACCGTCACCAGATGAAAGCCCTCTTCCAGTTGCAGATAGGGCGTCCCGGTTCATCCTTTGCCATTGAGATAGCCCGCAAGACGGGACTGCCCGAAGAGGTAATCAACGATGCAGCGGAGATAGTAGGACAAGACTACATCCAGAGTGACAAATACCTGCAGGACATAGTGCGCGACAAGAGGTACTGGGAGCAGAAGCGACAGACGGTACACCAACGTGAGAAAGATGTCGAGAAGACCATTTCGCGCTATGAAACCAACATCGAGGAGATAGACAAAGAGCGAAAGGCTATTCTCCGACGTGCCAAGGAGCAGGCAGAAGAAATGCTCAAGGAAGCCAACAGACGCATCGAGAACACCATCCGCGAAATACGCGAGGCAGCAGCCGAGAAAGAGCGTACAAGGCAGTTGCGCGAAGAACTCAATGACTTCCGCAGCGAGGTGAAAGAGATTGACACCACCGAGAAAGATGCTGCCATCGAGAAGAAGATGCAGCAGATTCTGGCACGCAGAGAACGCAAGGAAAAGCGCAAGGCAGAGAAGGCAGCACAGGGGCAGCAGGAAGGGC
>ODAI013983073.1_pt1 | contig 18591 bp, 12 predicted proteins | sample 1539321 | NCBI WGS metagenome assembly ODAI01 (sample SAMN02144231, study PRJEB22623) | gut metagenome | biome: sheep rumen | host: Ovis aries | place: New Zealand
AGGTCGCATAAAGTACTACACTTTTAGGCGAAAGTCGAACACCGACCTTCCAACTACTATGAGTTTGCAAGCCAACTACTATGTAGTTGCGTTCCAAACTCATAGTAGTTGGAAGGCAAACACATAACAGTTGCAGAAAAGGGACTAAATGTTGGTTTTTTCAGCTTTTGGGGGCGGTGTACGACTTGCGCTCAATGAGCGTATACCTACACCCGTTCCTCTGTCACGTAAACTGCTGAGCCTGAGCAGTCTGCGAAACAAGGTGTCGTATGTACAATTTTTATTTAAATTCTCCCTGTACAGGTTGTTTTTATGTACATTTCTTTTCATTTGGCATTTATTCAGCAGCCTCTTTGCTGGCAACAGGCATTGCAGGGAGATGGCATAGAGAATACCAGATAACTATGTGCCTTTTGGGGGATTGCTTATGGCACGACGAGTACCAAAAAAGACAGACGGAGAAGGTAATTTCGTGGATTTTTTCGTACTTTTGCGCTCGTGTATCGCAAAATCATACATATCGACATGGACGCTTTCTTTGCTGCCGTCGAGCAAAGAGACCATCCAGAACTGCGGGGGAAGGCGATTGCCGTGGGCTTCGACGGTCCGCGGGGAGTGGTCTCGACGGCTTCCTACGAGGCACGCCGCTATGGGGTGCACTCCGCCCAGTCGGTAGCGACAGCCAAGCGCCGCTGTCCCCACCTGCTGATAGTGCCTCCCCACTTCGAGGTCTACAAGAAGGTGTCCGGTCAGGTGCACGAGGTCTTCCGCGAATATACCGATCTCATCGAGCCGCTTTCTATCGACGAGGCGTTCCTTGACGTCACGGAGAACAAGCCAGACATAGGACTGGCGGTGGACATAGCACGCGAAATCAAGCAGAAAATCTTTGAACGCACGTCGCTGACGGCCTCTGCCGGCATCAGTTACAACAAGTTCCTGGCAAAGATAGCCAGCGACTGGCGCAAGCCAGACGGCCTCTTTGTCGTACATCCTGACCGCGCACTCGACTTCATAGCCGACCTGCCGATAGAGAAGTTCTGGGGTGTGGGGGCGAAGACTGCCGAGCGCATGCACAAGATGGGCATCTTCAACGGCGGGCAGCTGCGACATACCTCACGCACACACCTGACGGAGGTCTTCGGAAAGGCAGGTGCCCTGTATCACGACTTTGCCAACGGCATAGACGAACGCCCCGTCATCGTGGAGCGCGAACGCAAGTCGGTGGGCTGTGAGCAGACCTACCTTGAAGACCTCACGCGCCCCGCTCAGTTCACCATTGCGCTCTATCATCTTGTCACAGAACTGGTCAAGCGCATCCGAAAGGCTGACTTTCGCGGCAGGACGCTCACCCTGAAAGTGAAATATGCCGACTTTACGCAGATTACACGCAGCATCACCAGCCCTGACATGCTCACCAACAAAGACCAACTGCTGCCCCTTGCCAAGCAACTCTTTCGCACCACAAGGCAGGAAGAAGAGCGTGCCATCAGGCTGCTGGGGCTCTCTGTGTCGCATGCCATTGGCGAAGAAGACGGTCATCCGCACTGGGTTGAAGGCACGCTCGACTTCCTTGACTGACCCATCCAAACAGAACTCATGGCATTCTCGAACCATTCACACTTATCAAATTGTCAATCAATTTGTTAAGTATATTGTAAATGAATAAGTAAAAGCATTTATTCTTCTTAAGAAGCTGATGTCATACCAGTCCTTTTTTCGATGAAACCGCCAGTTTTTTGCACTTGACCCACCATCACATTTGCAGGTTCTGAACTACACCCTACACCATCCTCCGTAAAGAAAAACACGTTTTTCTTTTGCTTTGTTCTCGCTTAATTGTACCTTTGCCGACTGATATGAAGAAAGGATTAGTTTTGGAAGGGGGTGCCCTGCGCGGATTGTTTTCGGCAGGAGTGATAGATGTGCTGATGGAACGCGGCATTAGCTTCGACGGACTGGTAGGTGTTTCTGCCGGTGCTGCCTTCGGATGCAACTACAAGTCGCGGCAACCGGGACGCGCCATCCGCTACAACAAGCGCTTTGCCCACGACTGGCGCTATTGCAGCTGGCGGTCGTGGCTGACCACGGGCGACCTCTTCGGCGGCGAGTTCTGCTACCATGTGATGCCGGAACAGTTGGACTTGTTCGACACGAAGGCGTTCGACGAGAACCCGATGGAGTTCTATGCCGTCTGTACCGACGTGACAACGGGCGAACCTGTCTATCAGAAGCTGATGAAATGCAGCAGCGACACCTATGAATATATACGTGCATCGGCATCCATGCCGCTGGTTTCAAAGGTCGTCGAGGTGGAAGGGCGCAAGCTGCTCGACGGCGGCGTGTCCGACTCTATACCTCTGGCGTTCTTCCAACGCATGGGGTATGAGAAGAATCTGGTCGTGCTGACACAGCCCGAAGGCTACGTCAAGGAGCATAACAAGCTGATGCCGCTCATGCGCCTGTCGCTGAGGAAATATCCAAAGATGATACATGCGCTTGATACGAGACATATCATGTATAACAAGCAGTTAGCATACGTAGCTCAAGAAGAACTCAAACAGAGCACACTCGTCATCCGTCCCGAACGGAAACTGCCCATCGGTCATCTCTGTCACGACGAGAACCTGATGGAAGAAGTGTATAAGGAAGGACGTAATACGTGTATGAAACAACTGGCAGAGATAGAACAATTCTTAATGGACAAATGATGATTGAACGATGAAGACAGCTTATCAACTCGTCATAGGAGGTGTATTGGGAACGATAGTAGGAGGTGGAGCGTTCATGGCTTACGACACCTTCGACAGGGAACGGAAGCTGGAGGAGGCGGTAGCACGCCAGCATGAGGAGCGGCGAAAGGCACATGCCGACTCGTTGCTGCGCATACGGGCGGCACAAGACGAGCAGGAACGTGTCCGGGAGTCGGAGGAACGGCTCTGTGCCGATGTCATCCACGACCTGAAGATGTTCTATCTGGACTCCGTTCTCGTAGAGAAGCCACAGAAACAGAACGTGCGTTTCGGGCTGCCCGGCTGCAGTTCGCAAGACCTCAAGCTGATGCGCCAACGGTTACAGATATTTCATGACAGCGGCGACTGGTATCGTGTGAAACTGGTGAGCGCACAGGGCAGCCTCTTCCGTTATGTCAAAGTACTGGTACAAGGCCGCGACATCGTGCTCGACGAGGTGAGATAGCACGTGCTATGGCAGTCTTCCATCGGTTGGTTCTGCGATATTCCGTGTCTGGATTTGGCAAATCGGGAAATTATTTGTAGCTTTGTGCCGCTCAAAAAGAAGAAATATGGAAACAGAATTAAAATAAAGGAAAAGGATGAAAACTAAATGGACAATGATGATTGCTGCTCTGATGATGACAGCATGTGTGTCGGCTCAGAAGACCATACAGCTGCCTGAGCCAGACAAGAACGTGAAGATGACGTTGATGGAAGCACTACAGAACAGACAGTCGTCAAGAAGTTTCTATGACGAGGAGATTAGCGATGCCACCCTCTCGCAGGTGCTGTGGGCAGCATGTGGCATCAACCGCCCGGCAGAAAAGAAGATTACGGCGCCTTCTGCCATCAACGCACAAGACATCAAGGTGTACGTCTGCCGCAAGGATGGTGCCTGGCGCTACGAACCCAATGGCAACATGCTGGTACAGGTATGCGCTGACGACTTGCGGAAGGCTGTTGCCGGCAGGCAGGAGTTTGCAGCCAAGGCTCCGTTGTCGCTCGTCCTGGTGAGCGACCACGACAAGTTAGGCAACCGCAGCAACGGAGGTGAGCGCATGGGACTTGCCGATGCGGGCTACGTCTCGGAGAACATCTGCCTCGTCTGTACGGCATTAGGTCTGAAGACCGTACCTCGCATGACGATGGATGAGGAGACGCTGAGAACGGCTTTGCAGCTGGGCGACTACGATGACTTGGTACTGAACCACCCTATCGGCAAGTGAAGATGACGGTGTCTGGAGGGTGTAAGCGATGAAAAGTCATACCGACATACCACAAACGCTCATGATGAAGCAAGCATGGCAATGGCTGCTGAGCGTGCTTCTGCTGACGGCAGTGACCGCATGTCACGACGAGGACATACCTGTCTATCATCCTGAAGAGCAGCATACAGAGGCTACCCAGGCGCTCATCAACATCTGCCAACAGCATCCAGAGATAGAACGTCTGCTGAGAAAGTCTATCAGTCAGGCTGCCAAAATCAATCCCGACAAGCGTTACAACCCGGCACAGAGTTTGGAAGAGTTCTATGACTTCATCGACTGGAACGTTCGTCGCCTGCCGTGGGACGTGATAGATGGCACGAAAGCTGACGGAGGCTCACTCTACAGTCGTACCGATCAGGGTGTCGGCTACTTCTGGTTTGTCGTAGACCAGCCGTTGGACGAGCTGAAAGGCCGTGGCTACTACTACCCCACCGTAGAGTTCGTGCAGCCGTTTTCCGACTGGCTGACGACATACGCCAACTCATGGGGCGACTGGCTGTCGACGACTGCCAGCTGGAACGACACCTATTATAATATGGTTGCCACAGACCCCGACTGGGGACTCACCAAGGGATGGTATGGAGAGGGCAACCGATGGAAGACGTTCAACGAGTTTTTCAGCCGTAGCCTGGCTTCTCCCGCCATGCGTCCGATAGACACGAAGGCTGAGGTGGTGATGCCCGTAGACTCATGGCCGAAGGGGTTGTGGCAGATAGACAGCAACAACCAGCTGGTCTATCCAGAGAACTTTTACGTGAAGACCGCCAAGTTGTCGGACATAGGAGCCTTGATTGGCAAGGACAGCAAGTATGCTACGGCATTTGCCGGCGGGACGCTGACGCACACCTTCCTCGATGTCAACGACTACCACCGTTACCATTCGCCTGTCGACGGCGAGTTGGTGGAGCTGCGCAACATACCCGGCGTAGCGGCCGGAGGTGGATATACCCTGTGGGATGACAAGGCTAAACGCTACTACTATATCAACAACATGGGCTTCCAGATGGTGGAGACACGCGCCTGTGCCATCATCAGGACCGAGAAGTATGGACTGGTGGCGATGCTGCCTGTCGGCATGTCACAGATAGCCAGCGTCAACTGGATACCTTCCCTTCATGTCGGTCAGCAACTGAAGCGGGGTGACGAGATGGGATTCTTTCAGTTTGGTGGATCCGACGTCATCCTCATCTTCCAGCAAGGTGTCGAAGTGAATCTCCTGTCTAAGCCCGACGGTAAAGGCTGTTACCAACACCAACTCATGGGTGAGGCGCTGGCAAGGCTGAAAAAGTAATCCTTCATGAACTATGAACTATAAATGAGATTTTTAGACATACATTTCAGATCTATTACCCAACGCGTCACCGTACTGGTGGTCAGCGTGGTTGCCATCATCATGGTTGTCGGAGGCTTCATCGAGATCAAGATGATGAAGCGGCAGGTTGCCCAAGACATGCATGCACAGGCAAGCCGTTCGATGGATGGTGCCATCAAGATGCTGGACAACAAAGCCATCAACGTGGAGTCTGCCGTCAACACGGCAGCAGCCTATGCTGACATCTATGCACCTTTCGAAAATAAAGCAAATATCCTGTTAGAGAAACTCATCAACGCCAACGAAGATATTGATGCCGTCACCCTACTCTACAGAGCTGACTACTTTCCGCAACACGGCAGATACTATGCGCCGACCATGTATCGTGAAGCATCAGGTAAACTGGTCAGCCACATCATAGGCACACCAGAAGACCCGTATCGATACTTAGAGACTGACAGCAACTGGGTATATACCAACAAACTGGATGACGGCTACTGGTGCCTGCCCTACATGGACTCCTTGTCTACCAAACGTCCGATGGTGACCTATTCGGTACCTTTGCACGACAGCAAAGGTAAAGTTTACGCTGTGCTCTGTGCCGATGTGGGACTGGAGTGGGTACAGGACATCATGGAAACCAACAAGCCATACGAATACTCTTTGGTCAGCGTGCTGAGCCGTGATGCCAAATATGTCTACAACCCTGACTCCAGCAACATCATGACGGTGAACGCCCTGGAGCTGGCCACCAAGGAGAACAACACCGACCAGCTGATTCTTACCGAGCGCATGCTCAAGTGGAACTCCGGTAGCGACACTGTTGACAACCAGTATCTGTTGTCTGGTCAGGGAAAGAGCCAGAAAGAGAAAACCATTGTCTATTATGCACCCGTGAAAAGCCTGAAGTGGTCGGTGAGCTTCACGCTTCCTGAATCGAAGATCATGGAGCGCCCCAACCGACTGCGCCGAAACATGATTATCCTGTTGGTCTTCATGATTATCATTGTCTCGATAGTCCTTCATAAGGTCATCAAGGGACAGCTGAGGGTGATGAAGGTGCTGGCAGAAAAGGCGCAGCAAGTGGCTGAAGGCAATTTTGACGTGAGCCTTCCTGTCATCAGCACCAACGATGAAATCAGGCTCTTCCGCGACTCCTTTGAAGGGATGCAGCACTCGCTGGCACGCTATGTCGATGAGTTGAAGGCATCGACGGCACATAAGGCAAGCCTGGAGAACGAGCTGAAGGTAGCCAACAGCATACAGATGGGCATGCTGCCCAAGACCATGCCACCCTTCCCTGACCGCAAAGACATAGACCTCTATGCACGGCTTCAGCCGGCAAAGGATGTCGGAGGCGACCTCTACGACTTCCATATCCACAACGAGAAACTTTTCTTCTGCATCGGCGACGTCAGCGGAAAGGGTGTTCCTGCCGCCCTGTTCATGGCGATGACACGCTCACTCTTCCGCAACTTCACGGTCATGCTGTCGTCTGCAATAGATATCGTCACGTCGCTGAACCGCGCACTCTGCGACGGCAACGACTACAACATGTTCTGCACCATGTTCATCGGCATTCTCGACCTTCGTGACGGCACGCTCGAATACTGCAATGCTGGTCACAATGCTCCCGTCATCATCGCAAAGGAAGGAATAGGCATGAGCGAACCGAAGGTAAACATGCCGTTGGGAATCATCGCAGACTACCCCTTTAAGATAGACTATACGAAAGCGCGGCCGGGCGATTGCCTGTTCCTCTACACCGACGGAGTAACCGAGGCTGAGAACAGCCGCCACGAACTGTTTGGCGAGGAACGGATGATGGAGGTGCTCGCCAGCGTGCGCCAACGGAAAGACCCCACTCCGAAAGATTACGTCGAAGAGATGTACCGCCACGTAAAGCAACATGCCAACGGAGTCATACAAAGCGACGACATCACCATCATGCACCTGATCTATCGGGGAAAGGAAAAAGTAGAACAACCATATCGTAGCAATATGAAACACGAAGCAAGCATCAAACTGCCCAACGATGTACAGACGATACCGCAACTGGCGATATTCATCCAGGACATCTGTAACAAAGCAGGGTTAGCCGAGCAAGACACCATGACGGTAAACCTTGCCATCGAAGAAGCTGTCGTGAACGTCATGAACTATGCCTACCCTTCCGACGTGGAAGGAGAGGTGAACATCAAGACCGTATGCGACGACGACAAGCTCACCTTCATCATCACCGACTCCGGCAAGCCGTTCGACCCGACCAAGAAAGAGCAGGTAGACATCTCCCTGAACGCCGAGGAACGGCCCATCGGGGGACTGGGCATTCACATCATCCGTACCGTCATGGATGATGTCAGCTACGAATATGTTGACGGCAGGAACGTGTTGACGATGACCAAGAATATCCAAGCCTGAGCAAAGTAAAAGATGGAGAAATATCTGTGGTTTGTCTTTGCCGACGGTGAACTGTTGCTGGAGAAGCATGATGACGGCACCTATACCATACCTGCCGGTGAGCAGCCGCCCATCGTGCTGCCTCCAGACGTCCAGCCGCATCACATCTCACCTATGGACGACGGCACCAACGTGATGGCAGCAGGCATCGACGGCAAAAGGAATGTTGACGACAAGGCGTTTGAATGGTGCCAGCTCAGAGGCTCCTACTACAAACTGCCCACCGACCTGTACCTGAAAGCGGGCAAATGTCAGGAGATTCTCTACTGGGATCGCCACACCCGATATTGCGGAGTATGCGGCGCACCGATGGAACTCCATACCGACATCTCAAAACGATGCACCAGATGTGGCAGGGAAGTGTGGCCGCAGCTGGCAACAGCCATCATCGTACTGGTCCACCGCAAGCGCATAGACGTGTCGACACGCGAGGAGGTAGACGAGGTGTTGCTCGTCCATGCACGCAACTTCAGAGGTAACTTCTACGGGCTGGTGGCTGGTTTTGTGGAGACAGGCGAGACGCTGGAAGAAGCAGTACACCGTGAGGTCATGGAGGAGACGGGCATCACCATCCGCAACCTCCGCTACTTTGGCAGCCAGCCCTGGCCCTACCCGTGCGGTCTGATGGTGGGTTTCCATGCCGACTACGAGTCGGGCGACATCCACCTGCAGGCGGAAGAGTTGTCAAAGGGTGCCTGGTTTCGACGCGACCACCTGCCACAGATACCCGAAAAACTGTCTATTGCCCGCAGGCTGATTGACGATTGGCTGGAAAACAATTTTGAAAATAATTCGACAAATTATTGTCAAAATAAAAAATAAATCGTACATTTGCCCACAGAATGTTAATTTTTTAAACCAATTCTATATGAAAAAACTAATTATGTTACTCTTCGCACTTGTCACAGTGGCAAGCGTCGATGCACAAAATGTCTATATTGCGCCGTCAAACAGCGCTATCGCCTACCACAAGAGCAAGGACTGCAGCTACCTGCGAAACTCTGTCAACGTTACTGCCATCACGACTGCCAAAGCCAAGGACATGGGGCGACACGCCTGTGTACGCTGCTATCCTGAGCTGAAGGACAAGACCATGAAGGCTATTGCCAAGGAGAAGGCAACCAAGAAGACGACAAAGAAGGCTGCTCCGGCACGCGACGAGAAGGGACGCTTCGTCAAGAAGGCTGACACCGAGAAGAAGGAGACCGCCAAGAAGAAGGCTACTCCGGCACGCGACGAGAAAGGTCGCTTCGTCAAGAAGGCTGACACCGAGAAGAAGGAGACCGCCAAGAAGTCTGCTCCGGCACGCGACGAGAAGGGTCGCTTCGTCAAGAAGGCTGACACCGAGAAGAAGGAGACCGCCAAGAAGACTACTCCGGCACGCGACGAGAAGGGTCGCTTCGTCAAGAAGGCTGACACCGAGAAGAAGGAGACCGCCAAGAAGAAGACTGCTCCGGCACGCGACGAGAAGGGACGCTTCATCAAGAAGGCTGATGCCGAGAAGAAGACAACGACCAAGAAGACAACCAAGAAAGCTGCATAACAGCCCTGTCCCCACTATAAAGCCCACTCTGAAAAGACTCCCTCCCCCCCACTCCACACTCCACTCTCCCTCAGGGAAGGAGTACAGGAGTGGGCTTTTTCTTTCCCCTTTATTACAATAATATCCCATCTTCTGCGTTATCATATATTATGAAGCAGAAAGTATCTCGACTCATCATATTCCTCATCATCCTGCTCAGCGCGTCTGAAGCAGCTGCCCAGACGTTCACCTTGCAGGGAAGGGTGTCCGACAAAGACAACAACCCCATCGAACTGGCAAGCGTCAGCGTGTTGTCACAAGGCAAACTCACGATGGCTAACCTCAAGGGAGAGTTCAGCATGCAGCTGCAATCGGCTGACTCCGTAGTCGTCAAGTTTTCCATGGTAGGCTACAAGGCTAAGACGCGCGTGCTCCGCAACCCACGTGGCAAGCAGACGTTGCTCGTACAGCTTGCCGATGACAACACGCTGGGCGAAGTTGTCGTAGAAGGAAAGACACCTCAGCACGGAACCACCCAGCAGCTCGACGTCAAGGACGTAAAGAAGACACCGTCGGCATCGGGCAATGCCATCGAAGAACTCATCCAGAGCCAGGCAGGAGTGAGCACCCACAGCGAACTGTCGTCACAGTACAACGTGCGCGGAGGTTCCTTCGACGAGAACTCCGTCTACATCAACGACATAGAAGTCTTCCGCCCCTTCCTCGTCCGTGCTGGTCAGCAGGAAGGACTGTCGGTCATCAATCCCGACATGGTAGAGAGCGTAGGCTTCTCTACCGGCGGCTTCGAAGCCAAGTATGGGGACAAGATGTCGTCGGCACTCGACATCACCTACAAGAAACTCAAGCCCAAGGGCAAGAGCAAGTTCTATGCCGAGGGCAACGTGGCGGCAAGCCTACTCGGAGCCAGCGGCTATGTGGGCATGGCATCGAAGAAGTTCTCATGGCTCAACGGCGTGCGCTACAAGACCAACCGCTACCTCCTGGGCAAGATGGAGACCAAGGGTGAGTACACTCCTAACTTCCTCGACTATCAGACCTACTTCAGCTGGAATCCCACCAAGCGGTGGCAGCTGGACTTCATAGGCTATATCTCGGAGAACCACTACAACTTCACCCCCAAAGACCGCGAGACCAAGTTCGGCACCATGCAGGACGTGAAGAGCTTCCGCGTCTACTTCGACGGCAAGGAGAAAGACCTCTTCCGCACACTCTTCGGAACGCTGAGCCTCACCCATAAGTTTGCCAACGACAAGACATCGGTCACGCTGGCGGCATCGGCCTTCCACACCAAGGAGCAGGAACGCTACGACATACAGGGACAATACTGGCTGACGCAGACCGAGACCTCCGAGAACCTCGGCGTGGGCACCTACATGGAGCACTCACGCGACTATCTCAAGGCAGACGTGATGAGCCTGAAGCTGATGCTCAAGCACCGTACCCGCAAACACAACATCGAAGGAGCCTTCACCATCAAGAAAGAACGCATCCTGGAAGACTCACGCGAGTATGAATACCGCGACTCGGCAGGCTACAGCATCCCCCACACAGGCAACGACCTGCACCTCATCTATTCGCTCAGGGCAAAGAACGAGCTCAAGGCAAACCGCGTCGAAGCATACCTGCAAGACACCTGGCACTTCCGCTCCGGCAACGACTCGCTGCCAACGCTATGGACGCTGAACTACGGCGTGCGCTTCGCACGCTGGAGCTACAACGGCGAGAGCATCGTCTCGCCGCGTGCCTCCATCAGCGTCGTGCCCTCATGGAACCGCGACGTCACCTTCCGCCTCGCTGCCGGACTCTACTATCAGGCTCCCTTCTTCAAGGAACTGCGCGACACGTCCACCGTCAACGGCGTCACCGTGGCCCAGCTGAACCCGAAAATCAAGAGCCAGCGCTCCATACACTTCATCGGATCCTTCGACTACCGGTTCCGCATGCTCGGCAGACCCTTCAAGTTCACCGCTGAAGCCTACTACAAGGCGCTCTCCAACCTCATCCCCTACTCCGTCAACAATGTCAAAGTCATATACTACGGCGACAACAAGTGCTCAGGACACGCTATGGGCATCGACCTGAAGCTGTACGGAGAGTTCGTACCAGGTGCTGACTCGTGGCTCACCTTCAGCCTCATGAACGCACGCATGAAGCTCAACGGACAGTCCATACCGCTGCCCACAGACCAGCTTTATGCCGTCAACCTCAACTTCACCGACTACTTCCCAGGCACCAAGCGGTGGCGAATGTCGCTCAAGCTTGCCTTTGCCGACGGACTGCCCTTCTCCGCACCCCACCGGGAACTGGAGCGCAGCGCCTTCCGTTCACCTGCCTACAAGCGTGTAGACATCGGCATGAGCTACCGGCTCCTCGACAACAGCGACCGGCAGAAGCGCACCATCTTCAAGAACATCTGGCTCGGAGTAGACTGCCTCAACCTCTTCGGCATCGACAACGTCAACTCCTACTACTGGATTACCGACGTCACCAACCAGCAATATGCCGTACCCAACTACCTGACAGGCAGACAAATCAACGGCCGCGTGCTCTTCGAGTTCTGAAAGCACTCTGAAACACGGAAAAATCATCCCATACGGGATGATGAAAATCCTTCTAATCCTTTAATCCTTAGAGGCTTAACCGCTTTCATAGATGAGGAAGGAATTCATCTTAGGCCATGACTTGAACTTGAGGTTCTGGGCAAGGTCTTTGAGCGTTGCACGGCTGTGCGCTACGAATGCTTCACGATTCTTGGCTGCCTGCTCTGCTGAACTTGTGTTGTCGTCGTCAGAGCAAGCCGTGAATGCTCCCGTGCCGCAGATGAGGGTGGCGGCAAACACCCAACTGAGAATTTTCTTCATTGCGTTTTGATTGAATATTAGAACTTTATGTATGCTTTATGCTGTGCATAAGATACTAAAAAGGGGGAAAACAATTAAAAAATCAACCAAAGTTTGACGTAGGGACAGACGAGACACCGAAAAATATGAAGGATATGAAGCAGCAAACGACACCCGTAAATGTGCCATTTACGTTTCGTAAACGATACATTCAGACAACGTAAACATAGCATTCAGAAAGCGTAGACGAAGTTCAGTCCACGTTTAAAGCATATTTATTACGATTTATATGGTTGTTTCATTTTTATGGCGTAACTTTGTAGTCGAGATATGGCAAATTGTAAATTATACATCAAATGAAAATGGGCTATGTTTATTACAACCGTATCAAAGTAGTTTTGGCTGAGAAATATAAGACAGTGATTTGACACACAGAACAGAAGGGACGAAACCTTGGTACTGTATTACGATGGATGACCAATAAGGTTTAGCCATCAGTTGAACAACTTTATGATTTAGCAAAACATCTTGATGTGGAAGTTAGGGAATTGTCAGTGGGAAAAATATGTGAAATAACAAAATCAATATTATGGCAACAACTATAAGCGTGAACAAACAGAATGTACTGGAACTTTTGTCTACTGGAAGGGCAAAGCCTTTTGTTATCCCAGAGTATCAAAGACCCTACGCATGGACAGACGAACAAATAGAAACATTGTTTGAAGATATTTGGGAATTTGCTACCACCATTGGCGGTTTAAAGAATAGTGGCAGCTATTTTCTTGGAAGCATTGTATCTTTTGAGAATGAGAATGGCGAACAAGAAATCATTGATGGACAGCAAAGAATCACTTCTTTGTTTCTCTTGCTTCGTGCCATTTATACAAAATTAGTTAAAGGTGATGATGCAAACACTGATGCCGCACGTAATTTTATCGGGAAAATAGAACCAGCTATATGGAGGACGGACAACTTAACAGGTAAGGTTGACTACTCCGATATTCTCCTTACCTCAAAAGTAGTTGATAATGCAGGAAATGAAATTCTAAGGAAGATTCTTGAGACAGGTGAAGCAGATATAAAAGCAGACGACAACTACTCCAAGAACTATCTGCAATTTCAAAAATTGTATGACAAGCATTGCAGCGAGTCACCATTACAAATATATGATTTCATCTACGCACTTTTAAACCAAGCAATTCTCTTGCCTATTGGAGCAGACAGCCAGGACACCGCTTTAACAATCTTCTCTACTCTGAATAATAGAGGATTGCCCCTGTCTGACGCTGACATTTTCAAGGCCAAGATTTATAACCATCTTAAAGAGGAAGAGAAAGAGAGTTTTATAGCCCAGTGGAAATCTTTGGAAAAAGAAGCAGCGGAAGCAAATGAAAGCATTCAGCGGCTCTTTTATTACTACATGTTCTTCTTGCGCGCCAAAGAAAGGGATGTCAGTTCCAGCACGCCTGGCGTTAGAAAGTACTATCTTGCCGGCAAATGCGAGAGACTGTATGACACGGAACTGATGAATGACTTGGGCATAGTCCTGGGTTTATGGAAGGTTATCAATACAAACCACGACATACCCGAAGAGACATGGGATAACAATCCTAAAATAAGAAAAGCATTAGACACGCTGGTCTCGTATCCTAATGAATACTGGAAATATCCAGTTATCATATATTATTTGGCTCATCGCAAAGATGTCTATTTCGATGAGGAGTTTCTACTTTTCCTCAACAAACTTGCAGGCGAACTGATGACCCGCTTTATTCTCTTCCCTACTATCAATGCCGTAAAGGCAGACATTATGAAACTTAATGCCAAAATAATAAAGGATACACACCCACAATTTGACTTCCGTCCTATTGATATGGATGCCGTAAAGGACAGAATCAAGATTGCACATCGGAATATTGTAAGAATGTTGCTGAAATCTTATGCTTATAATCATCAAGAAGAACTATTGCCAGACAATTGGCAGATTGAGCATATTCTGCCACAGAAGTGGCAAAGTTCCTTCTTCCCTGATGTTGAACCTAAAGTTGTCAATGACATGATAGAACATATTGGCAACAAGACTCCATTTGAAAAGAAGTTGAACATCATTGCCAGCAATGGCTATTTCAAGAAAAAGCAGACAGAATATCAGAAGTCGGACATAGAGGTAACTAGAATTCTCGTTACAAGCATAGATAACGATTGGACACTTGGCAACATTGAACATCGTGATGAGATCATCACGCAAGAAGTCATGAAACTCTTAGACAATTGGGAATTACAATACCAAAACTATAAAGGTTCTTCCAATGGGGATGGTCCTTCTGCTGAAGAATTAGAACAAATTGAGAAATTCAAGAAAATGGGGTGGATATAAAATATGGCATATTACGGAAACATTCTTGAGGAGGAACTGAAAAACAAAGTGGCGCATGATCTGTTCGATGCTTTCGACACGACGCAAATCATCGGACGTATAGACTTTTGCGTGTCAATCCCCGCTGATCCGCTTGGTCTTAATGAAGCGGAGTCATTACTTTGGGCTGAGGCCAAGAAAGGCACCAGCCACGACATCTACGAGTCATTCATCCAGTTGATTCTCACATTAGGTAAGGAGCGACCACAGGACACTGTTCTGCCACCAGCCTTTCTTGGAGCTTTCGATGCAGAGAAAATCGCATTTCTGCCCTATTCCACAATTCTCGACGTATTGCGTCAAAATGACTTCAACTGGAACGTTGCTCCCAGCGACCATACCACAAAGGAGTTCTTGCAGCTAAAGGAACTGCTATCAGGCACACTTCATAACGGATTGGAGATATACAATTACGAACATGATGCCAAAGAACTTGTTTATTTCATCCGGCGCAACTTTACACTGCGCAAGCAGGGTGTGCGGCATATCCGTATTAATAAAAACAATTTTACTCACATTTATTTGAAGTGGCTCGAAGCCGTAAAGCCCACCATCGCTATAGATTGGAATATTGCGAAAAAAGAAGGCATCATCGATGCCGACTTCTATTTAGCAGACATTCTTTCAAAAGACGGCATTACACTTCAGGATAAGCTCTTTGTCCTGCTGAAAGACGACCGCTACATCTACAACATGAAGCGAAAGGCGACAGGAGCAATCGCTTTTGAAACCGTTGATTTTAATGACAAACAGGTAGCACATACCCAGTTCTGGAATCGCTATGCCCGCCCACCACGCCGCGAGTATTGGGACGAGATTGTCAACCGACGCGACTTACTGGTTCCCCAAGACATTCGCGAGCGTAAAGGTTCGTTTTTCACTCCTGCCCGTTGGGTGGAGCTTAGCCAGCAATATATTGCAGCCGAACTAGGTGAAAACTGGCAAGAAGAGTATTATGTTTGGGATTGCTGTGCTGGTACAGGAAATCTGTTGGCAGGTCTTCAAAACAAATATAACATCTATGCTTCAACACTTGACGAAGCAGACGTAAGCACAATGAAGCAACGCATTCAGAATGGGGCAAATCTGCTGGAGAACCATGTATTTCAGTTCGACTTTCTAAACGACACTTTGTTAGATGAGGTTGACAAGAACGGAAAAGTAACAAAGAAATCGAAACTGCCAGATACTCTGCAAGATATTATTCGCGACCCAGAGAAACGGAGGAAACTGGTTATTTATATTAATCCACCATATGCAGAAGCAGCGAACAGAAAAACTGTTATTGGAAGCGGAGAGAACAAAACAAATGTTGCTGTTCAAACTAAGACCTATAAAAAGTACCTAAACAGGATTGGCATTGCGGGAAGAGAACTCTTCGCCCAATTCCTCATCAGAATATATGACGAACTCCCTACAGCGGTGCTTGCACAATTTTCAACTTTGAAAATTGTGCAAGCACCCAACTTCCGCGAGTTCCGCAGGGAATTCCGGGCGAAGCCCGGTCGAAATTTTTGTGTTCCAGCCAACACTTTCGATAACGTCAAAGGTGACTTTCCAATTGGCTTTTTCATCTGGCACACTGATATTTCAGAAGCCATTGAACAAGTGAAAACCGATTTATATGATGCACAAGGTAATTTTTTGTACACGAAAGTTCTTGAAGCAGATTCAGAAAATCCAACAATAAACGATTGGATAATTTCCACAAGAAACAGAAACGGGGAAACATCCATTGGGTATATGTCTGCAAAAGGTAACGATTTTCAAAATGCCAATTACAATTTCATTATAAACAGCAAATCCCAATTACCACATCCGAGGGGAACACTTGTTACTGATATGAATATCATTGAAGTTTCAATTTACCTTGCAGTCCGTCATTGCATCATAGCAACTTGGATTAACGACCGTGACCAGTTCTTATTTCCTAATGATGGATGGCAAAACGATTCGGAATTTCAAACTGATTGCCTTGTTTACACACTCTTTCATGGTCAGAATCGCATCAGCAGCGAACACGGAACAAACCACTGGATACCCTTCACTGAAGAAGAAATTTGTTCGCAAGAGATGTTTGAGAGCCATTTCATGAGTGATTTCATCCATGGCCGCATCAAACGAGAGGGGCGAACATCGGAAGAACAGAAGGAATACGAGAGGGATGGAAAGAACTACCATGAAGTAGATGTATTTTCAGGGCCTGCCGCCATACCTCTCGAAATGGGCACAACTCCCTTATCATTCTCCCCTGAGGCCCAAGCCGTAATGGATGCAGGGCGTAAACTGTGGCGCTATTATCACAAGCAACCTATTGCGAAGGAGCATCCAAACGCTTCGTTCTATGACATACGCCTTTACTTCCAAGGCACCAAGACCACCAAGAGCGGCAAACGGCAGATGAATACGGAAAGTACTGATGCTACCTACACCAGCCTCATCACTAATCTTCGGCAAAAGCAAAAAGAATTGGCAAAGAAGATAGAACCAAAAGTCTATGAATATGGCTTCTTGAAAAGATAGAAATCTTATGGGCAGACACATCGCACACAGTTGACTTCAAGATGGACGAGCTGATAGAGAAGGCGGTTGTTGCGCTCGACCATCACCTTGTGTCCTTCGTGTCCATGTCGATGATGCAGAAGATACGACTGTAACCCATTGCTACACCCTCTGCTATCTTCGCTTCCAGTTCCTTGATGTTGGTATGCTTCGAATAGTCTGGCTTGATGGTCAGACGTTTGAACACGTCGCATAAGGACTTGAAGTAGAAGAACTCCGTTGGCCCCTCGCCCAAAATAAGGGCAGTTTGTCGTAGCTTTCCCATATCAATCCTCCAGATTTATAAAGATACTACCCAGTTCTGGTTTAGCTCCCAATCGGCCAATGCGATAGGAATTGTAAAGCGAGAGGTTCTTGTGCAAGCCGAAGGAGTCGCCACGGGCATATTCGGACGAAGCAGTCTCCTTGTTCTTCTCAACAAACCACACCACACCTCGATTCTCGTTAATCATATCCTGCGACAGAAGGGTGGTTTCCTGACTCGTAATAATCAACTGAGACTTGTCGGAGTTGAAGATGAAGACATTGAGATAGTAGTACAACAAGTCGTTGTGCAGGTCCTCGCCTAGTTCATCAAGATAGTACACGTGAGGACTCGTTATCAAGTCGTACAAAGCATCCAATATACGGATGTACTTTTGCGTACCCTTTGACTGCCATCGAAGCGGAATGTCAAAGTCGCCCTGATCGGAATGATTCAAGAAGGTGATGGAATCTGTAGTTGGCTTCAAAAGAACGTCTTTCATTTCCTCTGGGATATTTTCCTTTTGTATACGCTCGCGGAAATCGTTGGGCACAATGCGGTCTTCTACGACAGGGCGATAATCCAGAATGTTCAAGTCGGCCTTCTGGAGCATTGTGTTATAGAACTTACGTTTCTTGGGATTGCTGTAAGCATCCTTCAGAATCTCGACAATGCCTTTATCCCCATCACCATCTATCTCGTGGTAGTTATCCATAATCCAGGTGTGAAGAGCATTGAACGGAGCTATATCTTCTTTCAAGGCAGCCTTTCGGCAAACGGACAGTACACTGTGATTGTTCAAGGTGTTTTCGCGGATGCTCTCCTGCGTCTTGACTTGCAGTTTGAGACTCGCACCGAACTTAATGTCGGCCTGTACATTCTCACCCACAAAACTACGCACATAGAACAGCGATTTCGATTTGTTTGGGTAATAGTATAAGGCTTCACTCAGGATGTGCTTGCCGTTGAATTTGACATCATAGTCATATCGGGTACCATTGGCATAGAATGACACGTGCATTTCCGTTGGCTCATTTTTGGTAGGCACAAAGGGAATGCAACCGCCAATTTCGACTGTCGCATCAGACTTTGGCATGACCAACAGGCGGAACACTTCGTTCATGGCAATCAGCATATTCGACTTGCCTGACGCGTTTGAACCGTATAAGATGCCTAACTTGTATAAGAACACACCATCAGCAACTTCTGTG
>ODAI013364194.1_pt1 | contig 18590 bp, 16 predicted proteins | sample 1539321 | NCBI WGS metagenome assembly ODAI01 (sample SAMN02144231, study PRJEB22623) | gut metagenome | biome: sheep rumen | host: Ovis aries | place: New Zealand
AAGAGCATCACGTCCGGCTCCATGGCCAGGGCGCGCACGATGGCGACGCGCTGCTTCTGCCCGCCGGAGAGCTGGGAGGGCCAGGCCCCGGCGCGGTCCGCCAGGCCCACGCGGGCGAGCAGATCCATGGCGCGGGCTTCCGCCTTTTCCTTCGGCTCCTTCTTCAGCATGATGGGGGCGCAGGTCAGGTTGTCCAGCACCGTCATGTGCGGAAAGAGGTTGAACTGCTGGAAGACCATGCCCATCTTCTGGCGGTGCAGGTTCAGGTCGGTATGCTTGTCCGTGAGGTCCGCGCCCTCGAAGATGATGCGCCCGCTGGTGGGCTTTTCCAGCATGTTGAGGCAGCGCAGGACGGTGGACTTGCCCGCGCCGCTGGGCCCGATGACGCAGATGACCTCGCCCTTGTCGATTTCGCAGTTTACGTCCTTCAGCACGTCCAGCCCCTCGAAGCTCTTGGAGAGATGCTCAACGCTTATCATGGTTCATCCTCCTCTCCACGCGGCCCAGCAGATGCGTGAGGCCGACGACGATCAGCAGATAGGTGAGCGCGACGACCAGCAGCGGGTTCACCGCGTCGAAGGTGATGGACTTGGCGCGCTCGCCCATCTTCGTGAGGTCCATGACGCCCACATAGCCCGCGACGCTGGTCTCCTTCACCAGCGCGATGAGCTCGTTGCCGATGGCGGGCAGGATGTTCCGGATGGCCTGGGGAAGGATGATCTTGCGCATGGTCTGGACGCTGGACATGCCCAGGCTGCGGCCGGCTTCCATCTGCCCCCGGTCCACCGCGCCGATGCCGCTGCGGATGATCTCCGCGACATACGCGCCGGAGTTCAGGCCGAAGGCCAGGATGCAGACGCCCAGCTTGTTCCGCGTGCCCGCGAAAACCACAAAGAAGAACACCAGCAGCAGCACCATCACGGGGACGCCGCGGATCACGGTGATATACAGGTCGCAGAGCTTCCCCGCAGGGGCGAGCGCCGGGGATTCCTCGGCGAAGTACTTGATGATCGCCAGGAGCGCGCCGACGGCGATGCCGATGCACAGCGCGCCCAGGGTGATGGAAACCGTGTTCTGCAGGCCGACGAACATCTGGCGCCAGTAGCCGGTTTCGATGAAGGTTTGGTGCAGTTTAGCGAGCCAGGCTTGCACAATGTGCTCCTTTCTACAGGGCAAAGGCTTCCCCCGGAGGGGAAGCGCTCAGGTGTCGGCGGGGGATGGGACTCAGTTGGCGGGCGCGGTGTACGGCGCGTCCCACTTCTCGAAGAGAGCGGCGACGGTGCCGTCCGCCACCATGGCGTTCACGGCCTCGTTGATGGCGTCCACCAGCGTCTCGCTGCCGAAGGCAAAGGCGAAGGCGTAGGGCTCCGTGGTCATGGCCTCGGAGAGGATGGTCAGCTGCGCGCCGCCTGCGGCGTTGTTGGCCTTCACCATCTCGGCCGCCGTCAGGTCGTCGATGACCCATGCGTCCACCGTGCCGTTCAGCACGGCCAGCTCGGCGTCCACGTTGGCCTTGTAAGCGTCGATGCTGTAGCCGTTCTGCAGGCAGTAGAGCTCAGCGGTGGTGCCGCTCTGCACGGAGATCATCTTGCCCTCCAGGTCGGCCTTGCCCTGGATGGCGCTGCCCTCCGGCACGACGATGGCCTGCGCCGCCAGGCAGTACGGGTCGGTGAACAGCACGTTCTTCTTGCGCTCCTCGGTGACGGAGAAGCCGGAGACGCCCACGTCGTAGGAGCCGTTCATGACGCCCAGGAGGATGGAGTCGAAGTCCACCTGCTCGATGGCGAGGGCCACGCCCAGCTTCTCAGCGACGGCGTTCATGATGTCGATCTCGATGCCCACGACGCTGCCGTCGCCCTGCAGGCTTTCAAAGGGCGGGAAGTCGGGGCTGGAAGCGATGGTCAGGGTGCCTGCCGCCTGGACGCTTTCCAGCGTGGCGGGGTCCGCCAGCGCGCAGCAGGCGGCCAGCGTGAGGGACAGCGCCAGGCTGAGAGAGACGATGACTTTGATTATATTCTTCATGTTTTTGCCTCCTGAATAAGTTTTGCATAAATATACGGTAACATCGCGTATTTGTCAAGGGTTTATGCATAAAAATTTAAAAAATCATTCAGCCGCGGTAAGACGCCGTGAGAGAGGAAAAACATTGTAAGAAGAAGGCAAAGAAAAAAGCGGCGGTGTCCGCGGCTCGCTGCGCGCATTGAAACCCAGGGACAGGTGTGATACAATACCGCCCAGCAAATGACGACAGGAGGCTGACCTTATGAAACTGCTGATCGACGACGCGCGGATTGACGCGATCCGGCGCATTTCGGAATACTATCCCGTGAGCGGCGTGACCACGAACCCGACCATCCTGGCGCGCTGCGGAAAAGCGCCCTACGAGGCGCTGCGGGAGATCCGCGCCTTTATCGGCGCAAAACGGGATCTGCACGTGCAGGTGGTAGCGCTGGACGCGGCGGGCATGCAGCGGGACGCGGAGCGCATCATCTGGGAGCTGGGGGAGGGGACGTTCATCAAGATCCCCTGCGTGCCGGAGGGCTTCAAGGCGATGAAGGCGCTGGCGGCCAGGGGCTTCCGGACCACCGGCACGGCGGTGTATTCCCCCATGCAGGCGCTGCTGGCGGCGCAGTGCGGCGCGGACTATGTCGCGCCCTATGTGAACCGCATGGACAGCATGGGCTACGACGGCGTGGCCATCACGCGGCAGATTCAGCGCATCTTCGACGCCCAGGGGCTGAAGACGCAGGTGCTGGCGGCCAGCTTCCGGAACACGCAGCAGGTGCTGGACCTGGCGGAGGCGGGCGTCGGCGCGGCGACGGTGGCGCCGGACGTCATCGAGAGCTTCCTGCGCATCCCGGCGGTGGGCGCGGCGGTGAGGGACTTCACGGAGGACTTCGCCCGCGTGACCGGCCCCGGCGTCACGATGGAAAACAGCCTCTGATCCCGGAAAAACGGGAGAAAGCGCCCGAGCGCGCAGCGGCCCCACTGCGCGGAGACAAAGGAACCAGATATCAAAAATCCCGCGCGGCGTGCGCGGGATTTCGTATGAAGCGGGAGGTTTATCCTTCGATTTCCCCGTCGGGGATGCGGTAGATCTGCCGGTTCTCCAGCCCCCAGACCTTTTCGGAGAAGCTGCCCGGATTGGCCCGCCCCAGCGCCTCGTACATCTGGTAGAGGCGGGCGTCCAGCGTGTCCAGCATGTGCAGCACCTCCGCCTCCGGGAACATGGGCTGCTTCGGGCTGCCGTAGTCCGGGATGCCGTGGTGGGAGAGGATCATGTGCTGGAGCAGCAGGGCTTTGCCCGGGGCCGCGCCCGTCTTTTTGGCGGCTTCCTCGATGGCGACGACGCCGCGCACGATGTGCCCGATGAGCTTGCCGTCCAGCGAGTAGTCGGAGACCATGCCCAGCGCGGCCGCATCCATCTCGTCCAGCTTGGAGAGGTCGTGGACGATGACGCCCGAATAGAGCAGGCTGGCGTTCAGCTGGGGATAGACGCCCAGGAGCGCTTTGGCCGCGCGCAGCATGGTCAGGGTGTGGTACAGCAGGCCGCTGCGCTCCGCGTGGTGCATCTGCTTGGCGGCAGGGAAGGTGAGCAGCCGGTCGCCCGCCCGGTCCAGCAGGGCGCAGGTGAGCCGGCGCAGGTCCGGGTCGGCGATGTGGTCCGCGGTGCGGACGATTTCCTCCATCATGGCGCGGGGGTCTTCCGGCGCGCAGGGGACGAGCTTGCTCATGTCCACGCCGTCGCGGGCCTCGGCGGGGCGGATGCGCTCGATCCGCAGCTGCATCCTGCCGTTGAATTCGTTGCCTGCGGCGCGGATCTTCACGACGCTCCCGGCTTTGGGGGGCTGGATCGTCCCGTCCCACATCTTCGCGTTGATGGAGCCGGACTGGTCGGCCAGCGTCATATCCAGGTAGTATTTGCCGTTGGAGGACTGCTTCTGCTCGGCGCTGCGCACCAGCACGAAGCCTTCGTATTTGTCATCCCGGCGGATGTCCGCCAGGCAGGCCGGCATGTTCAGAGGGCGGTTTTCCATAAAAGTGATTCCTTTCCGGTCAGGGTGGCTTTACTCTGCCCCGCATTATAACGAAAACAGCAGGGAATTTCAACCGAGGCGGATCATACGCCGGCTGTTTCCTATCCTTGACGCGGGCCGCTGTTTGGCGTATATTGTGGGAGATTGCCGAAGGGGGAAAGAGCCATGACGCTTCTCGAATACCGCGTGTTCTATACCGTATCGCAGCAGGGCAGCTTCGCGCGGGCGGCGCAGGTGCTCCACCTGACGCCCAGCGCCATCAGCCACGCCGTCAGCTCCATGGAGGAGTCCTGCGGCTTCCGGCTGTTCGTGCGGGGGCGGGGCGGCGTGGTGCTGACCAATACCGGGGAAGCGCTCTATCCGTACATCCGCCAGGTGCTGCAGGCGGACGACGCGCTCTGCCAGGCCATCGACGAATTCCAGGGCGTGCAGCGGGGGAAGGTGCGCATCGGCGCCTTCAACAGCGTCTGCGTCTCCTGGCTGCCGCACATCGCGGAGGCATACCAGCGGGAGTATCCGGGCATCGAGATCGAGATCCATCAGGGCACCTACAGCGATGTGATCGAATGGCTGAAGACGGGCGTGGTGGACATGGGCTTCCTCTCCACGGTTTCGGGCAGCGACCTGCCGGTGCGGCCCCTTTACCGCGACCGGCTCATGTGCGTGACGCCCCGGGGATACGCGCCGAAGCATCCGGGCTACGTCACCCCGGAGGAGCTGCGCAGCGAAACCTTCGTGGTGCAGGGCGCTTCCGTGGACGCGGACATCATGGCCTTCCTGGCCAAGTACCAGATCAACCCGCGGATCGCCTGCCGCGTGACGGACGACCTTTCCACCTTCGCGATGGTGGAGAGCGGCTTCGGGGTCAGCGTCATGCCGGCGCTGGTGCTGGAGCGGTATCACGGGGAGGCGGAGGTCTTCCCCATCGAGCCCATGGAGTACCGCGAGTTCGGCGTCGCCGTGCCCAATTCGGAGATGATGCCCCCGGCCGTGCGGCAGATGCTGCGCGTCATCGGGGAGTACGCGAGGAAACGGCGGCGGGAGATGCCCGCGTCCAACGCGGGTTTCGAGCCGAACGCGCTTCTATAAGAATAAGAACGAAAGACAGAGGAGGAGAACCTCATGCTGACATCGCTGGATATGCATATTCTGGAGATCCTTTGCGAGGACGCCCGGGTGACGCCGCGGGAGCTGGCCGTCATGACGGGCACGACGGAAGACCAGGTGCAGAGCGCCATGGAGGGCCTGCACCGGGCGGGCGTGCTGGTGGGCACGCAGACGCTGATCAACTGGGAGCGGACGGACAGGGAGTTCGTGCGCGCCGTCATCGAGGTCAACGTGCAGCCGCAGCGGGAGAAGGGCTTCGACGCCATCGCCCAGCGCATCATGCAGTACAGCGAGGTGCGCTCCCTCTACCTGATGAGCGGCGCGTACGACCTGCTGGTGGAATGCGAGGCGGCGACCCTGCGGGAGCTGGCCCAGTTCGTCCACAGCCGGCTCTCCGTCATCGAGGGCGTCACGGGGACGGCGACCCACTTCATGCTGCGCACCTACAAGTACGGCGGCACGGTGTTCGAGGCGCCGCAGGATGACCGGCGTCAGGCGGTGATGCCCTGATGGATTACAACCGCATCGTAAACAGCCGGATCGCCAGTGTGCCGCCCAGCGGCATCCGTAAATTCTTCGACATCGTGCGGCAGATTCCGGACGCCATCTCCCTGGGCGTGGGCGAGCCGGATTTCGTGACCCCGTGGCCCATCCGGGACGCGGCCATCCAGTCCATCGAGGAGGGACGCACGCAGTATACCTCCAACTGGGGGCTGGAATCCCTGCGGGAGCGCATCGCGGCATATCTGCGCATGCGGTATCACGCGGTCTACGATCCCGCCTGCGAGATCATGGTCACCGTGGGGGCCAGCGAGGGCATCGACCTCTCCCTGCGCGCGCTGATCGAGCCGGGGGACGAGGTGCTGATCCCGGACCCCAGCTACGTGAGCTACGCGCCCTGCGTCACGTTCGCGGGCGGCGTCGCGGTCCCCGTGCGCACCTTTGCGGAGGACGGCTTCGCGCTGCGCCCGGAGAACGTGCGGCGGGCGCTGACCCCGCGCACGAAGGCGCTGATCCTCCCGTATCCCAACAACCCCACGGGCGGCGTCATGAGCCGGGCGGAGCTCTCCGCGCTGGGGGACGTCCTGCGGGACACGGACGTGATCGTGATCTCGGATGAAATCTATTCGGAGCTGGTCTACGGCGGGCACGAGCACACCTCCTTCGCCGCGCTGGAGGGGATGCGGGAGCGCACCGTGCTGCTGAACGGCTTCTCGAAGGCCTTCGCCATGACGGGCTGGCGCGTGGGCTACGTCTGCGCGCCGAAGGAGCTGCTGGCCCCTATGTTCCGCATCCACCAGTACACGATGCTCTGCGCCTCCATTCAGGGGCAGATCGCGGCGGACAAGGCGCTGGCCCGCGCCTTCGAGACGAACTTCGAGGACGTGCGCGCCATGGTGCGCTCCTACGACCGGCGCAGACGCCTCATGGTGGAGGGGCTGAACGCCATGGGCCTCTCCTGCTTCGAGCCGAAGGGCGCGTTCTACGTCTTCCCCAGCATCGCAAAGACCGGCCTTTCCAGCGAGGAGTTCTGCACGCGGCTGCTCCGGGAGGAGCACGTGGCCGCCGTGCCGGGCACGGCCTTCGGGGAGTCCGGCGAGGGCTATATCCGCTGTTCCTACGCGACGGGCATCGAGAAGCTCCGGGAGGCGCTCACGCGCATGGAGCGCTTCACCGCCCAATTGTGAAGGAATTGCGAACGATCTTGAATAGAAAGCAAAAGAAGCCGGCGAATCGTTGAACTTTCGCCGGCTTCGGCGTATAATGGGCGCGCTATTAAACCGGCCGGCCCTTCCCGGGCGGCAGAGAAGGAGATTCAGAGATGAAGACAAAGGGACTTTTCGCGCTGCTGGCGCTGGTTCTGTGCTTCGCGCTGGGCTGCGCCTGCGCGGAGGAGGCGGAGAACCCCGTGCTGGCCTCCACGGCGGACGGCTCCATCGAGCTGCGCAAGAGCGACATGCAGCCGGAATTTGACGAGATGCTGACGTACTACCTCTATCAGTATTCCTCCATGGGCTACAGTGTGGACGAATACGACCAGGAGTTCCAGGCCAGCGTGGCGACGGTGACGGCGCAGTCCATGGCCAGCCGCAAAGCCATGGAGCTCTGGGCGGCGAACAACGGCTACACCCTGACAGCCGAGCGGGAAGCGGAGCTGCAGGCGGAGTCCGAGGAGAACATCGCCAAGATGCGCGAGCAGATCGGCACCATGTTCAAGACCTATTACGGCAGCACGGACGAAGACCTGGAGAAGATGGTGGACGACTACATGGCCGAGGGGAACTTCACCCTGGAGACCATGATGGACAGCGCCCGCTTCAACGACCTGCTGGACTACGCGGAGACGGAAGCCACGAAGGACGTCGCCATCACGGAAGAGGACGTCCGCGCGGCTTACGACGAGAAGCTGGCCAGCCAGCAGGAGAGCTACAAGGACGTGAACGCCTACCTGACCGCGGCCCAGAACGGGGAGGAGATCCTCTGGACGCCGGAAGGCGTGCGCCGCGTGCAGCTGATTTATGTGCTGAACAAGGAGGCTGCGGCGGAAGCCGCCAAGGCCGACACAGAAGCAGCGGAGACTGCGGAAGCGGCCGAAGCACCGGAGGCAACCGAAGCGCCGGAGGCGACGGCCGAACCGGAGGCTGCGGCCGAAGAGACCAGCCGCCAGAAGGCGGAAGCGGCCCGCGCGGCCCTGCTGGAGGGCAGGGATTTCGCGGAAGTGGCCGCGGAGTACGATGAGAGCGGCAGCGGACAGGAACAGCTCGCGGCCGGCATCCTGGTGGCGGAAGGCGCGACCAACGTGCTCTCCGACATCACGGGCGCGGCCCTGGCGCTGGAGAAGCCGGGCGACGTCTCCGACGTGCTGGAGGCCAACGGCGTCTACATGGTCATCCGCTATCTGGAGGACGTGACCGCCGGCGCGGCGGACTACGAAGCGCTGAAAGAGAAGCTGACCGAGGAGACGGAGAAGGCGAAAAAGCAGGAGACCTACGCGGCCTTCGTGCAGAAGGTCATCCAGGACACGGGCATCGAGTATGGGGACCTCTCCGTGCTGTATCACGTCTTCGCCGGCGAGTCTGCACAGGCTGTTGTGGCCTTCGCGAAGCCGAACGGCGAGGCGTCCCTGCTGAGCAAGCCGAACGGCTCCGAGGTCGTGAAGCTGGCCGAGGGCGCGACGCTGGAGGTGCTGGGCCGCGTGACAGAGGCGGACGGCACATGGGTGTTCGCGGCGGTGCCGGGCACGGGCCTGAAGGGCTATATCGCGGAGAGCGGCATCACGGCGGTCGAAGAGGCGGAAGCCCTTGCGGCGGACAACGCTTCCCTGGCCCAGGCGGCCGACGTGCAGGAGGAGCTGCCGGTCTTCACCATCGTCATGAACGACGGCGCGGTGATCTACGGCGAGCTCTACCCGGAGAAGGCGCCTGAGTCGGTGGGCAACTTCGCGGAGCTGGCCCGCAGCGGATTCTACGACGGGCTCATCTTCCACCGGGTCATCGCGGGCTTCATGATCCAGGGCGGCGATCCTGCGGGCAACGGCACCGGCGGCCCCGGCTATGCGATCAAGGGCGAGTTCAGCGCCAACGGCGTGGAGAACGACCTGAGCCACAAGCGCGGCGTCCTCTCCATGGCGCGCTCCAGCGAGATGGACTCCGCAGGCAGCCAGTTCTTCATCATGCACGCGGACAGCGACTTCCTGGACGGCAACTACGCGGCCTTCGGCTTCGTGCTGAACGGCATGGACGAGGTGGACGTCATCGCTTCCGTCCCGACGGACAGCAACGACAAGCCCCGCGCGGACCAGCAGATCCGCACCATCTGGGTGGAGACCTTCGGCAAGGAATACACCTTCACCAAGATCGGGAAATAATCCCAAAGCATACACAATCACGGCGCGGAAGCCTGAGGGCCCGCGCCGTGGTTTTTATAAAGAAAGCAAGGCTCAGCCGATTTCCCCGGCGAGGATGCGCCGGAAGAGCTGCTCCACCGTGTCGTCCTCATAGCGCGCCAGCGCACGGATCTGGGGCCGCGCAGAGCGCACGGAGGCGGGGAACCCGCAGAGCTCCAGCATCTCCCGGTCGTTGTCGTTGTCCCCGATGGCCATGCAGGCCTCCGCCGGGATGCCCAGCGCGTCCAGGACGCGGCGCAGGGCGGTGCCCTTGTTGACCCCCTTGGGCATCATATCCAGCCAGATATTGCCGCTGGTGACCACTGTGCAGCGGCTTCCGAAGCGTTCCTGCCACCAGGCGGCGTCCTGCAGCCCCGCGGGCTCGCAGACGCTGATCTTCATGTACTCCTCCTGCGTGTCCAGCAGATCCGGCACGAGGGTCACATCGTTGCGGACGACCTCCCGCATGTGCCGGACGTAGGCCATATCCTTGGGCTGGAGATAGGAGGTCATCTCGCCGGAGAGCAGCGCTTCCGCGCCGTCCTTCTGCAGGATGGCGGTCAGAATCTCCTGGCCCAGCGCGCGGTCCATGCGCTCCCGGAAGAGCAGACGGCCCTGCCAGTAGGCGGTGCATCCGTTTTCGCAGAGATAGCCGATGTCCTCCTGCACGGGGGCGAAGAGGCGGCGGAGATTGGGGTACTGGCGGCCGCTGGCGGCGAAGAAGAGGATGCCCGCCTCCCGGAGCCGGCGGATGAGGGAACAGGTGTCCGGCCCCAGGGACTGCGCGCCGTTTAAGAGCAGCGTGCCGTCCAGGTCGGAGGCGATGAGCTTGATTTTCGACATGCGTTTCTCCTGATGTGTGGGATTTCAGCCCTGACGGGCCAGTGCGGCGCGCACCTCGGCCATGGTGGGAATGGAGGGCGCGGCCCCGAGGCGGCTGACGGCGATGGCGGCGGCCTGCGCGGCAAAGCGGAGGCACTGGTCCTCCGGCATGCCTGCGGCCATGCAGCCCAGGGCAAAGCCCTCGAAGGTGTCCCCGGCGGCGGTGGTGTCCACGGCCTTCGCCGGGAAGGCGGGCTGGAAGAGGCGCTCCCGGCCCGCGCCGCAGGCGGCTGCGCCCCTGCTCCCGTAAGTGACGATGATGCGGGTCTCCGGGAAGCGCCGGGCCAGCGCGTCTTCGGCGGCGCTGCTCTCCCCGCAGCCGGAGAGGAAGCGGGCTTCCGCTTCGTTTAAGAAAAGCCAGTCGCACAGCGCCAGGGGCAGGGTTTCCGCGCCCGCCAGAGGCGAGGGGTTGAGCGCGATTTTGAGGCCGCGCGCCTTGGCCATGCGCATGATGTCGTGGAGGCTGGAGATCTCGTTCTGGATCACCAGCAGGTCGCCCGGCTGGAAGGCGGAAAGCGTCTCTTCCGCCTGCGCCGGGGTGACGCGGGCGTTGGCACCCGGACACAGCAGGATGCCGTTCTCGCCTTCCGGATTGATCTGGATGACGGTATGCCCGCTGGGGCCGTCCACCTGCCTCAGGTGATCGGTGTGTACGCCGGAGCGCTCCAGCATGGCGGCGAGCGGCGCGCCGTCCTCGCCGACGCAGCCGGCATGCCAGACATCCGCGCCGCTGGCGGCCAGCGCGATGCTCTGGTTGAGGCCCTTGCCGCCGCAGGCGACCTCCCTGCCGAGGCAGGCCACGGTCTCTCCGGGCTGGATGAAATGGGGCATCCGGTAGATATTATCGAGATTCAGGGAGCCGAAGTTGAGGACCTTCACGGGAGCAACCCTCCTTGCGATCTTGTGCGCGCCGTCTGCGCGGCTGAACAGCCAAACTGTAGCAAAAAGCCGGATGTAAATCAACCCTTTTTGAAAACCGCGCGGTGTCCTGGATGCGGCCAGCGCCGGCAGAACGGCGGGACGCAGGGGGGTTATCCGCGCCTTCTTGTCAAAAAGAGGTTGAAGTCGGGCCGGCTCCGGCTATACTATTGTTGAGGGATACCATCGGGAATTGTGAATACATTGGAAAGGGAGAAAAGACATGAAAAAGGATGTCGGGCTGGCTGTTCTGGCCGCACTGATGCTTGTACTCGGATGCATGGAGGCGGCTCACGCGGAAATCATCCCGCCCGAGGGTCCGGGACAGCAAATCGGTTATCAGGCCGTGGTGCTGTGCGATACGCTCACATTGCGGGAGAAGCCCAGCGCTTCTTCCAAAGCGATACAGACCCTGCATTACGGAGAGCTGCCCATTGTGATCGGCGCGGATCGGCCGTCCGGGGCAAAGGAAGAAAATGGATTTGTGTACTGCACGCTGGGCGACTCAGAGGATTCTCCCTGCGGCTGGATCATCGCAGACTACATCGCCGTCAACCCAGCCTGGTATGTGACGGAAAAGAATACGGCGGTCTATGCGTGGAAGGATACCGATGCGCCTAAAGTGGCGCTGCTCGGCAAAGGCAACAGGCTTCCCATCTTAAAAACAGAGGAAGACTGGATCGTCGTCAGCCTGCGGGGAGCGGCGGGATGGATCAAACCGGAAGATATTCTTCCCTGAAACCTATAAATTGCGATATGCGGAGGAGATATGGAAGAGTTCCATTTCATCACATTGAGGGACGATCCCTCGCTGAAAGAAACAGCTGCGGAGTGGTTTCACCGCAAATGGGGCGTGCCGAAGGAAGCCTATCTGGAGTGTATGGAGAGCTATCTGAAGAGCGAAACAGAATACGGATGGTATCTGTGCATGCATGGGAATCAGATTGCCGGTGGACTGGGCGTGATTGAAAATGACTTTCATGACAGGAAGGATTTGAGCCCAAATCTCTGCGCCGTCTATACGGAAGAAGCATACCGCTGCCGGGGGATTGCGGGACGCCTGCTGGATATGGCGGTAGACGATTTGAAAGCCAAAGGCATCACGCCTGTATATCTCGTGACGGATCACACCGGCTTTTACGAAAGATATGGCTGGCAGTTTTTCTGCATGGTCCAGGGAGACGGAGAGCCGGAACTGACGAGAATGTATATCCACCGATAAACTGGACGGAGAAGGATAAGCTTCTCACCAAACGTGAAAGGAATGAGACGGAATTGATCACGAAGCATGAGATCTTTGCTTTTTTGAAAGACGCAGGCATCCAACCGGATGACAAGGTGACCATTCACTGCTCTCTGCGCGCGGTCGGGAGGATCGAAAACGGCGCGGACGGCCTGATCGACGCATTCTGCGGGTACCTGAAGGATGGACTCTTCATCGTCCCGACGCACACTTGGAACAAGGTCTGGAGAGAGTCGCCCTATTACGATGTCAGATCGACCGTGCCGGATATCGGAACGCTTGCGGAGGTTGCGGCTTTCCGGAAAGACGGGGTGCGGTCCCTGCATCCGACGCATTCCGTCGCGGCGTTCGGCAGGGGCGCGGCCGAGTTTGTCCGGGGAGAAGAAAAATGCGCGTCTCCCGCGCCGCTGGGAAGCTGCATCAGCAGGCTTTACGAAGAAAACGGGAAAGTCCTCCTCGTGGGTGTCGGGCATGAACGGAACACCTACCTTCATTCAGTGGACGAGCGGCTGAAGATTCCGGACAGACTGAATCCGAATCCTTTCGAGATCACGATCGTGGACTATGACGGGAAACCCCTGAAATCTCCGCCGTTCCGCACGCACTTTACGGCCGCGGCGGACAGATGCGTCTCCGAATACTATCCGAACTATAAAGAAGCGTTCGAGTACACCGGAGCCGTCACGTATGCGAGGCTCGGTGGCGCGCTGGTGTACGTCTGCGACTGCAGAAAGATGACGGACACCTGCAGCAGAATCTGGGAGAGGGCAGACCGGGATTTCTGCATCTCGTCGGAGCCGATCCCGAGGGAATGGTACGAAGACAGGGCACGGTAAACCGACCTGGGCAGCGATCCGAATCAGACGGTTTTCAGGCATGCCCTCAATTCGGGGACGCAGCGAAGAGGAGCACAGATAAAAACCCGTTGGGGACAGCGCGGTCCCTGTGGTAAGATACACACAGACAAAAGACGGAGGGATCGGTCATGCCGGAATGGACGAAGCAGCAGACGGAAGCGATCTGCGACCGGGGGCACAGCCTCATCGTGTGCGCCGCGGCAGGCAGCGGAAAGACGGCGGTGCTCACCGAGCGCATCGCGCGGCTCGTGGCGGAGGGGACGGCCATCACGGACATGCTGGTGGTGACCTTCACGAAGGCGGCCGCAGCCGAGATGCGCAGCCGCATCCAGGACGCGCTCCGGAAAGCGGCGGAGGGTGCGGGCGGAACGCAGCGCGCGTGGCTGGCGGAGCAGAGCCTTTCCGTCGGGCGGGCGCAGATCTCCACGCTGCACAGCTTCTGCGCCCAGCTGCTGCGGGAGCACTTTGAAACGCTGGAGCTGGACCCGTCCTTCCGCATCGCTGACGAGCAGGAGAACGACGTGCTCCGGGAGCAGGCCATGAACGACGCGCTCTACGGCTGCTACGATGCGGGCAGCGAGGCCTTCCTGGAGGCGGACCTCTGGTACGGCGAGGATAAGCTGCGCCAGATGGCGGAGCAGCTTTGGCGCGCGGCTCACGCGCAGCCTTCGCCGGAGGCCTTCTACGCCCGGGCGCGGGCGGCGGTCTCCGGGGACGACGAAGCGCTGCTCTCCGGGCCGGCCGCGGCGCTGGTGCTGGAGCGGACGCGGGAGACCCTGCGCCGCCTGGCAAGGGAAGCGCGGGAGCTGGAAGAGCTCTGCGAAGGAGCTCTGCCGAAGAGCTACCGGACAGCGTGCGAGGGAGACGGGAAGATGCTGTCCTCCCTGTCGGAGGCCGCCGGAAGCTTCCGGTCGCTGCACGAGGCGCTCCAGGGCTGGCAGAGCGGGGGCGCGCTCATGTGGGCGTCGCCCCGGGCCAGCGGCAAATACGATGTGGAACTGAAAAACCTGGTGAGAAGCCGCAGGGAAGCCCTCAAAAAGGAAACGGAAGCCGCCGTCGCGCCCTTCTTCACAGCGCCGGAGGATCTGGCGGAGGACATGCGCCGGACGGCCCTGCCCCTCATCGGACTCATCGAGCTGGCGGAGACATACGGGCAGCTCTTCTCTGCGGCGAAGCGCCGCAGGAGCGTGCTGGACTACGACGACCTGGAGCGGGAAGCCCTGCGGGCTCTTCAGGCGGAGAGCTCCGGGGTCCGCGAGGCGCTGGCGCAGCGGTACCGCTATATCTTCGTGGATGAGTATCAGGACTCCAGCGAGGTGCAGGAGGCCATCCTCTCCGCGTTCGCGAACCTGGGGAGGCAGGACGCGCTCTTCCAGGTGGGGGACGTGAAGCAGAGCATCTACCGCTTCCGTCAGGCTTCGCCGGCTCTCTTCCGGGCAAAGGCGGAGACGTACGCGGCGCAAGGGCAGAGCTGGGCCAGGCGGATCGACCTGACGGCGAACTTCCGTTCCCGGGGCAACGTGCTCGCCGGGGTAAACGCCGTCTTCGAGCGGATCATGCGCGCAGACGTCACGGAGATCGAATACGACGTACGGGAGCGGCTGGTCTGCGGCCTCGGGGAGCGGGAGGACGATCCGCCCCTGGAGATGCACGTCCTGCCGGCGCTGAAGCCGGTCGGCGAGGCGCAGCGGGACGAGGAAGAGGACTCGCCTCAGCAGGAAGCGCTGGCGGAGGAGCGGGAAGCGCTGACCGCCGCCGCGCGCCTCCGGGACCTGCTGGGGACGCCCATTTACGACGCGAAGCAGGGGAAGATGCGGGAGACGCGCTGGCGCGACATGGCCGTGCTGCTGCGCTCCGCGCGGGGCAAGGCGGCGCGCATCGCGGAGATCTTCGCCGCCAAGGGCATCCCCGTGTTCTGCGACGTGGGGCAGGAATACTACGAAATTCCGGAGATCCGGCAGGTCATCGCCGTGCTGCAGGCCGTGGACAACGGCGCGCGGGATACGGCGCTGCTGGCGGCGCTGCGCAGCCCGGCCTTCAGGTTTACGGACAGCGACCTGGCGGAGATCCGCATTGCGGCGGGCCGGAAGGTCTCCTTTCACGAGGCGGCGCATATGGCTGCCGAAGGCGAGGGCGCGCTGGCGGAGCGCCTGCGGGCGGCCTATGAAAAGCTGGCATTCTGGCGTCTGTGCGCCCGGCATCAGGGCGTGGACCGGCTCGTTGGACGCATCCTCTCGGAGACGCAGCTGACCCTGCGGGCGGCGGCGATGCCGGACGGCGCGGGCAGGCTGGCCAATCTGCATCTGCTGGAGGCCAAGGCCAGGCGGTTTGCCGAGACGCAGGGCGGTTCGCTGCACGCGTTCCTGCGGCATGTGGAGCAGATGCGCAGCCGGGGGGACAGCGACAGCGCCCGCCCCATCGGGGAACACGAGGACGTGGTGCGCATCATGACCGTCCATAAGAGCAAGGGACTGGAGTTCCCGGTGGTTCTGCTCATGGGCATGGGGCAGGCGCAGACGGGAAAGGACAAGCGCAGCATTCTGCTGACGGACGGGGAGCTGGGGGCGGCGCTGCGCTGCATGGACATGGAGCTGCATACCCAGCGGGAGACGCTGCTGGGGCGGGCGATCGCGCTCCGGAAGGATGACGAAGCGCTGGCGGAGGAGATCCGCGTGCTGTATGTGGCGATGACCCGCGCCATGAACCGCCTGATCCTCATGGGCCGCCTGCGGGGGGACATCCCGGCCTGGTGGCAGCAGGAGGGCAGCCGGGAGGACGTGCGGCGCATCCGCACGGAGCTGGACATGGTCTGCCCGATGCTCTGCGGCTGTGGCGCGGAGTTCCTGCTGCCGGAGCAGGAGGTGCAGGCCCGCGGCTCCCGCTGGAAGGTCTTCGTCCACCGGGAGAGCGAGGCGGCCGTCGCCGGGACGGAGGAGAGCCCCGCGGAGGCGCTGGAGCGCATGCAGACGGCTGTGCCCGGCGAAGAGATCCGAAGGCTGCTGGCCTTCCGGCCGGAGGTGAAGGAAAGCGTGCGGAAGACCAGCGTCACAGCTGTGATCCGGGACGAGAAATTCCGCCAGGAGGACAAGGAGGACGCGCCCGCGCAGGTCATCGAGCTGCTGAAGCGCCCCCGCTTCCTCATGGAAAAGAAGCTGAGCGGCGCGGAGATCGGCACGGCCTTCCACCGGCAGGCCTGCGCCTGCGATCTGGACGCGCTGCGCGGGGCGCAGGACCGGGCGGCGGAGGCGGCGCGCCAGGCGGAGGAGATGCGCTCGCAGGGCGTCGTGACGCCGCAGGAGGCGGAGGCCGCGCCGCCCCGGATGCTCTCCGCGCTGTACGCTTCCCCGCTGGGCGGGCGCATCCTGAACAGCCCCCGCGTGGAGCGGGAGTGGGCCTTTACCTGGCGGCGCAAGACGCCGGAGGGGGAGCAGCTGCTTCAGGGCGTCATCGACTGCTGCTTTATCGAGGACGGACGTTGGGTGCTGGTGGACTACAAGACGGACGACGCCCGGGATGTGCAGGCCGTGCTGGACAGGCACAGGCCGCAGCTGGCCCTCTACCAGGAGGCGCTGGAGGAGCTCACGGGCATCCCCGTGGCGGAGCGCCTGCTCTGGCTGGTGCGCGCTCAGGCGGCATACCGGGTATAAGAAAAAACAAACCGCGCTCCGCTCGGCCCGTCTTTGGGCGCTGCGGAGCGCGGTCTTTGTATGAACGGAGAGCGGACTTCAATGCCCGCCGGAGGTCATGGTCTGGCCCTTTTCCTCGTATTCGTCGGAGATGAGGCCGTCGCTGCGCAGCATCTGGGAGAGCACGTCCATCTCGCTCTCCAGGTCCACGAAGCGGTATTCTTCCAGCGCCTCGATCTGGTTGCGGAAGGCTTTGTCCACCTCGCCCAATGCGTTGCTGATGCGGCGGCGCACCTCCCGGCCCTTCGGGGTACCGGCGTCGTCCAGCCGGGCGCGGGCGTCCAGCAGCTTCAGGGTCGTGGGCAGATAGTAGCGCAGGAAGGTCCGCAGCTGGGGCAGGAGCTCCGGCCGCTGCTCCAGCATCTCCAGAATCTGCCCGCAGCTGGATTCGATGGAGTCGATCTTGGCGGAGAGGATGGGGTCGGGAATGGCGTCGTTCGCCTCGCGGATATGGCGCATGGCGATGCGCCCCTGGCGCAGCACCTCCGGAACGCCGGCCTCCGGGTCGATGGGCTCAAAATGAGCCGTCTGCCGGTAGCGCTGGTATTCCTGCTCCGGGCGGGCCGTGCGGACGGTATAGCCTTCGCCGGACACGTCCCCTCCGGCGCGCTGCTGGCGGAGGATTTCCTGCTGCTGCTCCTTCAGGGTCTCCTCTTCGTCGAGAATGGCGCGGTCCAGCGCGCGGAAGAGCAGATAGAGTGCGAGGGTGGTGATGGGGAACCCGACGAACAGCGATCCCACATACCAGAGCCAGCGGGGGACGTAATCGAGCTTTCTTTTGAGTTCTTTGGCCTTCATGAATGCTTACCTCGCGTTGTCTTGTTCACAGGCTGCCTCCAAAGGCCTCCTGCAGGAGACGGCGGTTGTCTTCAAAGTCGAGGAGGATGCCGGAGACGCCATGTTCGCTCTTCCCATAACGGAAATACCCTTCGAAGGGCAGCTGCAGACGCTCCACCCGGTAGCGCCGGGCGAAAAGCCCGCGCAGAACCAGGCCGGCCTGCTGGACGGGAGAGAGGGAGGAGCGCCAGGCGTGGTCCATGGCGCGGTAGAGGGAAACGATGCGCCAGGGAGGAAGGCGGCGCAGCCGGGAGACCACCGCCTGAGCGAAGAGGCTCTGCCGCCGCCCCCGGCCCAGGTCGCTGTCCAGGCTCCGGCAGCGGACGTAGGCCAGGGCCTGCCCGCCGCACAGACGGCATGCGCCTTCCGACAGGGGATATCCCGGCCAGATGCCCGCGTGGGCGTTGACGTAGCGCACTTCCTCCGCCGTGAGCTCCAGCGTAACGCCGTCCATGGCGTCCACGATGGAGACGAGGGAAGAGAAGTTGACGCGGAACCATCCGTCCAGCTGGATGCCGAAATTGCGGGCAATCGCATCCGTAAGGCGGCTGCCGCCCTCTTCGGGGTCTTTGCGCACCAGCACGTTGATTTTCTCCAGGCCGCCGCGCTCTCCTTCAAGGAGCATGTCCCGCGCCAGGGAGACGGCATAGACGCGCCGCCGCCCGTGGTCGAGGCGCACCAGCATCATGGCGTCGCTGCGGCCGTTCTCATCGAGGGAGCCGTATTGGTCTACACCGTAAACCAGGAAGGTTTCGCAGCCGCGCGGATGAATCAGGACCCAAAGCGCCGCCAGCACGGCCAGCGCGATCAGAATGCGCCTGCGGCGGGCGCGGCACCAGGCCGCTGCTTTCGCGAGACAGCGGCCGGCAGATTCTTTGATGTTCATGCTGAAAAGGATAGCACAAGCGGGAGAGGTTTTCAAGAGAGACGAAGGGTAGGGTGTCCTTGAATCAACCCTGAACGCGTGATACAATACATGTGCAATCCGGAAGCATGATTCAGCAGGAAAGGACGGAGACGCGTGGACAGCAGGCACGGGGAAAAGGCGCGGGAGAGAGCAGAGAGGGGACGGGGGTTCCCTTTTTGGCTGCCGGCGGTGGCGGCGTTTCTTTTGCTCTGCGCCGTAGCGCTGCCCGC